>OLNX01001708.1_pt1 | contig 18117 bp, 19 predicted proteins | sample 1672611 | NCBI WGS metagenome assembly OLNX01 (sample SAMEA3136705, study PRJEB25190) | human gut metagenome | reverse complement strand
TGCATGTGTTAGGCACGCCGCCAGCGTTCATCCTGAGCCAGGATCAAACTCTCTATAAATAGTATCATAACTGCTTTAAGCAGATATAATCTTTTATGATTGCTTTTCTTAGCTCTCAAAGAAATTTTTTCAGTCATTTCTGACTTAAAGAACCCTCTTCTGGTGCTTATTTGCATAAGCTGTTCTTACATTATCTAATTTTCAAGGTACACTTTTTTGCTCAATCCGTTCTCACGGTGAGCTTTTATATATTAGCAAATCTCAGGGCAGTTGTCAAGAACTTTTTTCAAATCTTTTAAAGTTTTTGATTTCGCTCTTTTTCGTGCTCTTTTGAAGTGCTCAGATAGAATAGCACCGCAAGCGCCAATTGTCAATACTTTTTCGGCGCTTTTTTACCGTTTTTTTGCCCGGTTTTTCAGCCGTCTAAATATTGTGTTCTGGCGCCTGTGCAGTGCCCAATATATACTCCGAAGCCTTTGGTGCTGTTTACTTTACTGTGTTTTCCAGAACGCCGATACCGTCGATCTCGCAGCGGATCACATCGCCGCTTTTAAGATACACTCTCGTCTCCGGGCTCATGCCGAGTGCGACGCCGCTCGGAGTTCCGGTTGCAATTATCGTACCGGCTTTCAGCGTCATGCCTGCCGACAGTTCTTCTATTATATAGGGTATGTCGAAAATCATCATGCGCGTATTGCTGTTCTGACGGAGCTGACCGTTTACATAGCAGCGGATATCAAGCTCGGGCGCTGCGCCGATGTCCCCGGCACTGACGATGCACGGCCCCATGGGCGTGAAATCGTCGAGGCTCTTGCCGAAATACCACTGCTTATGGCGGGTCTGGAGATTGCGGGCGGATACGTCGTTTAGTATGGAATAGCCGAATATATAGTCTGCGGCATTTTCCGCCTTGACGTTTTTCGCGTCCTTTCCGATAACAACCGCAAGCTCGACCTCGTAATCAAGGCTGTCGCAAATATCGAAATGCCCGTCTATCTTATCATTCGGGGCGACTGCCCTCTGAAGGCGCTTTGCAAAGTATACCGCATCGCCGCGCTGGACATCGAAAACAGCGTCAGCCTTTGTCGCCTCCTCGACATGGTCGCGGTAGTTGAGGCCGAGGCATATTACGTCCTGCAGCGGCACGGGTATGGGAGCTTCAAGCTTCACATCGGAAAGCGGTATCGTGTCACACTCTTTCGGCAGATCCGGCAGGCTTCCGTCAAGTTCTCTTATCCATTCATTCATGCTCTCGGCCTTAAAACCGAGGCTGTGCGCCGATATCACAGAGCTCTCGTCCGGCGTAAGCACGCCCGCCTGCTCAAGATTTTTATATTTATATGTAACAAATTTCATAGCACATCACCTGAACAGCTTTGATATCAGTTCACCGAGGACGGGGACCGGTTCTTTCTTTCCGAAATACGCATTTCTCGCGCCCAAAAACGCAAGCACAATAAGCACCGCAGTATTAATTTTCTTCAGCGGCTTGCCGAAATACGGCACAACGCCTATCGCTTCATTCATCATATGCGCAAGCAGCAGCAGTCCGGACTGCTTGGCGTGATATTTGACAAGCTCCGAATCACGGCACTTTATGAGTGAATAGATAAACGCAGGGCCTATATATCCAAAGGCAGCAAGCTCCTTGTCCTCGTACTCGGCGTTGAGCTCATTCTCGTCCGTCACACCGGCGCTCGCCTTATCAAATGCGTCTTTCATATATTTGAAAAGGGGTTCGTCCTCGATATTGCTGCCGCCGGGCTTCCAGCCGCAGGACAGGCACACACGCCCGCCTTCGGGTATATATGTTCCGCATACAGGGCATTTATTCATAACGCTCACCTTTCTATGTACGGCGGCTATCCGCCGTGTAGTGTTTTATATATTTTAGTATGAAGCCGATATCAAGTCAAGCGCAAAATATATGACTTCCGATGGTGAGCATCTGCGGCCGCGACCATATCCATTTGCTTGTGGCCGTGGCGGGATTGAAGTAATAGATAGCGCCGCCGGTCGGGTCGGAGCCGCCCAGTGCCTCGCGAGCTGCGCGGTATGCGCTGTCGGATATGGGCTGGTTAAACTGTCCGTCGTCAATGCAGGTGAACGCACCCTTCTGGTATATCACACCCGAGAGCGAATTTGGGAACGATGGATGGTCGATGCGGTTTAACACGACCGCTCCAACCGCGACCTGCCCGACATACGGCTCGCCTCTCGCCTCGGCGGATATGAGCCGTGCCAGAAGGTACACATCCCCGTCAGAGGCGGAACCTGCACTTGATTTTTCATATATTCCCAGCGCCGCAAGTGTCTTATCGCCCGCCTGGCCGTCCGGCGTGAGGCCGTTTGTGCGTTGGAAATACTTAACCGCGCTCTCCGTTCGGCTGCCGTATATCCCGTCAACCGCGCCGGTGTAATAGCCCCAGCTTTTGAGGCGGGTCTGTATCTCTGTGACCGTCGCACCTGTCGAACCACGCTTATATAATGACGCCTCCGCCGACTGTGCAAGCGCTATTATGAGTATATTTACGGCAAACAACAGCGCGATGGCAAGAATGAGTTTTTTCTGCTTGATGCTCAAGGAAATCAACTCCTAATCGTTTTCCCTTATTCTGCCGCAAATAATATAATATATGCAAAGAAAAAATTACCGCAATGATCTTTCATTGCGGTAATTTTTATAAATTAGGTTTTCAGTTCTGAACCTTGATGATGTGGCGGGGGCAGATATCGGCACAGTGGCCGCACTGCACGCACTTGGAAACATCGATCATGGCGAGGTTGTCCTTAACAACGATCGCGTCCGCAGGGCACTCGCGCTGGCACTTCATACAGCCGATGCAGCCGGCGTCGCAGATCTTGTTGACGGCAGCGCCCTTATCGTGGCTCGAGCAGGCGACCTCGACATGCTGGTCGTAGGGAACGAGCTTGACGATCTTCTTCGGGCAGACGTTGACGCAGGCACCGCAGCCAACACACTTTTCGCGGTCGACCTTGGCAACGCCGTCAACAATATGCATAGCGCCGAACTGGCAGGCATCCACGCAGTTGCCGAGACCTATGCAGGCAAAGCGGCAGTCCATATTGCTCTTGCCGCCGAAAAGCATTGCGGCCTGGCAGTTCTTGGGTCCCTTGTAGTTAAAGCGCTTAACGGCGTGGCCTTCACTGCCGGAGCAGGGTACAAACGCAACCATTTTCACAGCGTCGCCGGCGGAAACGCCCATGATCTCAGCGATCTTTGCAGCAGCCTCGGGGCCGGCAGCAACGCACTTGTTAGTGGGAGCTTCGCCCTTGGCTACAGCAGCGGCATAGCCGTCGCAGCCGGGGAAGCCGCAGCCGCCGCAGTTTGCGCCGGCAAGGCATTCGCGCACCGCTTCCTGCTTGGGATCGACTTCGACGTGGAATATCTTGGACGCAAACGCGAGGATTGCGCCGAAGATACCGCCGAGAACACCGAGAACGATAACAGCATAAATTACAGAATCCATATCATCGTCCCCCTAATCAAAAGATTTTCATACCGCTGAAGCCCATGAAAGCCAGAGCCAGCAGCGATGCGGTTACAAGACAGATGGGGAAGCCCTCGAAGCTCTCCGGATACTCGGCGAACTCAACGCGCTCACGCACGGAGGCAAACAGGACGATCGCGAGCAGGAATCCAAGCCCGCCGGTGATGCCGTAAACGGTGGACTCGATGAAGTTGTAGTTATTCTGAACGTTCAGAAGAACAACACCGAGAACAGCGCAGTTTGTGGTGATGAGGGGCAGGTAAATGCCCAGTGCAGAGTACAGCGAGGGGATCGACTTCTTCAGGAACATCTCGACGAACTGAACCAGTGCAGCGATGACCAGAATGAAGGTCAGGGTCTGGAGGAAGCCGAGGCCGAGTTTCTGAAGAACATAGGTGTCAACGACCCAGCAGATAGCGGAGGCAAGACCCATAACGAAGGTTACGGCCAGACCCATGCCGACTGCGGTGTCGACCTTGCTTGAGCAGCCCAGGAACGGGCAGCAGCCAAGGAACTGGGAGAAGATAAAGTTATTTATCAGAATTGCTCCCAGCGAAATGGAGAGGATACTTGTAAGCTGTTCCATTACTTAATCTCCTCCTTTGCTTTCTTTTCCTTCTTTTCCTTTGACTTGCGCAGCGCATACTGCATAACGGCGATCAGCACACCGAGGGTGAGGAAGCCGCCGAAAGGCATGGTAAGCAGCTTTGCGCCGAACTCCTCGGGGAATATCTGCAGGCCGTTGCCGGTGCCGATGACGCCGTCAACGGTGTTGATAAGACCCTTGCCGAAAGAGCCGGAGCCAAGGAACTCACGGATGATACACATGATGGTCAGGACGATGGTGTAGCCCAGACCCTGGAAGATGCCGTCGAGAGCGGAAGCGCCGATGGTATTTTTTGCGGCGAACGCCTCTGCACGGCCGATTATGATGCAGTTAACGACTATCAGGGGGATGAACACGCCAAGGGACTCGCTCAGAGCAGGGATAAACGCCTGCAGGAGCAGATCAACTATCGTGACGAAGCCCGCGATGATAACTACGAACACTGCGATGCGGATATCATTGGGGATGACCTTGCGCAGCGCGGAGATAACTATGTTGCAGCAGGTCAGAATGATGAGAACGGATATGCCCATGCCGATGCCGTTGAAGAGCATGGTCGTGATGGCCATCGTTGAGCACATGCCGAGAAGCTGAACCAGAACGGGGTTATTGGTGATAAGGCCGTCCTTGAATTGTTTCTTAATATTCATTGTCTGACCTCCTTAACCCAAAGATTCAACAGCGGCGATCGCGTCTCTGACTGCGAGGCAGACCGCTTTGGATGTTATCGTCGCGCCGGTTATTGCTTCAATAGATCCGCCGTCCTTGGTGACCTTGGCCTGGTCGGCGTTCAGTCCGGGGAACTGATCCTTGAAGAAATCGTCGTTCGCCTTGGAGCCGAGGCCGCTCGTCTCGGAGCTGGAAATGATCGAGATGCCGTTGCAGGTGAGATCAGCGTTGACGCCGACGGCGACGGTGATCATGCCCTGAGAGCCGGAGGTTTCAGCCTCAACGACCCAGTTGCCGCTGTCGGTCTTGAAGACCTTCTTCGCGGTGGAGTCGGCATTTTCAAACTGCACTTCCTCATAGGAGTTAAACTCCATGACAGCGCCGTAAGCTTCGGCAGTTTTCTTCTCGTTATACTCGGCGATGCGATCCTTGGTGACCATATTGGTCAGGCCGAGAACGCCCGCGACAACTGCGGAAACGAGCAGCAGGATAAGAGTAAGCTTCAAAATCTTTTTCATTACGCCTTTGCCTCCTTTGCTGCCTTCTTGGCCGCCTTGAGGTCTTCCTTGGAAACGCCGAACTGACGGCCGCGTGTACCCTTGTCAATTGCCCATGAGCACAGGTTCATGATGAGGATAGCGAAGGAAACGCCCTCGGGAAAGCCGCCGAAATAGCGGATGAGAACGGTCAGCGCACCGCAGCCGAGGCCGTAGATGATCTGGCCGTTGAGGGTAACGGGGCTGGAGGAATAGTCGGTCGCCATGAAGATTGCGCCGAGGAACAGGCCGCCGGAGAGGAGGTTATAAAGCATCCAGTCGAGACGGTCAAAGTCATGCATGGGGAATATGAAGGTCAGGACAGCCACGGTGCCGATGAACGCGACCGGGATGCGCCAGTTGATGACCTTGCGCGCCAGCAGCCAGATGCCGCCGATAAGCAGCGCTGCGGTGCTGATCTCGCCCAGTGAGCCGGGCATACCGATGCCGGTGAACATCTGCATGAAGTCATAGCCGTTGGCCGCAACGTCGCTGCCGGCCTTCATGAGGCTGAGCGGAGTCGCCATGGTAACGCCGTCTATCGTCCACTTGGTCATGGTCGATGTCCATGAGAAGAACAGGAACGCACGGCCTGCCAGAGCGGGGTTGACAAAGTTCTTGCCGAGGCCGCCGTAGAGCTGCTTTACGATAACGATCGCAAAGAATGCGCCGACTACGGGCATCCACAGCGGTGCGTCAACGGGCATGCACAGCACGAGCAGGATGCCGGTAACGCAGGCGGACAGGTCGCCGATGGAGCTGGGCTTCTTCATCAGCTTGCGGTAGCCCCACTCGAAGAACACGGAGGCCACCACGGAAACGGCTATCAGTGCCAGAGCCTTGAAGCCGAACTGCCATACCGCAACTATCATTGCGGGAACGAGGCCGATGATAACGTCCAGCATAATGCGGGAGGTATCGGTCTTGGTCCTTACCTGAGGCTGGTAGGAAGCGTCAAAGGTATATTCTTTCTGTATCACTTTTTCTCGGCCTCCTTTGCTGCTGCTTCCGCTCTTGCCTTTTCCTCGGCCGCCTTTGCGGCGAAGAGCAGCTTTGCGGTTTTGAATGAGTGGGTAAGCGGCATTCTGCCGGGGCAGTTGAACGAGCAGCTTCCGCACTCGAAGCAATCAAGAATGTGGTACTTCTGCATGTTCTCGAAGTCGCCCTTCTTGAAATACATGTACATGTACACGGGTTCCAGACCCATGGGGCACACGGTAATGCACTTACCGCAGCGGATGCAGGTGGGATTTTCAACGGTTCTGTCCTCTTCCTCGGTGAAGAACAGAATGCCCGCTGTACCCTTGATGTTCACGGCGTCAAGATTTGTCGCGATCAGACCCATCATAGGTCCGCCGAGAACTATCTTCTTGGGTGTCTTTACGAAGCCGCCGCACTGCTCGACTATGTATCTGAACGGAGTGCCGATGCGGCATTGCAGGTTGTAGGGCTTGTTTACAGCCGAGCCGCCGACTGTGAGTATACGCTCATAGCACGGTATGCCGAGGTAGCAGGCCTTGTAGATCGCGTAAGCGGTCTGGGTGCTGACAACGTTGCAGCCGACGCCTGCGGGCAGGCCGCCGGGCTTGACCTCGCGGTTGGTTATAGCCTTGATCTGCATTTTTTCTGCGCCCTGAGGATACTTGACCTCCTCGGGAACGATCTCGACGCCGTACTGCGCGGGATTCTTGGAGTTGAGCAGCTCGATGGCGTCCATCTTGTTCTTCTCAATTCCGTAGTAAGCCTTGTCAAGGCCGCTTGCAATGCGCGCAAGCTCAATACCCTTGAGCAGCTCTTCCGGGTGCAGTCTCATCGTCCAATGGTCGCCGTTGAGGTACGGCTCGCATTCCGCGCCGTTTATGATGAGCGTGTCCACCTTGCCAAGACCGCCCTTGATCTTGAACGCGGTGGGGAACATGGCGCCGCCCATACCAACTATGCCTGCCTCGCGCAGACGGTTGAGTATGGCTTCGGGGTTTTTCAGCTCTTCTTCGGTCAGAGGAGCCAGATCGGTGCAGGGGGTATCCTGGTAGTCATTTTCGATTACGACTGCCATGATCATATCGCCCAGAGGATGGGGTCTGGGTTCGATTGCTACGACCTTGCCTGATACGGGAGAATGTACGGGTGCGGAAACAGGGGCGGGGTTATCGCCGACCTTCTGACCCATCTTCACATAATCGCCGACTGCTACTATCGGCTGGCAGGGTGCGCCGATGTGCTGTGCCATCGGTATAATGACCTGGGGAGGCGGAGTTACGACTATTACCGGCTCATCCGGAGCTTTCATATAATCGGGATGTACGCCGCCGCGAAACTTATAGGGCATTTGCATCACCTCTCTATTTTATGACAAACTTAAATATAACATAAACTATGTTTGATGTCTACAATCAATGACTCGATTTTTATCAATTTTTCGTGATTTTGGGCGCGCATTTCTGATAAATGATTAACAATTGCACGAAAATCAGCGCATTTTTTGACTCTTTGTGGCATATTTATCAATATTGGCAGTCATACCCTGTCGGTGCAATTGGGGGCTTATCAAACGCCCCAACATATTGTATACTACAATAAATACTATTGTAACGGAGGACAGCCTATGCTTACACCATGGGGCGAAAAGCTCGATAAGAACAATGTGCTGCCGGAATACCCACGGCCGCAGATGAGACGGGATTCATTTATCAACCTCAACGGAGAATGGGATTATGCCTTTACGCCGGCCGGCGAAAAGCAGCCGAAAAGATGGCAGGGCAAGATACTTGTCCCCTTCTCCCCGGAAAGCGAGCTGTCCGGAGTCGGGCGCGCTCTGAAGCCGGACGAGTATCTCTGGTACAGGAGAGAATGGGTCAGACCTGAGAATATGAAAGGCAGGGTCATACTCCATTTCGGCGCCGTTGACCAGAGCTGCACAGTGTACATAAACGGTCTGCGGGCTTACAGGCATCGCGGCGGCTATCTCCCCTTTGAGTTTGACGCTACGGAATTTCTGTCAAAGGAGGTCAACGAGCTTTCGCTGAGCGTGCGCGATGTCTCCGACACCTCCTTCCACAGTCGCGGCAAACAGAGCTCCTCGCGCGGCGGCATATGGTACACGCCCCAGAGCGGCATATGGCAGAGCGTCTGGGCCGAGTGCATACCCAAAGACTGCATCAGAAAGCTGCGCATAACGCCGGACTTTGACCGCGCCTGCGTAAAGGTCTCCGCCGATGTCGTCGGCGACAGCAAGGCGTCAGCCATGTTTGACGGCCGGCTCTATCCCCTGCCCGCAGAGATCCCCGTGCCCGATTTTGAGCCGTGGACGCCCGAAAATCCCAAGCTCTATGACTTTTCCGTCATATGCGGCGAGGACAGGGTCGAGAGCTATTTCGCCATGCGCAAATTCTCAGTTGAGACAGACGGCAAGGGCGTAAAGCGCCTTTTCCTCAACGGCAAGCCGTATTTCCACAACGGGCTGCTCGATCAGGGTTACTGGTCCGACGGCATGTACACCGCCCCCTCCGACGAAGCGCTCATATTCGACATTCAAACCGCGAAGGACATGGGCTTCAATATGCTGCGCAAGCACATAAAGGTCGAGCCGCTGCGCTGGTACTACCACTGCGACAGGCTCGGCATGCTGGTGTGGCAGGATATGATAAACGGCGGCGGACAGTACAACCCCGCAGTCATCACCACCCCGCTTGTCACGGGCGTGCATATTAGCGACAAAAACTATAAGCTCTTTGCCCGCGAGGACATGGACGGGCGCGTCGAGTACGAGACGGAGCTTAACGAGATGATCGATCTGCTCTATAACTGCCCCTGCATCGCCATGTGGGTACCTTTCAACGAGGGCTGGGGACAGTTTGACGCCGCCCGCATTGCCGACAAGATTGCCCACGCAGACCCCACCCGCACCGTCGATCACGCCTCCGGCTGGCACGATCAGAAGATAGGCGACACAAAGAGCCTGCATGTGTATTTCAAAAAATACAGCTTCAAGCCCGATAAGCTGAAACGCGCGGTGCTGCTAAGTGAGTTTGGCGGATACAGCCTGCGCTGCGACGGGCACAGCTTCAGCGCCAAGGATTTCGGGTATAAGAAGTTCAAATCCGATGCCGAGCTGCAAAAAGCGCTCGATGAGCTGTACTCAGAGCAGATAAAGCCCGCCTTTGATAAGGGGCTTGCCGCCGCGGTGTATACGCAGCTCAGCGATGTGGAGGATGAAGTCAACGGGCTCATAACATATGACCGCAAAGTGGTGAAGATAAACCCGAATATCATGCGTTATATCGTAAAAGTGGATTAAACGCAAAAAATCAGCGGTTTTGCCGCTGATTTTTTAATTCTCAATTACCTTCTTCGCACTCGCTGTCGCCGCACACTTCGCTGTAGCATTCTTCACATTCGCGCTGCGCCTCGTTTAATATATTTATTGCTTTTTCCGTCGCTTCAAACAGTTTCAGGTACATCTCTTTATAATCCATACCGTCGCATCTCCCATCGAAAAAAAGATTGACATTCACTGAATGTCATAATTAGCTCTATATTATCACACAATTGCTCTGATGACAATCACTAAATGTCAATATTAGGAGCAATCATATGTTTATAAACAAATCGCCCGACGGAAGAAACAATATCTGCGGAGCAAGGCTCGCGCGGCTGCGCACGCAAAAGGGCATATCGCAGCGGGAGCTTGCGGATATTTTGCAGCGGCTCGGTCTTGACGTGGACAAAAACGCCGTCCAGCGCATTGAGTCCGGACAGCGTTTCGTTACGGATATTGAGCTTGTATTTTTGGCCAAAGCTTTCGGAGTTAGCGTAAGCGATCTTCTTTTTAATCCGAACTAAGGCATCAGATAATTGTTTTTGCGGTATCCCGACCAGTGAGGTTTTAGCTAATCGCTTTTGCACTCGCGCACTTAATAACATTGCACCGCAACCGTAGGGGCGAGCATTGCTCGTCCGCTCCTCGCCGGAGGGGCGATTCGTATTTAGACTTAAAAGAATCTTTATTGCGGTATCCCGACCTATACATCAAAAATTGTCGTTATGCGCCAATGTTTATAATCGGGCTGACGTAAAAACGATTATTGCCAGTCTCAACGCGGATTGCTTCGCGGCAGCCGCCGCCGGACGAGCGATGCTCGCCCCTACGGGTGCGTCCTAATTCAGAACGTGAGTGCAATAAAGATTACTGCCAGTGTCACCGGTCGGGCTCTGGCAGTATCGACTATTTAAGATGTGGCGCCGGATCGCCCCTCCGGCGAGGAGCGCTGAGCGCTTATCTTGTCCTTCCAGCATTTATGGCACATGGCGATATAGCTGTCGTTGCCGCCGAGGAAAACCTGGTCGCCCTCGGTGATTATCCGCCCCGATGCGTCAATTCTCGCGTTGACCGTGGCCTTTCGCCCGCACGAGCAGACGGTTTTAATCTCGGTTATGGAGTCAGCAAGCTCCATGAGCCGTCTCGCGCCGGGGAAGAAATGCGTCTGGAAATCGGTGCGCAGTCCGAAGCACAAAACGGGCAGATTTTCATCGTCCACAAGACTGCGGAGCTGATCTATCTGCTCCGGGGTGAAAAACTGCGCCTCATCGGCTATGATAACGTCGTGTTTCGGAAGCTTCGCGTATTCCTCGACTATGTTCTGCTCGGGGGTTATTATCCTCGCCGAGCGCTGAAGCCCGATGCGGCTTTTTATGATATCGGCGCCGTCTCGCGTATCAACGCTCGGCTTTATCAGCCAAACGCTCATGCCCAGCTCCTCATAGTTAAACTGCGTTATAAGCGCCTGCGCGGATTTCGACGAACCCATTGCGCCGTATTTGAAATATAGCTTTGCCATTAAAGTCACCTACATTATAATAATATTGCTCATTTTGCTAAATGCGCGCGCACACGCTCAATGACCATCTCGAGCGCGACCTGATTGTGCCCGCCCTCGGGGATGATTATGTCCGCTTTGCGCTTGGACGGTTCGACAAACTGCTCATGCATGGGCTTTACCGTGCTCAGGTACTGGTTTACAACGCTGTCAAGACTGCGGCCTCGGTCGCGCACGTCGCGGACTATGCGCCGGAGTATGCGCACGTCGGCGTCGGTATCGACGTATATCTTTATATCCATCAGCTCGCACAGCTCGATGCTCTGGAAGATCAGGATGCCCTCGACGATGATGACCCTCGCCGGTTTTACCGTCACGGTCTTGTCCGAGCGGTCGTGGATCGTATAATCATATGTAGGGCAGTGGATCGTCTCCCCGCGGCGCAGCTTCTTCAGATCGGATATCAGCAGCTCCGTGTCGAAAGCGTCGGGGTGGTCGTAATTAAGGCGGCTGCGCTCGGCGTAGCTCATGTTATGGTGCTCCTTGTAGTAGTTATCGTGGTAGATAACACTGACGTTGCCGCCAAAGCTCTGCATCAGTTTCCTGGTGATGGTTGTTTTTCCGCTGCCGGTGCCCCCGGCGATGCCAATAACGATAATATCGCTCATAGCCCATACTCCCGCATAATATCATTTTTCTTTTATGTTATCATATTTGCGCAGCGCTTGCAATTTGATTTTAAGCTATTTTTTACCGGGGCTTGACGAGCCGACGCTGCGCCGCTATAATTTGAACAAAGAAAATTTTGCAAGGAGGTACAATATATGCCTATCCCCACTCCGCACATTTCAGCCAAGAAAGAGGACATCGCAAAGACCGTTCTCATGCCCGGCGACCCGCTGCGCGCCAAATTCATTGCCGAAACATTTCTGGAAAACCCCGTGCTCGTGAATAACGTCCGCGGCGTTCAGGGGCACACCGGCACATGGAAGGGCGTTCCCGTAACGGTCATGGCCTCCGGCATGGGCATCCCCGCCATCGGCATATACAGTTGGGAGCTTTATAATTTCTACGATGTTGACAACATAATCCGCATAGGCTCGGCCGGTGCTCTGCGCGATGACCTGAAGCTTATGGACATCGTGGCCGGTCAGGGCGCATGCACCGATTCAAACTATGCCCACCAGTTTGAGCTAAACGGCACCTTCGCCCCCATCGCCGATTACAAGCTTCTGAGCACCGCCGTAGAGACCGCCAAAGAGCACGGCGTTGACATGAAGGTCGGCAACATTCTCTCGGGCGATAACTTCTACTCCCCCACCGGCTGCGACAGCAACGATAAGTGGCGCGACATGGGCGTTATGGCCGTCGAGATGGAGGCCGCGGGGCTTTACATGAACGCAGCGAGAGCCGGTAAGCGCGCGCTGTGCATCTGCACGATCTCCGACCATATCTACCGCAGCGAGGCGCTGTCCAGCGAGGAAAGACAGTTGTCCTTCACTCAGATGATGGAAATAGCTCTTGACACCGCCGTCAAGATGGCTAATTGTTAACTCTTTATTAAATCGCACATTTACCGCCCCTGTATTTGGCCGAACTGCTAAATTGTGCTTGATTTCACATGTTGAGCAGTGCTATAATACAGGCGGTATGCGATGAGCATACTTAATAAATTTAGGCAAAACAAAAATTTATACGGAGGAAAAAACATGAAAAGATTTCTTGCACTGATTCTTGCTCTTTGCATGGTATTCGCTCTCTGCGCATGCGGCAGCAATGATGACAAGAAGCCCGCTGATGACGACAACAAGGACAACGAGCCTACCGCCATCACCAATCCCGACGAGATCTCCGACGAGATGACTTCCGCTGACGGCAAGTACGAGATCGCATTCGTAACCGACGTTGGCCAGCTCAAGGACAAGTCCTTCAACCAGGGCACCTATGACGGCGTTAAGCTCTATGCCGCCAACAACGACAAGTCCTACAAGTACTACCAGCCCGCAAACGGCGACAAGGCGACCGACGACGATCGCTACGACGCAATGAAGGCAGCAGTTGATAACGGCGCAAAGGTCGTTGTCTGCGCAGGCTTCCTGCAGGAGAATGCTCTCCGCAAGGCAGCTCTCGAGTTCACCGACGTAAGCTTCGTATTCATCGACGGTTACCCCGTTGCTGAAGAGGCAGGCGTTGACGGCAGCCCCATCATCCCCAACATTGCAGGCATCTCCTTCCAGGAAGAGCAGTCCGGCTACCTCGCAGGCTACGCAGCAGTCATGGAAGGCTACACCAAGCTCGGCTTCTGCGGCGGCGGCGGCGGCGACAACCCGGCATGCTGCCGTTTCGGTTACGGCTTTGTTCAGGGCGTTGACGCAGCAGCAGCCGAAAAGGGCGTAAAGGCTGAGGTCAACTACTCCTGGATGTACGGCGGTTCCTTCTCCGCTTCCCCCGAACTCCAGACCATGGCTGCCGGTTGGTACTCCAACGGCACTGAGGTCATCTTCGCTTGCGGCGGCTCCATGTTCGCTTCCGTTTCCGCAGCAGCTTCCGCAGCAGATGCAAAGGTCATCGGCGTTGACACCGACCAGTCCTTCGAGTCTGACACCGTTATCACCTCCGCAACCAAGGGTCTTGCAAGCTCCGTTCAGTGGGCACTTGCAAAGTTCTACGACGGCAGCTTCTCTGACCTCGGCGGCAACGGCACTGCACTGGGTGCAAAGGACGACGCAGTCGGCCTGCCCACCGCAACCTGGTCCCTGTCCAACTGGAGCGTTGACGATTACAACGCACTCCTCAAGGACATCAAGGACGGCAAGGTTTCCATCGATGCTGATTGGAACAACCTCAAGAGCACCGACAACGTCACTGTCAATGTGATAGAGTAATCTAAATATTTCCCGCAATCATGACAGGAGGGCAAAAGCCCTCCTGTTTTTTTGCCTCATGCCTACGGAAAAACGCTCTGAAATTGTTGCAATCAGAGTTTTTTGCAGTTATAATGTTTACATATACTTAACAGAAAGTAGGTGGCGGCATGGAGAATACTCCTGAGTATGTGATCGAAATGCTTCACATAACCAAGGAGTTCCCCGGCATCAGGGCTAACGACGATATAACCCTGCAGCTCAGAAGGGGCGAGATACACGCTCTCCTCGGCGAGAATGGCGCAGGTAAATCTACTCTGATGTCAGTGCTCTTCGGAATGTATCAGCCTGAAGAGGGTGAGATTCGCAAAAACGGCAAGAAGGTCAAGATAAACGACCCGAACGACGCAACGGCACTTGGAATCGGCATGGTTCATCAGCACTTCAAGCTTGTTGATGTTTTTACCGTGCTCGATAACATAATCCTCGGCGCCGAAACGACCAAGCTCGGCTTTGTCCAGCGCAAGGAGGCTCGCCGCAAGGTCGAGGAGCTGTCCGAGCGCTACGGTCTCAAGGTCGACCTTGACGCAATGGTGGAGGATATCTCCGTCGGCATGCAGCAGCGCGTTGAGATCCTCAAAATGCTGTATCGTGACAACGAGATCCTTATTTTCGACGAGCCGACGGCAGTGCTTACCCCGCAGGAGATAGACGAGCTTATGAGCACGATGCGCGAGTTTGCCAAGGAGGGCAAGAGCATCCTGTTTATATCGCACAAGCTAAACGAGATCATGGCTGTCGCCGACCGCTGCACAGTACTGCGCAAGGGCAAATACGTCGGCACCGTCAACACCGCCGACACCAACAAGCAGGAGCTGTCGAACATGATGGTCGGCAGACCCGTCCAGCTCGAGGTAAAAAAGAAGCCCGCAGAGCCCGGCGAGGTCATAATGTCGGTCGAAAACCTCCGCGTTCCCTCCAAGATACACAAGGGCGACGCCGTCAAGGGCGTTTCCTTTGATGTTCGCGCGGGTGAGATCGTCTGCATAGCCGGTATCGACGGCAACGGCCAGACCGAGCTTATTCACGGCATAACGGGCCTTGAAAAGCTCTCGGGCGGCAGCATAACGCTCTGCGGCAAGAATATCACTCATTCAAACATCCACAACAAGAGCGCCGCCGGTATGAGCCACATCCCCGAGGACAGGCACAAGCACGGTCTTGTACTTGACTTTTCGCTCGAGCAGAACCTTGTGCTCCAGCGCTACCGTGAAAAGCGCTTTCAGCACTATGGCTTTATAAAAAAGGACGCGGTGCGCGAATACGCCGAAAAGCTTATCGAGCAGTTTGACGTTCGCTCCGGCCAGGGCGCCGTGACTACCGCGCGCAGCATGTCCGGCGGCAACCAGCAGAAGGCGATAATAGCACGTGAGATTGACCGTGACAAGCCGCTCATGGTCGCCGTACAGCCCACCCGCGGCCTTGACGTCGGCGCCATCGAGTATATCCACAGCCAGATCGTCGCCCTGCGCGACTCGGGCAAGGCCGTGCTTCTGGTGTCACTCGAGCTTGACGAGGTCATGAGCCTGTCCGACCGCATCCTCGTAATGTACGAGGGCGAGATAGTCGGTCAGCTCGATCCCAAGAAGACTAACATTCAGGAGCTCGGATTGTATATGTCCGGCTCTAAAAGAGACAGCGAGGAGGGTAAGCAGTAATGAAAGAAAACAGACTGAGAACCCTTTATGAAAAGGACGGAACAAAAAAAGTTCTTGCATCGCTCCTGTCGATACTCATAGGTCTCATCGTCGGCAGCATTATCGTCGCCATAGTCGGCTTCAGCAAGCCAGGCATGGGCGGCAAAAGCGTCTGGGACGGTATAAGGCTCATCTTCGCCGGACTTTTCAGCACCGGGCGCGATGCCTCCGGCATTCTCATCTGGGGCTTTAACCCCACGAGCTTCGGCAACATGCTCTTCAGGGCTACCCCGCTGGTCATGACCGGTCTTTCCGTTGCGGTTGCATTCAAAACGGGTCTGTTCAACATCGGCGCTCCGGGTCAGTACCTCATGGGCACGATGGTGACCCTCATGCTCGCGCTCGGCATCCCCTCCGACGCGGTGCATCCCGTTATCATATGGTTCATCGCATTCTTCGGCGGCATGCTCGCCGGTGCGCTCTGGGGCGCGATACCGGGACTTGTCAAGGCGTATCTGAACATAAACGAGGTTCTTGCGTGTATCATGACAAACTGGATAGCCGCAAATATCGTCACCTGGATGTTCGATATAAGCAACTTCAAGAACGTCACCGAGGGCACCAAGACCGGTTATATCTATAAAACCACCTTTAACGACGTTGCGACCTCCAAGCTCGGTCTTGACCACCTCTTCCCCGGCTCTCAGGTCAACGGCGGCATAATAGTTGCGATAATCATCGCGATAATCGTTTTCATCATAATGAACAAGACCACGCTCGGCTATGAGCTCAAAGCCTGCGGCTCGAACCGTCACTGCGCCCGCTACGCCGGCATAAAGGACAAGCGCAACATCGTGCTGTCCATGGCGATCTCCGGCGCGCTTGCGGCGGCCGGCGGCTCGCTGTACTATCTGTCGGGCAACACCGAGTTTTACTGGTCTACCTATCAGGCTCTGCCTGCGGAGGGCTTTAACGGCATCGCCGTCGCTCTGCTGGCGACGAATAACCCCATCGCCGTCATATTCACAGCAATATTCATGTCAATGCTTGATATCGCGGGCTTGCAGCTTACAAACCTGACAGCGTACAACGAGTACATAACCGACGTTGTTATCGCCGCGATCGTTTATCTGAGCGCATTCTCCTTAGTGATAAGGATGCTGCTCGACGGCAGGAAAAAGCGCAAGGCTTCCGCCGACGTAAGCACGCCAGGTGAGGACAAAAAGGCGGATGATGAACCCGCCGAGCCCGAGCCCGAACCACCGGAACCGGACGATAACGAGAAAGGAGGCGAGCAGGCATGATATTTCTTATACAGCAGACTCTGCTCTACGCAGTTCCTCTTATGATCGTCGCGCTCGCCGGATGCTTTGCAGAGCGAAGTGGTATCATAAACCTCGCTCTTGAAGGTATCATGATCTTCGGTGCGTTCATCGGCGTTCTCTTTATCCGCACGATGCAGACAAACGAAACCTACCTCGCGGCAAAGGCCGCAGGCGACTGGATGACCCTCCAGGGTCTCGAGCTGCTTGCAATGCTCGCGGCCGCCGTTATGGGCGCGATATTCTCGTTGCTGCTCAGCTTCGCCTCAATAAACCTGCGCGCCGACCAGACCATCGGCGGCACGGCTCTGAACCTTCTGGCCCCCGCGCTTGTTCTGTTCTTCATCCGCATCATCGCAAACCAGAACACTCTCCAGATGGCAACGGGCGACTCAGCGAGCTGGTTCATGCTCAAAAAGTCCACCTTCGGCGTGGATAAATCCGTTGAATGGGGCTTTTTCAAGGAGCTTCTGCTCAACAAGGCGTATCTTGCGACCTATGTCTGCATACTCCTGTTTATCATTCTGTCGATCATTCTCTATAAAACGCGCTTCGGTCTGCGTCTGCGCTCCTGCGGCGAAAATCCGCAGGCTGCCGACTCGCTGGGCATAAATGTTTACAAAATGCGCTATGCCGGCACTACCATATCCGGCGCGCTTGCCGGTATGGGCGGCTTTGTCTATGCCCTGACGACGGCCAACTGCTCCTCCAACGGCGACGTCGCCGGTTTTGGCTTCCTCGCTTTGGCGGTCATGATCTTCGGTAACTGGAAGCCGCTCAATATCGCTTTCGCGTCGCTGCTGTTCGGTCTGTTCAAGTGCATTGCGTCGGCATACACCAGCCTCGACATAAACGGCGACGGGATCTATGCTCTTGCGCAGCTCGGTATAAGCTCCCACCTGTACCGCATGCTGCCCTATATCATCACCCTGCTCGTTCTTGCGTTCACCTCCAAGCGCTCGCGCGCGCCAAAGGCGGAAGGCATCCCCTACGAAAAGGGCCAGAGATAGTTTTATATGCAAAAAATGCACAGGCAAAAGTGAAGTGACCCCAAAAAGTTAGACAATATTAAAGAGTAAAAATTGTTCAAGCAA
>OLNX01001701.1_pt1 | contig 18163 bp, 13 predicted proteins | sample 1672611 | NCBI WGS metagenome assembly OLNX01 (sample SAMEA3136705, study PRJEB25190) | human gut metagenome | reverse complement strand
AAGACCTGCGGGCCGGAATGTTCGACGTGCTGGTGGGCGTGAACCTGCTGCGCGAAGGCCTCGACCTGCCCGAAGTGGCGCTGGTGGCGATCCTCGACGCCGACAAGGAGGGTTTCCTGCGCAACGTGCGGTCGCTGACGCAGATCGCGGGACGCGCCGCGCGCCATTCACAGGGCAACGTGATCCTCTATGCCGACACCTGCACCGACTCCATGCGCTTCGCCATCGAGCAGAGCAACCGCCGGCGCGAGAAACAGGTGCGCTACAACATGGAGCACGGCATGCTGCCGCGCCGGGCGCAGAAGAGCGGCACGGGGCAAAGCACCCTGCTCTCCGCGCGCACCGACGTCCCGGAAATAGCGGCGAGCTACCCGCTCGCCGAAGACCACTACATGGCCGCCGCGGACGTACAGAGAACCTATGCCGCAAGCGAGAACATCGACACGCTGATCGACAAGGCGCGCGAAGACATGGAACGTGCGGCCAAATCGCTCGACTTCCTCGCCGCCGCGAAATTCCGCGACAGGATGTACGAACTGCAGAAACTCAAGGAGGAGAACCGGAAAGGCTGACACGCCCGGCCCCGCGGTTATTCGCGGACGGCGTTGCGAAAGGTGAAATACTTGGCAGCCAGATAGCTGTACACCATCGTCCCCAGCGAGGCCATCATTTGCGAAGGCGTCGCCCAAAACCCGCACAACTCGACGAAGAATTTCAGGAAGAGATAATTGACCACCACCGAGCCGGCGACGGAGAGGAGGTAGCGGAAAAGCTGCGTCCCCGTGGCAAGCGGCGAACGGCGGAAAGCCACGTGGCGGTTCAGCCAAAACCCGGTGAAAAAGGTCAGCGGAAAAACAATCAGCATCGCCGCGACATGCGGGGAAACCGCGATGAACCCGAGGTCGAGCAGCTCCTTGTCGAGCACGAAATTATAGAGCAGGAAATAGCACCCCCAGCCGAAAACCACGTTCGCGCCGCCGCAAACGGCATAACGGAACGTCTGGCGCGGCAATAACGCAGAAACAGGCCGGCGGTAGAACCAGTCGATGAAACGGATTATCAGCTCGGAAAGACGCATCAACGGGCAGTGTAAGTCCACAGCCCGGGGAAACGGTCGCTATAATTACGGATGAACAACGTACATGCCTCCGCATCGGGCGCCTCGAAAGGTGAAACCATGAATTTATTGCCGAAACGGTAGACCCCGCAGCGTACCGATGCATCCCTGGCTTCGGCATCCGCGGCGGCACGGGCCGCATTTTCCGGCGTACTGAAAACCCCCAGCACGACATACCGGTGTCCCGAAACGAGCGATGCAGGCTCCGCGGAGGCCCTTGCCGCCGGCCCCGGACGCTGTCCGGAAGGTCTGGCATCCGCACGGGTTACAGCTGCATCCGTACGGTCACCGGCGCTATCCGCCGTCCCGGCCGCCCCCGCAGCACTGCTCCCGGCAACGTCGGTTTCCGCAGCCTTCGTTCCCGCAACTGCCGTCGCAGTCCCGTCGTCCGTCACACCGGCCGTCGCGGACGAAGCGGCGGGAATCCCCGCATCCGCGGCGGGCAAGGTGCGCGCAACTTCGGCGGCCGCACCGGGTTCCGGAATATCGGAAGAATTGATGCGCAGGAATTCGGCACCGCCGAAACCCGCCGCAATCACGATCGCCGCGATGCCGACCCACAGCGCCCAGTCCAACCGGCGGGCAGGCTTGATCCGCACGGGCTCGTGTCCCTGCGGGTTCAGCAGCCTGTCGAACGCGGGTGCAAGCGTAAAATTCTTGAATTTGAGCACGCCGACGCCCTCTATGGTCAGCACGTCGCCCTCGCGCGTGCGGGAAAGCCAGCGGTCGTAAACATCCTGTGCTCCGGCAGCGTCGCAGTGCAGCGTACGCGCCAGTTCATCGGCAAGCGATACCCCCTGCTGCTGCGAAGAGAAGGATACCACGCGGCAGGGAGGAAGGACTGTACGTTTGGAAAGCCGCCTGGCACCGCGCCGCTCGACAAAGAGCGACCCTACGCCAGGCAGGAACACCCCGCTGCCGGCGGCAAGCAGGTTGCCGACAAGGCGGTTCACTTCATCGACCATCGGGTAATTGCTCATCGTTTCTTCTTTTTTGGAGTCGCTGCCGGGGCTTTCGGCACCGGAGCGGGGGAAACTTCGGGCCCGGACACACCCCGGTAAATCATGTAAATACCCAGCACGATAAACGGAATGCTCAGCCATTGCCCCATATCGAGCACCCATCCCTGTTCGAACGCCTCCTGCTCGGTCTTGATGAACTCGATGAAGAAGCGCGTCAGGAAAATCCCGAGCAGCCCGATGCCGAACAGGATGCCCGGACGGCGCCGCGCGATGTCCTTCGCATAATAGAGCCAGCAAAGGATGCCGAAGGTGATCAGGTAGCAGAGCGCCTCGTAAATCTGGGTCGGGTGTACCGCCGCGGGGGCGAACTCGTTCACCCACTTGGCCGAGCGGACGAATTCGAATCCCCACGGCAGGGTCGTGGCCATGCCGAAGATCTCCGAATTGAACAGGTTGCCCAGCCGTACGACGGCACCGCCGATGCCCACCGCGATCATGATGCGGTCGAGCGACCAGATATAGGGCAGCTTGTTCTTGCGCGAGAACAGCCAGAGGCCGATCAAGAGGCCGATGGCGGCGCCGTGGCTGGCCATGCCGCCGTCCCGGAAACCCGTGATGATCGTCCACGGCTTGCTGAGGTATTCCATCGGGTCGTAGAAGAGGCAGTGCCCCAGCCGCGCCCCGATGATCGTCGCCAGAGTGCCATATATAAAAATCGACTCGGAGACCTTCGGCGGAAGCCCCTCGCGCTTGCAGAAGTTATCGAAAAACTTGGCGCCGATCAGGATTGCCAGCGCCCACATCAATCCGTAATAGCGGATGTCGAGCGACCCGATGGAGAAGAACACCGGATCGAAATTCCAAACGATGCTTAACGGTCGTATCATTTATTCAGTTCTTGCAGGTTGACTTTTTTGAGCGTAAACGAGAAGGTACTCCCCACGCCCGGTTCGCTGCGCACGCTGATGCGTTCGCCGTGCGCTTCGATGATATGCTTCACAATCGCCAGGCCGAGCCCCGTACCGCCCTGCTCGCGCGAGCGCCCCTTGTCGGTACGATAGAATCGCTCGAAGACGCGGGGCAAATCCTCCTTACTGATTCCCAATCCGTTATCCTCCACCTCGACAAGTATTTTGTCGAGCATGTCGCGAAAATGGACGCGCGTCAAACCGCCCTCCTTCCCGTAGCGGATCGAGTTGATGACGAGGTTCACGATGACCTGACCGATGTAATGTTTGTCGGCCAGCACCCAAAACGGCGAGGGAAGGTTGTCGGCGCCCTTGATCGAAATCCGGATGCCTTTTTTGTCGGCCTCCATCTCGGCCTGCTCGGCGATCTCCTTCGTCAGCGCCACGATGTCGAACTTCTCCATTTCGAGGCGGTTCATGTTGCTCTCCAGCTTGGAGATGGTATCCAGGTCGTTGACGATATTGATCAGGCGGTCGATGCTCTTCTCGGCCCGCTCGAGGTATTTGCGGTTGATGAGCTCGTCCTCCAGGCCTCCGTCGAGCAGTGTCGAGATATACCCCTGGATATTGAAGATCGGGGTTTTGAGCTCGTGCGCCACGTTGCCCAGGTACTGTTTGCGGAACTGCTCGGTCTCCTTGAGGCGGGCGATCTCCTTGTCGTTCGTATCCGCCCACGCCGTGAGTTCCTCGCCGATATTCTCGACGTGCTTGTCCTTCAGCTCGGAAAAAATCTCGTGCGTATGCACGTCGCGCGAAAGCACGATGGAATAGATCGGCTTGAGCTTGTAAGCCACGTATTTGCGGATGATGAACAGCGCCACGAGCGCCACGACGACAAAGACGGCGCCGCAGACGCACAGCGTCACCCACCACACCGCATCGAGCAGCGTCATCGTCCCGGCCACAATGGCCGTTGCGAGGAGCGCGATCCACAGCGATGCGCCCTCTTTTGTTTTGATGTACACCATAGGCTTACTTCGTATAATTTTGCATGAGACGGGCGATGTACTTGCCCACGATGTCGAATTCGAGGTTCACGACCGAACCCACGCCGATGCGGCAGAAGTTCGTATGCTCGAACGTATAGGGAATGATCGCCACGCGGAACGACGACTCCTTCGAGTCGCAGACCGTCAGGCTCACGCCGTTGACCGTCACCGACCCTTTCTCCACGGTACAGAGCCCACCGCCCTGCGGTTCGTAGGCGAACGTATAGTACCAGCTGCCGTCGGCGTCCTCGCGGGCCGTGCATACGGCCGTCTGGTCGACATGCCCCTGGACGATATGCCCGTCGAGCAGCGCATCGGGTTTCATCGAGCGTTCGAGGTTCACCAGATCGCCCACAGCCAGCAGGCCGAGGTTGCTCCTGTCGAGCGTCTCCTTCATCGCCGTGACCGTATACGTATCATCGCGGATGTCCACAACTGTCAAACATACGCCGTTATGTGCTATGCTCTGGTCGATTTTCAACTCGCGGCAAAAGTCCGCGCGCAGCGTAAAATCCTTATTCTGACGGTCGGTACGGATGTCCACGACCTCCGCCATGCGTTCCACGATCCCTGAAAACATATTCTCAACTGTTAATTATCAATTTGCCTTTAACTTTATATACCGAGCTTATATCACTGACATTCAGAATTATGTCGTCATAATTTTCCCGATCGCCGGCCACCAGGCGGAGTTTGTCCTCCCCGTCGGCGAGCCGAACTATCCGCAAAGTTACAATTTTTCGGCTGACAATCACATATTCCCCCCCGGGAATAATTGCATCCCGGTCGACGGCCTTCAGCAAGACCACCGCACCCGGCGGCAAGGCGTCCCCCATGGCACGTCCCATGTAACACATGGCAAGGTCGCACTCACCCGCCTGCGGGATGACCAGGCTGCTCTCGGCCTCGAGGTGGGTGACGTGCGCGATGGCCTGTTCGACGTCCACATTATAAAAAGGTATCTGGGCGCCGCGCAGTTTCCCGTCCGCGAACATCTGCCCCTCCCCCGTCAGCAGCCACAATTTATCCACCTGCGGGAATTTGGAGACGATGCGGTCGGCCACGTCGAGCGAAATGCCGTTGTTACCGCGTTTAATCTGGTAGAGGTTTTCGCCGCGTGCAAGCCCGATATGGCGGGCGAAGTAGTTGGTCGACATGTTCGCCCATTTGATTACGGCTTCGATCCTCTGCCAATTATTCTGCTTTTCTCGCATTTTATTAGTAAAAATTAAAAAAAATTTGCATCTTTGCACTCCCGGTCCCGTAGTTCAATGGATAGAATATAAGATTCCGGTTCTTACGATATGGGTTCGATTCCCGTCGGGACTACAAAGGCACAAGTGCACAGATTGCTGCACTTGTGCTTTTTTGTTAGCGTCAATTCACAATCTTTTATTCAACAAAAATAAGAACAAATTTTCATTAGTCAATAAAAAATAGCATAATTAAGCCATAAAATAGCACATTCGGACAGATCACGAAAAAGTCCGTATCGCTTCGGGTACGGACTTCTCCAAGTCGTATTTCACGTCCCAGGGACGTGAAAACAGGATATATCAGTTGAATGTCAGAATGAAAGGCGCACTCCGAGACGGAGGGTCAGCGACAGGGAAGAATCGGTGCGCGATGTACGCAGGGTGGTTTCCGTAAAGTAGTGCGATACCTCGGGCTCGAAGTAAAGCCCGACATAATTGCCGAGGCGGTACTGGGCCCCGACGGCCCCGGCCACCGACCACTGGACTTTGGGTTCGTCGACGGATTTGGAGCCGAACTTGGCGGACACGCATTTCTCGAGCATACCGCCTGCACCCACGTACATCGAGAAACGCCCGGTTTCGAGGAACTGCCAGTTCAGGCGCAGGGGAACCCCGATGAAGTGGAGCTTCTGGCTGATATCCTCGCGGCCGGACTGCATACGTACGTCCGACCATAACAACGTATAGTTCACACCGCTTTCGAGCGACAACCCGTGCGCGAATTCCTTGCGCACCGTAAGGCCGAAGCTGAGCGGCGGACTTTTCAAGGCTCGGATAGCTGTACGGGTCGGAGACGACCGTGTAGAGCGGCACGCCTGCCGCAGCCGCCTGCCGCTGCGCCATTTCGAGCGTTTTGCCGCCGATGCCGCGCGGCGGGTTATTGATGATGCGCTGCAATCTCAGCTCGTCTGCGCGGTTATTGATCACGCACAGATAGGCCAGCATATCCTTGACCTCGGCGCGGTCAAAGAAGCGTGTGCCGCCGATGATGCGGTACGGGATGCCGCTGCGCTTGAACGCGTTTTCCACCGCGTTCGACTGCGCATTCGTGCGGTAGAGCACGGCGAAATCCTTGAAATTCTTCCCCTTGGACATGGAGATAATGCGGCTGGCAATATAATTGGCCTCGTCTGACTCGCTCGATGCCTCGTAGACCGTGATGCGGTCGCCCGCAGCGTTCTGCGTCCAGAGCTTTTTGCCCTTGCGCCCCCGGTTGTGCGAGATGACGGCGTTGGCCGCGTTCAAAATGGCCTGCGTGGAGCGGTAGTTCTGCTCCAGGCGGATGACACGTGCACCCTTGAACTGCTTTTCAAAGGAAAGAATGTTCTCGATAGTCGCGCCGCGGAATTTGTAGATGGACTGGTCGTCGTCGCCGACGACGCAGATGTTTTCATACCCGCCCGCAAGCAGCGCTGTCAGCTGATACTGCAGCTGGTTCGTGTCCTGATACTCGTCGATCATGACGTAGTGGAACTTGCGCTGGTAATACGTCCGCACGTCCTCAAACTGCTCAAGCAGCTCGACGGTCTTGAGGATGATATCGTCAAAGTCCAGCGCGTTGGCCTCGTGCAGGCGCTTTTCGTATTCGGCGTAGAGCTGCGCGATGCGGTCCATGCGGTAATCGCCAGACTTTCCGGCGTGTTTGGAAAACTGCTCCGGCCCCTGCCGCTTGTCCTTGGCCTTGCTGATGACGGAAAGCGCCAGACGCGGCGGGAGGGATTTTTCGTCCAGCCCGAAGTCCTTCAGAATGTCCTTCATGACCCGCTCGGAATCGCTCGTGTCATAGATCGTGAAGCGGCCCGTGTAGCCGTCCAGCCGGTCGATCTCCCGCCGGAGAATGCGGCAGCAGGCAGCGTGGAACGTCATGGCCCAGACGTCCATGGCGTAGTCGCCCAGCAGCGCCTGCAGTCTGGCCTTCAATTCATTTGCGGCCTTGTTGGTGAATGTGATGGCCAGAATCGACCACGGCGCGGCGGGCCGGAGCGCGCACAGGCGCTCGGCCTGCTGCTGCATGGCGGGATCGCGCGTTTTGAGGTAGTCCTCGAGATATGTAACGTCCGCCTCCGCAATATACTCCGGAATTTCGTTGGAGTCGGAGCCTTCGCCGAAGGCGATGAGATTGGCGATGCGGTTGATGAGAACGGTCGTCTTGCCGCTGCCCGCACCGGCCAGCAGCAGCAGCGGCCCCTGCGTTGTAAGAACGCCCTCGCGCTGCATCTCGTTCAGGTTCTGAAAGCGCGCAGCGATCACAGCGCGGCGCGCGGATAAGAACCGGGCTTCAAATGTCTGTTCCATAGCTTCCCCTTACGGGCAATGTCGTCGATCTGCGCAGCAGCCTGTAGGGGCCGATGCCTACATCGGCCCGGCAGAACGCACCGCTTTTACGGTAGTCTGCAGCGAATTCGTAACTTCCCTACGGGCATATGCGTATGTGCATTCGAATTCGCCGAAGATTTCCGACCATCCAGTGCTTTCTGCCGGGCGGAGCAGAGCCCCGCCCCTACGAACCCTGTTTGCGGTTTCAATGTATTTGCGTGACAGGTCACAGTATCAGGTGATATGACATTGCCTTTTCAATAAACTACGGATATTCTACCGCATTTTTCCCGGTTTGTCGACATCAAAAAAATGTCCGAAGCCGTTCCAGCGCCTTCTTTTCGATGCGGCTGACCTGCACCTGCGACACGCCGATGAGGCCCGCGACGCGCTGCTGGGTCAGGCTGTGGTAATAGCGGAGCTGGATGACGAGCCGTTCCTTGTCGTTCAGGCGGGCAAGCGCCTCCTGCAGGGCCATGCGTTCGAGCAGCTTTTCCTCCATGCCGTCTGTACACAGGACATCCTCGAGGGAGAAGCCCTCCTCGCCGGTCTGGCGCTGGATGGACTCAGTCGCGCTGGTGGCGGTTTCGGCAGCCGCGATCTCCTCCGGCGAAAGGCCCAGCGCCTCGGACAGCTCGGAGACCGTCGGGTCGCGGCCGAAATCGCCGGTCAGGCGCTCACGGGCCTTTTTGATGGCGGCGGCGCGCTCTTTCACGCTGCGGCTGACCTTGACCGCGCCGTCGTCGCGCAGAAAGCGGCGGATCTCTCCGGCAATTTTGGGGACGGCGTAGGTCGAAAACTGCGTGCCGTAGGCGGTATCAAAGCCCTCGACCGCCTTTAAAAAGCCGACGCAGCCGAGCTGATACAGGTCGTCCGGCTCGACGCCGCGGCCGAAAAAGCGCCGCGCCACGCTCCAGATGAGTCCGGTGTTTTCCTCGACCATCCGCTCCGCCGCCTGCACGTCACCCGCCTGCGCGCGCCGCAGCAGCGCACGCGTCTCTTCGGCGATCATGCGCGGCGGCGGATGCGGCGGCACATCGTCACGGTCGTGCCGCGGCCGGGCACGGACTTGACCCGCAGCGTGTCCATAAAGCTCTCCATGATGGTGAAGCCCATGCCGCTGCGTTCCTCTCCTCCGGTGGTGAACATGGGCTGCCGGGCCTTTTCCACATCCGGGATGCCCCGGCCGTAGTCCCGCACCGTGATCTCCAGCACTTGTCCGGTACAGATCCGGACCTTCACCGTCACCTTGCCGATCCGGTCCGGGTACGCATGGACGATGGCGTTGGTGGCCGCCTCAGAAACGGCGGTCTTGATGTCCTCCAGCTCGTTGAGAGTGGGGTCCATCTGTGCCGCGAAGCAGGCCACCGCGGAGCGGATAAACCCCTCGTTGCTGCTCTGGCTGGGAAACTGCAAAGTGACTTCATTTTCCGTCTTTATTTTCATTATGTAAACCTCCCGTTATTGAATGGAAACCAGCCGCCCGATGCCGGCAGCGTCCAGAACACGGCGGGCCTGCTCCGGCACGTTCCGGAGCACAACGCTGCCCTCCATCAGCTGCATCCGCTGCTGAGACCGAAGGATCAGGGCGATCCCGGAGCTGTCCATAAAGCTCACCCCCGTCAGGTCGAGCACGCAGCGGCGCGGCAGATATTCCTCCACGGCGTCCTCGATGCCGGGCATGACCGTCTGCGCCGCCGCATGATCGAGTTCGCCCACCAGCCGCAGCGTCAGGCAGCGGCCATCATCATGCGTTATGATCCGCATCTGCTTGTCCCTCCTATTCTAAAAGAAAAAAACACCGCATACGGCCGAAGCCGTATACGGTGTTATTGTAGCGTAATGCCGCTGTGGTTTTTTGTCGGACGCGGGGACTCAACCGAGGTTTTTCAGGCTGGCCTCGAGATTTTCCACGAGCGCCTTCGCCTTCTCGGCGCGCTCGCGCTCCGTCTGCACGACGGCCTCCGGCGCACGGGAGACGAAGTTCTCGTTCGAGAGCTTGCGCATCTGACCCTCGTAATTCTTGCGCGCCTTTTCGAGCTCCTTTTCCAGACGCGCGCGCTCCTTGTCGAGGTCGATGAGCTCGGCCATCGGCATGAAGAGCTTGGCCTCCTCCGTGACGACGGAGACCATGTGCTCGGCATCCGCCGGCAGCGCACTGCTGATCGTGATCTGCTCGGCATAGGCGAGCTTCGAGATATAGCTCTCGCCGCTGCGGAAGGCATCCTGCCGCTCGGTCGTGATGAACAGGTGCGCCTTTCTGCTCGGCGGCACATTCATCTCGGCGCGGCGGCTGCGCACGGCGCGGATGGCGTTCATGACCATCTCAAAGTCGCGCTCCTCGGCCGGGAAAGCGAGAGACTCGGTATACTCCGGATAGCGGGCGATCATGAGCGCCTCGCCGTCATGCGGCAGCGCCTGCCAGATCTCCTCGGTGATAAACGGCATGAACGGGTGCAAAAGCTTGAGGATATCCGTCAGGACATACAGCAGCACCTGCTGCGCACTGCGTGCGCGCGCTTCGTCACCGCTGTTGAGACGGGGCTTGGTGAGCTCGATATACCAGTCGCAGTACGTGTCCCAGATGAAGTCGTAGATCTTCGCCGCGGCGATGCCGATCTCGTACTTATCGAGGTTCTCGCACACTTCCTTCGAGAGCGTGTTGAGCTTCGAGAGCACCCACTTGTCCTCGAGCTCGAGCGTCTCGGGCAGCTCGTTTTTGTCGATGGTGAGGTTCATCATCACGAAGCGCGATGCGTTCCAGAGCTTGTTGGCGAAGTTGCGCATGGCGCCGCACTTCTCAACGTAGAAGCGCATATCGTTTCCGGGGCTGTTGCCCGTGATGAGGTTGAAGCGCAGCGCGTCGGCGCCGTAGGTGTCGGCCATCTCGAGCGGGTCGATGCCGTTGCCGAGGGACTTGGACATTTTGCGTCCCTTATCGTCGCGCACGAGGCCGTGGATGAACACCGTCGGGAACGGGATGTCCTGCATCTGCTCAAGGCCGGAGAAGATCATACGTGCGACCCAGAAGAAGATGATGTCATAGCCCGTGACCATGACGCTCGTCGGATACCAGAACTTGAGATCCTCGGCGCTCTTATCCGGCCAGCCGAGGGTGGAAAACGGCCAGAGCGCGGAGCTGAACCATGTGTCGAGCACGTCGGGATCGCGGTGGATATGCTTGCTGTGGCAGGCCTCGCACTCGCAGGCGTCGGTGCGCGAGACGGTGACATGACCGCAGTCGTCGCAATACCACGCCGGGATCTGATGACCCCACCAGAGCTGACGGGAGATGCACCAGTCGTGCACGTTCTCCATCCAGTTATAATAGGTCTTGCTGAAGCGCTCGGGCACGAACTTGATGCGTCCGTCACGCACGGCCTCGATGGCGGGCTCGGCCAGCGGCTTCATCTTGACGAACCACTGCGGGCTTGTCATCGGCTCGACCGTCGTACCGCAGCGGTAGCACGTGCCGACGTTGTGATTGTAGGGCTCGGTCTTGATGAGGTAGCCCTGCTCCTCGAGATCGGCCACAATGGCCTTGCGGGCCTCGTAGCGGTCGAGACCGTTATACTTGCCGCCATTGATGACACGGGCGTCTTCGTCAAAGATCAGGATCTGCTCCAGACCGTGGCGCAGACCGACCTCGTAGTCGTTCGGGTCGTGGCAGGGCGTCATCTTGACGCAGCCGGTGCCGAAATCAAGCTCGACATAATCATCGGCCACGATGGGCAGCTCACGGCCCACGAGCGGCAGGATCGCCGTCTTGCCGACGAGGTGCTGATAGCGCTCGTCCGCTGGGTTGACCGCAATGCCGCTGTCGCCGAGCATCGTCTCGGGGCGCGTGGTGGCGATGGTGAGATAGTCGTCGCTGTCCTTGAGCGGGTAGCGGATATACCAGAACGCGCCGGGCATATCCTTATACTCGACCTCCGCGTCGGACAGGGCGGTGCGGCAGTGCGGGCACCAGTTGATGATGCGGTTGCCCTTGTAGATCAGGCCCTTTTCATACAGCTCGCAGAATGTCTCGCGCACGGCCTTGGAGCAGCCATCATCCATGGTAAAGCGGCTGCGATCCCAGTCGCAGGACACGCCGAGCGACTTCTGCTGCTCGACGATGCGGTTGCCGTACTGCTTTTTCCACGCCCAGACGCGCTCCAGAAACGCGTCGCGCCCGAGATCATAGCGGGTCAGGCCCTCTTCCTTGCGCAGCATCTCCTCGACCTTGATCTGCGTGGCGATGCCGGCGTGATCCGTGCCGGGCACCCAGAGCGCGGCATAGCCCTGCATGCGCTTATAGCGCGTGAGGATGTCCTGCAGCGTCGCATCGAGCGCGTGGCCCATGTGCAGCTGACCCGTAACATTCGGGGGCGGCATTACAATGGAAAACGGCTTTTTGTCCGGATCGGCTTTGCCGGCAAAATAGCCGCCGCGCATCCACATGTCATAAATCTTCTTCTCGACCTGTTTGGGGTCGTAGACCTTCGGAAGCTCTTTCATGGCTCTCCTCCTTTGCTTCATAACCAGTCCATTATCGCGTATGGTCGGTGCGGTAATCTCCAGCTGATCCGGAGCATCCTGCACCGGCTTGCGGATTTCCTCCTCGCTCATTTCTGCCGGAGCAAATTCCTTATAGACATCCAGCTGATACTGGCATTCCTTGCGAATGTCATCGCGGTCAGCCGGAGCAGCTTCCATTGCCTCACGCGTCTGCTTGATTTCCTTCTGGATGATGGCGTTCTCCTCTTCTTCGGTCAGATCTGCACGCTTGTCCTTTGCCTTCGCCTCGAGGGCAGACAGCAGCAGCGACAGCGCTGACTTGCGTTCTGCATCCTTCGCCTTCGTTGCAGCCATCATCTGCTGCTGAACTTCATTTATCTTAGACACGATAATTTCCTCCCATATCATTTTGTGGGATTTATTTTTCACCAATCAGGACACCCAATCTGCATCGGCGCAGCAGCCGCGTCAAATAATCCGATGCCAGATATGCCGCGGCAGCAATGCCAATGCACAATACCCACGGCTGTATATCCCGCTGTCCCAGCCAGACATACAGCACATAAATGATCATTGGATGAAACAGATAAATGCCAAATCCATTCTTGATTTGCTTTTTGACCCATGCACACTGCATGATGGGCTTGGGCATATAATATGTTGCGCCGATGGCAAAACAGCCGCCGAACAGCGCTTTGATCATGCGCATATGCCAAGCCGTCCGCTCGCTGAGCACAACCAATGCTGCCAGACAAATTACAATGACCGCCGGATGCTTGAGATACTTCATCACGGTGTCATACTGCATGTGAAAACAGTATCCGAAGTAGAAAAATATCAGATAAAATGCACAGCTGCTCAGCGAGAAGAAATATGGCGCTCTGCCGGATTCATGGGAAACGACAAGCAGCAGCGCAATGGTGAGGACGCACACAATCGGATGCCGCAAAATCTTTCCGCCGGTATGCGAACCATGCGGCATCACGTTTTCCGCCACAGCTTTGACTGCGCCGCACACGACAAACACCTCAAACAGAGCAAGGATATACCAAAGATGCCTGTTATTGTGCGCCAGAACAATGCCGTCCCAGCAGTACCGCAAATAAGATTGGTCGGTAAAGCCCAAGAGGCACATGACCGGTGCTACATAGCAAATACCAAAAAACAAATACGGAATCAGCAGGCGAACCGCCTTGTTTTTCAAAAACCGTGCGGTGTCCTGATATTTTTGATAGTCATGAATGCACAGCGCATATACCATACCGGAAACCGACATGTACAGCGGCATATGAAACGAATAGATGATATTGGTCAAATGATCGAGTCCGTCACTGGCATTGTATGGAATGACCACGCCGGTTCCCGTATACATTCTGGATGCATGCGCCAAAACGACCAAAAAAGTCGCCACAAATTTTATTGCATCGTAATGGCTCGATTTGTCAGTGGCGTCCCAGTGCTGCCTCTTGATTTTCACCCACTCCTTCTTTCTGCACAAAAGCAACTAAGATTGCCGGGGCGCAAAAAATCGCCCCGAAACGAACTGTTTCAGGGCGATCGAAACCGCGGTACCACCTGAATTCCACGCAGACGCGTGACACTCTTGTCTCTGTAACGGGAGAACCCGGCCGCCCTACTCCGTTCAGGCAGGCTGCTCCGGGGCGACCTTCATCTCCGGCATCCGAAAGGCTCGCACCAACCGCCTTCTCTCTGACATCCGCCGGGAGACTACTCCTCCCCTTCTTCGCATATGGATGCAAAAATTATAGGCTCTGCAGCATCGTTTGTCAAGCGTTTCTGAGCCAGCGCACAACGGAAAGTGCCGCGCGGTTGCCCTCGCCGACCGCCGCCGGGATCTGATAGGGCGCACCGGTGCAGTCTCCGGCCGCGAAAACGCCCGGAATGCTCGCCGCGCAGTCATCGTCCACGACGATGTGACCGTTATCCGTCGCCAAGCCGGGCAGGAGCGTATCGGCCGCAAAGCCAGCGCGCAGGATGAAGACGACATCCGCCGGCTCAGCCGTGCCGTCGACCACGAGCGTATCGGCGCGCTCGGCGCCGCGGATCTCAAAGCGGTGCTTTTTCCCGTCGTAATAGTGCACGTCGCAGCCGATCTCGCGCAGGAAGTCAGCCTCCTCCGGCGCGTCCGCCGCGAGACCGATGACCGCCGCGCGCTTGCCGCGATAGAGCATCCCGTCACAGGTGGCGCAATAGCTCACGCCGCGGCCGAGAAACTCCGCCTCGCCCGGAAACGTGCCGCGCTGGGCAATGCCGGTCGCCAGCAGCAGCGTCCTGCCCTCTGCAAATTCCTTGCCCGCCGAGACGCCGAACGTCTTGCCCATCGGCATCGCCGAGAGCGCCCTCTCGCGCAAAATGTCCGCACCGAGCGCACGCGCCTGCTGCGTCATGGTTTCGAGCAGCGCAGGCCCGGATACATCCGGCACGCCGGGATAGTTCGTGACATGGCCGGCTTTATGCAGCGCGCTGTCGGCCGCGCCGCCGCAGATCACGCACACGGACAGGTTCCGGTTGCGCGCGGTCATAGCCGCCGACAGACCAGCGGGCCCGCCGCCGATGATGAGCAGATCGTACATGGTTCCTACCTCCGATTCGGTCGTTTCCAAGTCATTATATATTTCTTTTTGGATATTGTAAACAGAAATCGAATCGTGTATAATACTTCTGCAATATTATCTGGAGTTGAAAAAACACTATGGAAGATACCAAAAACTTTATTGAAGCCTTTGTCGAAGCCGATCTCGCGCCGGGCGGCCGTTTCGCCGGCCAGACCATCCACACCCGCTTCCCGCCTGAGCCGAACGGCTACCTGCACATCGGTCACTGCAAGGCGCTGTGCATCGATTTCGGCACGGCCGAGAAATTCGGCGGCATCTGCAACCTGCGCATGGACGACACGAACCCTTCTAAGGAGGACAACGAGTTCGTCGAGGCCATTCAGGAGGATATCCACTGGCTCGGCTTTGACTGGGACGACCGGTTTTTCTTCGGCTCGGACTACTTCGAGAAGGACTATGAATACGCCGTCGAGCTCATTAAGAAGGGGCTCGCCTATGTGTGCGAGCTGACGCCGGAGCAGTTCCGCGAGTACCGCGGAGACGTGAACACCCCCGCCGTCAGCCCGTGGCGCGACCGTCCGATCGAGGAGAGCCTCGATCTCTTTGCGCGTATGCGCGCCGGCGAGTTCCCGGAGGGCAAGTACACCCTGCGCGCGAAGATCGACCTCGCATCCGGCAACTTCAATATGCGCGACCCCGTGCTCTACCGCATCCGCTACATCGAGCACCACCGGCAGGGCACAAAGTGGTGCATCTTCCCGATGTACGACTTCGCGCACCCGATCCAGGACGCGCTTGAGGGCATCACGCACTCGCTCTGCTCGCTGGAGTATGAGGATCACCGCCCGCTCTACGACTGGGTGGTGAACAACGTGTCCGTGCCGTGCAAGCCGCGCCAGATCGAGTTTGCGCGCCTCGGCATCAACTACACCGTCATGTCCAAGCGCAAGCTGCGCCGCCTCGTCGAGGAGGGCTATGTCTCCGGCTGGGACGATCCGCGTATGCCGACGCTGTGCGGTCTGCGCCGCCGCGGCTACACGCCCGCGTCCATCCGCAATTTCTGCGAGCGCATCGGCGTGTCCAAGGTCGCGTCCACGGTCGACTACAGCTTCCTGGAGCACTGCCTGCGTGAGGATCTCAATCTCCACGCCCAGCGCGCCATGGCCGTGCTGCACCCGGTGAAGCTGCGCATCACAAACTATCCCGAGGGTCAGAGCGAGACATTCGCCGTCGAAAACAACCCCGAGGACGAAAACGCCGGCACGCGCGACGTGACCTTCTCCAACGAGCTGTGGATCGAGGCCGACGACTTCATGGAGGAGCCGCCGAAGAAATACAACCGCCTCTTCCCCGGCAACGAGGTGCGCATCAAGGGCGCGTACATCGTGCGCTGCACCGGCTGCGTCAAGGACGCGGACGGCAACGTGACGGAGGTGCTGTGTGAGTACGATCCCGAGACCCGCGGCGGCAACACGCCCGACGGACGCAAGGTGCGCGGCACGATCCACTGGGTCGATGCGCACAACTGCGCCGACGCCGAGGTACGCCTGTACGACAACCTCTTTGCCGACGCAGACCCCGAGGGTGACGGCAAGGACTATCTCGAGTGCCTGAATCCGGACTCGCTGTCCGTGCTCACCGGCTGCAAGGTCGAGCGGATGCTCGCCGGTGCCGAGGCCCCGGCAGCGTTCCAGTTTTTGCGCCTCGGCTACTTTGCCGTGGACAACAAGGATTCCGCGCCCGGACATCTCGTCTTTAACCGCGCCGTTGCGCTCAAGGACAGCTTCAAGAAGGCCTGAATGTAAATATTTATGATTTATTCCTCCCGTTTGTCGCGGGAGGGATATTTTTTGTGGCGAAATCGTGAATTTCTTATTGACAACTGTCGCCTATGGTGGTATTTTACGCAGGATGATATTTTTAAGTCGGTACGAGATACCGGCAAGGTGTCACGGCTAATGGAATCACGGTGGGAGTCACTATGTGCTCTCCCTGCGCGTTGCCGCCTTGTCTGGACTCGGACAGGGCGTTTTTCTATGCACGGAGGCATCGCTGTGGAGCTCAAATGCAAGGCAAAGGTCATGGATGCGGCCGCCATCGACCGCACGCTCGTGCGCATCGCGCATGAGATCCTCGAAAAGAACGACGGCACGGAGGATCTGTGCCTGATCGGCATCCACACGCGCGGTGTGCCGCTGGCGCACAGGCTGGCCGAGAACATCGCGCGCATCGACGGCGTGCGTCTGCCGGTCGGTGAGCTGGACATCTCGCTCTACCGTGACGATCTGAGTCCGGCTGCGGATACGCCGGTGCTCAACCGCACCGATGTCCCCTTCCCGGTTGCGGGCAAAACCGTCGTGCTGGTCGACGATGTCATCTACACCTGCCGCACGGCACGCGCGGCGCTCGATGCCGTGATGCGGCTCGGCCGTCCGGCGCGCATCCAGCTCTTCGCCCTGATCGACCGCGGCCACTCGGAGCTGCCGATCAAGGCCACCTACGTGGGCAAAAACATCCCGACCGCCAAGAGCGAGATCGTGGCCGTCCGCCTGCAGGAGACGGACGGGGAAAACAGTGTCTGCATCCTCGAGAGAGGATAAAGAATAGATTAAATTTTCACGGGAGGAAAAAATCTATGAACAACAAATCCATCGGCACCGAGCCGGTGTACGACGCACGTACACTCGGCGCGCCCAGAATGTTCATTCTGGGTCTCCAGCACATGTTCGCCATGTTCGGCGCGACCGTCCTCGTCCCGGCGCTCTCCGGCCTCGACGTCGCAACCACGCTGCTGTTCGCCGGCCTCGGCACGCTGCTGTTCCACCTGCTGACCAAGGGCAAAGTCCCGGCCTTCCTCGGCAGCTCGTTCGCCTTCATCGGCGGCTACAACGCCGTGCGCACCATCGGGACGAATCCGGACGGCTCCGTGATCTATAATAATGACCTGCTGGCCTACGCCTGCTTCGGCGTCGCCATCGCGGGCCTGATGTACATCATCCTGTCTACCCTGTTCAAGGTCTTCGGCGTCAAGAAAGTCATGCGCTACTTCCCGCCGATCGTCACCGGCCCGATCATCATCGCCATCGGCCTGACGCTGTCCTCTTCCGCCATCACCAACTGCCGTGCCAACTGGCTTGTCGCCGTCGTCGCGATCCTGATCGTCATCGGCTTCAACATGTGGGGCAAGGGCATGACCAAGATCATCCCGATCCTGCTCGGCGTGCTCGGCTCCTATATCTTCGCACTCATCGTTGACCCCGCGGAGCGTGCCTCCGTCGCCGCTGCCGTCAGCAGCGCCAAGTGGTTCGGCCTGCCAATCTTCTGGAAAAACAGCGTGTTCCACCTCTTTGCCGGCCCGGTCGACAGCGGCGTCCTCTGGTCCGCCGTGCTGACGGTCGTGCCCCTGTCCCTTGCCACCATGGTCGAGCACATCGGCGACATCTGCGCCATCTCCTCCACCTGCGGCAAGAACTTCATGG
>OLNX01001698.1_pt1 | contig 18174 bp, 17 predicted proteins | sample 1672611 | NCBI WGS metagenome assembly OLNX01 (sample SAMEA3136705, study PRJEB25190) | human gut metagenome | reverse complement strand
GATCTCCGCCACGCCCGCCTTGTCGTCGGCCCCCAGCAGGGTGGTGCCGTCGGTGACGATCAGCTCCTGGCCGATGTACCGCTCCAGGAAGGGGAAGTCCTTCACCTTCAGGCTCCCGGCTTTCTTCAGGGGCAGGTCCCCACCCTGATAGGTGACGATCTCCGGATGGATATCGGCCCCGCTGACGGCAGGGGAGGTGTCCATGTGGGCGATCAGGCCCAGAGCCGGCGCATCGCATCCGGGGGTGGCGGGCAGCACGGCGTACACATAGCCCTTGTCGTCCAGGTGGGCCCCCTCCAGGCCCAGGGCCGCCAGCTCATCGGCCAGATACTGGCCCAGCACCCGCTGGTGGGCGGTGGTGGGCACGGTGTCCGATGTCTCGCTGGAGGTGGTGTCGAAGGACACATATTTCAGAAAACGCTGGGTAACTTCCATGATGGTTTCCCTCCGTAAATTGGATTTGCCCCCAGTATAGCACATCTCCCGCCTCTCCGTCAATCCACCGGGAAATATGACGTTTTGCATAAACTTATTAAGAATTATGAACTATTGATATACATGTTGACATGAGAAAATAGAGATGATATGATTTTGTTAACGGGGTATTCGAATAATAAACCAGAAGAAGATATCAAATAACAAACAGCCATGTAAAAAAAGGAGATGACAACGTGAGAAAAAGAATTACCACCGGCTTGCTGGCAGTTGTTTTCTGCATAATTGCCATCCTGCCTGCGGGGTGCTCCGCTCAAAAAGGGCCCTCTATGGTGAGCCGGGGCTTTGAGCGGGCGGTGATCGACGGCCGCCAGGCCACCCGGTTTGTGGACTCCGCCCTTGCGGCGGAGAGCGAGACATCGGGCTATTTGTTTTCGTATTATTGTGTGGATTCCAGCCGGATCGTCCAATACGACTCCAGGAATGTCAGCGATGCCAGACTTCTGCTCTCCCTTAGCAGAGGGCAGACCAAGAGCGCGCCCCATGGGGTCACCACAACGGGGACCATCGTCTTTTCCGGAGAGCCGGACGAGAAAATGAAGGATGCGGTCAGCGCATGGGCCGGAGCCGACGGGAGCTATGCGGTCCGGTCGCTTATGGGGAGGGGGACGTTTTCGTTCCCACAAGATGAACGAAGCGACCGCGTTTCCTATTTTATAGGTGTCGGGTTTGATGAGTACGCCTTCCGGCTTCAGCGGTATGACGTGTATCAGCCGCGGCAGGGGGCGGTCGGTCTTGCGGCGGAGCCGGAGTACCGCCAGGCTGGCACGGTCACCGTGCATGCGCACATCCCCAAGCAGGTGGTTTATTGCGCCGCCGGGAAAACGGCCAATGCATAAACGGCCCGGTTTTCTGTCCCGGGACAGGGCGGGACGTCCCGCTTTTGGGGCCGTTTTCGTCAGCCCTTCAACAAAAATCGCTTCACTCATTTCTGAACCCTCCTGACAGCCCGCAGCTCGATATAGCCGCGCCCGCCACGGGGTTCGAGCTGGATGTGCGGGTTCTCATCGCCCCAGCGGTAGCCGAGATATGCCGGGTCGCAGCTGTCCATGAATACCTGCACGGTATGGATTGCCTCGCAATAGTCCTCCTCGCAGAAGGGTTGACCTTGGAACTGGAGATATTCCGCTTCCGGAAGATGAATCGTGTCAAAGCCCTCCGCGATCATCCCCATATAATCCAGCCCGACCTCCACGCCCTGCACATAGGTGGAGGTGTTCGGCTTTTTGTACTTTTCGGGCAGCCACATGGAAATAGGCTCTCCGCAGAGTGACTTCATGCTCATAAGGATTATATTTTGTACAGAGCCGCTATTTCAGCAGTTTTTCGTAAGTGAAGTTCCCGGCAGCCCCCTTCACAAGCAATATAGCAAGTGCTGCCAGAACAATACCCACTCCCCAGAGAAGTCCCGCGCTGATTAGGATAATGCCCGTGAATTGTCCGATGACCAAAGCGAGAATCGGGAAGATCAGGAATACTGCTCGCTGCTGTGCTTCTTCGATAGTCTGTGCCTTTGCAGAACTCCGCACGGTTACAGCAATTGCAACCAGAGAGATCGCCGGTGCGATCAAAAGCATGATCGCCAGCCAACTCGCTGCGGGAAGGAGCAGATTGCCGGTCAGGAAGAACACTTCCATCTCCACTACCAACAGCATGGCAGCAAACGAGATATAGGAAATCATCATTCCAACCGAAAGCCCGGCCAATATTTTGGATTGGAACAACTGCCCCAGCGAGAGCGGAGAATACAGCAATGTTTCTAAGGTGTGCTTTTCTTTTTCGCCCACAAAGGAGCTTGCCGCCATAACAGACGATGCCATGATCGGGATGATCAGAAAGAAGGATGGCATAATGTTATTCAATATAAGTCCCAATATCCTCTGCTGCTGACTGTACTCCCCATTGGGAGCAGGCAGCATATCCAGTAGTTTCTGAAAATCTGAGGCAGCATCGGGAGCCTGTGTCAGAACAAGCACAAAAATCGACGGCAGGACAATAGTTAGCACAAGCGGCAGGATAAGAAGAACCGCGAAAATCTGCTTATTTGATGTAATGCCGCGAATATCTTTCTTTATTAAGGCGAATTGTCCAACATTCATGTATTTTCACGCTCCGTTTCCGCATGTTCCCGGTCGATCAGCGAAAAGTAGATTTCTTCCAATGACATCTGCTGTTCCGATACATGGTACAAATCACCACCGGCCTCTACAATCCTTTTTACGATAAGCGGGATGTCATGCTCCGAGGCCACATCCACATCATAGATGTGATCTCCGATTTCCTGATATACCATGTCCTTTGGCAAGCAGCTTGCTTTCACACGCACCCTGCGATTTCTGCTTACCATAGCGCGTAGTTCGGTAATATTCCCCGTAGCGAACAAATGCCCTTTATCCATAAGTCCGTATGTCGTACAGATTTCCTGCGCATACCGAAGCTGATGCGTACAGAGAAATACGGTGATTCCTTCGGCAGCCTGCTCCTGAATCAGAGAATTTACATTCTGAGCGCTTTCGGGGTCAAGGCCAGAGGTCGGCTCATCCAGAAACAAAATCTGTGGACGGTGAAGCAATGCTCTGGCCAAAGAAAGCCGCTGGCGCATACCGGTAGAATAAGCGGCCAGCTTGCGATCCATCACATCTGCCAGTTCCAGTCGATGTAAGAGCAGTTTTGCTCTATCTGCACATTCCGAACGGCTCATGCCAAAAAGAGTGCCGTAAAATTGCAGATTCTCCCAAGCTGTCATGTGATCGTACATTTGGGCATGTTCTGTTATTACGCCGACCTTTTCATGCAGCTGTTCCGGGTTTTGGGTGGGGTCAATTCCCAGCACCTGACATTTACCGCCCGATGGGGTCAGCATACCGCAAAGCAGTTTCACGGTCGTGGTTTTTCCCGCTCCGTTTGGCCCTAAGAATCCGAAAATCTCTCCCTGATTCAATGAGAACCTGATTCCATCAACTGCAACGGTTCCTCCGGAAAATGTTTTTGATAATGCTTCGACGGTAATTGCTTTCATCTCATATTTCCCTCTATACGGTCGTCTGCTGTGTTCAGTTCGAGATTCATCAGGTCAAAATCGACATATTCTCCATTGATTTTGAAAAAATGGGGAAACGTACACAGCTTCCGAAAGCCGTACTTCTCATACAGATGGATGGCGCGGGCGTTGCTGCTGCGCACTTCAAGATTCAACTGCTCGAAGCCGTTCTCCTTGGCAAAGGCAAGAACAGCTTCCGTCAGCGCAGATGCCGCGCCGCAGCCCCACCACGCTTTTTTCAGACTGATGCCGAACTCTCCGCGATGGCTCATGCGCCGGGGCTTGCGGTTCAGGCTTGCCGTGCCGATGATCTCGCCATATACCTTGGCGAGATACTGCACATTGTCCGTTGATTCGCACTGCGAACGCAGATAGTCTTGCTCCGTTTCAAGGTCGAGGGGCACGCCCTCCGCACCGAAGCTGAGATTTTCGGTTTCGCCGCCCACGATTTTCAGATAATCCAAGAGTGCCGATGCATCCTCTGCCCGTGCGCGCTCTATGACAAACAAGCTGTTATTCAATTTCAAAACTTCCTTCCTTCGTATTTTCCCCTTTTGGCGATGCGCCCCAGTATCAAGCATCCATCCATCTGTCCGCAGTCGGCGCAGGTATCCAGTCCCTTTTCCCGGACGCAGTTATGTACGGGGCAGAGCCTGTCGCAGAACGGCGTTTTTACGCCCTCTGTGCGGCAGCCGGTGCAGTTTATCATTTCAGGTAGGATCGTTACCCCGTTGAGCTTTGTCCACAGGGCGGCAGTTTTTTCGCGCAGGGCGTTGTCGTTTGTTATCGTTGCGATTCTGGCATCGCATTTTTCGCAGTCCAGTCCGCAGCAACCGATCAGTTGATTCGTGCTTTTCATAACCCTACCTCCATACAATTTAAGCTTTCCTGACGGCAAGGCAGTTGTCTGCCAATGTGCCGACAGCGCCTGCACATTCTTTCATGCCATTTCCTCCTGCGCTGCCAATATTGCGCCTCTGTATGCCCGCTCCAAATGGGAATTGATCGTGTCCTCATCGTATTTCAACGAATTGTTGGCAATCATGCTTGCATACCCGTGGGCAAACAGAAACACCGTGATAAAAACCGTTTTCGTCTGCTCCATGCCAATTCCTAAAGCTCTCTGCATCGCTGAAAGAACGGGGATAAGCTCCTCCGCATCGATCAGTTCAAGCAAAGTCTTTCCGTTAAAATAATCCGACTGGAAAAGGAAGCGGAACAGGTGGGGTTCTTCGATGGCAAAGCGGATATAATTCATTCCGATTCCGAGCGCAGCACCCTTCGGCGGTTTCTTCATGGTCATAAGGTATTCCGAATGATAGAGGTCTGCCTTCGCATAGACTGTTCTTTTCAGTTCTTCCATCGTCGCAAAATGATACATGACGGGCTGTGTGGAGCAATGCAGCCTTTCCGATACAGTTCTTGCGTTGATGTTTTCCGCTCCCGCTTCGCGGGCAATCGCAAAGGCCGCGTCAACAATCATTTCTTTTGTGACTTTTGCTTTCGCGGGCATACGCATACCTCCGATTTATAACTTGCATTATGTATAATTGAGATTATACAACGTGCAATGCACATTGTCAATCCGTCTGGAGTAAAATCTACAAATGGTCTTCCAATGGCAGTTTCATAGGTATAATCTGCCTTTCTGCGAAAGGCACCGACGGAGTTATGAAACCGAGGGGTGCTTAAGAATCGAGTTCAAGCCTCATAAGAACAAGCGTTTGCCAGCCGCTTCTTGCACGGAAACCTCTTGGATTGCGACCATATTCCTGAAATCCGACCGATTCATACAGCCGGACAGCAGATGCGTTCTCTGCTACGACCTCCAGCTCTATTTGCAGGTATCCCGCTTGCTTCGCGCATTCGATGCACGCAAGCGTAAGAGCCTTCCCGATGCCGCGCCCCCAGTAGGCTTTTTCAATGGCGATGCCGAAGTCCGCACGATGGCGAATCTTTTCCTTGTCATCAATCGGATCAATGCCCGCTGTTCCGGCAATCCTGCCGTCAACGAACGCCGCAATTTCGATGGCATTTTGCTTTCGCTGCGCGCCTTCAAAAATTTTGCTTCCTCTTGGACGGTGAACGAATTTTCCTCCGGATAGGTCAGAAGATAGTCCGTTTCTGCATGCGTGAGATCAAAAATGCGGAGCACTTCGGCGGCATCGCATGACCGGTGTCAGATCTAAATTCTCTTATTATATCCTGTTAATGGTTTCTTAAAGCCGCGCAAGAAACCGCCCTGCATGTGCGCCGTCCATCTGAGTATGGTGGAATTGGAACGACAGCTTTAGCGTTGTCCGGAAAAGCCCCTTATGATATTTGCCCCAGATGATGAATGGATTGTTGAAAATGCCGCTGTTCATGCCGACGGCGCCGTCGATCTCGGTATCCACGATGGCGGAGGTGCCGATGACCATGCTGCCCGGCAGGTCGTGATTTTCACAGCTTTCCGCTACTTCGTGTGTCAGCCGCAGGTAGTCAGCGCTGAACTGCGCAAGGTCAGCGGAAAACGGCACATCGCAGGAGCCGACCTCGCCGGTTTTGTTTTTTACGATAGTGTTCACCGCGATGCTATCATATTGCATCAGCTCGCGTCCAACAGGGAGCGTATAAAACTCCTTGATCTCTCTGGCCGCCTTGCCGATGCACCAGCAGAGAAGCATATTGAATTTCAGCCCACGCTTGTGGCTGAATCTCACAAGCAGTGTGACATCCAGCGTTTTGAAAAAGGTCACCATATGGTTCGGCGCACTCATCCAAAGGTCAAACGCCGCCGCGCGGGTCGTCGTTTTTTGGCCGATAACGGTCGGTTTCATTCTTCACACTCCAATGTATTATTCTCCACTTATCGCGCTACAATCAGTTTTACAAGCCCGCCAGTGCCAGGAATTTTTTATCTGATTGAATACTCTGTGTCAGAAACTGACCGTCCCGGAACAGGGCATAGGTCGTGACCGGTGCAGGTACATTCTGCGCAGATTCTTTATCAGTGATATGGATGGCCTTGAACGGAATACCATGTTCCTTCGCCACCTCCTGCACCCTTGGTACCCAATAATAGGTGTAGGGACACTGATCGGTGTAATACAGAACAAAACCGTTATTTTCAATCGCCGGATGCTTCGCGCCTTCCCGGAACTTTGGCATCTGTGCGGACGGTTCAATGGGAAGGTACATGAGACTGATCCCGCAGTCGGATATGTCTGCCACACGGAACCCCTTGTGAGTAAGGAATTTCGGGTCAGCGAGAAATTCCCGCTTCCGGCCCTCCGCGCACAGAATGCAAATGCCTTTCTTCCCCTGTGTCTTAGCATCCCGGATACATTCCTCCAGCAGATCGTTTGAGTATCCGTGTCCCTTCATGGAACCGGATACCCACAAGCAGTCAATGTAGAGATAGCCATCTGCCTCAATAGGCACCCATGCGTTTTCAGCCGGAATGTATTCGATAAAGCATTTACCGCGTTCCTCACTGCGATAGAAAACAAGTCCATCATCAAAGCGCTGCCGCAGCCATTCCTTTTTTGCAACACTCTGCTTGCCAGACATGGCGCAGCAGATATGTTTCTTGTCAATATTTTCTTTTGTGATCCGAATATAGTTCATCGGTTATTCCTCCAATGTCGTTGTTCTTTCGTTTTGACGATGGCAATTCCTCGTACATTGCCTCAAAGAGCTCTGTAAGAAACACTTTGCTATCAACTTCATCCACCAGCAGCATTTCTTTCGCTCCCTCATACGGGAGCTCACAGATTGCCGCAGGCATAAGTTCCAGAGCGGATCTTGTTTTCTTTACAAGCAGCCGATCATCATAGATCCCGCCGACGATTTTACCGTGATAATAGAGGATAAACTCTCCCATCATAGGACGGTAAGAAATATCGTCCAGATCGGATAGCTGTTCCAGAATGAAATGAAGATACTCTTTACCGGATGCCATTTTTTCCTCCTGTTCAGAACAGTTGCCCCGTCAGCTTCCGCTTTTCCTTCTTCGGAAAAGTCGCTTCAAATCGTTCAAAGCTCTCCGGGTCTTTCTCACAGACAAAATATCCCACTGGGTCTTTGTAGGTGCCGGAGATACCGTCCAAAAAGCCGGGCGTCAGCTCCTTGATGAGAAAATAATCCGCTTCAGGGTCGTCGGCATAGCGGATACCCTTTGTTTTGGCCGGGACAAAGCCGGACTTGCCGTAAAACAGGATATTGCCGGTGATGGCAAGTGCTCCTGCACCCATTTCCTTAGCTTTTTCCATGGAATAGTCCAGCAACTTCTTTCCGTAGCCTTTCCGCTTGTATGCGGGCGCAATGCCGATGGGGCCGAAGGTCATGATCGGCACCTTTCTTCCGTCATCGCAGTCGATTTCCGACCGCACATAGATGACCTACCCAATCAGCTCACCGTCCAGCTCCATGACGAAGTCCAGCTCCGGCACAAATGCCGGGTCATCCCGATAGCAGTGCAGCACATAGTGCTCCATGCAGCCGGGGCGGTAGACATTCCAGAAGGCCTCGCGGGTCAGGTTTTCCACGGCGCTGTAATCGTCTTTTGTTTCCAGACGAATGATAATCTTCTTTTCTGACATGGTGGTTCTCCTTATCTCTTGTCAATAATTTTATCGATCAGCCCGTAAGCAAGGGATTCCTGCACCGACATATAGTTGTCGCGCTCCGTATCGGCGGCAACCTGTGCAAAGGGTCTGCCTGTATTCTCGGAAAGAATGCGGGTCAGCCGCTGTTTGGTTTTCTGCATCTGCCCGGTCACGATCTGAATATCCGTGACCGGGCCGTGTACGCCGTTCCCACCGATCAGCGGCTGGTTTGTTCAATCACATAAGGAATGATGCTCATATAGGTTTATCGCTCCCTGTGCTTATCAAGTTTGGCTTTCCAAAAAGCACCGATAGGGCTGAAAGCCTGCTGCCGCATAGAATTTCTGCGCCGACTCATTGAATGTCCAGACACCCAGTGTCACCCGATCAAAACCCCGATGTTTTGCTTGCGCTTTGCAAAAGCACAACAACGCTGTCCCAATCCCGCACCTGCGATACCTCTCGTCCACACCGAACTCTTCAATGTGGTAAAAGTGCTGTGCGCGCATATAAGCCGATTCCGGCTTGTCGATATACTGCACCACGGCAAAACCGCGAGGTTCATTTTCCACGCATGCCACAATCACATCGGCACCAGAAGACTCGAACGCTTGATAAACGCGGTGCTGCAATTCCTCGCAAAAACCGACGCGAAAAATATCCGGCCGTCCCTCTGCATGCAGCCCACTCACCATCATCCGAAGCTCATTTACGCGCGGCAGCTCAGACAGTTCCGCATATCTTACCGACATAGCCTGCGTTTTCTCTTTTTCAGCCAATGATCCAGAAACTGCATCTGTTCCTCGGTATGGAACCAATGCTCGCCACCGGGCATGACGGCGAGTTTTGCGTGGTGACGCTTGGCAAACGCAGATACGGTTTCCATGGAGGTCAGGTTGTCGTGTTCGCCGTACAAAATTTGCGTCGGAACATTCCATGAAATCGGATGCGCACGCACATAACAAAGATAACGCCATGACAGCGTTTCTCCGAAATCTGTGGCAATTTCCTTTTTCTCCGCAAGCTCCTGCTCCGTCACATTCGCCCACCGCATCATGTTGCCGATGAGATTTTCCATATCCACCACCGGAGAGATAAAGTAAGCTCTGTCCACCAGCGTTTCATCCAGTACGGACATGGAAAAGAACGCGCCGATGCTGCCCGCAATCAGTATAAGGCGATCACAGCGCTGCCGTTGCTGCGCAAAAAAAGCCAAGAATTCCTCTTTGGCCTCCCACGGCGTCTGGGAGCGGTAGTCGAAGCCGATGACTTCGCAATTCGGAAAAAGGGGCTTGTAATGGTCGGCTTCTTCCGCCGAGCCGCCCTTTCCGTGAACATAGATAATGGATTCTTTCATTTTTCTTGTCTCTCTTTCTCTGAACAACGGAATCTCACCGTCAAAATGCTTTACCCTTTCCCAAAGCGGGCCTTTTGCGCCCATGGCAAAGGCAATATCGCTGCTGCGGATGGAGAGAGGCTGCATTTGCGGCTTCAGATGAAGAAATTTCATCATTTCCTCTGTCAGCCTGATTTCACCCGACTCTGAAATTACAGTCCAACAATAGAAGCGCCCCTTGTATTGTAAGGAAGAAACGTCCCCATCGGCGCTTCATAATTCGACTTTAGTAATAAACTGCTCAATATGTGCATCCAGCAAAGGAGCAACGGAATCTTTATCCTGCGCACCGTCGTAGATGCTGTAGAGTAGGTACATTGGCCCATAGAATTCCAGCGCCAGCTGCATGGCGGCTTCGTCAGTATCTGTCAGCTTACGAAAAATTGCGGCCATGTACTCCAGAGGCCCGCCGGCCAGATAGTCGTGATGGAGCTGCGCCAGCTTGGGGTCACGGTATTGCTCCAGGGTCAGCATCTTACGGAAATTAGAGGAAAGGGATTCCTTCGTCCAATGGTCAAACTGCGCCATGCTGTATGCGCGGATTTTTGAAATCGGCGTGTGCAGGTAAGCCTCCACAAAGCCGTCCGGCTCCGTCTCCGGCATTTCATAGCTTTCCGCGCGTTCATAGTCCATCTCATTCATGCGTTCTACAATCCTGTCCAAAATCTCCTGTTTGCTGGTATAGTGCTTATACAAGGCGGCTTTTGTGAATCCTAATTGCTTGGCAATATCATTCATAGATGTCCCAAGGTAGCCGTTCTGCGCAAACAATTCCAACGCTGTTTCCAAAATTCGTTCTTTCGTATCTCCAGCCATAATATTCCTCCTTGCAAGTAACCACTCGGTAACTTCTATTATAGTTACCGAGTGGTTACTTGCCAAGACCTGGTGAAAAATTTTTTAGAGCGTAGCGCACAACAAATGTCAGCGAAAGGATTGAATCGACACGGTGAGATGCGCCGCATGGGCAGCGCAAAGATCACAAGCCCAATCCATAAAAAGGACACCTTCAGATTCATAAAGCAACACCGGCTTTCACAGCAAATTCAGGCAGCTTTGCGGGCTTTCCATAAATGGCAATCAGCGCGCGGAACTCCCGGCGGAACGCCTCACGCAGCTCTGTTTCCGTCAGGTGCAGATGATCCGTATTGGCGAGGATTGCCAGTCCGTAGGTAAAGTAGATCATATCCTGATGAAAGCGGCGGGCCGTATCCTCCGCATATCCGAATTCATCGACGATCACGCCGATGACCTCCTGCATCAGAACATCGCTTTGATAGGCCCCTGGCTGTTCGCCCTCCAGATAGAGCCAAATGGAGAAAACCCGGAAGTTCCACCCGGCATAGCTTGACACTGCCGCGGTAAAGTGCTATAATAACGGCAATCATCCCATGACCATAGAACATTCATTGTCCTATAAAGAATGCAGCACATGGGAGTTCAACACAAGGGAGGAATGTATAACATGAAACGAATGATCGCACTGCTGCTGACGCTGGTCATGCTGCTGGGCCTGGTGCCCACAGCTCTGGCCGCCGAAGCCGCCGCCCCCGACGGGACCGTGGTGAAGGCGGAGGAGGTCAGCGGCACCCCCCGGCTGGACGCCATGGCGGAGAACGACTCCGCGGCGGAAACCACCCACCCCACCGGGCATCAGCCCGATGATATGGTGACCATCCTCGTGGAGCTGGAGCGCGCTCCCGTGCTGGAGGGCTTTGCCGCGAAGAAAACGGCTTCCACCAGCTCTGCCGGTGCGGAGATCGCCGCCTATCTTGCCGGCGGCCGCGCGGAGAAACAGGATGCCGCCATTCGCCGGGATCAGAAAAAGGTCTTTGCCGAGATCCAGGCGGCCCAGCCCGCCGCTCTCCAGGCGGAGGGCACCCGCACTGCCGGCGCCCCTGAGCTGATGGAGCAGTGGACGGTGCTCTTTAACGGCATGGCCGTCCGCGCCCCCTATGGCATGCTGGATACCATCCGCAGTCTGAAGGGCGTGAAGTCCGCCCATGTGCAGCATGTTTACAGTCAGCCCGCCTCTCCGGCCACCAATGCCGGTGTGGCAGGCTACAGCTATGACATGGTCCACCTGCAGGAGGTCTGGAACAAGGGCTACACCGGCAAGGGAATGCTGGTGGCCGTGGTGGATTCCGGCCTGGACATGGAGTATTCCAGCTGGTGGAGCGATGAGGAGGGCGCCAACGTCACCGGTCTGCGCCGGGTCCACGAGGCCTTCCGGGACGATTCCTTCTACTCCCGGCTCAGCGACAGCGACCTGCGCTATACCAAGGAGTCCCTGCTGGCCTTCCTGAACGGCCGCCAGCTCAATGCCAATAGGCTGAGCCCCGCCTCCAACGAGGCCATGTACAAGACCCGCAAGGTCCCCTTCGCCTTTGACTACGCCGGAGACGCCGACCCCTATACCGGCGAGATCATCAGCGGCGACGTCAACGTCCGCAACAGCGGCAGCAACCACGGCACCCACGTCTCCGGCACCGTGGCGGGCTTTGTCCAGAGCCAGGAGGGCGAGGTCCTCTTCTCCGGCGTAGCCCCCGATGCCCAACTGATGATGATGAAGGTCTTTGCCGACGGCGGCAACTCCGGCGCCACGGAAAGCGCCATTCTCAACGCCCTGGAGGACGCCATGACCCTGGGCGCCGACGCCGTGAACCTGTCTCTGGGCTCCGACAACGGCTTTGCCTATGACGACACCGCCATCCACGGCGTTTATGCCCGGCTGGAGCAGGCCGGCGTCATCCTGATGACCGCCGCCGGCAACAGCGAAAACTCCCCCGCCCAGGGCAATGAGCGGGGCGGTCTGAACCTGGCGGAGGACCCGGATATCTCCATGATGTCCTCTCCCGCCGTCTACCCCTCCAACCTGGCGGTGGCCTCCATCAACAGCACCATCAACATGCAGAGTGTGCTGAGCTGGACCGACGCCCAGGGCCAGAGCCATACCGTGCCCTTCTCCGACCCCAACGAAGCGGCCATGAAGCAGAAGTTCCCCGAGAGCCAGAGCTTCGTTGTGTATGACGCGGGCTACGGCACCTACATGGACTACTACAACGCCGGATTCAGCAACGGCTACAACGGCGGCAAGACGGGTATTGCCCTGGTCAAGCGCGGCAGCGCAGACGGCAGCACCCTCTCCTTCGCCGACAAGATCAACAATGCCAGCAGCTTCTCCGGCACCAACTACATGGGCGAGAGCTACGGCGTGCTGGCTGTGCTGGTTTATGACAGCGACCCCGCCGCCACCACGCTTATCAACATGAACACGGACAACACCTCGCTGACCTCCGCCTTTATTTCCGGCGTGGACGGCGCGGCCATGATCGATGCGCTGAACGCCGGGCAAGAGGTCCGCATCACCGTTCACCAGCAGGACCAGCTGTCCGGCTGGGAGGAGGGCGGCCAGATGTCCTCCTTCACCTCCTGGGGCAGCGGCTCCGGACTGGAGCTGAAGCCTGAGATCACCGCCCCCGGCGGCAACATCTGGTCCACCGTGATGGACAGCAGCTATGTGGAGGGCGCCGGGAAGTACGATGACTATACCGGGTCCTACAGCCTGATGAGCGGCACCTCCATGGCGACGCCCCATATGGCGGGCCTGGCCGCGCTGGTGGAGCAGTATGTCAAGTCCCGGCATCCCCAGCAGGATGCCGCCGCCAGCGCCGACCTGACCAACCATCTGCTGGTGAGCACCGCCGTGCCCCAGCAGGAGAACGGCGTATACGTCTCTCCCCGCCGCCAGGGCGCCGGTCTTGTGAACGCAGCCGCGGCCATTTCCACCCCTGCCTACATCGATGTGGACGGCAAGCTGGTGGGCAAGCTGGAGCTGGGCGACGATCCCGGCTGGAGCGGCAGCTATGATCTGAACTTCCGGGTGGAGAACCTGGGCAGCGACACCCTGAGCTACAGCATGAAGGCCGTGCTTCTGCGGCCGGATACCGCAGAGCAGGACGGCAAGACCATGGTCCTTGCCAGCGATGTGCTGATCCGTGAGGTGGATCTGGGCAGCGTCAGCGTGCCCGCCGGCGGCACACAGGTCAGCCGGACCGTTTCCCTTACCGCTTCCGACATCGCCGCCATCCGTGACCTGTTCCCCAACGGCAGCTATGTGGAGGGCTTTGTGATCCTCACCGCCGCCGACGGCTCCGCACCTCAGATCGGCATGCCCCTGCTGGCCTTCCTGGGCGACTGGACCTCTGCTCCCATCCTGGACCGCGCCAACTGGTTCGACGAGCCCCAGGACGGCGAAAACGTGATGAACAACGACTGTACCCTGGGCGTCAACGTGGTGGGCAGTACCATCCGCAGCGCCGGGGAAGTGGTGAACTTCCTGAACCTGGGCCAGAACATCTTTGATACCGACATTGCCGCCGGGAGCAAGCAGACAGTTTTCCACCAGGAGAACTTTGCCATCTCCCCGGACGGCAGCGGCTATTTCGACGCCATTGACGACCTTGAGCTCTATCAGCTGCGGGATGCCAAGCTCTTTGTCACCGAGGTCCGGAACAAGAACACCAACGAGCTCTATTTCCGCACCTTCAACACCTATGTGCCCCGCAGCGTCTATCAGGCCAGCTACGGCGTGGTCCTGCCCATGTCCCTTTACTACTTCACGGATGCCTGGGACGGAACGGACCTGAACGGCGACGTCCTGCCCAACGGCACCCAGTGCGTTTACACCATTACCGCCTATGGCGAGGGTGACTACGGCGACACCGTGGACAATGACGAGCTGGGCCGCCCGGTGACGGACTTCGAGTCCTTCGTGGACGGCAAGGAGCCCACCTTCAACGGCCACAAAATGGACAAGACCGGCGACGTGCTCTCCTTCGACGTGCTGGTGGACACCCAGGCCCCCAAGCTGGAGAACAACGCCGTGACCTTCTATCAGAAGGATGGCCGCACCTACATGCAGGGCACCGTCTATGACGAGGACGGCTCCCTGGCCTCCGTGGCGGTCCACGCCCAAGTGAGCCGGACCTATACCGACTCCACCGGCCGGGAAATCACCGAGTACAACATTGATCTGCTGAATCCCCTGTATTCCCAGAGCATTTATGACGCCGATACCCACACCTTCACCTTCACCGCAGATGTGACGGAGTATCGCGGCAGCTACAACTGGACCGGCAACGTGTATCTCTCCTGCGGCGACTATGCGGCCAATGACCGCACCTATGCCATCAAGGTGGACGCCTCCCAGGGCCTGACCCTGTCCCAGACCTCCGCCCGCCTGCACCCCGGCCAGAGCTTTGACCTCAGCGTGAACAACAACACCGGCTCCACGGCGCCCATCACCCGCACCTCCAGCAACCCCGAGGTGGCCACGGTGGATGAGTTCGGTCATGTGGTGGCTGTGGCTCCCGGCCAGGCCATCATCACCGTGTCTAACGGCACCTACTCCGCCCTGTGCGTCATAGCGGTGGAGGCCTCCTCCACGGAGGTGAAGGACTTCAAGCTGTCCATGGACCACTTCTCCGGCCTGAAGCCCAACGGCGCCATCACCGTCCGGGTGGTGGACCTGCAGCCCGCCGATGTGGAGATCTATCAGAATCAGTGGCTGGTATATGAGGACGACGAGGACTGGGCGGGCCTGGTCAGCGTCTCCCAGAACAGCAGCGACGCGCTGGAGGGCCTTATCGACCTGAACTATCAGGCCTCCGCGGACAAGATCCCCTCCGGAACCGGCCATCTGGACGTCACCATCAACGGTGTTACCCGGACCATGACCTTTGACTGGGAGGACGTCTATCAGACCTCCGACCAGGAGGATCTGCAGTCCGACGCCTACTACAACGAGCAGACCTATTACGTCACCGCCGGTGAGACCGCCAGCCTCATCGCCCGGTACCGCCAGACCCACTCCTTCTCCGATGTGAAGCTGTACACGGCCCAGGGGTATGTTTCCGGCGGCAGCGACAATCCCACCACCGCCGCCACCGGCCTGGTGCTGGACGGCCCGGACTTTGTCCTCTCCGGCAGCGAGCCCTGGCGCGGCAGACTGGTGAACACCGAGGGCTATGCCCTGCCGGAGTCCATCCATGTGGTTTACCGCTATGATTACGGCTATGAGTATGAGCTGACGGAAAACGCCATGTACAATGGCTATACCTATGACCGTACCACCGGCGATATCGTCGTGTCCGCCCCCTACGGCTCCTCCACCACGGTGGTGATCCGGGCAGACGGCACGGAGAAGGCCGGTAATCCGGCGGGTGCCCTCTCCGGCGTCACCTATGACCGTCCCGACAGCACCTACGGTCCCTTCAACTGGACGGTGACGGAGGGCGGCGGCAAGCTGGAGACCGCCGAGGACGTCAACGTTAACGGCACCCGCAAGAACGTTGCCTATTACACACCCTCGGAGCCCGGCGTCAGCTATCTGACCGCCACCACCAAGGACGGGCAGTATCATGTGAACTTCGCCGTGGTCTGCCTGCCGGTGCAGGCCAATACCCTGCGCCTGGATGATACCCGGGCCACCCTGCATCCCCTGGAGACTCTGGCGCTGAACGCGACGCTGACTCCTACCCCCACCCGGGCGGAGGACGCCGCGCTGACCTGGACCTCCTTCAACCCCGAGGTAGCCACCGTGGATGAAAACGGCGTTGTCACCGCCCACAAGCCCGGCTACGCTTACATCAAGGTGTCCACCGATATCAACACCAGCGTCACCGCCTACTGCGTGGTGGAGGTATTGCCTGGTCAGGGCTATACCGTGACTCTGGACGCCAACGGCGGCACGGTGAAGCCTGACTCCGTCAGCGTCCAGTACGGCATGGCTGTGGGCCAGCTGCCTGTGCCTGTCCGTGAGGGCTATACCTTCGACGGCTGGTATGACGAAAACGGTGCGCAGTACACCGAGGACACCGTATATGCCATCGCCGGAGACGCCACCCTCACTGCCCGCTGGACCGCCAATATCTACGAGATCACCCTGGACGCCAACGGCGGCGTCACCGACGTGGCCCTGGTCCAGGTGACCTTCGGCCAGGCCGTGGGCGCCCTGCCCGTACCCACCCGGGAGGGCTATGTGTTCCTGGGCTGGTTCGACGAGGCGGGCAGCCGCTATGATGCTTCCACCGTCTACAGCACAGCCGATGGTGTGACCCTCACCGCCCGCTGGGGTCAGGAGGACAACACCTTCACCATTACCCTGAACGCCAATGGCGGCAAGGTGGTGCCCTCTGCTCTGGCGGTGGTATACGGTCAGGCTGTGGGCGCCCTGCCCGTACCCACCCGGGAGGGCTATACCTTCGGCGGCTGGTACGACAAGGACGGCAACCGCTACGACGCCTCCAGCGTGTACAGCGTCAAGGGTGACACGACCCTGACGGCCCGCTGGATCGAAAACAGTGTCCAGACCGGCGACGGGTTCCCCATCTTCCTGCTGAGCGGCGCGATGATGGCGGCTGCCGCAGGCGCTGTGATGCTCCTGTTGAAGCGGCGGAAGCTCATGGGCGAATAAACAGACCGGAAGTGCTTCTGCACAGGCTGTTATAAAAGGCTCTCCGGCACATGTGCGCCGGAGAGCCGGGAAACGAAACAAGCCAAGGCCGGCAGGTCAATGACCTGCCGGCCTTCAGCTTGTCAAAAATCCTTAATGGGACATTCTCCGCTGGGCAGCGGCTCCATCAAAGTGCTGCGGACACGGGCGGAGTGAATCCGCCCTTCGGCAAGGTTTTGCTGGGCAAAACGCTTGGGACGCGGCTGCGCCGCGGGGGAAAAGCAGCAGGGGAGCCGACTCAGGAACCGGCAGCTTACCGCTCCTCGCGGAAGTAGCTCAGGCCCAGGCTTGCAGGCGGCTGCTTTTCCTTGTTGTTCCGCAGGCTGGAGATCACCAGCACCACCACGGTGACCACATAGGGCAGCATCTTGTACAGCTCCTTCACGGCCATCTGGGCGCCGGTGGGGATGTACAGATACAGAATGTACAGGCCGCCGAACAGAATGGAGGCCAAGACGCTGACATTGGGACGCCAGATGGTGAAGATGACCAGGGCGATGGCCAGCCAGCCGCGGTCGCCGAAGGCGTTGTTGGACCACACGCCGCTGGCGTAGTCCATCACATAGTACAGGCCGCCCAGGCCCGCGATCATGCTGCCGATGCAGGTGGCCAGGTACTTATACCGGGTGACGTTGATGCCGGCGGCGTCGGCGGTAGAGGCGCTTTCACCCACGGACCGCAGGTGCAGACCGGGCCGGGTGTGCTTCAGGAAATAGGACGTCAGCAGAGCCAGGATAATGGCCAGGTACGCCAGGAAGCCATAGGACAGGAAAATCTGGCCGAACCAGCCCAGGCTCTTGGCGAAGGGCAGGGACTTGGCAAAATAGCCGCTGGTGGCGGACAGGGCAATGGAGGGCACCTCGCTGCCGGTGAGCTTGATCAGGGAGCCGCCGAAGAAGTTGCCGATGCCCACGCCGAAGGTGGTCATGGTCAGGCCGGTAACGTTCTGGTTGGCCCGGAGGGTCACCGTCAGGAAGCAGTACAGCAGGCCCATCAGCAGAGAGCCCAGCAGGGAGCACAGCATGGGGATCATAATGGCCAAAAAGCCGCTCATCTGGTCGGCGGGCACGGCCTGCTCATAGAAGAACGCGCCGATGACGCCGCAGATGCCGCCCACATACATGATGCCGGGGATACC
>OLNX01001696.1_pt1 | contig 18203 bp, 17 predicted proteins | sample 1672611 | NCBI WGS metagenome assembly OLNX01 (sample SAMEA3136705, study PRJEB25190) | human gut metagenome | reverse complement strand
TGGCGAACAGGGGTTCGTAGATGAGCCCCATCAGGTTCTGGTTGGTGGTATTGCTGCAGGTATAGGGATGCAGTCCTTCCCCCTTGTAGTAACCCAGGGAAAAGGACTGCGCCGCAGAAGCTCCCCCACTGCTCTGGTCGGACGCAGCGGGCGCAGCATCCGAGGCGAAACCTTGGCTGCTGTCCCCGTGTCCGCCGCAGGCGGTCAGTGAGAGGAGGAACGATAATGCGATTGTCAGAGCTGAAATGCGTCGAATGTTCATAAAAACCTCACAAGGACGGCGACCCGTCCCGTATCACGGTACAAACACGGTGTTTTTCACGGAAAAACACCGTCCGCACACTTCCCGTTCTCATTCCGTCAGCTGGATGACCGCTGACATGACCCCACGGGCCTCCCCCACGTGCCGATGGCTCCAGAACAAGTCCTGGCGGCAGGCGGTACAGAGGTCGGAGATCTCAATTTGGTTGGCAGGCACGCCCGCCAGCTGACCCCACAGGCCGTTGATGCCCTTCAGGTCTACCAAAAACTTCTCCCTCGACAGCCGGTCGATAAATGGGTCAGCCTGCTTGCCCAGAACCACCCACATGGCGTGGGGCACGTCCTCGTGGGTCTCAAAGCAGCAGGGACCGATCCCGGGACCGATGGCGGCCAGGATGTCCCCGGGGTCACTGCCGTAAAGGGCGGTCATCTTGGCCACCGCCTGGGGGGCAATGCCCAGAGAGGTTCCCCGCCAGCCGGAGTGCACCGCAGCAATGGCCCTGTGCACAGGGTCGTACAGGAGCACGGGAATACAGTCGGCGTAGTAGATGGTCAGGCAGAGGCCGGGCTGGTTGGTGAGCAGGCCGTCCGCCTGGTAGTCCAGGGGGTCCAGCAGGTCATCCAGCACATCGGCCCGGGTGGCCTGGCGGATGGTATCCTCGTGGACCTGGTGGGTCATAACCAGGCTGGTGACATCGGCGCCGATGGCGGCGCAGAACCGGTGATAGTTCTCCCGGACTGCCGCCCGTTCGTCGGGGCGGGTGATGCCCAGGTTCAGCTGAGCATAGGGACCGGTGCTGACGCCGCCCAGCCGGGTGGCGAAGCCGTGGGCCACCCCGCCGGCGGCGGTAAAGGCGTCCGCCGTGTGGAAGACGACGCCGTTTCGGGTTTGTTGGGTAAATGACATAGACGAGCCTTTCTAACCGGGGCCGCAGGTGCTTACTGTGCGGCCTTATCCTTCAGGTAGCAGCACTTCTTATACTTCTTGCCGCTGCCGCAGGGGCAGGGCTCGTTGCGGCCGATTTTCTTGACCTTGCGGGGCTGCTTTTTCACGGTGCCGTCGCCGCCGACACTCTCGGAGGTGGCGTTGGCCACCCGCTGGCGCTTGACCTCCTCGTTTTTCTGCAAACGCACGGAGTACAGCCGCCGGACGGTCTCGTCCTGGATGGCGGCGATCATCTCCTCGAACATCTCCAGCGACTCCTTCTTGTAGGCGATGATGGGGTCGGTCTGGGCATAGGCCCGCAGGCGGATGCCCTGGCGCAGGTCGCTCATGGCGTCAATATGCTCCATCCAGTATTCATCCACCACCCGCAGCAGCACCACGCGCTCCACCTCGCGCATGACGGGGGAAGTAAATTCGTCCTCCTTCTGCTGATAGTAGGCGGCGGCGGCCTGGGTAAAGGCATCAATGACGGCCTGGGCGTCCATGGTGTCCAGCTGCTCCTGGGTGAAGCGGACGGCGTACTTGGGGAAGTACAGGCCCTCCACCTGCCGCAGCAGCTCCTGGCAGGAGGTCATATCCAGGTGATGGACGCCGGAGAAGGCATTCTGCACCAGGTGGGTGATGGAGGTGTTCATCATGTTCATGATGACGTCCTTCACGTCCATACCCTCCAGCACCTGACGGCGCTGGCCATAGATGATCTCGCGCTGCTTGTTCATGACATCGTCATACTCCAGCACGGACTTACGGGCCTGGAAGTTCCGGGACTCCACGGTGGTCTGGGCCTGCTGGATGGAGCGGGTGAGCATCTTGCTCTCGATGGGCATATCCTCGTCGATCTTCATGCGCTCCATGGCGGCCTGGACCCGTTCGCCGCCGAACAGGCGCATCAGGTCATCCTCCAGGGAGATGTAGAACCGGGTCTCGCCGGGGTCGCCCTGGCGGCCGGCACGGCCGCGCAGCTGGTTATCGATCCGGCGGGAATCATGGCGCTCGGTGCCGATGATGAACAGGCCGCCGGCCTGGCGCACCCGGTCCGCCTCGCCGGAGATCTCCTCCTTGTGCTGGCGGAGCTTGTCGGCGAACATCTGCCGGGCCTCCAGAATTTCACTGTTGTCGGTCTCGGCATAGCCGGTGGCGTCGGCGATGACCTCGTCGGTGTAACCGGCCTTGCGCAGGTCGTTGGTGGCCATGTACTCGGCGTTGCCGCCCAGCATGATATCGGTACCACGGCCGGCCATGTTGGTGGCCACGGTAACGGCCCCGAACTGGCCCGCCTGGGCCACGATCTCGGCCTCCTTCTCGTGGTTCTTGGCGTTGAGCAGATTGTGGCGGATGCCCTCCTTGGTCAGCATCCGGCTCAGCAGCTCGTTCTTCTCGATGGACACGGTGCCCACCAGGACGGGCTGGCCCTTTTCGTGGCACTCCTTTACCTGGCGGATCACGGCCCGGTACTTCCCCTGCTCGGTTTTGTACACGGCGTCCTCGTTGTCGATACGGACCACCGGACGGTTGGTGGGGATCTCCACAATGTCCAGCTTATAGATGGTGGCAAACTCCTCCTCCTCGGTCATGGCCGTACCGGTCATACCGGAGAGCTTGCTGTACAGGCGGAAGTAGTTCTGGAACGTGATGGTAGCCAGGGTCTTGCTCTCCCGCTGGACGGAGACGTGCTCCTTGGCCTCGATGGCCTGGTGCAGGCCCTCGGAGTACCGGCGGCCGAACATCAGACGGCCGGTGAACTCGTCCACAATGATGATCTCGCCGTCCTTCACCACATAGTCCACGTCCCGCTTCATGGTGCCGTGGGCCTTGATGGCCTGGTTGATGTGGTGAGCGATGGTGCTGTTTTCAGGGTCGGACAGGTTCTCCAGGTGGAAGAACTCCTCGGCCTTGGCAATGCCCCGGGCCGTCAGGGTGGCAGTGCGGGCCTTTTCGTCCACAATGTAGTCCGCGTCCAGGCTCTCGTCCTCTGCGGCCTTGTCATCGGTCTCCGCCACCACATATTTTTTCAGCCGGCAGGAGAATGCCTCCGCCATGTCGTACAGCTGGGTGGATTTTTCCCCCATGCCGGAAATGATCAGGGGCGTCCGGGCTTCGTCGATGAGGATGGAGTCCACCTCGTCCACGATGGCGAAGCTGTGGCCCCGCTGGACCTGCTCGTTCTTATAGATGGCCATGTTGTCCCGCAGGTAATCAAAGCCCATCTCATTGTTGGTGCCGTAGGTGATGTCGGCGGCGTAGGCAGCCTGGCGCTCCTCCTTGGTCAGGTCGTGGATAATGAGGCCCACGGTCAGGCCCATGAAGCGGTGGACCTTGCCCATCCACTCGCTGTCGCGCTTGGCCAGATAGTCGTTGACGGTGACGATATGAACGCCATTGCCGGAGAGGGCGTTGAGGTAGGCAGGCAGAGTGGCCACCAGGGTCTTGCCTTCACCGGTTTTCATCTCGGCGATGCGTCCCTGATGCAGGACAATGCCGCCGATGAGCTGCACCCGGTAGGGCCGCAGGCCCAGCACCCGGTCCGCCGCCTCCCGGACGGCGGCAAAGGCCTCCGGCAGGATATCGTCCAGGGTCTCCCCCTGCTGCAGGCGCTGCTTGAACTCCGGGGTCTTGGCCTGAAGCTGCTCGTCGGTGAGCTGGCGGTATTCGTCCTCCAGGGCCTCGATCTTGTCGGCGATGGGATAAATGGACTTCAGCTCCCGCTGGCTGTAGGTTCCGAAAATTTTCTGGATCAGTCCCATAGTTTGATTCCTTTCTGCTGATAAAAAGGTGCAAAGCACCAGAATATACAAATACTTATATAGTATACCACACCGCCCCCGGCTATGCAAATGAAAAACTTATGAACAAGCCCGGGGAAAGCGCCTGAAATCGCGTCCTCACAGTTTTGTCGAAAAAAATCTATCATCTTAACGCGTTTTTAGCGTTTTCTTAACGCGGATATATGATACAATACTGTCATCAACCAGGGGAGAGGGGTAATTGACCTTGAAGCACTTTCAGATCCGCTGGCCCCGGGAGTGGCTGAAGCGGACCCGCCTGTTCCGGACGGACATGCTGTCCTATTCCGGAAAGGACTTCATCGTGTCCGTGTCGCTGTATCTGGTGTCGGTGATCTGCTGCCTGGTGCTGCGGAACTTCGATCCCCAAAACGACACCAGCTATGTGTCCATGATCTTTCTGCTGGACGTATTCCTGACGGCTCTGCTGACAGACGGCTTCTTTTTCAGTCTGACCATCGCCGTGTTCGCAGTGCTCAGTGTGGACTATATCTTCACCCCGCCGTATTGGGAGGTCAGCTTCACGCTGGCCGGCTTCCCGCTGACGTTTTTGGTGATGATGATTATTTGCGTTGCCACCGGCATCGTTACCAGCCGGGCCAAGCGGGTCAGTGAGATGGAACGGGAGGCTGAGCGGGAAAAGATCCACAGCAACCTTCTGCGGGCCGTATCCCACGATATCCGCACCCCGCTGACAGGCATTGTGGGGGCCACCAACGTCCTGCTGGAGCAGGATGCCGAGCTGACACCGCAGCAGCGGCGGGAGCTGCTGCAAAACGCCAACGAGGAAGCCCAATGGCTCATCCACATTGTGGAGAACCTCCTGTCCATCACCCGCATCGGCGCGGGGGAGGACGCCCGGGTCACCAAGACCCCAGAGGCTGCGGAGGAGGTCATTGAGGGCGCTGTGGGCAAATTCCGGCGGAGCTATCCTCAAATCGACGTGCGGGTGGACCTGCCGGAGGACTTCTTTCTGGTGCCCATGGACCCGCTGCTGATCCAGCAGGTGCTGACGAACCTTCTGGAAAACGCCGCCGTTCACGGCGTCACCACCACCCAGGTAACGGTGTCCTTGGAAAAGCGCGGCCGGTGGGCCCGGTTCACCGTGGAGGACAACGGCCGCGGCATTCCGGAGCTTCGGCTGCACAACCTGTTCGACGGCACCCAAAGCGCCCAGCAGGGAGACAGCACCCGCAGCATGGGCATTGGCCTGTCCGTGTGCAAAACCGTGGTGGCGGCCCACCGCGGCAAAATAAAAGGAGAAAACAAAAAGGGGGGCGGCGCCCGGTTCACCGTGGACCTACCCCTGGAGGAGGAAGAACATGAAGATCAAGGATAAGATTTTGATCGTGGAGGATGAGCAGAGCATCAGCAACTTCATCTCCATGGTCCTCAACGCCAATGGGTATGACACCATCATCGTGGGCAGCGGTGAAGAAGCGCTGACCATGATCGCCTCCCACTGCCCGGACCTGATTGTTCTGGACCTGGGCCTGCCGGATATGGACGGCATGGAGGTGCTCAAGTCCGTGCGCAAATGGTCCAACCTGCCGGTGGTGGTGGTGTCCGCCCGGAACCATGAGCACGACAAGGTGGACGCCCTGGATTACGGCGCCGACGACTATCTGGTGAAGCCCTTCGGCACCTCCGAGCTGCTGGCCCGCATCCGCACCGCCATCCGCCATACCCGCACCACCCTGGCCAATTCCCAGATCGCCCAGTCCGGCAAATTCACCGCCGGGGACCTGACCATCGACTATGACAAGCATCAGGTGCTGATCCGGGGCGAAAACGCCAAGCTGACGGTGAACGAATACAAGATCGTGGCCCTGCTGGGCAAATATGCCGGAAAGGTGCTGACCTATGACTTCATCATCCGGGAGCTGTGGGGTCCCAAGGCCAAGGCCGACAACCAGATCCTGCGGGTGAACATGGCCAATATCCGCCGCAAGATCGAGGAGACGCCCGGCCAGCCCCAGTACATCTTCACCGAGGTGGGCGTGGGCTACCGCATGCGGGAAGGCGACTGACTTTTTTGAAACACTCAAATACCGGTGGGGGTTCCCCTGCCGGTATTTGTATTTAACGGGTGTTTTTTTTGATTTGTATCCGTTTTGTAACTACTTCTTTGTGCATCGTGCTGTATAATAAGAGATATTCTGAAACATAAAAGGAGGAGCCCGCCATGGGAAACGCACCTGATCTGGACTGGGGGAAGCTATTCAAGGCTGTATGGAGATATGTTCTGCTGCTTGTGGGCGCATGGCTGGCCCTGCGCTATTGCAGCTATCACGACAGTGTCATGGGCATGTTCTTCGTGGCCTGCGTGGTGGTGATCATCTGCACCGCCATGATCATCCACCGGCTGAACCGGCTGCAAAAGACCATGGAGGAAAAAAAGTAACCGCACTCCGTTTATTATTTAACAGGTTTCGTAACAATTGTGTATCAAAATTGTAAAATAGGACTATCTTTTTCCAAACGTATATGGTACAATCAGAATATCCCGAATGTACGCAGTACAACACTGTGCCGAAAAAGGTAGGTCTTATCTTATGGAACACAACGCGATCCTGGACAGCCGGCTGTCCCTGAGCAGCAACATTCCCCTGTACGCCCAGCTGGTAGGCATCATCAAGCGGGAGATCTCCTCCGGCGCGCTGAAGATCGGGGACCTGCTGCCGTCGGAGGCGGAGCTGTGCCGGGCGCTGGATATCAGCCGCAACACCGCCCGCCAGGCCATCGGCGAGCTGGAGGACGAGGGCCTGGTGGTCCGCAAGCGGGGCAAGGGCACCTTCGTGGCCGACCCCAACAGCAACCGCCGGGGCGTGCGCTACTCCTTCACCACGGAGGTCTCCTCCCTGGGCAAGACGCCGTCGTCCACCCTGGTGGATTTCGGCGTGGTGATCCCCACCCGGGCCATCTGCCAGCGGATGGACCTGCAGGAGGGCACCCACGTCTATTGCTTCACCCGCATCCGCAATGTGGACGGGGAGCCGCTGATCCTGGAAACCTCCTACTATCCCCAGTACATCTATCCCAATCTCACCCGGGAGATGGTCCAGACCCACAGCTTCTATAGTCTGCTGTACCATGTGGGCATCACACCGTTTTCCGCGGAGGATACCTATGAATCCGTGATCCTGGATGCCCCCCGGGCCAGCCTTCTGGGCGTGGAGCCCGGCAGCTGTGCCTTTTACCATCAGCGCCGCACCCGCACCGAGGATGGCCGCATTTATGAGTACACCCGCAGCTATATCCGCGGCGACCGGGTCCGTCTGGACGTACACATGCAGAAAAGCGGCATGAGCTTCAGCCGCATCATCGACTGAACAATCAGCCCCTCCGGCCTGGGCCGGAGGGGCTGATTTATGTGCGGTCATTCCCCGGCGGTGTCCGTGGGAGCCGGTATTTCTTCATAGAACACGTCCAGAATCAGGTCGTACAGGGCCTGCTGATCCACCGTCAGCTCCACCCGGTTGCCCTGGCCCAGAACAGCATCGCCGGTAACCCGGAGCATGTCCCCGGAAAAGCTCATGCCCGCGGCCTGGGTGGCCAGATAAGACAGCTTGCCCAGGTCCAGGTCCGTCAGCACATAGTCGCTGACGGCGTTATACAGAGGAACGACGCTGGCGGGGCTGGCCGCCACCCGGTCCTTGGCCTGGCTGATCAGGGCCAGCATATACTGCTTCTGCCGCTTCATGCGGTCCTCGTTGCCGGTGGCGTCGCCCCGGCGGGCCTGGATATACAGCCGCGCCTGCCGCCCGGTAAGGGTCACATCCTGGCCCGGGTACATGTTCCACCCGTTGGGAACATCGGTGAAGGGATAGTCGTCCAGCACACTGACGGTGACGCCGCCCACGGCGTCGTTGAGCCGCCCGATGCCGCCCATATAAAAGGCGGCGCAGCCGTCGAACTGCAAGCCGTAAAACAGCTGGGACACCGCCTCCTGGCACAGGCGGCAGCTCTCATACAGGCCGTCTCCGTTGGAGTAGGACAGGGCCAGCTGGGTGTGGGCCGCGCCGGACACCTGACCGTTCTGGTCCAGCACCGCAATATCGCACATGGTGTCCCGGGACACGGAGATCAGGGTCATTTTGTTGGCGTCGGTGTCCAGAGCCGCCACCAGGATCACGTCCGCCTGGTTGTCGCTGCCATAGGGCAGGGGCGCGGCAGGCTTATTGTCGGAATCCACGCCGATAAGCAGCAAATTCACCATATGGTCCTTATAGCGGTAGTATTTGCCGTCGTGGAGGACGGTGTAGCTGTCCAGCTGCTGGGTATCGTCAGGGGTGTCGGTGGGGGCCGCGCCCTGGTTCCGCAGGCTGCTGCGCCCGTGGAGCCAGATCCCCGCCACCACGGCGCACAGCGTCAGCGTCACCGCCATAAGGATGATGAAAATCAGCAGCGGCGTGGACAGGCGCTTTTTCTTCTGTTCCGGCTGGGTCTGTTTTTCCTGTTCCATAGGGTCTCCTTATCTCATTGGGGTCGTTTATTTGACCACGTCATATGTCTCCGTCAGCACACCCTGGAGCAGAAACCGCTGCATGCGGTTCTGGCGGTAGCAGGTGGACAGAGTCAGCACCCGATCCCCTGCCTGAGGAAACAGGTCCCGGCGGTAATTGGCGTTGATGGCCTCCCCCAGGGAGGCAAAATAGTCCGCAAACTGCTGGGGGTCCGTGAAGTCGTGGCACAGCAGCAGATGCTCGCTGGAGTGGGGATAGGCGGCGAAGATGGTGTATTCATACACCTTATCCGGGGTATAGATCAGGATCTTCTGATTCCGGTCGAAAAACGCCGCGTCGGCAAAGTTGTTCACCTGGGCAAACATGGTCTGGGACTGGCGGTTGTGGCCATACAGCACCGTCACCGGGTCTTGAAAGGTGGTGGTGTTGTACCGCTGGGAAAAAATACTGCCGCCGGAGTAATAGGACCGATCCACCCCGTGATCGTCGTAAAACAGGTCGTCTGCGGCGCTCTGGACCACGGCATAGTTGATGTTGGTGCCAGGCACCTCGATCCAGGCGTAGATTTCCGGATTGACGTCGTGGAGGCTGTCAAAGTCCACATTGATGGCCATATATTTGCCGTCGTCCTGGGGGTCCAGGGGCTCCACCACCTGGCCGGAGCGGACGCCGCTGCCCAGCTTATCGCTGACAGACTTGCCCCGGACATACTGGACGATAAACAGAATGCAGAAAACACACACGATCACCGCAATAACGGCCACCACCGTCAGCAGGATGCGCACAGGACGCTTCATAGGACATTTCTCCTTTGTTCAGAACGGAAAAAAGGCCCCATAAACGGCACAGCATTTATGGGGCTCCTTCTTTATAAAATGGGGACGTTTTATGCCCGGGCACGGGCCTTTTTGGTGCAGACATAGGCCACACCGCCGCTGACGGCAATGGTCATCACCACGCTGCCGATGCCCAGGTCGTAACCGGTCTGGGGAGAGGTGGGCGTGGTATCGGTGTTGTCGTCATGCTTGGGACTGGGAACATAGCCGCCGTCGGCAAAGGCAGTGACGGAGAGCATGCAGCCCAGCATCACAATAACCGTCAGCATAGCAAGAATCTTTTTCATGGTAACATAACCCTCCATTACCTCATTCATTACCACCATTATAATGTACACTTACGGAAAAAGCAAGTACTTTTTTGCAGAAACTCAAAAATCATCTATTGAAGTGGGCAGCACTTACACCCCCGTCAGGTCAAACGCCGGGGTATACTCCTCCCGGGCGGAGGTGCGCTCCTGGGTGAAGCCGTCGCGGATGCCGCAGTTTTCCATATAGGCTGCCGCCGCCCGATACTCCGCCCGGGTAACGTGGCGGGCCAGCGGGCCCACGGCTCCGGGCTGGGGCGTGTACTGGCTCATCAGGGAAAACAGCACCTCCCCGGGCCGGAAGGTCTCCGCCACCCAGTCAATGACCCGGCGGGTATTGTCCAGCTGTCCCGGCAGCACCAGGTGTCGGATCAGCACCCCCCGCACCAGCAGGCCGTCCCGCAGCTGATAGGGTCCCGTCTGGCGGAACATCTCGCATATGGCGCTTCGCGCCGCGGCGGGATAGTCTCCGGCGCCGGACAGCCGCCGGGCCGGCTCCTCCAGGGCGTATTTCATGTCCGGCAGATATACCTGCACCTTGCCCTCCAGCAGGCGGAGCGTCTCCACCCGCTCATAGCCGCCGGTGTTGCACACCACCGGCACCGGCAGGGACGGCTCCAGGGCCTGAGCCACCCAGGGAGCGAAGTGTCCCGGCGTCACCAGGTTGATGTTGTGAGCGCCCTGCCGGATCAGCTCCCGGAAGATCTCCCGCAGCCGGTCCACGGACACGGGCTTTCCCACGCCCTGGGCGGAGATCTCATGGTTCTGACAGAATACGCAGCCCAGGGTGCAGCCGGAGAAGAACACCGTGCCGCTGCCCCGGGTGCCGCTGATGCAGGGCTCCTCCCACATGTGGAGCCCCGCCCGGGCCACCACCGGCCCTGCCGGCATCCGGCAGAAGCCGCTTCCCGCCGTCTCCGTGCGCTCCGCGCCGCACAGCCGGGGGCAAAGGGTGCATCTCATACCTTGTGAATATCGAAGTCCGGGCCCAGGTCCCCTGCCATCCAGTGGCGGCGGCAGAGGCTGGTATACCGGTCGTTGGCCCCCAGCACCACCTGCTCGCCCTCCTTCACCACCCGGCCCTGTCCGTCAAACCGTGCGTTGAAGGCGGCCTTTTTGCCGCACCAGCAGACGGTCTTGACCTCCTCCAGCTTGTCCGCCATAGCCAGCAGATAATAGCTGCCCTCGAACAGCTGGCCCCGGAAGTCTGCCTTCAGGCCGTAGCACAGCACGGGGATGCCGCAGTCGTCCACCAGGTGGACCAGGTAAAATACCTCATCCTTGGTGAGAAACTGGGCCTCGTCAATGATGATGCAGGCGTATTTCTGCAATTCCTCATCGGGCCGGGCCCGCATTTCGTCAAAATACACACAGGGATGGGTCAGGCCGATGCGGGAGGTAACCATGTGATCTCCGTCCCGGGTATCCAGGCGGGGCTTCACCATCAGGGTCTCCTGGCCCCGCTCCTCGTAATTGAACCGCGCCATCAGAGCGTTGGCGGTTTTGCTGGAGCCCATGGCCCCATATTTGAAATAAAGCTGCGCCATCGTCATTCTCCTTCTGCGGGCAGGGCCCGCGTGAATTTTTCAAAGGCGGAGGGCACCGCCAGCCGGGCCCGTATAGCCCCATCGGCCCAGAGCCAATCCTCCGGCCCCCGGCCCTCCACCTGCACCAGGTAGCCGGTCATGTCCCAGCGGATGTGGGTGAACAGGTGCCTGGCCTCCAGCTGCCGCAGCCACCGGTGGGCCGTCAGGCCCCAGGCGCGCAGCTGCTGCGCCGCCTGTTCCTCCGTCAGCCGTCCGGGAACATGGGGATATTCCCACAGCCCCGCCAGAAGTCCGGTATCCGGCCGCTGCCGCAGGGCCACCCCCTCCGGCCCCAGCAGCAGGAACACGGTTTTTTCCTCCCGGCGCTTCTCCTTCTTCGGGGCCCGCACCGGCAGTTCCCGCTGGCAGCCCTGCTCCCGGGCGGCGCAGAATGCCGCCGCCGGGCAGCTATCGCACAGGGGCGCGCTGTTGGGCAGGCACACCCCGGCTCCCAGGTCCATCAGCGCCTGGTTGAAGGCCCCCGGGGCTTCCCGCGGCATAGCCGCCTCCATCCACCGCCGGAACTGCCGCCGGTTTTTCTGGTCCAGAATGTCCAGCCGGCAGCCGCCTACCCGGGCCGCCACCCGCAGCACGTTGCCGTCCACCGCCGGGACAGGCACCCCAAAGGCGATGGACAAAATGGCTCCGGCGGTATAGTCCCCGATGCCGGGCAGGGCGGTCAGCTCCTCATACGTCCGGGGAAACGCCCCGCCGTACTGCTCCGCGACGATTTGCGCCGCCCGGCGCAGATTCCGGGCCCGGCTGTAATAGCCCAGGCCCTCCCACAGCTTCATCAGCTGCCCCTCGTCGCAGGCGGCCAAAGCCTCCACCGACGGGTACGCCGCCATGAACCGCTGAAAATACGGGATCACCGCCGCCACCCGGGTCTGCTGCAGCATGATCTCCGACACCCAGGTCCGGTAGGCGGACGCCTGCTCCCGCCAGGGCAGCACCCGGCGGTTTTCCCGGTACCAGGGCAGCAGCGCCCCGGGCAGCCGGTTGAGTTTTTCCTGTATTGCATCCATATCCTAAAACCTCGCGGCATAGCCGCACCGGCGGCACAGCTCCTCTGCCGGGCTCCGGCGGGAGAAGCCCTCCCGGATGGCCGCCGCCCGTGGCGATGCCAGAATCTCCTCCACCGGCTGGTCAAACAGATTCCCCAGGGCCATGCGTCCCTCTCCGTCCAGGCAGCAGGGCACCGCCGTGCCGTCGCACAAAACAGCCAGCTGCTGCCGCAGCCCGTGGCAGAACTCCGTGCCGCTCTCCGGAGCCTCCGGGTCCGGCCAATCAAATTTTTCCGCCTGCTCCAGGAAAACATTCGCGGAAAGCCTCCGGTTCCCCCGGCGGTCCATGGGGATAGACAGCACGTCCCGGCCCAGCTGTTCCCCCAGGAAGGCCAGCACCTGACCGTTGCAGCTGTCCCGCCCGCCGATGTTCCACAGGCGCAGGGCACACAGAGTTCCCTCTGCCGAGGCCCGGCAGCAGAAATCCCACACACCGGAAAGATATCCCTCCATGCTGCCGGGGCAGTCGTTTCCCTCGAAGCTGTGGAGGGATACGCTGACCTTGTGCACGCCGGACAGGGCCTGTCCCCGCCGGGGCAGCAGCGTCCCGTTGGTGGTGACACACACCCGGAAGCCCAGCTCCCGGGCAATGGCCAGGAGCTCCTCCAGCTGCGGGTGCAGCAGCGGCTCCCCCATCACATGGAGGTACAGATACTCCGTGTGGCCGCGGAGCCTTTCCGCCAGGGTCCGGAACTCCGCCGTGGCCAGGAACCGCGCCGGGCGGCCGGTGCCGGGGCAGAAGGAACAGGAGAGGTTGCACACATTGGTGATCTCCACATATACCCGCTTGAACACATCGCCGCCCCCTTTCCCAGCACTTGAATTGTTATTTTACCACGTTTTCGCCCTTTTGCATAGCGCCGGGAACCAAATGTTCAAAAAAAGGTAATGACTTTTCACCCGCAATCGGTTACAATAGAGCCACTTGAATCGTATTGGAGGAATTTCCCCTTGAAAAAGCTCTATGACGCCGCCGACCGCTTCTGCGCCCGGCATCCCCGGTTCGGTATTCCGGACCTTATGCGCTGGATCGTCATCGGCAATGTGGTGGTCTATGTGCTGATGCTGCTGACCATGCGCACCGACGCCAATGCCGTGAGCTTCCTGTATCTCAACGGCAGCAAGGTGCTCCACGGGGAGCTCTGGCGCATCGTCACCTTCATTTTCGTCCCCACCAGCTCCAGTCCCTTCTGGCTGGCCCTCAGCCTGTATTTCTACTACTGGATCGGCTCGTCCCTGGAGCGCCAGTGGGGCACCGCCCGCTTCAACCTCTATTACTGGAGCGGCGTGCTTCTGACGGTGATCGCCACCCTGGCCGCCTCCGCCATTTCCGGCGTTGGCTATTCTGTGGGCGGAACGGGATATGTGAACCTGTCCATGTTCCTGGCCTTTGCCTTCCTGTTTCCGGATACCCAGCTGCTGCTGTTCTTCTTCATCCCCGTGAAGATCAAATGGCTGGCGTGGCTGGATATCGCGGTGTTCGTCATCGGCATTGTGCAGTCCCTGCTGGCAGGCAGCTGGCTGGGAGCCATCCTGCCGGTGGTGGCGCTGCTGAACTTCCTGGTGTTCATCTGGCCCGCTATCGACGCGTTTATCCAGCGCCGGAAATACCAGCACGCGCCCCAGACGGTAAACTTCAAAAAGGCCGTGCGGCAACAGCAGCAGCAAAAGGGCTATCACCACAAATGCGCCGTCTGCGGCCGCACGGACACGGACTATCCCGACCTGCAATTCCGCTATTGCAGCAAATGCGTCGGCTACCGCTGCTTCTGCCAGGACCACATTTTCTCCCACGTCCACTTCACCGAGGAGGACCAATAACCCACCCGCAATCAAAAAAGGGCACCGCCGCGGCGGTGCTCTTTTTTTTGCCGTTATTGCTTGTCCTTGGATGCGAAAATCTGTTCAAATTCCTGGGCTGTCATGGTCTCATGCTGGAGCAGGAACTCCGCCACCTCTGTCAGCTGAGGGCGGTATTTTTCCAGGATCTCCGTGCAGCGGCCATAGGCCTCGTCCAGGATGCGGCGGATCTCCCGGTCCATCTCCGCCGCCGTTTCCTCGGAATAGGGGCGGGTCTGGGCCATGGACCGGCCGATGAACACCTCGTCGTGTCCCGCGTCAAAGGCCACGCTGCCCATGCGGTCGGACATGCCGTAGGTCCCCACCATTTTCCGGGCCAGCTGGGTGGCCCGGCTGATGTCGTTGGACGCGCCGGTGGAGATATCTCCCAGCACCAGCTGCTCCGCCGCCCGGCCGCCCAGAAGCCCTGCAATGCTGTTGAGCAGATGGGTGCGGGACAGATAGCTGCGATCCTCGTCGGGCAGGAAGATGGTCATGCCGCCTGCCTGGCCCCGGGGCACAATGGTGATCTGATGCACGGGGTCCAGATCCGGCAGGGTGTGCATCACCACGGCGTGGCCCGCCTCGTGATAGGCGGTGAGCCGGCGCTCGTGCTCGGGGATCACCCGGCTGTGCTTTTCGGGTCCCGCGATGACCTTGATGACGGACTGCTGCAGGTCGTCCATGGTGATGGCCTTCTCGTCCCGGCGTCCGGCCAGCAGGGCCGCCTCGTTCAGCAGGTTTTCCAGGTCTGCGCCGGTAAAGCCGGAGGTGCCCTTGGCCAACTTCTCCAGGTCCACATCCTCCGCCAGGGGCTTGTTCTTGGCGTGGACGGCCAGGATCTCCTGGCGGCCCTTGATATCCGGCAGGCCCACATACACCTGGCGGTCGAACCGTCCGGGGCGCAGCAGGGCCGGGTCCAGAATGTCCACCCGGTTGGTGGCGGCCAGGACCACCACGCCCTGGTTGGCGGCAAAGCCGTCCATTTCCACCAGCAGCTGATTCAGGGTCTGCTCCCGCTCGTCGTGTCCGCCGCCCAGGCCGCTGCCTCTCTGGCGGCCCACGGCGTCGATCTCGTCGATAAAAATGATAGCCGGGGAATTCTGCTTGGCCTGGTGAAACAGGTCCCGGACCCGGGACGCACCCACGCCTACATACATCTCCACAAAATCGGAGCCGGAGATGGAAAGGAATTTCACCCCTGCTTCACCGGCCACGGCCTTGGCCAGCAGGGTCTTGCCGGTGCCCGGAGGGCCCACCAGCAGCACGCCCTTGGGGATGCGGGCCCCCAGGGCCAGGTATTTATCCGGCTGGCGCAGGAACTCCACGATCTCCCGGAGCTCCTCCTTCTCCTCGTCGGCGCCCGCCACATCACGGAAGGAAACCTTGCTGTCCTGGGGCACGTCCTGAATCCGGGCGTCGCCGAAGTGTGACATCCGGTCCTGGGCCCCGCCGGGGCCTGCCCCGGTCATCCGTGCCATCAGATTCATCAGCAGGATGAATCCCAGAATCACCGCCACATAGGGCAGCAGGATCTGCAGCCAATTGGTAGAGTGGTCGGCGTGATAGGTATAGTCCTTGATGATCCCCTGCTGGTTCTGCTGCACCACCAGATCGTTCAGGTCGTTGTAAAACACCTGGAAATCATACAGATCACAGCTGACGGTGCTGCCGTCCTGGAGCTTGGCTGTGAGCCGGGTGTCGCTGATGGCAAACTCCTGGACCTTCTCGTCCTGAAACAGCTGCCGCAGCTGGGCATAGCTGATGGTGCCGGCGCTGCGCATGCCCGTCACCAGGTAGTATACGAAGCATGCAGCCAGCAGCAGGAGCAGCGCGGCCCCCCAGCCGAATTTTCGCTTGACAGTCAATAAAGGCCCCCCTCTCTTTTAATGAATGACGCGGACGCCCCGCCAGCTGTTGTCCGGCAGGACGGAAATGCCCACCATCACCCGGGCCCGGATGTGGTCCACGGAAATATAAGGTTCGTTCCAGAACCGGGCGTCGTTGGAGCCGGTGCGGTTGTCGCCCATGAAAAAGACGCAGCCTTCCGGCACCTGGAAGCTGGCGTTGGACTGGGTAATGCCCTGCCTGGGCAGATACGCCTCATCCAGCATCTCACCGTTGACATAGGTATAGCCGTCCCGGAACGCGATGTCGTCCCCTGGCAGACCCACCACCCGCTTCACCAGCAGCTTGTTCAGCTCGTCGCTCCAGAAGGTGACGATATCCCCCCGCTCCGGCGTGGGGTCCGACACCATATACGGCAGCTGCCACGAGATCAGCAGGGTGTGCTCTGGAATGGTGGTCTCCATGGACCCGGAGGGCACCCAGCTCAGCTGGAAGATCACCTTGAACAGCACCACGATCACCGCGGCGGTAACGATCAGATAGCCCCAGTTGCTCCAAAAGCTGCCCCTGTCCTCCGGGGCCAGGCGTTTGCCCCCAATGGGGCGCCTCTCTTGTTCTTCCACAGGAATGCTCCTCCCTTCCTCCACTGGGCCGATGCCCGATTGTTACTTGGTATAGACCTCCGGCTTCAGAACGCCGATATAGGGCATATTGCGGTACTGCTGGCAGTAATCCAGGCCGTAGCCCACCACGAACTCGTCGGGCACCACGAACCCGGCCAGGTCGGCGGTGATGGCCTTCTCCCGGCGGGCGGGCTTATCCAGCAGAGTAACGATGGTGATGCTCTTGGCCCCCTTGGCCAGCATATAGTCCTTCAAAAAGGCCAGGGTGTTGCCGGAGTCCAGAATGTCCTCCACCACAATGATGTCCCGGCCGTTGATGTCCCGCTGCAGGTCCCGGGTGATCTGGACGCTGCCGGAGGACTTGGTAGCGTTTTTATAAGAGGACAGGCCGATGAATTCCACCTCGCTTTTCAGCTGGGCGGCGCGGACCAGGTCCGCCATAAAGATGAAGCACCCGTTGAGAACGCCCACGAACATGGGGTTCTTGTCGTGGAACCGCTCATACAGCCGGTCGCCCAGCTCCTGGGTGCGGGCATGGATCTCGTCCTGGGTGATGAGGACCTTCAGAATATCCTGGTCCATATTGCTCTTAGCCATTGTGGTTTCCTCCATTTGTCGATACAGTAATCTCTGTATATTGGCCGGTTTTCTCCGGCAGAAATTCAACATCCGTGCCCACGCCCCACAGGGCGGCAGGCCGGTCCCCGACGCACAGCACCGGGATGCGCCTGCGCTTTTCCGGAGGAACCCCCCGGTCCGCCAGCAGACGCTTGACGCTGCGCCCGCCCCGGCTGCCGGGCAGGGTCAGCCGGTCGGCCCCCCGATAGGGCCGCACGGAAAGCGCACCGTTTATCTTATCACAGTTCAGCAGGATTGCATCCCTTTTTTGTGAAAAATTTCCCGTGGTTTTCCGGACGGAAATTGTGTATTCTCCCCAAAAATTCTCCCCCGGCTCCAGGGGCATGGGCCCCAGGGACGGCTCCGGCGGCAACAGGGTCAGCTTTCCGTTCCGGCACAGGGCCATGGCTCCGGCGGGCAGCGCCGTCATGCCGCCGCCCTCCAGAAGCTCCGCCATAGCCCGGTAGTGGGCGGCGGTGAAGTCCTTTTTCCCCACCGGCAGACGGCCGGCCAGCAGGCGCAGGGCCCTCAGCCGCAGCACCTCCGGCGCGGACAGCAGCCTCTCCCGGCTGGCGGACAGTCCCTCCTGCGGCAGATATGCTGCCGCCAGAGAGTCCAGAAACGCGTCCTCCCGCCGCAGCAGCTCCGCCGTGCGGCAGATGCTGGCGGCGGCCCCGGGGTGCAGGGACAGAAGCCCGGGCATGACCTCCCGGCGCAGCCGGTTCCGGCCCAGGGAGGTGTCCCGGTTTGTCTCGTCCTCCACGTGGGACAGGCCGTGCGTTTTCAGGTATGTCTCGATGTCGTCCCGGGACGTTTCCAGCAGGGGGCGGACGATGCGCCCCCGCACCGGCGGAATGCCCGCCAGCCCCTGCATGCCCGTACCCCGGACCAGGTTCAGCAGCACCGTCTCCGCCTGGTCGGCGGCATGGTGGGCGGTGGCAATGCGCTGAGCGCCCAGGCTGTCCGCTGTGCGGCGGAAAAAGTCGTACCGGGCCATGCGTCCGGCCTCCTCCAGGCCGACACCC
>OLNX01001689.1_pt1 | contig 18249 bp, 23 predicted proteins | sample 1672611 | NCBI WGS metagenome assembly OLNX01 (sample SAMEA3136705, study PRJEB25190) | human gut metagenome | reverse complement strand
TATATAAATCAAAAATAAAATCTCAAAAATTCGAGAAAAACATATTGACAATCACGAAAAATCGTATATACCGTAAATGCCGCCGTCACGCTGCCCTTTTCCTCCCGAAAGGAAAAATCCGTCACCGCCGTCACCCTGTCATCCGCAAGCAGGGCATCCTCAATCCGCCTTTTCAGCTCCGGAATCACATACGATACATTCTTCCCGTATAAATCCTCCAGTTCCACGCCGTAATTCCAGTCATAAACCGCATAACGATACCGCTCCGTCTGCAAAATTTTAGAAACCGCCTGCCGCATCGCGTCCAGTTCATCTGTCTCGCCACGCACCTCTGCCTTCTCCTCGTTGATTCTCCATGTCAGGCTCGGCATCGTCCTTTTTTCCAGCTTCTCCATGTCAATTTCCGTTTCCTGTATCGGTGTCATCCTATCCTTCCTTTCGTACTCTCCCAAGCACCAAATATTGCTGTCCGCCGTCTGCCCGCAGCAGTGCCACCGCCTCTCCTGCCTGCAAAGCTCTGCTTCGCTTCAGTCGATATGCACGCCAGCTGCCACCCTCAATCTGTATACTGCCCGTTTCCTCTGCCTGCAAAACATCCTCCGTCAGCACCAGAAACGCCTCTGTCAGCTCCAGTCCTTCCTCCAGTCGAATTGTCAGCGGTGCCGCCTTTGTCACTGTTCCTACGCAGAAATCCGCACCCTTCTCCGCCGCATCCAGTGCCAATTGTTTGATAATCTCAAGCATCCCTTCTCCTCCTTATCGTCTCAGCCGCCTGCCGCTTGCTTCCCTTTCTTCCCAGAGCCGCTTCGTCATCTCGCGCATCAGCCGTTCTATATCAATCTCCGCACCCTTTGCCTGCTCCCGTTCCTTTTTCGGTGCTTCCTGCGGCAGCTCTTCTGCTTCTTCGGAAGCCGCCGCTTTTTCGGCAAGCCCTGTTTCTGCCACAATCGGAATCGTTTTCCGCTTCTCCTGCTCCGCAAAAGGTGCTTCCTGCATAAAAATCATTTTCCGCCTTTCTTCCGCTTCGCGCCACTCCGTTTTCTCCCGAAAAATCTCTGCCGTAAAAATCGGAACAATCGTTTTCCTCTCCTGCGTACTTTCCTCCGCCGTCCGCAGTGCAGGCCCCTTTGCTTCCTCCGTTTTCTCCTCCGCAAAAGACCTTCGCCGTTCCTGCCCGAAAGTCTCTGCTTCCTCTGCCTTCTTTTCCTTTGCTGTCCGCACTGTTTCCTCCCAAAAGAAGGGCTTCTTTTCCGCCTTCTCCTGCGGCAGTGCGTCCTGTCGGTTTTCTGCCGTTGTTTTTCCTTCCGTTTTTCCGCCGCTCCAAAAACCGATGCCGCCGCCGGCTTCTTCCGTCTTTTCCTTCCAAAAGTCCAACAGCCGCCCAAACAGCCCCTTTTTCTCCTGCTGCATCCCTTCACCTCTTTTTCTCTGCCGCAATCTCCATCTCAATCACCGCACAGCAAAACATTCTCTCAGGTGTTGTCATTTCCGCCCAGTCCTTCGGGCGTATGCCGTATCTGCGGAGAGCATAGCAGGCATAATCCGCCTCATCTACACCCTCCGCAATCATTTTTTTGCCTGTTCCTTCCAGACCCTTCTGCGGCTTTGGAATCCATTGATATCCTTCACCGCCTCCAATAACCGCATATACTCCCCCGGATAAAGCATCTCCTGCAAAGCCGCTTCTCCGCTGTCCGCGCCATAGCTTTCCCGGAGTGCCTTGTCCGTCAAATCCGGCACTACTACAGAAAGCATGCAAAGCACCGCCCATTTATCTCGCTTGCCCTCTGCCGCCCTGCGGTATTCTTCCTCGCTCACCGCACGCAGCTCCCAGAGCACCTCCTCGCCGTTCTCCCGAAAGCATGGCGAAATATGCACCCTTCTGTTTTCGGGAAATCCGTTGTTTTCCTTCAAAAAGCCTTTCAAATCCATTAGCCAACCTCCTCAATGCGAATGTCCAGCTGCATCCGATGCGCGCCTTCCTCAAAAATATGTGTGCAGCTCTCAATCAGAACCTGCCCCTGCAGGCTGATTTCCGCCAGTCCGGGAATCTCCAGCCAGATGGTATTCCCCGCAAACAGCATCACATCCCCGTTGATGTTCTCCACCGTCAGCTTTTTCACCACTCTGCATTTTTCCTTCAAAATACGTTCTGCCTGCTCCTTCAGCTGTGCGCTGTTCATCGTGTAGGGTACGCGCTTGTAATACTGCAGTCTGCCCCATTTCTTCACCTTTTCTGCGTTTTCCACCTTCCATGCCTTTCGCTCGATTTCCTTCCGCCCTGCATGGTAAAGCTGCACCGCGTTATAGGTATCCTTGCTGATGTCCGTCCGATAGGTGTATTCGCTGATGCCCCCATCGCACCGCAGCACCGCCTCCACTGCCATCTCCTTTTTCTCCTTCACAATCAGCTGACCGCCTCTGTCGAATAAAAAATATTCCTTCCCCGTTGCCTGTCCGCAGATTTCCAGTGCAGAAAGAATCATATCCATCAGCGTTTCCCCCTCCTCAATTCTCTGCGGAATCCTCCATCCGCCGTCATTGATATAGCCCATCTCCAAGCCGTAATCCGCCCCGATAGTCTGTATAATTTCCTTCGCACTCTGATTCAGAAATACATACGTCCCCTTGTTTCGCACCAGATAAAACATCTGGTCATACGCCGTCACCGAAATAATCTGCTCCGAGGTTCTCTCCTTCGTCATCACAAAGCCGCTGAAGCGCAGCACGCTGTCCACATAAAAGGAAACCCTGTCTCCCTCCACGAAATTCACAATCCCGTCACGCACCACGCGAAATTTCAGCCGTCCTGCCTTCCCCATCACGCTTGCGAACCATTCCACGCGCCCTTCCAGAATCGGTGTTGCGTCATAGATGCTCGTTCCATGCTGCAATAATAGTTTTATGTTCATCCCCGTTTCCCCCCTTCTTTTTTACAGCTTCAGCACCTGCCCCGGATAGATACGATTCGGGTTCGCAATCCCGTTTTTTCGCGCAATCTCCTTGTATTTCGTCCCATCTCCAAGCTGCTTTTTCGCAATGCTCCAAAGGCTGTCGCCCTTCTGCACCGTATAGCCGGCGGCAGGCTGCTTTGCCTGCCTTGCCTGCCCCTGTGCCATCATGCTGTTCCCCTGAATACTGTAACGAATACTTTTTGCCGCTCTCCATTCCTTCCAGAAAAATTCCACCCAGAAGTCCCCCTGTTCGCCGCCCTTTTCCGTCACCGTGTATTCCTCCAGCAGCACCTCCGTATTGCCGCAGAATTTCTGCTTGCCATCTGCCAGCCTGCGAAATAAAATCATCTGTACGGGCTTTGCCGAAGCCTTGTATTCCTTAAAACGATTCAGAAAATATTCCGGTTCCCGAAAGCCGCCCTCCGTCTGCACAAAGCTGTATGCCCGTCCCGGCAGCAGTGCCGTAAAGCGAATTTCCGTTAGTCCCGGCTTTTTCGCCAGATTCATCTCCCCGAAATCCAGAATATACGCTGTCTTATTCTGGTTTCCCGTCCTCGTCTCAATCTCCGCAGGTGTCACAGGCAGCAGAAGCTGCTCCCCGTTCTGCTTTAAATATAATCGGTACATCCGTCATCCTCCCCTCCGTTGATGCGCTCCACCTCTCGCCGCAGGCAGTCATATTCCCCCGCCAGCAGCAGTCTTGCCAACAGCCGCTCCGCCCCAATCACGCCGTAGCTGTTCTGCAATGCCGCATCCTTCAAATCAGGGAACACAACGCTCTCCGCCAGAATCATTTCCTGATATCGTCCTTCGTCCTCGCCGCACCGCTTCCAAATTTCCTCATTCTCCCTCTGTGTCATCGGGCGAATCCGCCAGTGCGTTTCACCGCAGCCTTCAGCCAATCGCTCTGTCAGAAGAATTTCCTCCTCCGCTCTGTCCTGCCTGTTCTCTCTGTAAAAGCATTCCTGTCCCAAAATAGCCCCTCCCGTTCTTCAAAATTTCTTACATCTGATTGAATTTGTCCAGAAGCTCCACGCCGCCAAAGGTAAACTTCATTTCCTCCTCCATTGCCGCTTCCTCCACGTCAATCTTGCCAATCAGCATTTCCTCAATATTCACATCCTTCAGAAGCACCGTCTGTCTGCCGGCATCCCCTGTCGGGTCCTCATTTGTCAGCAGCAGTTCAAAATAGGTGTCCACGCCGTTTTTCATATAATCCGCCATCACCCTGCGAAACAAACTGCTCACATAATATACCGTCATCGTCCCTGTGCCTTCCCAGCCGCCGCTTTTCTGCTGCTTTGCGGTCATCCCCAGAATAGGAATCGTCATTCTGGTTTTCTTCACCTTCGCCTGAATATTCTTTACCTGCATCAGCTCATGCCGCTTGCCGTCAATGATGGCAAAGCAGGTTCCCAATGCACCGTTCACTGTGTCCTTTGCTCTCAAATAGCCCATCCTCGTACCTCCTTATACAACCTCAACCTTCATATACAGCTTTTCCATCGCATCCACAGGCTGAATCGCCTCATATACCACAACATCCTGCTTCTCCGCGCCCTTTTCCACCGTAATGTCGTCCGCCGTAAAGCCTTCGATTGCCTCAAGCTTCATCAGCTCCTCATGGTATGCCAGAATCTCCGCCTTCAGCAGATTTCTGCCGTTTGCGTTGTTGCTCTGCTTCCCAAGGTAATATTTGCTGAAAATGTTCGCCACATCATTTGCAATGCTGTCCAGCACGCGCACCACCCTGTTGCTCGAAAAATCGCTGTTCTTTGCCGCCGCAAAGGAGGTAAAGCTGTTGATGTCGCGCAGTACGCGCAGTGTGCCGTCCTCCTCATAAAACAGGAACTGCCCCTTCCGGATTCCCTTGATGTAGTCGCTCTTTTTCAGCTTTGCGTCCACCTCGTATTCCCCGTCATAGGCTGTATTCGTCAGGCTTTCGTTCACCTCTGCGCCTGCGCTTGCCCCTGCCGTCCAGTAAACCAGCTCTGCCGCCGTTCCGACGGAAATCACGCCCTCGTGGTCTGCCGCAGGGTAATCATGCAGCACCGTCACAAATTTTACGCCTTCCTCCTCGCGCATTCGCTTCGTAAAATTCACAAACAGCTTTTTTGTTTTCTCGTCCGCGCCGTTGTATGCCAGTGCATTGAAGTCCTCCTTCTCTGCCGCCTCCAGAAATGCCGTATATGCGCTCCCCGTTGCCGCCGCGGTTGTGCCGCCTGTCAGGTAAATGCCTGCCGCCGCGGTCAGCCCGCCTGTGCCGCCAAATTCCACAAACGCATTTTCCCGCAAATCCTCAATCCTTGTCACCGTCTGTGCATCTACTACCTCCGCATCCAAATACGTTTCCACATCCCAGCAGTCGCTTTCGTCCACGTTTTCCGCAATCTTGATGCAGATGTCGTTCCCTCTTTTCCCAGGATATTTCGCTGTCACTGTCAGCCCGTCCTGCGTCATCCTCGCCTTCTCGCCGCCATTCAGTCGGTAAAGCTTCACTTCCTTCGCGTGCGCAAACAGCTCACGCAGATCCTTCATTTCCTCGCTCAGGTAGGTGTAGCCGAAAAGCTCTCTGCAATTCGTTCTGCCCTCTGCCGCCGCAATGTCCGTCATGCCTTCCCTGCCCCAGTCCAGCTCCATCCCGACGCAGACCACGCCTCTTTCACCCAGACTGCCCATGGCTCTTGGTCTGGAAACAAAATTGATGTATGCTCCGGGCAGAACCTTGTTCTGTGTCATAAATGTACCGCCGCCTAATGCCATATCAAATCCCCTCTCTTTCTCCTGTCAGATATGCCTGAATCTCCTTCTCCGCCTCGTCCTTCGTATAGTCCCTGTCCTCCAGTACCGCCAGCACCAGATCCTTCCCATAGCCGAAGGTCTTGCTCTTACTCAGCTGCTCTCTGCTGAATGTTGCCTTTTTCTTCATAGCCAACCGCTTCCTTTCCGTTATATTTCAGCCGTTCCATCCTCTCCGTCGTCTCCTCCGTCAGCATTACATGATATTCATATTCCGCCGTAAATCGGATGCCCGTCTCTGTCCTTTCCTCCTGCATACCGCTTGCCGCAAAGCGTTCCTCTCTCCCGATGATGCAAAGAGTCTCATACAGTCCGTCCAAAGCTTCCGCACACTCCGCCGCCGCAGCTTTTTCCTCACCGCAGTAATACGTCACCTCGAAGACCGCTTTTCTCGCCGCTCTCCTGCCAAGCAGACGCTTCTGCTCCGTTTCCTTCAATTCCACCGTAAAGCAGGGCTTTTTCGCCCCCTGCGGCACCCTCTGCCCATATACGGGCAACTGAAACCGCGCCGCAATCGCCTGTATCACCGCTCGTCTGATTTCCTCCGTCATACCGTTTCATCCCTTCTCAGTCCAACCGCCCTGTGCGTCAGAAAAATACGGCTCTCGCCTGCCGCAATGTAGCGCCGCTCTGCGCCGTTTTCCCGCCGAATCCGCACCGCATTCCCTGCCGCAATCTCCTTCTCTGCAGGGTAAAGCAGAATCACCGTCTTTTCTGTCTGTGTCAGCAGTCCGTCCGTGCCGCAGACCTCTGCCTTTTCCGTCAGACGGCAGGGGAAGGTCTCTCCCTCCCCCTTCTCGTGCAGGCTTTCGCCCCACGCCGCCGTTTCCTCCGAAAAGGTCTCCACAAAGCAGGTGTCCCAAAACAGCCGCTCCACCGCCTTTTTCGCCTTCTCAAAGCTTCGTTTCATGCGAACCATCCCCTTTTCTCATTTCTTACCAGTCTGCTCTGCGAAATCTGTCCAGCTCCGTCCGAAAATCGGCTAACAATTCCGTTTCCGCTCTGCTCTCCGCAAAGGTTACGCTTACGTCCCCTTCCTTGATGCTCTTTACATCTGCCGCGTCCAGAAGCTGCTGTGCCAGTGCCACGCCAACGCTCCAAAGCTCCTTCGGCAAATCCTCTCGGTTGCAATATGCCTGCATCATGGAAACACTTCTTTCCGCCGCAAAGGCAAGCAGATTTTCTTCCTCCTTTCTGCCTAGCCTCCGCAGTTCCTCCGGAATCCTCTCCTTCATCCGTCCGACATCCTTTCTTATGCGCTCACGTTCACAAAAACGCCGTCCATGCTGTTGTCCGCAATCCAGAGATCGTGGTATTTTCTGTAGTCAATTTTCCATGCGTTTGCGTTCTGGTTCGTCATGGGGTCAAAAATTCTGGTCACGTCTGTCTTGGAAATTGCCACAGGTGCCTGCTTCACCATGATAATCCAGTTAATGCCCTTTGCATCCGCTGCCGCCGCAAAGCCGCCCTCTGCCTTTTCCACGCCATCCAGAAATGTGTATTTTGTCTGGAATCTCGCAGAAGGTACGCGAATAATGGGACAACCGTCCAACTCTTTTACCTTCAGCTCCACGCTCCCCTGTTGGAATGTGCCGCTTTCCAGAATATGGCTGCCGCCCTTCGCCAAATCCAGCTTGCCTGCCACCTTCGCGCTCATCGCAATCACCATTTCGCACCCATCGCCGACCGTATCTCGCACCGCAGTCATGTCCTGCAGCAGGTTTTCAAAAATCGTCTCCACGTCCACGGTATATGCTCTCGCCTTGCCTGCCGCCTGCGCCAGCTCCGCAATTTTGCTGTAGCGGTAAGCATCAATTTCAGGAATCACCTTTGTATTCTGAAATTCGCGCATCACTGCCCCTGCCGTAGGCGCAAAGTTCATTTCATCCACGTCCATCGCGTCCAGCTGGAAGGTTCTGCCTCTGTCCTGTGTCAGCTTTCTTGTTTCGTAGGTCACGGTCACGGCCCCCTTCGCGAAGCCGCCGTCCCTGTCATAATTCCCCAGACCGCTCATCTGCATCTTGGGAATTTTCACCTCAGCACCTCCGTTGTACTGCACCTGTCCCGCATTTTCCTCCATCCAGCCTGTAGTAGACTGATCCAGCAGCTGGCTGTCCAGCTCCTCCATAAAAACGGTTGCATATTCAAAACTGTTAAAACTCATATTCCTTTCCTCCTTATCTGCCTAAGCCTCTGCGGAATGCCGCTCTGATTTCGTCCTCTTTCCTTTTCTGTCTGGTCATGGGCGCGCCTGTCCCCTTTTTCTTCTCTGTTTTTTCATAGAACAGATAGGGCGCTTCCGTCTTCACTTCCTCCAAATCCAGTCCTTTCAGCCCCTCCTTCGCGTCATAGCTGATTTCCTCCATATCAAGCAGTGCCAGAATCGCCTTCACGTTTTTGCCGCCGCCCTCCAGAATAGCTCTTTCTACTGCCGCCGTTTTTCTGTTTTCCGCCAGTTCGCCGTCCTTGCCGCTCAGCGCCTCCTGCAATTCTTCCATTTCCTGCTCAGTTTCCTCTGCCGCCTGCAGCAGCTCTGCCCTTGCCACGCCGTTCAGCATCCCCTGCTTGGCAAATTTCTCAATCATCTGTGTCAATTTCATTGTCCTTCTCCTTTCTTTCTCTCTCCAGCTGCTCCATTTCGCTGTTTACGTCCTCCACAAAGGGATGCTTCCCCAGAAGCGTCTTTTCGCTCACCATCCCCTTGCTTGCCGCAATAATCTGCATCGTCTCCATGTCATCGGTAATCCCGTTGGTGTTCAGCGTAATCTGAATTTTTCTCCAATCCCAATCCGTCCCGTTTTCCCTGTTCCAATCCTCTGTCGCAAAGCGGAAGAATTCCTTCACCGCCCGCTTGATTTCTGGCACAATCCCATTGATTTTCAGGTAAAACATCGCATATTGGAATTTCAGCGCAACGCCGCTTGCTGCCTTGCCCCAATCGTCGCTGTCCGTATCCACCCCCATCCCGAAGTGGAAAATATCCTTGCGGAGCATCTGCATCCAGTCCAGTCTGCCCTCTACCGGCAGCTGCACCTGCTTTGCCTCCACGTTGCCGCTGCTGTCGCTGATCTGCACCGCCTTGTTGATTTGCAGCTTCTTCGCCACCGCGCTTGCCGTTTCGCCGCCGTAGCCCTGAATCACCCAGTACAGATCCACCAGATCCAGCAAATTGTTCGTCCCCTCGCTGCTCACAAGGTCATACGCATCAATCAGCCCCTTCACCAGCTGCAAATCCGTCAGCTCCTTCTCATTGTTCCTAAGCGGAATAAAAGGCACGCGCCCCCAGCCATGCTGTTCTGTTTCTGTTTCCTCTCCGTCCAGAAGTGCCGTCACCGCCCAGTGTCCGCAGCTTTTCTCCTGCAAAAATTCTCCGTCGCCGTTCTCCGTAAAATAGGTCACGTCCTCCGCCGTCCACCATTCCACGCGCCGCTTCGTTTTCTCTCTGCCCTCGTCCAGAACCTTAATGTCATAATAACGAATCACCTCGCGCAGCTCCTGCTGATATTCCTCATCGTAAATTGCGATGATTTCCTCCGCCGGCACAATACAGTAGCGAAAATTCCCCTCTCCGTCATAATAAACGTGCAGGTATTCCACCCCCTTGTTCGCCGCCCCCGTCAGCCAGCTTTGCAGCATCCCGTTAAAGTGCTCATCCGCCAGCTCCGTCAGCATTTCCTCAAACGCCCTGTCTCCGTTTCTTACGCTGATGGTCGGCTCTCTCCCCACGAGGTACGCCGTTTTCTGCGCCACCAGTGTGTGATGAAACGGGTGTACGCAATGGTGGTTGCTTCTGTTCGGGTTAAAAAACATCCGCAGTTCCTCCTCCCCGTTTTCCTTTGTCTCGGAAATCGGGCTTCTGCGGAAGTCCTTCTGTAGGCTGTCATGCTCGCCGCGGTAATACCGCTCTCCCTCCGCCATCCGTCTTTTCCTCTCGCTGCTTCTGTCCTCCTGCAAAATCTCCTTCAGAATATGGCTGTCATTCAACCTTTTCCCTGCCGCCAGTCTTGCCTGCAGCAGCTCCATCTCTGTGATAAACAAACTTCCCTTCTCCTTTCTTATCGCACACGAATATGCCGCATATCCTCCTCTCTGCTGTAGCGCACCGCGTCAATCGCGTGGTTGTCCCTGTCGGGAAAAGCCGCACGCCAGCCGCCCCTCCCGTCGCTTTCGTATTCATAGCTGCTGAATTCTCTCGCCGTCTCAGGGCATCTTTTCGGGTCAATGATGATTTCCTCTAAGTCCTGCATCCACTTAATACCGTAATAAACGCTATCGGGGCCCTTCCTTGCCCCAATCGCCGCTACGCCGTATTCGCGCATCTCCGCAATGGATTTCGGCTCCGCGCTGTCGCAAATCACCTCCCGATGCTTCGGGTTCTCTCGGTTGATTTCCTCTGCCAGTCTGCGGTTGCTCATCCCCTGCGCCCGCAGCTCGTAGAAAATATACAGCCGCCGTCTCGTCCTGTCGTAGTGGTTCACCGTGTAGTGCAGCGGATCTACTGCGTACCCCCAGTCCAGTCCGCGCCGCAGGCGGTCAAACGCGGCAATCTCCACATCCGTAATTTCTCTGAGCATCAGGTTTCGGAATACCTCGCCGCCGCTCCCCGTCACCTCTCCTAAATATTCATGTCGGTAGATTTCGGGGTGCCGCTTCCGTATATATTCCGCCTCCGCCAGAAATTGCTTTCCGAGCCATTCCTCCTTCATCTGTAAATATGTGCTGTGATGAATCAGCCTGTCTGCCCGTTCCTCTGCCGTCTCAAGATTTATCCAGCTGCGTCCCTGCTTCGGTGGATTGTAGCTGTAAAAGATACGAAATTCCTCACCGCCGCGCAAAAGGCTCTGGTTCAGGCTTCGCAGCTCCGCCATGCCGCCGAATTCGTCCGCTTCCTCATACCAGATGAATTTCGCGTACCCTCTCTGAAATTTGATGGATTTCAGCTTTTTCGGGTCATCGCACCCCCGAAAGAGGATTTTCTGCCCCGTCCCCTTTCGGATCAACTCCATCGGGCTGATTTTTTTCTCCCATTCCTCCTCCACACCCAAAGCATGAATGGCCCAATTCATCTGCTCGAATACGCTGTCCCGCAAATTCGCCGCCACCTTTCGCAGCACCACTGCGTTTGCGTCCCTGTCTGCAATCAGCCCCAGTAAAATTTCCAGTGAAAGGAATGAGGATTTGCCGCTTCCTCTGCCGCCCTTCAGCCAGTAATGCGTGTGCCTGCCCTCCCGAATGTCTCTGTGGATGTCATAAAACCCTTCCCCGATCCATTCGCTTAATCGTATCTCCTTCATGGCAGGTCATCCACGATGATTACGCGGCTTTCCTTTTCCGTCGGTGTTTTCTTCTCAAAAAGGCTTTCTCTCTTTCCCAAAAGCTCCGCCGCCTTCATCCTTGTCTTGAGGTCGGCCTCCTCCTCGTCTCGCATCACTTCCGTCAGAAAGCTGAGAATCTCGGCCTTCTTCGCCGTTTCTCCTTTTCTCGGCTGTTCCATCCGCTGTACGCCCTTCTGCGTTTCCTCCGCATCTGCCGCACTTGGGTTCTTTCTCACCTTAATTGCCCTTCGGATATGCTCCTTCCGCATCAGCCTCCAGCCATATCCCTTAGAAAACCCAATCAGCCGCTCTGCTTCGCCTGTTGTCTTGCCTTCTGCCAGCAGTCTGCAAAATTCCTCCTGCTTTTCGCTTAACTCCTGTCTCTTTTCCACATTTGCATCGCCTCCTTTCTCCGCTGCTCCTTCAATATACCCTCCCCTTAGTCTCACGGAGTCTCAATCTCCGCTTGCCGCAGCTTTTCCAGAATCCTGTCCTGCATCCGAAACACTGTTGCCCTGCTGATATACAGCCTTCTGCCGATATAATCAATCCCGTATCCCTTCTCAAACCGCAGTCGGATGTATTCCTGCTCGTTCTCCTCCAGTCCTGCAAGCAGTGCATCCATCCGCTTTTTCTCTCTCCAGATTTCCGCAAGCCTTCCTTCCAGCCGCGCCCGCTCCGCAACAAGAACTTATATTCCCTTTTGTATAGAACATTCGTTCTTGCATATATGTATCATTTTCCTTATCCTTCTGTCAACCCCCTTTTCCCAAAATAAAAAAAGCCCATGGCTTCTCTCAAAACCATAGGCTTTCTCCAATTTTAACGTATTCCCTTACGGAATCAGCAGTGTCTGCCCCTCGAAAATCATATCTGCATTTGCCAATCCGTTTGCCTCCATGATTTTCTGAATCCCGCTGCTGTCCCCGTAAAATTTCCTGCTGATAAATCCTAAGCTGTCGCCGCTTTCCACGGTATAGCTTCGCTTTTGTTCCGGCTGCTCCTCTGCGGTCTGCGGCTGCTTCTGCACCGCAAAAACGCTCTGCACCCTCGCATCCTCCAGATTTTCCGCCAACGTCTGATAGGAGGTCTGCATTGCCGTCAATTCCTTCTCCACAAGCTGCAATCTGCCAAGGCTCTGCATCATTGCCATTCCCATGCACACGCACACCACACAAAGCACGCCGCTCACCGCCAACAGCATCAGATCATGCTCCCTTTTTGCCTGCTTCACCACCGTTTCGCGCTTTTGCAGCACCCTGCGAATCTCCTTTGCCGCATCCATCCGCTCCTCCTGCGTGGGCTTCTTCCGTCGTCTTGCGCCCTCCTTCGGCTGCTCTACCGCACTCTCAATTTCTGCCGCTTCCTCCCTTGGGCGAATCATGCTGTTATCGAGCATATATTCCTGCATCTCCCGGTTTCTGTCATAGTATACAAAATACCCTCTTGCCTGCCGCAGTCCACTCCCGTCCTCATTATAGAGATAAAAGCTGTCCAGCCTGTCCACTGTGTCCATCGCAAAAAGCACCTGCCAGTCCTCCTTGAAATATTCCCGATGGAACTGCTCGTCCTTCGCCGTCAGAAATGCCCCGAAGCCCGGTTGGCAATGCACCCAGCCGACCACCGTCATCCCCTTAAAGTATTGCTGCAACTGCCCGCCGATGTATTCCCATGTTTCGTCGCCAAATCGCTCTGTGCCGCCTTCCTGCACCGTTCCCTTCGCCTGTATTGCGCCCGAAATCAGAAGCACCCTCTGCCCCTCAAGCTCATAATATTTCCCGACCAGCGCCGCCAGCTTTTCTGCTCCGCCGCCGCTTCTTCCATATTGATAAAGATATGTATATACATAATCCTCTACAAAGATTCTGAGCCGCTGCTCAATGCCGCCCATCTGCTTCGTCCGCTTCGGCATGGCAAATTCCGCCCTGCGTTCCCTTTCACCGTCAAATTGATATTGCATCCTGCATCCTCCTTTGCACTTTCTCTTTGCCAGACTGAAAATCGTATCTTTCCATTCCTGTCTACAAAGATACCATTTCTTCTTTGCATATCCTGTCAAACGCTGTCGGTGATGCCCCTTTTTCCTCTGCAATATCCGTCTTTTTTCGCCCTCCGCGCACAAAAAAGCGGTCTGTTGCAGACCGCCCTTCTCTTATTCTTCTGTTTTTCTTTTTCTTACTCTCGGCTTTTTCAGACTCCTGCTGTTTGTTCCGTCCAGACATTCGTCCCCTCGCTTCAGCGAAACCACGCCTGTCCGCCCCAACTCCAGAATCCCGTATTCCTTCATCAGCTCGATAAACGCATCCAGCTTTTTCGTTTCCCCCGTCAGCTCCATCGTAATCGCATCGGTGGAATAATCAATAATCTTATTGCGGAATACATTCGCCGCATCAATGATTTCCTGTCGGTTACTGCGGTCTGTTGCCACCTTTAACAGCACAAGCTCTCTGCAAACCGATTTTTCCGCCACCATTTCCTTTACAAAATGCACATCGTGCAGCTTTCTCAGCTGCTTGATCATCTGGTCTCTGTCATGGTCATTCCCCGTAATCATAATCGTCATACGGGAAACCTGCGGATTCACCGTTTCCCCAACCGTCAGCGTATCAATATTATATCCTCTGCGCGCAAAAAGCGATGCAATTCTTGTCAGCACACCGTATTTATTCGTTACCAAAAGCCCTATCATATATTTTTTCATACTTACCGACCTCCCTGCAAAATCATTTCATCAATGGATTGGTTTGAAGGCACCATCGGGTATACCATATCCTCTCGGTCAATCTCGCATGCAATCACAACAGGCCCTTTTGCCGCCTTCGCCTTCTGCATGGCATCCGCCATTTCTTCCGTTGTTGTCGCACGGTATCCCTCTGCCCCCATTGCCCTTGCAAATGCAACGAAGTCCGTTTTTCTGTTTGTTGTCGTCTGAGAATAATGCCCGTTGCTGAAAAACCTCTGCAGCTGCCGTACCATCCCCAGTACACCGTTATCCATCAGCACCACAATGACAGGCAGTCCTTCCGTCACCGCTGTCCCAAGCTCGTTAAAGTTCATCGCAAAGCTGCCGTCCCCCGTAAAGAGTACGGTTTTCCTTCCTGTCCCGATGCAGGCACCGTTTGCCGCCCCCATACCAAAGCCCATCGTGCCAAGTCCGCCGCTGGTCAGAAAGGTGCGCGGCTGTGCAAAGGGGTATCTCTGCGCCACCCACATCTGGTGCTGCCCTACGTCCGTTACAATCGGCGTATCCTTCGGCATAACTCTGCTGACCGCATCAATAATCGCATCTGGTGTTAATTTCCCGCTGTAGTCGGTTGCGTGCATCCGCCCAAAGGCGCGCATTTCGGCAATTTCCGCCTGCCATTTTTCCTTTTTGCCGCCTTCCACCGCAGCCAGAATTTTCCCCAGAATCTCCTTTGCGTCCCCAATCAAGGGCAGGTCAACCGTTATGCTTTTATCCACCTCTGCCGGATCAATTTCAATATGAATGATTTTCGCTTTCGCCGCATATTTCTGCTTATCTCCAACCGCGCGGTCACTGAACCTCGCCCCAACAGCTATCAGCAGATCCGCCTCGGCAATCGCCTTTGTTGATGCATATTGTCCGTGCATCCCAGACATTCCGAGGCTTGCAGGGAAGTCGGTCGGCACCGCATCCACGCCCATCAGGCTATGACAAATCGGCGCATCCAGTCTGCGGGAAAGCTCCATAATTTCTTCCCCTGCATCCGCCATAATCACACCGCCGCCGCAATAAATGCAGGGACGTTTTGCCTTTTCCATCAGCTTCACCGCCTGTGCAATTTCCTTTTCGGTATATTCCCCTGCAATTTTGGGAATTTCCACAGGCGGCTTAGGCGTAAACCTTGTCTTTTTCTGCTGGACATCCTTCGGAATATCAATCAGAACAGGCCCCGGTCTGCCCGATGCCGCAATGGCATACGCCTCTCGGATATCCTCCGCCAGCTCCTCCACGCGCGCTACACGGTAGCTGTGCTTGACAATCCCATACGTCAGGCTGAATACATCCACCTCCTGAAAATTATCCTGCCCAATCAGCGTTGTGGGCACATTCCCCGTAATGATAACCAGCGGAATCGAATCCAGATAAGCTGTCGCAATCCCCGTTACCAGGTTCGTTGCGCCCGGGCCGGAGGTCGCCAGCACCACGCCCGTTTTACCTGTTGCTCTGGCATATCCATCCGCCGCATGAATCCCTCCCTGCTCATGGGAGGGCAATACATGACGAATCCGTCCCTCGTTTCGGTAAATCTGCTCATATAAATCCAATACCGTCCCTCCGGGGTAGCCAAAAATTACATCTGTGCCCTGCTCCAGCAGCGTTTCCATCAATATCTGCGCGCCTGTCATCTCCATAACCATCTCTCCTTTGTGCTTCTTCTGTATTCCTCTTTTGTTCAAATAAAAAGACCCGACAGTGAGCGCTGCCGGGTCGTTCTAATTTCTGTCAAAGCAAATATCGCCATTCCTGCCGATTCGCTGAAATCCGAGCATCACTCAAAAGACCGCTGTCACTGCCAAAACCAGAAGCAGCACGCCGCCAAGAAGGACGTTCAGATTTTCAGATACGAATTTTGCTCTCATAAAAATTTCCTCTTTTGTAAAATAGTTATCTTCTGTACGCTATATACTTTTCCTCGTACATAAAATAATGTATTTAATTTAGCACATTTTTTTAGAAAATGCAAGGTCTATCTGCTTTTTCTTTTTTCCGTTTTTACATCAGCGGAGCCAGCCATTTCAGCAGCCACCCCTCCAGCCGCAGGAAAAAAGTGCCTTTTTTGCGGTTTTCCAAAGTAACCTCCTGACATTTTTCCAATGTCCTTTGAAAATCCTTCTCAATCTCCGCGATTTCCTCCACCTGATATAAAAACGCCGCACATTCAAAATGTAGATACAGGCTGCGATAATCCAGATTGATTGTCCCCACAACCGCCTTTTCATCATCGCTTGTGAATATCTTTGCATGCACAAAGCCGGGTGTATATTCATAAATCCGCACCCCCGCCTTGAGCAGCTCCTTATAATGGCTCTTTGCCAATGCGAATACAAATTTCTTATCCGGAATATGCGGTAAAATCAGCTTCACATCTACGCCACGCTTCGCCGCAAAGGTCAATGCCGTAATCATGCTCTGGTCGATAATCAGATATGGTGTCATGATATGCACATATTTTTTCGCACGGTTTAGAATATCCATATAAACCGTTTCGCCAACCGGTTCATCATCAAATGGACTGTCCCCATAAGGCAATACAAAGCCCTTTGCCTGTGAGGCTTTCTCCGCCTTCTGCAAATATTTTCCGTATTCCGGCTCCTTCTCCGTTACGTTCCACATCTGCAAAAACATCATCGTCAGCCCCTGCACCGCATCGCCCTTGAGCATCACCGCAGTGTCCTTCCAATGCCCGTGTTTCTCCACACGGTTGATATATTCATCCCCGATATTCACGCCGCCCGTAAAGCCGACCTTCCCGTCAATCACAAGAATCTTTCTGTGGTCGCGGTTGTTGTAATGCGTGGAAAGAATCGGGCGAATCGGCGCAAACATCTTGCATTGGATGCCCTTCGCCTTGAGTAGCTCTGGGTAACGAAACGGCAAATCAAACATCGCACAGGTTCCGTCATACATCACCCGTACCTCAACACCTGCCTGCACCTTCCGTTCCAGAATCTCCAGAATTTTTTCCCACATATAGCCTTCCTTCAGGATGAAATATTCCATAAAAATGAACTGCTCCGCCTGCTCCAGCTCCGTCAGCATTGCCGCAAATTTGTCCTCACCAAGCGGAAAAAATGTCACCTCTGTATTCTGATAGGTTGCAAAATTACCGTTTTTATGCACATATCTCGCCAGCTGCGCCGTCCCGATGTCTTCCTGCTCCAAGGCATCCAGAACCGCCTCATCCTGCTGCACAAATGCCTCCGTCTGTTTATAAATATCACTCAGGCGTTTCGCCAACAGCCGATACCCCGGCTGCGTTTCCACATATACATATAACGCCGCGCCAACCAGAGGCAGCAGCATCGTGATGACCGTCCACATCAGCTTTGTTTCCGGTGTCGTTTCCTTATTCAGAATCAAAAGCACAATGCCGAGTCCAAGCACCATATAGCCGCCGAAAAACATCGGTATGTACGGACGGAAGAAATTCACTACGCCGCCTATCAGAATAATCTGCGCCAGAAACGAAACCGCAATAATCGCCGTTCGTCCGTAAATCACACGCATCGCGCCCTTGCGCCCTTTCTGAAAAACACTGCTATCGCCTAATGGCTTTTTTCCATCCTTGCTCATTCGCGTTCCGCCTCAATTCGATCTCTCAATGCCTGCATCCGCAAGTCCAGCTGACTGCTCGCCTCCGCACATCTCTGCAATTCCTTGGAAATTTCCTCTGCATTTTCGATATTTTTCTTATATTTCAGCTTATGCTCCAGACTTGCCCAGAAATCCATCGCAATCGTGCGAAACTGCACCTCTACCTTCATATTCTTCTTTTCGTTCGATAAGAAAATCGGAACCTCCAGAATCAGATGCAGACTTCTGTAGCCGTTCGACTTCGGGTTTATGATATAATCCTTCACCTGAATCACGCGAATATCATCCTGATCCGTCAGCATCTTCGCTGTCGCATAAATATCATCCGGAAAGGAGCAAATCACACGAATCCCTGCCACATCCGCAAGGTTTTCCTCAATCCCCTTCACGCTGATTTCAAAGCCCTTTCTTTGCAGCTTTTCAAGAATACTTTTCGGTGTTTTGATTCTGCTCTTAATCGATTCAAAAGGATTGCGGTTATTTTTCATGGTAAATTCAGCATTCAACACATTCAGCTTCGTCTCCACTTCCATCAATGCACATCTGTATTGCATCATCAATTCCATAAATCCGCTTGCCTGTTCAATCAATCCTTCAGGAAACCCTGATGCAGTCAGCGCCTCCAAGTCAATCACTTTATTTAATTCCATCTTTCCGCCTCCTTTTTCATTATGTTAAGTATAGCATATCCGACTATTCTTGTCTATTTTTGCTGTTTTCTGACAAAAAAAGACTCTCCCATAAGGGAGAGTCTTCATTCGCTTATTTCAAAACCAATCGGTTTTAATTAGCTGTTTGCTTTTGCTGCTTTGTATTTTCTTACAGCGTCAGCCAGTTTAGG
>OLNX01001686.1_pt1 | contig 18279 bp, 17 predicted proteins | sample 1672611 | NCBI WGS metagenome assembly OLNX01 (sample SAMEA3136705, study PRJEB25190) | human gut metagenome | reverse complement strand
ATCAGAAAAAAAACACAGACCAAACCTCTCCGTCATCCCTTCGGGATGCCACCTCTCCTGGTAGGAGAGGCGCGGAGCGCCTGAGAGGTTTTTATAGAGGAGGGAACTACATGGAAACACAATACTTCAAGGATTACAGCCCCGCACTGGGCCGGGAGATGGAATGCAAGGTCTACGGCCACGCAGGCCGCCCCATGCTCTTTATCCCCTGTCAGGATGGCCGTTTCTTCGACTTTGAGGACTTCCACATGGCCGGTACGCTGGCACCGTGGATCGAATCCGGGCAGATCATGGTCATCTCCATCGACACCATCGATCAGGAGACCTGGTCCGACACCAACGGCGACCCCTACTGGCGGATCCGCCGCTATGAGCAGTGGATCCGCTACATCGTGGAGGAAGTCGTGCCCAAGATCCAGTATATCGCCAAGGAGCGCAACGGCTGGGACAGCCTCCCCGGCGTGATCGCCTTTGGCTGCAGCCTGGGCGCGACCCATGCCGTCAACCTCTACCTGCGGTTCCCCTATCTTTTTGATGGTTGTCTGGCCCTCAGCGGCATCTACACCGCAAAATACGGCTTTGGCGATTACATGGACGAGGTGGTCTACCAGAACTCCCCCGTGGACTATATGGCCAACTTCCCCACCGACCACCCCTATATGGACCTCTACCGCAGCAGGAAGGCGGTCATCTGCTGCGGTCAGGGCGCTTGGGAGCAGCCCGATACCACCCGGCAGCTCAAGCAGATCTTTGAGCAGAAAGGCATCCCTGTCTGGGTGGACCTGTGGGGCTATGATGTCAAGCATGACTGGGATTGGTGGTATCAGCAGGTCGTGTATTATATGCCTTATATTCTAGGATAAAAGAGGAATCATCAAGCTATGCAGAATTTTATCTTTATCTCCCCCAATTTCCCCACCAACTACTGGCAGTTCTGCCGGGAGCTGAAAAACGACGGCATGAACGTGCTGGGCATCGGTGACCAGCCCTATGATGAGCTGAAGCCGGAGCTGAAAGACAGCCTGAACGAATACTATAAGGTCGGCAGTCTGGAGAATTATGACGAGGTCTACCGTGCGGTGGCGTTCTTTGCCTTCAAGTATGGCCGCATCGACTGGCTGGAATCCAACAACGAATACTGGCTGGAGCGGGATGCGGCCCTGCGCACGGACTTCAACATCAAGTCTGGCTTCCAGACCGAGGATATGCCCCGCATCAAGTACAAGAGCAAGATGAAGGAGTATTACCAGAAGGCCGGCATCGCCACCGCACGCTACCACATGGTGGACGATTACGAGGGCTGCCGGAAGTTCATCGAAGAGGTGGGCTACCCGGTGGTGGTAAAGCCGGATAACGGCGTGGGCGCTTCCGATACCCACAAGCTGTCCAGCGACGAGGATCTGAAAAAGTTCCTTGTGCAGAAGACGGCCCATCACCCGGATGTGGAGTACATCATGGAGGAGTTCGTCCGGGCCGAGGTGAACAGCTACGATGCCATCATCGATGCCAACGGAAACCCCATCTTTGAGGCCGGCAACGTGAGCCCCATGTCCATCATGGATATCGTCAACGACAACGACAACTCCATCTACTACATCGTGCGCGACCTGGCCGACGACGTGCGCGCCGCTGGCCGCGCCACGGTCAAAAGCTTTGGGGTCAGGAGCCGCTTCATCCATTTTGAGTTTTTCCGTCTGACGCAGGACCAGCCCGGCATGGGCCAAAAGGGCGATGTGGTGGCGCTGGAGGTCAACATGCGCCCCTGCGGCGGCTTCTCACCCGACATGATGAACTACGCCAACAGCACCGACGTCTACAAGATCTGGGCGGACATGATCGCCTTCGACCGTTCCACCCTGCCTTCGGGCCAGCATTATTTCTGTGCCTTTGCCGGCCGGCGTGACGGCAAGCCTTTTGCGCTGAGCCATGACGAGATACTTCGGCGCTACAGCGCGCAGCTGCGCATGGTGGAGCGCATCCCCGACGCGCTCTCCGGCGCGATGGGCAACCAGATGTACGTGGCGGTCTTTCCCACGCGGGAGGAGATGGATGCCTTTTACGCAGACGTGCTGCGTGAATGCTGAACCGTTTTTTGCGGAACATGGCGTTTTTTGCCTGTCTCGGTTGCCAACCTGTGCCGGGCAGACGCGTTCGCCCGCCGTTTTCTCAATGAAACCGCTTTTCCGGCGCCATGCCCGGCTTTGGCCGGGCGCTATTTTTTTCCAGAATCCCGTCTGGCGAGACATGTCCCAAATCTTTCCGCCGCATAATCACCCCTCCAAATTCCATACTAGGGATGCAAAGACAAACGGCAAAGCAATGCGGCATAAGTGTTGCACCGCCGTCAAGGAGGATGGGAACATTGCGGGCAACGGGGATTGTGCGCAGAATTGACGAGCTTGGGCGCGTGGTCATTCCCAAGGAGATCAGACGGACGCTTCGGATTCGGGAGGGCGACCGGTTACTGACAACATGGAAACCGTGGGAGCGGTTTTGCGCGGCCATGGATGACTTGGGAAAGCGGGCGGGGTGGGATGGTGGGGGAAAGCACGGCTCGGAAGGTGTAGGCTGAGAGGGGCATAGGTCTTTCGATGTGAGGAGGATCAAAACAGGCGCTGCCGTGCGGCAGCGCTTTTTTTTGAATGGAGGCCCTTCAAGCCGGTCGTGTGGGTAAATCCTCGTCTCCTTCGATGCAACCCCTTTAAAGCGAAAAAAAAGCCCAAAATTCGCCCCGAGAATGTACAGCATTTCTAATGCTGGAATGTAGCCAAGTACAGCAGCGGTTTGCAAACAGGGGTAGAGCCTAACGGGAGGCTTGTGCTGGCAAGGTGCGATTTGGGAGGGTTATGAGGAGCAGGAGTGCAGATGAAAGGTTTGACAAGGCATACCTATGCTTGTAGGGGCTGCGCCGTCCAAAAACAACTTGATTCGCTTGCGATTATCCAATAGATATAGCTAGCCAGCCCTCCGCTAAAATTATCCAGCAAATTTTCTTCATACGTTCGTTCCAGCCCAGCCAACGATAATGGTAGCCTCTATCCGAATGCACATGGGATGGTAGCGCTCTGGCAAATCGGCAATTACCCACCCCAATGTTGTGTTGGTCAAATTAACGTTGGATGGGCACCAATCGTCCAGCCCAAACCCATTTCAGCAAAGCAGTCAATCATTGCGAAAAGATATATCTTTCTATCTAGAAGCTCAAACTCTATAATATCGAAGGTCATTATTATGAAAGCATTACTTCGAAAGATGTAGCGCACCATGTCGGCTTAAGCTCATCCTATTTTTCCGCACTTTTCCGTCAAGCCGTAGGCAGCAATCCTTCTGATTTTATTATTGATTTTAGACTTCGCAGGGCAAAACAGCTTTTAAAGGAAAGCAATTATCGTATTTACGAAATTGCCGAAATGGTGGGCTATGAAAACAACTTTTATTTTAATAGATTATTCAAAAAGGTTGTGGGCTGTACGCCAAAGGAATATCGTAACGGCTGAGTATTGCCTTAACTGCTTCATGTATTCCATGGCTGTCATAGGTATTTTCAAAGAAATCTGATGGATGACATAAACTTCGTGCTGATTCACTGTAAAGCAGACTGGCATAGCATTGTCTTGGAAAATTTTTCTCCGGTTCTGCTATACGTATTCCCGCTTTCTGCAAAGCAGTCCTCTTTAAAAAGCCCAAACCTTGCCCGGAGAATGCACACGAGCAGCCGGAAAGTTATGCTAAAGTTGCGTCAAATAAGGTATGTGTCGGCGAGAAAAAGAATGCGTTCAGCCTGACGCAGGACTGGCTGATTTTTGCAGTTCCTTATAAGGACTGCCCTGCTTGCTACCACCGTTGTCCACACACCCAGCCCGCACCACCCGCCGAACCACGTGCAGATCGTCCGCACCTTTCGGTTCCAGTTGGTTTCTGACCATGTCAGCGCGCAAATGCCCCAAATACAGACTAAAAAAATAAACAGCTTCACGGTCTTATTTAGGACTAGATAAGGCCTGTCTGGCATCATCCCTCCCGACGGAACCTTGACGAAACTAGGACATTCTTCACCGCATCTGTCCTTTCTCCGGCATATGTTTTCTCTATGATCCTATCTTATATATTTTTCTTTAAATTCTAAAATTTTTATTTCTACAACGCCCTTGTCAGCAAATTTCTGGATGTATTTTTTCTTGTTGCCATGTCAGAAAAAACGGTACAAAGTCCATAATTTAGTTGTATTCTCTTGCTATTGACAGCGGTTGACATTCCATTTTGATTCGTGTATATTTAGGGATGTATGAGCAGGAATGGGTCCAGTTGGTCCAGTCCGCTCATGTTGCCACAAAAGGGACTGCTTTGGGCAACATTCCCGTTTTTCTTTTCCCTGATGTGTTCGGAAAAGAAAAACCGCAGAACGGCGGTTTTCCGGGCAGAACGCTCTGCCGAAGAAACCGCTGTTTCGGCAAAGGACAGCGCCGCGTCAGATGCTGAACCTTTCGCAGTGGCGGGGACTGTCCCATATATTCGCCAGTTGCCTCGGCCTGAACGCCGCGGATGGCGAAGCATTTTCTCTTTTTAGTCCAACAAAAGGAAGTGCAGACGATCTATTGATCGAATTCCATGCACATAACAAAACTGCATATCAGGTGACAAACGGCATGCTTTCCCGTACCGGCAAGGAGGCGTTCCTTCGCTCCACCGCTGCGGGAAAGTCTTTTGTCGCTTTCCGGCTGTGCAGGGAACGAGCTGATGCGAAAATCATGTGGCTGACTCCAGGCGAGTACATCTGGCGAATGCCGCTTACATACCAGAAGTCAGCGGGAAGCCGCGTTTCGGAAAATAACCCTTTTCTGACCCATGCCAGGTCCAGGCTGCTCACGCCTGGGGAAGGCACTGCGAGACGCCGACCGCATGGACGGCTGGATGTCAAAACGGGCCATGTGACCGAACGGAGTAATCCTTTGGGAAGTTGGCCTAATGAGCAAAAGCGGAGCTTATCGGTCGTGTAAGCTGGGGGATGCGCGGCTCCGGGTGCTCAAGCTGATTTATACGCTGTGCTTGGCACCTGCAAAACGGATAGATAAAGGACGAAATTGATGATTCACAGGAACCAAAAAACCCTAAACCGCCTGAACCTATTGTCAGACGGTGTTTTGATTGTGCTGTGTTATCTGTTTGCATCGTGGCTGTGGCTGGATGTAATCAGAAACACGAAAGGCAACATGGCGGCGCTGAGCAGCCTGAACGCAAGAGGCATACTGGCCGCGGTAATCTATGCGATCTGGACGGTTTTCCTGCTTTCGCTGCTCCGCGTCTATCACACCAGCCGCGTACACAGAGCAGGACGGGAGTCCGGGCGCATTGTGGCAGGAAACGCCATCGCATTAGCCACGGCGGCTTCAGCGCTGTTTGTGTTCCGCCTGCAGGACTTTTCGCGCGGCGTGCTGGCTGTATACTTTCTCTCCAGCAGCGCGGTGCTCATCGGCAAGCGCACCACGGTTCGGTGGCTGCTGCGGCGAATGCGCGCGCGGGGGTACAATCTCAAGCATATGCTGGTGATAGGCAGCGGAAAGTTGGCGCGGCGCTATGTGGAGAATGTGCAGGCCGACCCGACACTGGGCATCCATGTGGAACAATGTCTGGCACCGGCCAAGGGCATGCTGGAGCAACTGGAAAGCCGTCTGCACGATGCGGGCATCGACGAGGTCATCCTGGCACTTGCTCCCGATGAGCTGGGTGTAACGGTGGACGTCATCCAGGTATGTGAAAAGTGCGGCACGAAGATCAGCGTGGTCCCCTTCTACAACGATGTGATTCCCACCCGGCCCACCATTGACATGGTGGGCAACCTCAAGCTGATTCAGCTGCGCACCACGCCGCTGGATGAGCCGGCCAACGCGTTTATCAAGCGGGCGTTTGACATCGTTGTGAGTGGACTTTTGCTGGTCCTCCTGAGTCCCTTGTTTCTTATTCTGGCCATTGCCATCCGGCTTTCCAGCCCCGGACCAGTGCTGTTCCGTCAGGAGCGGATCGGGCTGAACAAAAAGCCATTCATCATGTACAAGTTTCGCAGCATGCGCGTCAACAACGAGCAGGACACCGCGTGGTCATCAGCCGAAGACGACCGGCGTACGTGGCTGGGAAGTCTGTTGCGAAAAATCAGCTTGGACGAGCTTCCCCAACTTTTTAATGTCTTTCGTGGAGAAATGAGCCTCGTAGGCCCGCGGCCGGAGATTCCCTTCTATGTGGAGCGCTTCCGGGAAACGGTGCCCCTCTACATGGTGAAGTACCAGGTACGTCCCGGCATGACGGGCTGGGCACAGATTCACGGTCTGCGCGGAGACACCAGCATCCCGGCGCGTGTGGAGCATGATCTGTGGTACATCGAAAACTGGTCCCTTGGGCTGGATATACGCATCCTGCTGAAAACCGCCTTGGGCGGGATGGTGAATCAGGAGGATATCGGCAGCGCGGCAAACAGCAGGCCGGACGGCGGGGAGGGCATGGCGCAATGAGGGTTTCCGTGATTCTTCCCACGCTCAACGCGGCGGGCGAAATTGCCGCGCTGCTTGCTGCGCTCATAGGCCAGACGCAGCCGCCGGAGGAAATTCTGGTGGTGGATTCGGGATCCACGGATGGCACCGCGGAACTGGCTCGCGCGCACGGTGCGCGGGTTATGTCCGTTCCCCGCGACCAGTTTGACCACGGCGGTACGCGAGACGCGGCCCTGCGGCAGACGACGGGTGAGTTCGTGCTGTTCCTGACGCAAGATGCCCTTCCGGCGGATGAGCGCTACATTGAGCATCTGCTCAAGCCCTTTGCGGACGAGCGCGTTGCGGCGGCCAGCGGCCGTCAGCTCCCCCGGCCGGATGCAAGGCCCTATGTGCGAGCCGTGCAGCAGTACCGCTACCCCGCACAGTGCCGGGTGTGGGGAGCTGAAGACCGGGATGCGCTGGGGATACGGGCATATCACCTTTCGGACGTCTGCTCGGCCTATCGCCGGAGCGCTTATGACGCGGTTGGCGGATTCCCCCATCCGCTGCCAACCAACGAGGACATGCTCATTGCCGCGGCGTTTCTAGATTCTGATTACCGGCTGGCTTACTGCGCCGATGCAGCGGTGGTGCATTCCCACGACCTGACGCTCCGGCAGGAATACCGGCGCAACGTGCTCATCGGGCGCTTCCTGCAGGAATACGGCGAGCGACTGGGCAACCCACGTGAGACGGGCGAGGGCCTGCGCATGGTGCGGCAGGTGCTTTCGCAGCTGCTGCGAAGCGGTCATCCGCTGGAATGTCCGGCCTTTGCAGCCGACTGTGCGGCACGGCTGTTGGGCAGTCGTGCCGGACGGCGCGCCGGAACGGCCGGACAAAGGAGGATACGGCATGCAGCCGACGGTTGAAATCCTGCTGGCAGCGTACAACGGCGAGCGGTTTCTGCGCGAGCAGCTGGATTCGCTGCTGGCACAGACATGGGAGCAATGGCATCTGACCGTTTCTGACGACGGCTCCACAGACGGCACGCCTGCGATCCTGGACGGATATGCTGCACAATATCCTGACCGCATCCGCCGTGTGCGGCATGAGGGGCGTTTTGGCAATGCCCGCGATCATTTCTTCTGGCTGATGAAGGAATGCGGGGCGTCCTACATGATGTTCTGCGATCAGGATGACGTGTGGCACCCCGACAAGGTGGAAAAGACGATGCGCGCGCTGCTGGAAGCGGAAGATGAGGCGGGTACAGATACGCCGGTGCTGGTTTTTACGGATCTTACGCCGGTGGACGAAAAGCTCCGGCCCATTGCTTCCTCGCTGATGAAAATGCAGAAGCAGTATACGGACGTGATCGACTACCGGGCACTGCTTATGCAAAACATCGTGACCGGCTGCGCGACGGGCATCAACCGGGCGCTGGCCCAGCTGGCCGGGCAGTGCAAGGACACTTCGCAGGTGATCATGCACGACTGGTGGTTGGGTGTGGTGGCGGCGCGATTTGGAAGGGTTGTATACCTGGATGAAAGCACCATGCTTTATCGTCAGCACGGCGGGAACAGCGTGGGAGCAAGGAATGCCGGGAGCGTGAAGGATTCGCTGCAAACCTTCTCTCACATCAACCGGCTGCGCGGGACGATCGCGGCAAAAAAACGGCAGGCGGATGTCTATTTGCAAACCTATGACGGGCGGCTGGAGGCGGAGGAGCTACCGTTCTTTCATGGTTTTATTCGGAAACGGAGCGGTCCGGCCTTTTACTGGCACCACCGCAGACTGCTCCATCCATTTTTTCGCCTGGCAGGTATGATGCTGCTGGGCTGAGATCACAGAAATGAGGAACCGGGTTTCATGGACTTTAAAAGATCAAAGAGGCTGATGGCCATATGGGCGGCCTGCTATTGGATACTGGCCGTAACCATCTATCTGGTGGCCGGTCAGCAGTTCCATTATACGGCGGTCACGAGCGACGCGCTATCTGCCACCACCACCGTGGGTGAACTGGTGGATGGCATGACCATTACACAGCGTTTTATCGCACCGGCCGAGTTTCTCACCGGCTTCGACCTGATGGCGGCCACCTATGGACGGAGCAACACCGGCACGCTTCACGCGGTTTTTACCAACAATGCAGGAGAAGTGGTCTCCACAAAGGATATCGATATCGCAACGCTACCGGAAAGCAAATATTTTACCATCCCACTGGACAGCGTGGCACAGGTGCAGGCCGGTGATCCTCTCACGCTGACGCTCACGACAACGGGCTGCATGCCGGGCAACGCCATCACGATCTACTGTGGTGATACGATTGTGGCAGGGCGGTTCGATATTGTACAAAGCATTTCGGAAGCCGACCGTTACACCATCAACGGTGTGCCGGGTGCCGGTAAGCTATGCGTAAAAGTTAACTGTATTCGGACATTGACGTTCTATCGGGATTACTGGTTGATCATTGGCGGTGCGTTCGCAGCGCTCGCACTGCTGTGCCTGTACTGGTGGCGCGGCGCGAAAGACGGGCGCAATAATCCGCTGGTCGCGGTATGCATGCTCTTTACGCGCTATGGTTTTCTGATCCGCCAGCTCGTCTCACGCGACTTCAAGACGAAATACAAGCGTTCCGCGCTCGGTATGGCATGGAGTTTTCTCAATCCATTGCTTACAATGTCGGTTCAATACGTCGTGTTCTCCACCCTGTTCCAGAGCGACATTCCCAATTATCCGGTATATCTGCTTTCGGGTATTGTATTTTTCAACTTTTTCAACGAGGCCGTTTCAATGGGCATGACCTCCATCACCGGCAACGCATCGCTGATTAAAAAAGTATACATGCCCAAATACATCTACCCGGTATCGCGCATTCTCTCCTCTTTGGTCAACTTTGCGCTGGCGATCATCCCCCTGCTGCTGGTCATGCTGATCACCGGGACGGCGTTCACTCCGGCGCTACTGCTGCTCATTTTCGACATGCTGTGCCTGCTGGGCTTCGTAACAGGCATGAGCCTGCTGCTAACCACCGCCATGACCTTCTTTCAGGACACGCAATTCCTCTGGGGCGTAGTCAGCATGATGTGGATGTACCTGACGCCGCTGTTCTATCCGGAGAGCATCATCCCGGCGCAGTTCCTGACGGTCTACCACATGAATCCCATGTACCAGTACATCACGTTTGCCCGTATCTGCATCATCGATGGCGTGTCGCCCGAACCGATGGCCTATCTCTGGTGCATCCTTTCTTCAGTGGTGGTGCTGGGGCTGGGGATTCTGACGTTCAAGCGGCATCAGGACAAGTTTGTGCTGTATCTGTGAGGTGAAGCGGATGGAAACGATGATCGAGGTCAGGGATGTGTCCATGCGCTTTCGCATGGCCAACGACCGCATCAGCAGCATCAAGGAATACGCCATTGCCCGGCTGCGAGGAAAGCTGAAATACAACGAGTTTGAAGCCCTCAAACACGTGAGCTTCGATGTCAAGCGCGGGGAGGTCATGGGGCTGATCGGGCATAACGGCGCGGGCAAGAGCACGCTGCTCAAGGTGATTTCCGGCATTTTGAAGCCTACGGAGGGCAGCGTGATTGTGCGCGGAAATGTCGCGCCAATGCTGGAACTGGGCAGCGGCTTTGATTTTGATATGACGGGCAGGGAGAACATCTTCTTGAACGGCGCGATTCTGGGCTATTCCGAGGAGTTTCTCAAGAGCAAGTACGAGGAGATCGTGGCTTTTTCGGAGATTGGGCCGTTCATTGACATGCCGCTGCGCAACTATTCGTCAGGCATGGTAGCGAGGCTTGCGTTTTCGGTGGCGACGGTGGTGGTACCGGAGGTGCTGATCGTGGACGAGGTACTCGCGGTAGGCGATGCTGAGTTTCAGGAGAAGAGCCGAAAACGGATGATGGAACTGATGGGCGGGGGGACGACGGTGCTGTTTGTGAGCCATAACATGGAGCAGATACGACAGATGTGCAACAGAGTCGTATGGCTGGAACGCGGCTCAGTGAGGATGTTCGATACGACACAGCTGGCCTGTGACGCTTACGAAAACGGTTAAACAGTTGAGGAGGGTACAGGCTTTGCAGGAATATCAACGCTGGCTGGAAAAAGCAGCCTCAAATGAAGAAATCTTTCAAGAACTTAAAGCGATTGCCGGCCATACTGAAGAAATCAGGGATCGCTTCTACCGGGAATTGGAATTCGGCACAGGTGGATTGAGGGGCGTACTCGGCGCAGGCACAAACCGCATGAATGTGTATACCGTCGGCAAGGGGACACAAGGACTGAGCCATTATCTGAAGCGCACTTTTGCTACCCCGTCCGTAGCTATTGCCTATGACAGCAGAATTCATTCGGATCTGTTTGCCGAAACGGCAGCGACAATTTTTGCTGCCAATGGGATTGCTGTTCATCTGTATCCCCGACTGATGCCTACGCCGGCACTCTCCTTTGCCGTACGCGATCTGAAGTGTAGTGGGGGCGTCGTGATTACAGCCAGCCATAATCCTGCGAAATACAACGGCTACAAGGTCTATGGTCCGGACGGGTGCCAAATTACGACGCAGGCAGCAAAGGAAATCCAGAAAGAGATTGACGCCGTTGATCCGTTTGAAGATGTGCGTCGAATGGATTTTGGCACCGCTGTCGCGCGGAGACAGATCATCAATATCGATGAGGATACGATCAACCGTTATCTGGCAGCTGTTGGAACAACTTCTGTCCTGCCCGAAGGCATTGATCAGAGCTTCTCTATTGTGTATACGCCGCTTAACGGCACGGGCGTATCCTGTGTGCCGCGATGCCTGAAGGAACATGGTTTTACCCGGCTCATCATGCCTGAAGAACAGGATCACCCGGATGGTCATTTTCCGACCTGCCCGTACCCGAATCCCGAGATTCGTGAAGCCTTGGATATCGGTCTTCAACTTGCGCAGAGTACGAAAAGCGACCTGTTGCTGGCGACCGACCCTGATTGTGATCGTGTTGGCGCAGCTGTGCGCGAGGATGGCAAATACACCCTGATTACAGGCAACGAAATGGGGGTGTTGCTTTTTGATTTTATCTGCAAAATGCGCATGGCGAATGGAACGATGCCGGAAAACCCGATCGCCGTGAAAACGATTGTGACAACACCTATGGCAGCAAAAATCGCAGAGCACTACGGAGTTGAGCTGATCGATGTCCTGACGGGATTTAAATTCATCGGCGAGCAGATTGGCCTGCTTGAAAAAAAGAATGAGGCGGGACGCTACATCTTTGGTTTCGAAGAAAGCTACGGCTATCTGAGCGGCACGTATGTCCGGGATAAGGACGCTGTCAATGCGTCGTTGCTCATCTGCGAAATGTTCGCATGGTACCGGTCGCAGGGAAAGAGCCTTGTTGATGCGCTTCAGGCGCTGTACAGTCAATACGGATATTATCAAAGCCGTCTGCTCTCCTTTGAATTTACGGGGGTGGAGGGGTTTGAGGCGATGCAAAAATTTATGGAGGAGCTGCGGATAAATCCGCCTGCGTACATCCTCGATATGGAGGTAATGGCCGTGGGTGACTATTTGCATTCCTGTATACAGTATCAGGATGGGCAGCGGGAAGCCATCAATCTGCCGAGCTCCAATGTGCTGCGCTTCTGGCTGAAAGGAGATTCGCAGGTTGTTGTCCGTCCTTCCGGCACGGAGCCTAAGCTCAAGGTGTATGTGACGACGGTTGCGGATACTTGCCAGGCAAGCAGCGAGCTTGCCGCACGACTGGCGAACGATTTTGAAAAAAGGATCCGTCGCAGCGGCGAGCCAAGCATGGCCAGCCGTAATAAGCAAGGCTAAGAAGGACTGAGAGATGAGTAGGCTGCATCCTAAAATTCTTTTAAGAAAGTTCGTAATTCGCATAAAGCCTTACTTCTCTTTTCTGCCAAAGGGGGTTCGGTTGCGAATCGGGAGTGCATTGAGATGCCTGACTGGAAACCAAATCAAGAGACCTCCCGAACCGTATTCACCCGGGCTCTTCTCTATGGGGATTAACCTCTTCGGCTTATTCAGGGCGGAGATGGGGTTGGCGCAGGGCGCCAAACTTTACGCGCATGCCCTGGAATGCGGCAAAATACCGCATGTGTTGCTCAATCTGGATTTTCTGGAGTGGCTTGCCCAGAATGATCATTCCTATGACAGCCAGTTTGTTCAGGCGCCGGTTTATGCGGTCAATGTTGTGCATATCAACCCTGATCAATGGCGTGAAGCCATATATCCGTTTGGATTGCAGGCTTTTGATCGGCACTATAACATCGGTGTATGGCTTTGGGAACTGGAGACCGTTCCGCAAAAATGGCTTCCGATTCTTGCGTATGTAGATGAACTGTGGGTTCCATCAGAATTTATTGCCAAAGCATTGCACAAGGTAACGGATAAGCCTGTAACAGTGATTCCATATGGAATAAGCGTGCCTTTCGATGAGACGGCAACCAGAGCTTCACTTGGCCTTCCAGAAGATCGATTCTGCGTGCTGGTCATGTATGATTCTAACAGCTACGCGAGCCGGAAGAACCCGGCAGCCGCTATCAAGGCATATGCAAAGGCGTTTGGCAAGCAAAACTCGGCTACGCATCTGGTCATCAAGGTGAACAATCCCAAACAGGCGGACATCCAATTCTTTGAGCGCGAGATCGAAGATCGGGCGGGCTATACATTGATTACGGAGCAGATGGAAAAGCCGCGACTCAATGCACTCATTCGCTTGTGCGACGTATTCATCAGCCTTCATCGGAGCGAAGGATTTGGCTTGGTTATGGCGGAGGCGATGGCGCTGGGAACGCCTGTGGTCGCCACCGACTGGTCCGCCAATACAGAATTTATGACAAGGGAAACCTCCTGCATGGTGAATTATCAGCTTGTGCCTGTGCGCAAGCAATATCAGTATAGCGAAGCATCGCAAAGGTGGGCGGAGGCTGACATCGATCAGGCTGCTGAATACTTGAAACGTCTGTTTGAGGATAAAACGTATTATCGGAAAAAGGCGGAAGCTGGAAGGGAATGGATTACCTCCCGTTTTAGCCCGGAGGAGTCGGCTCGAAAAATGCGCAGGAGACTGGAAGAAATCTACAACATAAAAAGTGAGACCGGTCTGCACGCCTGATGCAGACACGGCATGAACGAAAGGTGTGAAAATGCTATGAAAAAAACGGCACTCATTATGGCCGGAGGTCGTGGAGAACGCTTCTGGCCCAAGAGTCGGCAGGATATGCCCAAGCAGTTTTTGTCGTTAACAGACGATGATAAAACCATGATTCAGTTGACGGTTGAACGCATTCGTCCGTTGGTGGATATCGAAGACATCTATATCGCGACGAATCAGGATTACAGTGAGCTCGTACGCAAGCAACTGCCGGAGTTACCAGCGCGGAATATTCTGTGTGAGCCGGTAGGTAAAAACACAGCCCCGTGCATTGGGCTCGGTGCTATGCACATCGCTAAAAAGTATGAGGATGCCCTGATGTTCGTGCTACCATCGGATCATCTGATTAAAATGAATAAGATTTTCCTACGATCACTGCAGGACGCTTGCGATGTAGCTGAGCAGGGCGAGAATCTGGTGACTATCGGCATTACGCCCAGCTTGCCGGAAACCGGCTATGGCTATATCCGCTTTGACGCAGAGCACACGCTGGGAAGAGCTTTTCGGGTCGAACAGTTTGTCGAAAAACCGGATTTAGAGAGAGCCAAGGAATATTTGGCTTCTGGCCAATATATGTGGAACAGCGGCATGTTCACATGGAAGATATCCACGATCCTCAAAAATATCCAGACGTTTATGCCTGATACCTATGAGGGCCTACAACGCATTGGGCAGGCGATCGGTACCGACCAGGAGAACGAGGTGCTAGCCCGGGAATTCGTGGCATTTAAGTCCGAGTCCATCGATTATGGCATCATGGAGAAGGCATCCAATATTTACATTCTTACGAGTGCGTTTGGTTGGGACGACGTCGGCTCATGGCTGGCAGTCGGAAGAATTAAAAAAACAAATGATCTCGGTAACATTGTCAGCGGCAATGCAATCACGGTAGACACAAAAAACACGATTATTCAGGGAGAAAAGAAGCTGATTGCAACAGTCGGGTTGGAAAACATGATTATCGTAGATACACCGGATGCGTTGCTTGTGTGTGAAAAGGATCATGCAGGCGATATTAAAAAGGTACTGGAGAACCTAAGAATCTGCAACAGGACAGAATACCTCTGAGATGGAAAGCAAGATGGTTTCATCATTATCAATATATGGAGGAGATAATCGTGACTAAGCGGGCTTTGATTACGGGTATCACGGGGCAGGACGGTTCTTATCTGGCGGAGCTATTGCTTGAAAAGGGGTATGAGGTTCATGGTATGACGCGCCGTGCCTCGCTGCCCAATACGGGCCGCATCGAACATATCATGGATAAGATCACGCTGCATGACGGCGATCTGAGCGACACGGCGAGCATCATGCGCATCATGAGCCTTGTGCACCCGGACGAAGTCTACAACCTGGCGGCGCAGAGCCACGTTCAGGTGAGCTTTGATGTGCCGGAGTATTCTGGCGATGTGGACGCGATCGGCGTGCTGCGCATGCTGGAGGCGATCCGCATTCTGGGTATGGCAAAGACGTACAAGTTCTATCAGGCTTCAACGTCCGAACTCTTTGGCAAGGTAGAGGAGATTCCTCAGAAGGAAACCACGCCCTTCCACCCGTACAGCCCTTATGCGGTTGCCAAGCAATATGGCTTCTGGATTGTCAAAGAATATCGTGAGGCGTATGGTATGTTTGCGGTAAACGGTATTCTGTTCAATCATGAGTCTGAACGTCGGGGCGAAAACTTTGTGACCCGGAAAATCACGCGCGCAGCTGGTCGAATCGCATGCGGACTTCAAGAAAAACTACAGCTGGGCAATCTGGATAGCAAACGCGATTGGGGATATGCCAAGGACTATGTGGAATGCATGTGGCTGATGCTCCAGCATGACCAGCCCGAGGACTTTGTCATTGCAACTGGCGTGCAGCACACCGTGCGTGAGTTTACAACGTTGGCATTCAAGCATTGCGGCATTGAGCTGGAATGGCAGGGCAGTGGGATTGATGAAAAAGGCGTAGATAAGGCTACGGGCAGTGTGTTGGTTGAAGTCAATGCAGCATGGTTCCGGCCAACTGATGTGGATAACCTGTGGGGTGATCCGACGAAGGCAAAGACCGTGCTTGGTTGGAATCCCCAGAAGACCAGCTATGAGGAGCTTTGCGCAATTATGGCTGAGCATGATCTTGAGCTTGCAAAAAAAGAGAGATAAAGTGTAAACACCCCTTTGAAGAATATAGGTTATGGGGAACAGGGGAGTTTAAAGTACCCAACTCTTTAAGTGAAATCTAAAACCATCGATATAAGCGGCGGATTCTAACGAGATTTTCTTGCACGGTTCCCCTGCAACGGCGCAGGGGAACCGTGTGTTTTTGGAAAAATCACCGAGGTGAGCTTTTTCAACACACAGAAATATAAGTCATTCTTCTACATATGACTTTTTAAGTTCTCGCATGAACGTTTTATTTCCAAAATTATCATGGACTAAAGGAGTAAGCAGAAGTGATTGAACCTGTAAAAAAACAAATTATATAAATTTGCGGAGGAATGGTCTACATAATAATTATTTGTTAGAGCTGAACAATTCCATGACCAACTGGAAAACTTGCCTCTTCCCTCTCTGGATAAGCATGCAGTTGTGATCATGGATAATATGAGATCCCACCATGCGAAGATGATTATGGATCGATCAATGAATAGAGATTCAAATACGTCTATTTGCCGCTATATAGTCAGACTTTAATCCGACATTTTTGGGCAAAACCAAAGGCTATTCATCAGAAGTTGAAGGCTGTTTCCATGCCAATCTGCCTTCTGCTGTTCAACCAGCTTTTCATGTTATTTTTCTCAGCATGGTTATGATGAATGGTTTCAGTCTTGTGGCATTTGCGTTATTTGAGTAGTTTGCTAAACGGCTGGATTTCAAAGGAAAAGCTGCTAGAGAGCGCGGCGCGCTATGGCAAAATCCCGTATGGTATCCGTCTCAAAGCCGTCGCGGAAGGAAAGGTATTGCATTGATGAAAAAGCTCGAGACCAGATTGCCCGGGGTATATCTCATTAAGCCGCAAGTCTTTGGTGACCGTCGCGGCTATTTCATGGAAACCTACTCCACCGCCGCCTTTGCAGAAATGGGCATCGACACGGTGTTCGTGCAGGATAACCAGTCCTTCACGGCACAGAAGGGGACGCTTCGTGGCATTCACTTTCAAAACGCGCCCATGGCTCAGGCCAAGCTGGTACGCGTGACCCACGGCGCGGTGATGGATGTGACAGTCGATCTGCGGAAAGGAAGCCCCACCTACCTGCAATGGACTGCCACGGAGCTCAGCGCGGAAAACAAGCACATGCTCTATATTCCGCGAGGCTTCGGGCATGGTTTCAAAACCCTGACGGACAACGTAGAGTTTTGCTATAAAGTGGACAATCTTTACAGCAAAGAACATGACCGCGCCATCCGTTTTAACGATCCTGCTATCGGCGTGTACTGGGGAGAAGTGGTGGAGGAGCTGCTGTCGCAGAAGGACATGACCTCCCCCCTGCTATCAGACAGTGACTGTAACTTCGTGTATGGAGAAATGTAATGCGAGGAAGCTCATACAAATGAAAGTATTTGTTACGGGCGTCTGTGGCCAACTGGGCCATGACGTGATGAATGAATTGGCCCGGTGCGGGCATGAGGGCCTGGGGAGCGATCTTGCACCCGTATACAGCGGCGTGCAGGACGGAAGCGCGGTATGTGCCATGCCCTATGAGCAGCTGGACATCACGAACGCGGAAGCTGTGCGGGAAAGCCTCCTGCGCGCACGGCCCGACGCGGTGATCCACTGCGCTGCATGGACGGCGGTGGACGCGGCTGAGGATTCCGAAAATCGGGACAAGGTGCGCGCGATCAACGCAGGCGGAACACGGCACATCGCGAAAATCTGCAGGGAGCTGGGCTGTAAGCTGATGTACATCAGCACGGACTATGTGTTTGGCGGCCAGGGCAAGGAGCCCTGGAAACCGGACTGCGAGGACTACGCGCCCCTGAATGTCTATGGGCAGACCAAGCTGGAGGGCGAGCAGGCAGTACGTGAGCTGGTGGAAAAGTTCTTCATCGTGCGCATCGCATGGGTATTCGGACTAAGTGGAAATAACTTTATCAAAACCATGCTGCACCTTGGGCAAACGAATTCCACCCTACGCGTGGTTAGCGATCAGGTCGGTACGCCAACCTATACGCCGGACCTAGCGCGGCTGCTAGTCGACATGGTTGAGACGGAGAAGTACGGAACCTACCATGCCACCAACGAGGGTGGGTACATCAGCTGGTACGACTTTGCCTGCGAGATCTTCTGTCAGGCGGGGTTATCCGTGACCATACAGCCCGTGACGACGGCGGAATACGGCTTATCAACGGCAGCTCGCCCGTTCAACAGCCGGCTGGATAAAACCAAACTTGTGAAAAATGGCTTTGCGCCCCTGCCTGACTGGCGCGACGCGCTGGGAAGGTATCTGAAAGAGATGCAGAAAATTCAATGAATCGCCGTTTTAAAAATAACCTTGTCTTTTCTAACCTTCAGCGTGGCAAAAAAAAGGGGGGGGCAGGAGGCCGTGGGCCGTATCAGTGTAAACAGGTGCGGCAAAAGTACCATACTCAAGCTGAGGGCCCGCACAATCTACCTCAAACAGGGCAAGCTAGAGTCCCAGGCGTGTCTCCAGCCTGATTGAACTGGGAGC
>OLNX01001678.1_pt1 | contig 18347 bp, 12 predicted proteins | sample 1672611 | NCBI WGS metagenome assembly OLNX01 (sample SAMEA3136705, study PRJEB25190) | human gut metagenome | reverse complement strand
AACCGTCACTTCACTCTCACCACGGATCACCGTAGCATTTTGCGGTGCTAATTTCATAAGGCTCTTTAAGGCATCGGTTGTCTTTCCCTTTGACTTTGCCTCTAACATCTTACCAACCGTGATCAGGGTCAGTATCATTGCCGCCGACTCAAAATAAAACTCGTCCATGTAGTGCATGACTGCATCCATATCTCCAACCGTCTGTGCTTTTGTCATCGCAAACAATGCATAAACACTCCACAGATAAGAAGCGGATGCTCCTAATGCAACTAAGGTGTCCATATTCGGAGACCTGTGCAACAGTCCCTGAAAACCGCTGATAAAAAATCTCTGGTTGATGACCATGATGATTCCTGCTAAGAGTAACTGCAACAGTCCCATTGCCACATGATTTCCCTCAAACCACACCGGGATTTTCCAGTTCCACATCATATGTCCCATGGAAAAATACATGAGGATCAGTAAAAAAATGACCGATGCTGCCAGTCTCTTTTTTAGCTTTGGTGTCTCATGATCTTCTAGAGCATCCTCGGCTTCGTTAGATTTTTTTTCTGCCTCATTCCCTTTTTCTTTCGCTCCATAGCCGGCATCCTTTACGGCTTTGATAATGCTTGCAGGGCTTGCCGTACCTTCGACTGCCATGGAATTTGTCAGCAGACTGACGGAGCAGGAGGTAACACCCTCCACTTTTAGGACAGCCTTTTCTACCCTTGCAGAGCAGGCGGCACAGTTCATACCCGTTACTGTATACTGTTTCAATTTTATGCCTCCATTACTTCATTAATTTTTGTATGGTAGTCACAAGTTCATCCACAACCTCATCGTTTCCGGCGCGTATATCACGCACCACACAACTGTGGATATGACTTGCTAAAATCTCTTTATTAAATGCGTTCATCGCCGCACTGACTGCAGCAGACTGTATCAGAATGTCATTGCAGTAAGAATCTTTTTCTATCATTGCCTGGATCCCACGCACCTGGCCCTCAATGCGTTTCAAACGGTTCAGCAATGCCTTTTTTTGCTCCTCAGACCGCATGGTCTGTTTTTCACTGCAACAACAGCAATCTTTCTTTTCCATATTCCACCTCCATATACCCCATTGGGGTATCTTTGTTATATACCCTTCGGGGGTATTTGTCAAGCAGAAAAATTGTTTTCTATCTAGTTTTTCCTTTCTCTCCTGTTTTTATGTTTTATGTCATGGAAAAAACAGCTTTTCCAGTTTGTTCTCAGACAGACTCCTGTCCTGCTTTTCTTTGAATTTTGAATGTTTGTGAATCTTTTTGATATTTTGATGTATCGATTTTTTCAATACTTCTGACTGTCTGACATACCAATTTTGTCAATATTTTTCGTTTTTTTGACATATCAGTCTTGTCAATACTTCTGATTTTTTGATAGATCGGTTCTTCCGATACTTTGATAAACTGGCGGTATAAAAATAGCAAGCCAAACCCTAATCCTTTCTGGTGTGTTTTGCCACAAACCGCCCTACATGGTACACCAGTCCTTCCATATGCTGTCGGACCTCTTTTAATTTTTGCCGGATTGGAATACTCTGCGGACAATGCTGTTCACATTTGCCACAGCCGACACATTTTGAAGCATTCGTCTGATTTTTCCGAAGTGTTGTACACATGAAATACGTCTTAAATCCTGCATACCAGCCATCGGTATACCGCATATTATATGCCGAAAAACATCCTGGAATATCCACGCCCTGCGGACACGGCATACAATAAGCACATCCGGTACACGGTACTTTGATTTTTTTATTGATCTCCTGTTTTACCTGCTCAAAGACTTCCAGTTCTTCTTTGCTCAGGGAATCTGCCTTGGCTTCGGATGCGATCCGCACATTTTCCTCTACCTGCTCTATCTCATTCATTCCCGATAGGATAACCGTAACTTCGGGGTGATTCCATACCCAGCGGAGTCCCCATTCTGCCGGGGAACGATGTGGTTCTGCAGATGCAAATATGGCTTTGGCAGCCTTTGGCAGTGCATTCACCAGCCTACCGCCCCGCAGCGGCTCCATGATAATCACCGGAAGTCCCTTCGCTGCAGCATATTTTAAGCCTTCAGTTCCCGCCTGGGTATGTTCATCCATATAATTATACTGTATCTGGCAGAAATCCCAGTTGTAAGAATCTATGATTTTCTTAAACTGAGTGGCTCCGCCATGGAAAGAAAATCCGATATTTCCAATCTGACCACTTTTCTTTTTCTCTGCAATCCAGTCCTGTATTCCAAGTGCAGTCAGCCGCTCCCATGCTGCAATATCATTCAGCATATGCATCAGATAATATTCCACATGGTCTGTCTGAAGGCGTTCTAACTGTTCCTTAAAATACCGCTCCATATCACCTTCTGCCTTAATATAATAATGTGGCAGCTTGGTGGCAATTTTTACCTTATCACGATAGCCTTTTGCCAGGAACTTTCCCAGGCATGCTTCACTTCCACCGTAAGTATATGCGGTATCAAAATAATTGACCCCGGCTTCCACTGCCGCTGCCATCTCCCGCTCTGCCTTTTCCTGGTCAATTGCGGTTCCTTTCTTAGAATAACGCAGGCAGCCATAGCCTAAGATGGACAGCTGGTCTTTGTTTCCCGGATTTTCTCTATATTGCATGTTTATTCTCCCTTGCACTTGTTGTTATGGTGACTGCGAAATGGGAAATGATAATAAAGATATCTTATTGCTGCTTTGACGGGATGCGCCTTTTGTTCACCTATAGCGAATACCACTCCGGCTGCAAGGGGCTCTAATAATTTTAGGACAATTCTTTTATATATGGCAAACGGTGCAAAGTCACATCCATGTTCCTCTGCACCTCGCTGGTACGTCCCTGTACCAGCGTTGCCTGGTATTGTCAAAATTCTAAGAGCCCCTAACAGCCTGCGCAAATGTATTCGTCTACAGGCGAACAGAAGACTGCATCCTGACAAGCATTAAGAAAACAGACATCCCTATTTATCATTTCTCCAGTTCGCAGTTACCGATTCTGCATAAGTTGCCGGGTGATGATATTTTCATACCACCACCCGGCACATATACTGTCATTATAAAGCTATCGGGAAAGTTTTGCAAGAATCACTCCCGCTCCTTTATCTTTTTAAATCCATCGGTCATGTCATAGGATGTAATGTTATCATTAATCCAGAGGTAAAATACATTGCCACTATACATTCCACGGACATTCTCGTAATTGACTCCGTTAATGTCCGGAATTTCTGCCTGTTTCTTAAAGGTTCCATTTTCATAGGAATATATCTGGTAGGTCTGCTTTGTTCTGCTGCTGCTATAATCCTCACAAACCAGACCGATTAAATTCTTATCTTTTGAAATGATGACACTCTTATAATCATATAATGCTTCGCTATAATCTACATCCTTTAATACAAGCTTTGCTTCTTCGGTTACTTCTCCCGGATTTTCTATATTAAACATGGAAAGCTTAATGTTTTCTATATTTCCGGTCTTCTCATCAGATTCATAACCGATGCCCAGCAAATGTGTATCATCCCAGAAATGCAGATATTCGGAGAAGCCGGTCACCTTGAGTTCGCCGATAATTTCCGGTTTTGCCGGGTCTGATAAATCCACGGTAAACAGCGGGTCGGTATTCCGGTAGGTTACAAAGTAACCAGTGTTTCCCATAAAGCGGGCGGCATAGATTTCTTCTCCCGGTGCAATGCCCGTCAACTGTCCGGTTAATTTCATGTTCTCATCCAGAATATAAAGTGCATTCACCTCATCCTCTGTACTATAATCCGTGGTCAATACCCTGAGATATCCATCACTGGCATTGATTGCAAAGGTATCTCTGACATAACCCCTTACTGCCGTTGCCGCCACACCACTGATTCTGCCCTCATCCAGTGCAAATTTTGCAATATTGGTAATCATTGCTCCATCATAATCTTCCTCATATAAATACAGGGCATCTTTGCTGATATAAGTCTGGGCATATCCAGAGATTACAAGCTTACTGTCCAGCACTTTATCCGGCTTATTTACATCCAGTGAAGAAACCAGTATACCACTTTCTCCTGATGACTCCGGCAGATAAATTTCACCGGCGGCAACCTTTTCTCCATTTACTTTCGGAATCACTGAGGTATATTCCTTTTCTACATATCCCACCACATCGGATGTCATATGATACTGTGTAAAAAGATAGACTACATCTCCGATTTTCCGGGAAGTATTATAATAACCATCCTGGATTAATCTTCCTTCAAATTCCGGATTCCTGCGGTCTACGATACTGTATACCTGAATCTGTGTGGTGCTTTTTCCATTCATTTTATAGCAGAATGCACTGTCTTCAGAAGCATCTGATACAGCAGTTTCTTTATCTGAGTTTTCCTCATCTTTGGTTTCCTTATCAGAAGTTTCCTTATCAGAAGTTTCCTTATCAGAAGTTTCCTTATCAGAGCCAGCTTTGCTGTTTCCATCTAAGGATGTCTCATAGCCCTGCACAACTAGAATCAGTTGGTCTCCATCCACATAAATTTCCATCACCCGGTCTGCCGCACCACAATCTTTTGGTAAAAATCGTGTTACTTCTTCTAATTTTCCATCCCGGATATCTGTTATAACAATATATTTATCCTCTACAGTGTAAATGTAACTGCCATCAATTTTGGCAATATCACTCTCGTCTACGCCTTCCATCTGAAGATTTGTCGTAGAATAATCTTTTCCGCCTTCCTTGCTGCCCTCCGATAAATCCATATCGGCACTCTCATCCTTTGCTGCATTGCCGGAAGCCTTATCTTCCGATGTCGCAGTGCTCGTCTCTGCGCTCATTTCCCCTTCTATCCAGTTCTGCTGATACCCCTTAAGAAGAGTCTGATATACCTCCTTATAATCCGATGCACGATGATACATTGTTCCAAGAGAAGCCACATCCACATGCTCCGCTTCCTCTGTTTCACCAGCTTCTCCCACAGTCTGCTGCGTATCCGTCATTGCTATGGAATCCGTCTGCCCTGTACCGGAATTCTTATCAACACGGGTCACTGTTATATAAATTCCGCTGCATACTACCAGTGCCAGCACTGCCACCATACTTCCAAGTCTGCGCCATGGAATTATTTTCTTCGATTTTTTCGGTTTCAAGTGCTGATTTTCCTGCTGCTGTTTTGCTTTCTGTTCCTGTAATTGTTTTTCTATCTGTTCCGGCTTCAGAGCCTCTGGTATCTCTATCTCTTCCGCCGCTTTTCTTAACTGGGTTAAAATCTCCTGTTCATTCATACCGGCACCTCCATCTCATCTGAATTTCCTGTTGTTTTCCAGACTTTTTGCATATCTTCCGTTTCTCACTTCCAATATTTCTCCACCATTTTCTTTATTCCCCGGCTCTCTTTTGAGCGGACGGTATTTTCGTTAAGGTCTAACAGTTTTCCGATTTCCTTACTGCTATACCCACAGAATAAATGCATGGCGATAATCATTCGTTCCTCGGAAGGCAGCTCAAAGAACAGGCTCCGGACTGCTGCATGCTCATCCATTCCGGATTTTCCCAGATGCTCTAAAAGCTCCGGTGTCAGCTCTTCCGGCCGGGTCGCATACTCTTTTAATTTCCGTTTGCACTTATTACTTAAAATACGGAATATCCACGCCCGGAACGCTTCTGATTTCCGAAGCTCCCCGATTTGTGCAAATGCATCCATCACGGTATCACTGACCACATCCTGTGCATCCTGCGGATGCTTCAGCACATATAACGCAAAGCGATACAAGTCCTGATAAACGCCTTCATATAATTGTGCAAATGCACCGGTATCCCCACTTTGTGCCCTGCACACCAGCTGCAGTTCCTGTTCCATATGCTCACCCTATACCTTCCTATGTCCTTTCCTTTGACCGGTCTCATATATATAGTGTCGCTGAATTCCATTCTGTTGCATATATTTTTAAAAATTTTTTTGCGTAAATTAAAAAGGATAGCTGTGCCCTTCATCGAAGTGTGGCTGTTTTTTAAGGGCTGTTAGGGGCACTTGGAATTTCATCTGATATCTGGCAATGCCGGCACAGGGACGTGCCGGCGAGGCGCATAGGAACATGGATGTGACTTTGCGCCGGTTGCCGGAAAATCCATTTATTTATCCGAAATTCTTAGTGCCCCTTACAGGCTTTATGTCACAGCCGCACTCGATGAAGGGTGCAGCTATCTGTTTCAAATCAGTAAACATATTTATAACTGGCTGATTACCAGCACATCATTTTCACGAATCACAGTATTTCCGTTCGGTATCACAACTTTCTCATTCCGCTTTAGAACGAGAACCAGCTTCTCTTCTCCCAGTTTTATTCTGGATAATGGTTTTCCAATCCACTTGCTGTCTTTTTCGATTGGGATTTCTGTCAGACAGATGCCAAGATTTTCTTCCGGAGATAAGGCACTTAAGACAATCTTGTCTCCGGCAAGCACTACCGTGTTGCCATTTGGAATGATACGCTCCTCGCCTCTTAGAATCAGTACCAGTAATAAATCCGGCAGGGAAGTAAGGTCTTTTATCTTGCGGTTCTCCCATGGATGTCCTGCTTTGATGCTGATTTTAACAAACTCCACCGGCATTTCATCGGAGTAGTCACTGAAGGTCTTCATGACGTTGCCATTTTCGTCTATCATGTCAAGCTTCTTTGCCACCAGTCCAAGCAGTGTACCTTGAATACTGATAGAGAACAGGACAATGAAAATAACTATGTGGAACAAATCATTTTTCGTATATGCCGGGCTTACTGTTGCCATAATTGCAAATACTATGGATGCCGCTCCACGAAGCCCCGCCCAGGACACCAGAAGCTGCTGCTTTACCGGGCAGCGGAATGGCATCAAGATAGCAAATACAGAAACCGGCCTTGCCACAAATGTTAAAAATACCGCAATTGCCAGTGCAATCGGCAATATCTTCGGCAGCTGGGATGGATATGCCAGCAGACCAAGCAGGAAGAAAATCAGCATCTGCATCAATCCGGTGATTCCATCAAAGAAATGCACCAGTGATTTTTTGTGATGAAGTGGAGTGTTGCCAAGGATAATTCCGGCAATGTATGCTGCCAGATAACCATTTCCATTTATCATGGATGCTCCGGCGTAGGATACCAGTGCCATACTGAATACAAATATCGTATCAAATCCATCCGTTGCAAAATTCACTTTTTTTAAAATGAATGCTGCTGCCAGTGCCACAACTACCCCCACTAATATGCCAAAAGTAATCTGTGAGAATATCATGACAACCAACGAAAAACCACTTAATTCTCCGCTCATTATTGTTAATATAATTACGGTCAGCATATAAGAACATGGGTCATTACTACCACTTTCCACCTCCAACATGGATGCAGTATTGTTCTTAAGATTCAGCCGTCTGGAACGAAGGATTGAAAAGACCGATGCCGCATCCGTAGAACTGATTACAGAGCCAATCAGCATACTTTCCCAGAAATCCATTTTCAATATAAAATGACAGAATGCTCCGGTTGTTACTGCGGTCAGTATCACACCCACTGTTGATAATAATACTGCTTTACCGGCCACCGGCTTTGCCTGTTTCCAGTTGGTTCCAAATCCACCGTAAAACATGATAAAGATTAAGGACACCGTACAAATCTGTTCGGCAATCGTAAAATTATCAAAAGGAATCTTTAAAATTCCATCCGTTCCAAACATCATGCCAAGAAGAATATATGCCAACAGCATTGGAATTCCCAGTTTGTTGGACATTTTATTCAATGACAGGCACAATAAAATCACTGCTGCTACAAGTAAAATATAGCTTGTCATAAATACCTCTCTTTCCTGTTTTTATTTACCTGTTGCTCTTACGTCTTCTTCTATCCCCTTTTCTTTTATTACTTCTACCTATTCCTTCGTTTCTTCTGCCTCCATGATACTTCCTGCCTTTACCAGTCCTCTCTGCAGTGCATCCCTTGCATTCTTCCAAGGCTGCTCCTTATAACGGTAATCATTCTTACAGATGAACCATTCTAAATCATCCCGCACCCTCTCATATCCGTTAATAAAAGTCTCATTTAAAGTCATCAGAAATTCATTCAGGTATTTCTTGCCCATATATTCCGGAGCACCGGAAAACAGAACTTTATAATGATTTACACAAAAGCCTTTGGATGCTGCAAACTGTCTGCGGAAGTCTTCTTCTTTTTCATATAAATAGTAAATGGTATTGATATAATTTGTAAAGCTGTGATTAATGTAATCACACACAAAGCACTTTTTCTCTTTTTCTTCTACAAAGGTAATCACCGGATGGACTGGCTGGCTCTTTTTCTTGAAAAGTCCAGCTGCCTGAGGCAGTGGTGCTTTCATTGCTTTTTTTAACTCCTTAGCTGTCCTATCCATATGGGTCTTTAACATCATGGCAAGTCCTAATTTATTCGGATATTCATATAACATTTCCAAATGCTTCTGACAGAAGCCCTGTTCATCACTCTGCTCCCGGATATCTCCCTCCATGTAACTTGCACCCGGTCCAATGGTATAATTGATAGCATTTTCTTCTAATTTCTGATACATTCTGCAGACCGGACATTCGCTTTCCTCTGCAAATGCATCCTGTATTGGTATCGTATAAATCTCTGTTTTCATTTTAATCTCCTTAAAGATACACAAAAGGGTATTCCATATGCACTCCTTCGGCCTGTGGAATACCCTTCTCTTTGCAATTGTATACCGTTTATTACATCATGTTTTTCTCTACTTCTTCTTTCATGGAAGAAACGTTAAACTTACGGATATTTTCATCCAGTTCTGCTACTACAGAAGTAATTCTGGCAGTTGCATTCTTACATTCTTCTACCAAAGCTTCAAACTCGTTCATTGCCTCAGATGTATCTCTGGCACTTGTTGTATTTGTCTCTGCTGCTGCAGCAAGCGAATCCATTTTCTCTTCAATGGCACTCTTATGTTCATTCAAGCCACCGACTTCTGAATTGATTCCCTGAATAGAAGTGCTGACACTTTCAATTTCATGATTCAAGGCAGTAAAGATTGTCTCTGTCTCACGAATCTTTGTATTCTGCTGTTCAAATGCTTCTGATACTTTTCCGGTAATCTCTACACTGACATTAGAATTATCAATCAGTTCATTAACAATTTTATTAATCTGCTCTGAAGACTCTCTGGACTGGTCTGCCAAGGTACGGATTTCTTCTGCAACTACGGCAAATCCTTTTCCCTGTTCTCCTGCCCGTGCAGCTTCAATACTTGCATTTAAAGCAAGCAGATTTGTCTGGCTTGCAATTCCTGCAATAATCTCTGTTGCAGTACGAATCTGTAAGGCAGACTGATTGGTTCTGTCTGTCTGGCTCTGCACTTCATCAATAGACTGCCTGTTCTGTCTGCTGATTTCCACCAGCTGCTGCATAATCACCTCTGCTGATTCATTGCAGTCTTTCATTTTTAATGCACTGTCTGAAAGAAGTGTAATATTGCTGGCAATTACTTCAATAGCATTGCCGATTTCTGCTACTTTCTGTTGTACATGCTGTGTTTTCTCTGCCTGTGAAACGGTATTATCTGTAATGGAAGCAACTTCACCGCTCACCTGATCCAACGCTTCATTCATAGTGTCAAAGGACTGGCTGAATGTCGTAGACAGTTCGCTTAATTCCCTGCTGGCTCTACGGATTCCGGTCACAATCTGTGCAAAACTTCTTACCATATCATTGGCAGAGCCTAATAATTTGCTGATTTCATCATTTTTTTCATTATGTTTTGGTTCTTCTAACTGAAGGCTTCCATCCGCAATCTTATCCATACTGCCAATTACTGCTTTCAGTTTTCCGGCAATTGCTACTGCAAGCCACAGGGAACCTGCCACAAATACCGCTAAAACCACAATTAAAATAATCGTTCCCACACCTGCATTTAATGCTGTATTCTGTACCAGATGCATTATGATAATTCCGGCAAGTCCAACCAGAAGAATCGGAAGTGAAATTACTGCAATTAATCCAAGTGCCAGTTTCTTTCCTATATTATTTTTTTCTGAAGATTTACGTTTCTCTGCCATTACTGCTCTTCCTCCTTATAGCTCTTATCTCTTATTCTTATGCATTGTCTTTTTATCCGGTTATCTTTAAATAAGCTGCGGAAAATGCCGGCATATCGAGACCACCCTGAAATACCGCTTTTTCTCCGGTCAGCAGGTCAACTGCTTCTGCTGCTCCTGCATCAAAGGATGCATGGAAGGGATTCTCTTCCAGATTGATTGCCACAAGAATCCGCTCACCATCAAAGCTTCTCTCAAATACAATCTGCCGGTTTGTTAAGAATACCTTGCGGTAGCTGCCATAGCAAAGTGTTTTTTCCGATTTATGAACCTTCGCCAGTCTGGAAATATAATCGGTAAGTTCATTCCATTCCGGTGCTTCAAAAGACGGACGGAGTGCTTCATCCCCACCATTTTCTTTCTTTCCTTCTGCAGCCCATTCACTTCCATAGTAGACACATGGGATGCCAGGAATTGCAAACAGCATTGCATATACCAGTGGAAGATGTTCTTTTTCCCTTAAAGTGCTTGCCAGACGGTTCACATCATGATTATCCAGGAAATTCAAAAGATGCCTGCCCTGATACATTCCGCAGAAATGCTGCTCCAGGGTATAATTGATTTCAAAGAGGTTGCGGTCATTAAAGCTGGACCACATTCCCTTATATGCCTGATAATTTGTTACACTATGCAACATATTCTGTTCATCCAAAAGACGATTATAATCACCATGAATCATCTCGCCCAGGAGATAAAAATCATCCTTTTTCGAATCTACGAACTGACGTAATCTTCTTACAAAATCCATATCCAGACTGTATGCAACATCCAGACGCAGTCCGTCAATATCAAATTCTTTTATCCATCCTTCTACTGCTGAAAAGATATGCCGGATTACTTCTTCATTCCGCAAATTCAGTTTTACCAGCTCATTATGTCCTTCCCAGCCTTCATAGGAAAGTCCGTCGTTATAATTATTATTCCAGCCAAAATTCACATTTGTGAACCAGTCCTTATATGGAGAATTCTCTCTGTTTTTCAGTAAATCCTGAAATGCAAAGAAGCCTCTTCCCACATGGTTAAACACTCCGTCCAACACTACTTTGATATTGTTGTCATGTAATTTTCCACATACTTCTTTAAAGTCCTCATTGGTTCCAAGTCTTACATCTAACTTTGTATAATCCCTGGTATCATAACCGTGACGGTCTGATTCAAAAACCGGACAGAAATATATTGCATCCACTCCAAGCTTTACCATATGCGGAATCCAGTCTTCCACTTTCTTTATCCGATGAGCCAGAACACCATCATTTTCTGTTGGTGCCCCGCAAAATCCCAATGTTGAAATCTGATAAAATACACTGTCATATGACCACATAAAAACTGTTCCTCCTGTCTGTCCATCATGTGCTGTGGTTTTTCCGCTACTCGCAGAATAAAGAATGTGCCTTGGCACATTCTCGCGCCTGCGGCGGTCGCTTGCGACATCTACCTTATACGCCGCAGTGCGCATCCTCGCGGAGCGTTTTTTACTTTACAGGAAAGCAATTTCCTGTAAAGTAAAAGAGGACGGTTCCTTTTGCGGGAACCGTCCTCTTAACTTCTTCCCTCTGCCTTCGCCCATGTTGTTTCAATTACACTTATTATAACATAATTTTATAGCATAAGGGAATTTTTTTTTTGCATTTTTCCTAATTTTTTTTGATTTTTATAACGTTATTTTGTTATTTTTCAACACCGGTAAGCTGATATCCTGCTTTTTCAATCACTTCTGCAAATGCTGCATCCGGAATCTCTTTGTCCATGGTTACTTCAGCACTCTTTGTCTCAAGGTTGACAGCTGCCTTTACTCCTTCCATGGCATTTAATGCTTCTTCCACATGTTTCTTACAGTGTTCACACATCATTCCTTCAATTTTAAGTGTTTCTTTCATTTTATTATCCTCCTTATCATTTTCATTATTATCTGTCACTTTTTCTGCTGACTGTTCTATCTGACTTCCTGCTGCTTTTTCCACTATCTGTTCTGCCACATTTCCTGCTGTCTGCTCTAATCGCTGCGGTTTAAAAAGCTTTAACCGGAGAGCATTGCATACTACACAAACGCTGCTTAAGCTCATTGCTGCTGCACCGAACATCGGATTTAATTTAATATGAAATGCCGGGTATAAAGCGCCTGCTGCCAGTGGAATTCCAATGCTGTTATAGAAGAATGCCCAGAACAGGTTCTCCTTGATATTGCGGATAACCGCTTTACTTAACCGGATGGCTGTTACGGCATCCATCAGATCATTCCGCATCAGTACCGCATCTGCACTTTCGATTGCCACATCTGTTCCTGCTCCAATGGCAATTCCTACATCGGCTCTTGCCAGTGCCGGTGCATCATTGATTCCGTCTCCAATCATGGCAACCTTATGTCCCTGCTGCTGCAGTTTGGCAATATGCCGTTCCTTATCCTCCGGCAATACTTCTGCAATTACTTTTGGAATTCCAAGCTTCTTACGAATGGCTTCGGCGGTACGTTTATGGTCTCCGGTCAGCATTACTACCTCAATGTGCATCTTACGGAATGCTTCAATGGCATAGCGGCTGGTTTTCTTTTCCACATCTGCTGCTGCAATGATACCCAGAAGGCTGTTATTTTTCGCAAAGATTAATGGAGTCTTTCCTTCTTCTGCCAGCTTGTCCAGAGTATCTCCAAGGTCATCCAATGACACTCCCTTTTCTTTCATAAAGGCTTCGTTTCCCGCATAATAAGATGCATTTTCGTCTTCAGCCTCAATTCCTCTGCCCAGAATTGTCTTAAAATTTTTCATGGCAAGGGGCATAATCTCCTGCTCTTTCGCATACTGCAGAATTGCCTGTGCCAGCGGATGCCCGCTTCCCTGCTCAACGCCTGCTGCAATTGCCACAAATTCTTTTTCGTTTAATTCTGTGGTTCCAACACTCACATCTGTAACTCTTGGCTTACCTTCTGTTATGGTTCCGGTCTTATCCATAACTACGGTATCGATACTGTGCGCCGTTTCCAGTGCTTCGCCGGACTTAATCAGGATTCCGTTTTCTGCACCTTTTCCGGTTCCTACCATAATAGCTACCGGTGTCGCAAGTCCAAGGGCACACGGACAGGAAACAACCAGCACCGCGATTCCAATAGAAAGTGCAAATTCAAAGGTTGCCCCACTGATGAGCCAGATGATTGCAGCAATCACGGCAATTGTAATAACCACCGGCACAAAGACTCCTGCAATCTTATCTGCCATCTTGGCAATCGGTGCTTTACTGGAGCCAGCTTCTTCCACCAGATGAATAATCTGGCTGATGGTGGTATCTTCTCCGACTTTGGATGCACGGATTTTCAAGAAACCATTCTGGTTAATCGTTGCGGAAATTGCAGTATCTCCCACTTCCTTATATACCGGAATGCTCTCCCCTGTAATGGCAGATTCATCGAGGCTTGACTGTCCCTCTTCAATCACTCCGTCCACCGGAACGGTTTCACCGGGACGAACCAGCACCAAATCACCTTTTACCAGTTCCTCTGCCGGAACCGTAACTTCTTTGCCATCTCTTAAGACCTTTGCCTGCTTCGGAGCCAAGTCCATCAGCTTCTCAATAGCTTCACTGGTCTTTCCTTTGGAACGGCTCTCTAAATATTTTCCAACAGTAATCAAAGTCAGAATCATTCCTGCAGACTCAAAATAAATATCCATGCTGTACCGGCTTACCAGTGCCATATCTTGATGTCCCAGGCCATAACCAATCCGGAAAATGGCAAATACACCATAGATAACGGAAGCCGATGCCCCAAGTGCAATCAGCGAATCCATATTCGGGCTTCTGTGTACAAAAAGATTCTTAAATCCTACAATAAAATATTTCCGGTTCAGATACATAATCGGAAGCAGCAATAAAAACTGGGAAAAGGAAAATGCCAGTGCATTCTCATCTCCGTGAAATGCAGCCTTGATAAATCCCGGTACCGGAATTCCAAACCATTCATAAAACATATGGTGCATGGAAATATACATCATCGGAATCAGAAAAATAACAGACCAGATCAGACGGATTTTCATCTCATGAATTTCCTGCTCTGCCTTATTTATCCTTTTCCCTTTGCCGGTACGTTTCTCATTTCCGGCATTTGCCAGTGCAGCACCATAACCTGCCTTCTCTACTTCTGATACAATGATATCTTCATTGACCTTATTCTCGTCATAGGACACCTGCATACTGTTGGTCAGCAGATTTACGGATACATTTTCCACTCCGTCAATCTTTGACACACACTTTTCCACACGGGAAGAGCATGCAGAACACGTCATACCTGTGACTTCATAACGTTCCTGTTTCACACTTTTGTCCTCCTCTATTTCATCAGTTTCTGAAGGGTCGCACAAAGCTCATCCACCGCTTCTTCCTTTCCGGCACGGATGTCATCCACCACACAGGATTTGATATGCTCCGCTAACAACACTTTATTAAAGGAGTTCAGTGCAGAATTAATTGCAGACACCTGCGTTAAAATATCCACACAGTAACGGTCTTCTTCCAACATTTTCTTTACACCCCGCACCTGTCCTTCAATCCGGTTCAAGCGTTTTAATAAATCCTGATATTCTGCTTCCTGTCTGTGCTTCTTCCGTTCGCAGCAGGATGAACACATCTCTTTTTCTTCTGCCATAGTCAGGCTCCCTTCTATCTTCACATTCCAATACACATTTCCCGATAGTCATATACCCCCTACCGGTATGCTCATATTATACCCCCATAGGGTATTTGTCAATCATTTTTCTATTGAATGTTCCAATTCATATTCAAGCCATCTTCTTCCGCTCTATGATATTATCTTGACTTTTCCTATGATTTATGCTATTTTCATAACGCTAAAACTGGTGTGGATTTTTCTAGTCTGACTACTTTTCGCCACACAATTATCCTTGTGATAATTGTGTGGCGTTTTTTTACGCGAGAAACTTGCTTTTTTAGTTTCTCACACTTTGGATTAGTGAGAAAAGAAGAAAAAAAGGAGCAATTATTATGAATGAAGATTTTATGAAAGAAAAACCGATTTTACCACTGTTGACTACCATGGCACTTCCTATGGTTATCTCCATGCTGGTAAATTCTCTTTATAATATTATAGACAGTCTGTTTGTGGCTAAAATCAGTGAAGATACCATGACTGCCCTTTCCCTGGTCTATCCGGTGCAGAATTTTATCAATGCTGTGGCAATTGGATTTGGTGTAGGAATTAATGCTTTAATTTCTTTTCACCTTGGTGCAAAAGAAGGGGAAAAAGCCAATATTGCTGCAACCCATGGGTTCTTCTTTTCTATTTTGCATGGTGTCATTTTAACGATTGGAAGCATTGCCCTGATTCCTACGTTTTTAAGCCGCTTTACCACCGACAGTAATGTTCTTAAGTCAGGTGTAGAATATGCAAATATTGTATTTGTATTCAGTATCATTATTATGATGAATTTAACCTTTGAAAAGGTCTTTCAGTCTGTCGGCAGAATGAATGTCTCCATGATTGGACTGATGCTAGGCTGTATTGCCAATATCATTTTAGACCCGCTTTTGATTTTCGGAATTGGCTTCTTCCCGAAAATGGGAATGCGCGGAGCTGCCCTTGCCACCGGTATCGGACAGCTGCTGACTCTTATTTTTTATCTCTTTGCCTATTTTCTGCGCCCAATCAGTGTACGGATTAGTCGAAAATATCTTATCCGGGACAAACATCTTGATTTGAAATTATATGGTATCGGCATTCCTGCCATCTTAAATCTGGCTCTGCCGTCCTTACTGATCTCATTTTTAAACGGACTCCTTGCCGCATATGACCAGTGTTATGTGGTAGTCGTCGGAATCTATTACAAACTGCAGACCTTCCTCTACCTTCCTGCCAATGGAATTATCCAGGGGATGCGTCCGCTGGTGGGCTTCAATTACGGTGCCGGTGAAATCAAGCGTGTGAAGAAAATCTATCATCTTACCCTCTGTATGAACGGTGTCATTATGCTTCTTGGTATGATTATCTGCTTTACTGCATCACCTTACCTTATCGGAATGTTTACAGACAATGCCACCACAATTTCCGTGGGAAGCAATGCCCTTCGGATTATCTGCTGTGGTTTCCTGATTTCCACCGTATCCATTACTGCCTCCGGTGCTTTGGAAGGGCTTTCAAAGGGCGGACAGTCCTTAATTATTTCACTGCTCCGTTATATCCTTTTTATCATTCCGCTTGCATTTGTTCTCTGTAAAGCCTTTGGTCCACAGTGCGTATTCCATGCTTTCTGGATTACGGAAATTCTCACTGCCGCAATTGCAGCCCTGCTGATGAAATCAAGCCTCCGGCTTCCGGGCACACAGGCATAAAATACATTAGAGAAAGCTGCCAGCAAAATTTTGCTGACAGCTTTCTCTATGCTATTTCTTATACATATATAATTGTTACGCCGGAAAAGGATGCATCCAGATAAATCGTTGCCTGTGGCTGCTGCATCATCGCATTATCAAAATACACTTTCATGCTATCAAAGCCTATGGACAAAAGCAGTGCTGCGCCAAGTATCGGCCATGGTGTATGTCACTCATTATACACAAACACATTTTTCTGTATATGCCTTTGGAATAAGTGGTAAGAAATACGAACCAAGTGGTAATTATTTCCGTTCTTTTTCTTCTTTCAGCCGCTTTTCAATTGCTTCTACCACCGTGCGGAGCACTTTAATTCTGGCATAATACTTGCAGTCTGCCTCTACTAAAATCCATGGTGCATAAGTGGTAGAGGTACGAATCAGCATTTCATCCACTGCCTTTTCGTAAGCATCCCATTTCTCACGGTTGCGCCAGTCCTCATCGGTAATCTTCCACTGCTTTGCCGGGTTTTCCATACGCTCCTTAAAACGACGCTCCTGCTCATCCTTATCAATGTGCATCCAGAATTTTAAAACAATGGTTCCATGATGCGCCAGCTGCTCTTCCATTTCGTTCATCTCGTGGTAAGCACGCTTCCATTCTTCTTCCTGACAGAAGCCTTCGATTCTCTCAACCATAACGCGGCCATACCAGGAACGGTCAAATATTGCCACATGACCATCCTTTGGAAACTGTTTCCAGAAACGCCACAGATAATGATGTGTTTTTTCTGCATCATTGGGTGCTGCCACCGGATTTACCTGATACCCCCTTGGATCCAATGCCTGGGTCAGCCGTTTGATGGCTCCGCCTTTTCCACCGGCATCCCAGCCTTCAAATGCCAGCACCACCGGAATCCGGTATTTATAAAGTTCATTATGAAGCTCGGAAAGTCTTGCCTGAAGACGTGCAAGTTCTTTTTTGTACTCCTCTTTTTCCATCTTCTTTGAAAGGTCAACTCCAGCCAGTACGGAGCTCTTAAGTACCTGCTCCTTTTGTGATGCGGCTCCTGCTTCCTGCAAAGTATCCTTTTCCTGTTTTATTTCCTGCGCCTTTGTTTTCTCCTGCTCCCTCTTCTCCTGTTCGGCTTTCTTATCTGCGATTGCCTGCTCCAACACAGAAACTACGATTTCCGTCATCTTTGCTGCTGCATATTCCCGGTCGGTACATTCTAAAATATGCCACGGTGCATATTCAGAATCCGTCTTTTCCAGCATTTCTTCATTCATGGCAAGATATTCTTCATAATGCTTATTTCTCGCCAAATCGTCCTTTGTTACCCGCCATGCAGTCTTCTTATCTTCCAGAAGCTTATCAAAACGCTTCTTCTGCTCCTTCTTTGACACATCTGCGAACAGCTTAATAATTACCATGCCATCATCCGTCAGCTGTTTTTCAAAGGAACAGATTTCTCCGAACGCATAATCCAGCTGCTCCTTTGTGGTTATACCGTCAAAGCGGTCCACCAACACTCTCCGGTACCAGCTTCTGTCAAAAATTGCAATTCTTCCCTGGGATGGAATCTTCGTCCAGAAACGCCACAGGAACGGATGCATTTTCTCTTCCTTGGTCTCCACTGCGGTAGCATAAACGGAAAATCCCCTCGGGTCTAAAGGCTCAATGATTTTATTAATCAATGTTCCTTTTCCTGCTGCACCAAATCCCTCAAATACAATCATGACCGGAATCTTCTGTTCCTTACAGGCTCTCTGCAGATAGGATAACTTTGGCTGCAAATCGTCCATCCACTCCTTATATTCCTTTTTCCCCATCTTCCGGTTTAAATCTACCTTCTCTAACATCGCATGTCCTCCTTTGCTTATAACTCCACAATACGTTGCATTTTTATATATAGAAATAGTATAATATTTTTCTTGAAG
>OLNX01001674.1_pt1 | contig 18392 bp, 18 predicted proteins | sample 1672611 | NCBI WGS metagenome assembly OLNX01 (sample SAMEA3136705, study PRJEB25190) | human gut metagenome | reverse complement strand
GCATCATAGGTAAAGAACTGCGTATTGCCGCGGCGGTCTTTCACGCTGGTAACCCAATTCAGGGCGTCATAGGCATAGGTCACGGTGCCGGCAGCATGAAATTAGCGTTTCGGCAAATAGTATGGGAGGGCGCAATTTCTGCACCCTCCCATACTATTCATCCTGTTATTTTTTTCTCACCTTCAGCGGTATAATACTCAAAACGCACCCATTCATCATCAATAAAAGTGCATTCCGATACAAGCGAACCAGAAAAAATTGAATTGATTGTATCGGGATACCTATTATCTCCAACAAATGCAATTCCGTTTACTGCATCATGTCCTCGGCACGCAAAACGGCAATAGAAATTTCCAGAACGGGTTGTTGAGGCATAGATGGCATTGCAATCAGTCTTTTTAAACACAGAGCGTATTGCTTCTGCACTAACATCTTGATTTGCATCCCCAAAAAGTGTTTGGATATCGTCTTCGGATGTTAAATACAAAGGGAACCCTTCAACCTTGTTTTGGCGCAAAACATCCACGATATCAGCAAACTCATCACTGTTCTGATAAAAGTACTCTTCCACCGAAATATTGCGGCTTTTGTTTTCTACAAATTGAAAGACAAGAATAAGCAGAATAGTCGCCAGAATTGGGTAGACAATCAATTTAGTGCGTTGCATTATAGTATTCGATACCCCACTTCACTGACAGATGATCTTCCTCGCTCTCACCGTAGTACTCGTCCAAGAGTTTCCAGATTTCAATTCCCGCATTCGCCACTCCGCCGCCTAAATATAGCATTTCATCGGAGACACCAAGAGCCTTCCCCCAATAGCCATATGTAATATTGCCCATCATCTCGGGTGTGACGACCGAATCATCAAAAACGAATCGGAACTGATTTCCATAGAAACTTCCATCTCCAAAAATAGCTTCCCATCGTTCTTCAACTTTGATGTCCCATTCAGCATTAGGTTTTACCATGCTTGCAAACCACAAAAGTTCATTGATTCGCTTGGCTTGATACGCAGAGTTATAATTATAAACTAAGCGTCCAAACCATGTGAGATTTTTACCTACTTCAGCAACATAATCTTCGTATAGTGGGATTTGGTGTTCAAGCACTACCTTTTCGTTTTCAGTAAGGACTTTGTTCATAGCATCGGTATAGTCGAAATACCAAATACCATTGACTTTCTTGGTTGACACTCCAGCAGGAAGATTGTCCAATACAGATTGTGAGAAACCTTGAGGAACAACACAAACATATTTGCGATAGTAGTCTTTATTCGTAATTCCATCACGTTTCATCAGTTGCCGCACATACAGATCGTAAAAAGCCTTTTGACTTTCTTTGTTAGAATACCTTTTGTTAACATAGACATTGGCAACCGTCAGATAGGTCGTATTGTTAACGAAGCTTGTCGGTTTAATCTGGTAATTGAGTTGGAACAAATTCACCGCAGCAGCAGTGAGACCTCCATAGTCTACCCCCATATCTCCATTGGGAATATTTGAATATCCCATGTAGTTAAGCATCTGTTGCATCTTCTTCAGCTCAGTTGAATAGCTATGCGATGCATCCTCACCGTTATTACGTTTAGATACAATGTTCTCGTATTTAATCCAAATAAGCCCTAACGGATCAATCTGTTTTATGGGGTTGTCCACAACATACAGATACTGCACCAAACTAATGGGATTCGCAACTGTTCCTGCAATCAAGTCCACTGCATCAAACCGCTTGTTCTCCGCATCGTACATTCTCGCCTTTGCGTAGAACTGGTTCAGCACATCGTCATACTCGTGGGTGGCGTAGGTGATCTCCGGCAGCAGTCTGCGGAAGCCGCCGTCCACGGTGATGTCCGTGTACTTGCGGACCTCGCCCCAATCGGTGTAGTCTGCCCGTGCGGTCACACGGCCATACTGGTCGGAGAGATTCACCACGCTGCCAAGGCGGTCGGTGTGGACGTAGGCCATATTGACGCACTTCTTGATGCTCTGACCCCACCAGTTGCTGCCTTCGCCAATCGTCATGACCTGCAGCTTGTCCAAACCGTAGGTGTAGAAGAAGTCATAGCCGTCCTGCTCGGACTTCATCAGCACCCGCTGGTCGATGTCCAGTCTGGTATAGTCAATGACATAATCCGTCTTGACCACTTCCGGCTTTTCGATGCCGGTCTCCACGCTGGGCGTCTGGCAGTGGAAGTCCGTGTAGCCGTGGCTGTTGTCCTCAAGGATCTGCTCTGTGCCGACCCTCACGCCGAGCCCGTTGAAGGTGTACGCACTGACCTCGCCGGCCTTGTTGGTGCCCTGCACCATGCGGTTCGTCTCGTCATAGAGATAGGTCGCAATGGTGATGTTCTTGGGTCCGGTGGTGGTAGGCGAGCAGATCTCTTCTTCCTTCACCAGATTGCCGCGCTTATCGTAGGTATAGCCGTAGTCATAGATGTGGGTGAGCTTCTGCTCGTAGCCGCACACATGCTTGCTCACCATCTGGTTGAGGTCGTTATACTGGTAGGTATCCTCTTCACCCTTAGTTGGACCGCTCTGCTTCAGCAGGTTGCCAAGTTACATAGACTCGATGTTTACATCTTCATTTACATCTTTAGCCTTTTCGAGCGCATGCAATAAAATGGTGAGGAAATCTTCTCCGTCGCTTGTCACAAAATAATTTGATAGGTCCGTGATATCTTCACTTATATCATTTCCCCACGGTGGTTGCTTGGATAAATCTTCTATATCCCATATGACATGATCAGGAGATAAGTCTCTAAGTTCTGCGCTTATAACAGCAAGTTCACCTATCGCGGCATCTACATGCTCTTTTGATAGGTGGCCTTGATACAGCTCTTTCATAATCACGGGGAATCGACTTCCCCATTTCATATTTTCCAAATTATATGCTACGGTCGAAAAGAACGCGTGTAAGAAGTCACCGCTTCCAATTTGATACCAGTAAAATTTCACCTTAAACCCAACCATACCGCATTCCTCCAAAATCATATATATGGGGCAACGGGGAACTCAATCATGTTGTTGAGTTCCCCGCCGCTGACCTCAACCTACATAGGACTATACTTCTTCAACAGCCCCGTATAATTTACAACACCGCTTATTTCACTTTGAAGGAAATGCTTACTCCTCCATTTGTTTTTGTGTAATTTCAGTATACAGCTTAGTCAGCACTTCATCAGAGACATTTTGTCCTCTAAGATCAATCTGTACAGACTGTTTTGATCCCTCCGACAAATGCATCAACCGTTGTTCGTATTGTTTTAAATATGGGGACACATCGTTTGATATGTCCCCATAAAGCGTTGATTAGGATGTCTTTATTCAACGGTTCTTTTCGGGCAAGCAGAAATCTACTGCCGTGTTTTCTGCAGCAGATATAGTGATAAGGCGAGTATTTGAGAGCAGAAATACTCCTGGAGAAACATAATACCCATCTACCTTTTTACAATATCTTGAAAACACTTTTCGAACATCTGCCATCATTTGTTTGGAAACATTGTCTGAGCAAATTGTCGAAACTTCACCTTTCAGCAACAAGTTTTCGAATCGATGTCCCCCGAGTGCCCAGACAATAGATGGCGTATTCAGTTCCTGAGACACAACAATTCTACTGCCTTCATCAGTAGGAATGATTTTGGGGCACAACGCCTGTGTGCGATTCAACACCAAAAACATATCTCCTCTACATTGCGCCGATCGTGCGTAGCCAAGATGGGGGTATTCAAGCAAGGAATCATACATTCTCGCATTCGGATACTCACTTTCAGAGAAGTTTTTGTACTCAATATATTGGAAGTGAGTGTTTGCATCAACTTGTTTAACTATCTCTCTTAAATCGTCACTTGTTGTAAAATACGAAAACTGTGCTGCCATAACTTTACTCCTAATCAGTCAAAGCCTCTAAGAAGTTCAGGAAGATTTCCAAGTCCAGTTCCTTTAGGAATGAGAATAATGGATGGATCACTACCAATCTTCCGGTTAATTAGATCTGCTGCAGCTTGTTCACGAGCAGTTGGCAATCCAGAGGCATAGGTATCGACCGTATTGATACGAATCGTTACCTCCCCATGGGATGTGGTTTTGGTTGCTGTAATGTCAATGTAGTTACTACCAGCTCTGCCTTTTCCACTCAGCGGCGGTAAATATTCTTCTTTAACCTGCCCGCCGCCACCGGTCACAGTCCATCCCTTTTGCTGGAGGTAATCACCAATTGCTTTGTTTTGCTGCCTTGTAGCACTATTTCCAAGGCGTCCTCCAGCAGATTTAGCCGTTGCTGTGGTTGCTCCTTCATCGGTCGGAATTGCACTTTGAGTTTTGCACTGATACTTGGCTATGTAATAGCCAATCTCCTGCTTAACCGCGGGGAAACTCTTAACCGCAAGTGCCGCAGATCCAATCGTGCCCGCTGCGCTCAAAGCAGCATCGAAAACAGCTTTCGAAGAAGAGGGCGTGGCAGAGCCACACCCTCTTCTTCATCACGCGGGGATTCTCTGATTGACCGCTGCTATCCCCAGTGGTGGCGTTTTACGCTTACGAGTCCGCGCCTAGAATATGCTTGGAGATGCCTGCAACATATTATATGTTTCTTTCTGGAGTAACTGCTTTAGCGAAATGCCCATAGCATCTGAATGGTACGCTATGAACACATCAAGATGATCCGATGGTGAGATAATTACTTGAGAGCGTGGAAATACAATCTGTATAAAACTATTGTACCGCAAACATGATTTCACAAAGATAGAAACCAATTTACTGCATTTCTTTCCGACAATGGCTTTGTTGATATTGGATATATTGTTATGTTCCAAAGCAATGTGTAAATCGGGCATTACCGAGTCATTTGCAGTCCAGCAATCATCGTACCGTACTATATAGCACTGATCATCTGGAATCGAATCAATAATGCAGGCAATAAAAGCCGACAGCTTATTCTCATATTTGCTGTATGCAGATAGAGTACAATAGCCTTCAACCACATCACAGAATCTCGGAATATCTGATTGCTTGAAGGATACCACCAAATTCACACCGTCAACAACATCCAATGCATCGAAGTCATAGAATGTTAACTTTGAAATCAAGTTTCTGTATTCTTCCTCGCCTACCGGAGAAAAAGCGTTTTTACTTGTTTTTGTTTTTGGGACCACCCGGCCAGATTTTTCGTCCATCGAAATCTACTTCCTTAACCTTTTTTCCTTTCGGATCAGAAACATCCCAGTGATCTTTATGTAGCTGATCCTTTTTCTATATATTTCCTTTTTTGTCTTTGTATCCTTGCCCATTTTTAAGTTTAGTGAAATCTTCCGGATTACTCTCCGGTGTCTTTTCACCGTCAGATGCTCCGCTCTTTTGGGACTTTTCTTTTTTGTTGTCCTTGCCCTGCTTTTTGTCGCATCCCGCCTTTTCAAAGTAAACTTTTGCAGCTTCGACAAGTTCAGTGCGAGTGGAGTTTACCCATTGCCGTGTAACAGAAACAATATTACCTGTAAACGTAATACCATCAACAATAACGCTGGTTATATCATTCGCCAGCTTTCTACCAGCAGGACTGTTCATCCAAGCAACTAATTCAGCATATGTTAATACAACCAGTGTACCTGCTGCATAAATCAAAATGTCATCAGCGATCACGATTTTTCCTGTAATATCAACTAATGTTGTAGGATTATCGAAGGTATAAAGATAGTATGCAAGTTGTGCTGAATTCGGGACATATTTTTCAATTTCATATCGGCTCGCATCCAGAATTGGGTCAACCGCATCAAACCGCTTGTTCTCCGCATCGTACATTCTCGCCTTTGCGTAGAACTGGTTCAGCACATCGTCATACTCGTGGGTGGCGTAGGTGATCTCCGGCAGCAGTCTGCGGAAGCCGCCGTCCACGGTGATGTCCGTGTACTTGCGGACCTCGCCCCAATCGGTGTAGTCTGCCCGTGCGGTCACACGGCCATACTGGTCGGAGAGATTCACCACGCTGCCAAGGCGGTCGGTGTGGACGTAGGCCATATTGACGCACTTCTTGATGCTCTGACCCCACCAGTTGCTGCCTTCGCCAATCGTCATGACCTGCAGCTTGTCCAAACCGTAGGTGTAGAAGAAGTCATAGCCGTCCTGCTCGGACTTCATCAGCACCCGCTGGTCGATGTCCAGTCTGGTATAGTCAATGACATAATCCGTCTTGACCACTTCCGGCTTTTCGATGCCGGTCTCCACGCTGGGCGTCTGGCAGTGGAAGTCCGTGTAGCCGTGGCTGTTGTCCTCAAGGATCTGCTCTGTGCCGACCCTCACGCCGAGCCCGTTGAAGGTGTACGCACTGACCTCGCCGGCCTTGTTGGTGCCCTGCACCATGCGGTTCGTCTCGTCATAGAGATAGGTCGCAATGGTGATGTTCTTGGGTCCGGTGGTGGTAGGCGAGCAGATCTCTTCTTCCTTCACCAGATTGCCGCGCTTATCGTAGGTATAGCCGTAGTCATAGATGCGGGTGATCTTCTGCTCGTAGCCGCACACATGCTTGCTCACCATCTGGTTGAGGTCGTTGTACTGGTAGGTATCCTCTTCGCCCTTGGTCGGACCGCTCTGCTTCAGCAGGTTGCCCAGCGTATCGTAGGTGTAGGTATAGGCGAGGGTATCGTAGGGATAGACCTCCAGCCTGCGGGTGCTGCCGGTGAGCCGGTTCAGCGCATCATAGGTAAAGGCTGTGCGGCTCTTGAGATTTTCCGTAGCGTCGCTGTCCCGCTGGAACTCCGTCAGCACATTGCCCTCGGCGTCGTAGGTGTACTCATACTTGACCTTGGGCGTTTTGTTGTAGAGCTGGAAGGGATCAGTGTCCACCGTCTTGAGGAGGTTGCCCTCGGCGTCATAGGTATACTGCTCGATCCAGCCGTTGGGATAAGTCAGCTTGACAGGGCGGTTGGCAGCATCGTAGACATAGGCATAGGTGCCGTCATCCGCGTCAATGACGCTGGTAAGGTTATACACCGCATCGTAGAAGCTGCGGGTCTTGCTGCCGTCCGGATAGGTAATGCCGGTCTGATTGCCCACGGCGTCATAGGTGTAGGAAACCGTGTTGCCCTTGTGGTCGGTCATCTTCTGGAGGCGGCCCAGCAGGTCCAACTCGAAGGTGTTGGTGCCAGTCCAGTCATCCATCTGCACCAGTTCGCCGACCTTGTTATACTGGTAGGAGACCTCCTTTGCCTCATTGTAATTGATTTTCTTCACCAAATCAAGGGCGGTGTAGGAATACCGTGTCACATAGCCGTCCGCATCGGTCTTGGAGACCAGATTGCCGTTGCCGTCATAGACATAAACGGTACTGTTGCCAAGCGCGTTGATCTCCTTCGTGACCAGATTCCGACCATCATACTCATACAGCGTGATCTCGTGAGAGTCCACGCCATTGAGGGCATCCACACGGTGGAGGTCGGTGGAAATGAGCTGGTCATTTTTATTGTAGGTAAATACGGACTCCGTGCCCAGCGCATCGATGGTCTTTACAATGTTTCCATTGCCGTCATAGACATACTGGGTGGCATTGCCGTTGCGGTCCTTGACCTGCACGATACGGTCTGTGGCATCATAGGTAAAGAACTGCGTATTGCCGCGGCGGTCTTTCACGCTGGTAACCCGATTCAGGGCGTCATAGGCATAGGTCACGGTGCCGGCAGCATCCGTCATGGAGGTGAGATTGCCATTGGCATCGTAGGCATAGCTGGTCACAACGCCCTTGGCATTGGTCTCGCTCTTGACATTGCCTGCCAGATCATAGGTGAATGTGGTCGCATTGCCCTTGGCATCGGTGACCTTGATGACCCGATCCCTGCTGTCGTACTCAAAGCTGGTAACATTACCCAGGGCATCCGTCATGGAGATCAGACGGCCATCCGCATCATAGGCATAGGCGGTTTCCGCACCCTCTTCATTCACGGACTTTACCATACGGCCATCTGCGTCATAGGTATTGTACGCGGTATTGCCTTCGGCATTGGTGCTGGAGATTGCTCGGTTCAGTCCATCGTAGGTATAGCGGGTGGTATTGCCGTTGCCGTCAGTAGAGGCAACTGTATTTCCCTCGTTGTCATACCGGAAGGAGAAGGTATAGCCCTCCGCGTTGGTATAACTGGTAAGACGGTCCAGCGCATCATAAACATAAGTAGTGGCATTGCTTTCGGCATCGACAGCCTTGACAATGTTCCCGTTATGATCGTATTCCGCGCGGGTTACGCCGCCATTGGCGTCCGTAACAGCAACAGCGCGGCCGAGCGCATCATAGGTGTAGCCGGTCGTATTGCCGTTGGCGTCTGTAACCGAGGTCATATTTCCCGTTTCGTCGTAGCGATAGGTTGTGCTCCCGCCCAGAGCATCGGTAACAGAAGTCACATTGCCGACAGCGTCATAGGCGTATGCCGTTTTGCCGCCCATGGCGTCCGTCATCTCGATCAGTCTGCCGTTGGCATCGTAGACATAGGAGATCACGCCGCCCAGTTCATCGGTGGCAGTCAAAACCTGACCGTTGGCATCATAGGTGTAGGCAACAAAGCCGCCATCCGCATAGGTGATCTTCGTGGCGCGACCCAGCACATCATATTCGTAGCCGGTCACATGGCCCAGTGCATCCGCCGAGGATATCTGACGCCCCAGCGCGTCATAAGTGCTGGAAGTCTCCGCGCCCATGGCAGAGGTGGTCTTGGTCATCTGACCGTTAGCGTCATAGGTGTAGGAGGTCGTGCTGCCCTCAGCATCTTCCGTGCGGATCAAACGGTTCTCCGCGTCGTAAGCATAGCGGGTGGTGTGGCCGTTGCGATCCGTAGCGGCGGTCAGATTACCGTTGGCATCGTATTCGCTGACGGTGCTCTTGCCGAGTGCATCGGTGATCTTTGTAAGGTTGCCGACGCCGTCATAGGTATATTGGGTGGTATTGCCGTTGGCATCCTTGACGGAGGCAGTACGTCCAACGCTGTTGTACTCGGTAGAACTGACGCCGCCGACAGGATCGGTGGTGGAAACCAGTTGACCGTTCCGATCATAAGCATAGCGCCAGGTATTGCCGCGGGCATCGGTCATGGAAACAATACGGCCATCAGCATCGTAGGTATAGCGGGTGACCGCTCCGTTGGCGTCTGTTGCTGTGGTCAGATTTCCGCTGTCATCATAGGTATAGCGGGTCACATTGCCCAGCGGATCGGTGATAGAGGTCACATTGTTCTGCGCGTCACGGGTAAAGGTGGTGACATGGCCCATGCGGTCGCTTTCGCTGATGTTGAAGCCGTTGCCATCCACCGTGTAGGTCTGCTCGCTGCCATCGGCGCCGATGACCTTCACCAGTTTGCCGGCCTCGGTATACTCATAGGAAGTGACTGACCCCATGGCGTCGGTGACTGTGATCAGGCGGCCCTGCCCGTCATAAATATAGGCGGTCACATTGCCCAGCGGGTCTGTCATGGACGTGCAGTTACCCTGAGCGTCATAGGTGTAGGTCGTCTGCGCACCCAGCGCATCCGCTGCGGAAGTGAGATTGCCGTTGGCATCATAGACATAGGAGCGGGTCATACCACGGCCATCGGTAGCGGAAGTCATATTGCCCTGATGGTCATAGGTATAGTAGCTCGTATTCCCGTTGCGGTCACGGATCATGGTCGGCATCCGATTGCTGTCGTACTCGAACCGCTCATAAGTGCCGTCGGCGTAAGTGATTTTGGTTTTGTTGCCCGCGGCATCATAGGCATAGGATGTGCGGTTGCCTTCACGATCCGTCCGGCTGGTGACTTGATTGAGATCGTTATAGGTCACCGTCTGGCTGCCGCTGGCATCTGTAGACTTGGTGATCCGGCCCTGCTCATCAAACCAGATCTCATGGAAATAGCCGTCCTCGCCGGTGCAGGTGTTGTGCCGCCCATCGAAATCGTAGGTAAAATCAAAGGTGCCGAAGTTTACGGCATACTGATGGACTACACGGCCCTGTGCGTCATATTCATTCTCTACATAGATCTCACCCTTGAGATTCTGAACAGAACTGAGATACCCGTTGCCGTCATACGCATAGCGCAGGCTGTCTCCATCAGGGTTTTCCACTTCAGTCAGGAGGCCGCTGTCATAGGACAGATGGATGCTGCGCCCTACGCTGTCCGTCACCGCAGCGATATTGTCACCGCTGTAGGAGAACGTAAAGCTGCCGGCGCCGTTGGACACGCTCTGGAGCTTGTCACCGTCATATTGGAAGGACAGCGTATTCCCACTAAGATAGACGATGCTCAGAATACGGCCGCTATTGTCGAAGCGGTAGATCGTCCCCGCCTTATCCGTCATGGCATAACCGCTGCCTGTCTGCACCAGCGAGTAATCACCGCAGGTGTCAAAGCTGCCGTCAAAGCCGATTGGGAAATAAAGCGTAACGGCTCTCGGCAAATGGGCGATCACGGAACGGCCGTCAAACTCCAGCGCATAGGAGAAGTTGGACGTCCAGCCGCCGCCAAGCCCGTAATTTTCATCCGCGTGGACAGATTCGTAGTAACGTGTAAATTCCAGATCATCCTTGCCGTACAGCGCAAGGTCACGGTAATTCCATGTAAAACTGCCGCTGAGCAGATCCACAGGGTCGCCGCTGCAGGCCAGTTCATCCCGAATTGCGATCAGATCATCCCAGGAATTGATCATCTCGAAGGTGTCAATGGCCTCACCTTTCTCCGGCACATCAAAACCGAGGAAGCTGTTGTAGATCGCTGTCCGGGGCGTGCAGGGCTGCATGACGATGACGTAGCGGCCGCCGCTGGAAATACGGGTGAGGCTGCCGCTGTCATCCCTGTAACTGCCGTCCCACAGAACTATATTCTGGATGGTGTTTTCACTTTCTTCGGCAGCATCCGTCAAGCCGAAGAAAGCGTGTGCGCTGGGCAGGACAGAACTTTCCGGCAGATAGTCGATCTCCGCATTGATGTCCGGCTGCTCCTCCGGTTCCACGTCCGAAACAGCTTCAATAGATTCTTCTGCAGAAGGCTCGTCCTCAATTGCTGTCACCGGCACATCTGCCTTATCCGTTTCCACCGCCTCCGAATCCACCGTATCCGCATCGGCAGGTGTCGTGTCCGCATCATCTTCCAATGGTTCCGCATTTGCAGAGGGAGCAAAGGACTCCTCTATCGCCGTTGCAGACTCCGTATCCGTTGTCAGGCTTTCCTCGGAAGCCCCATCCTCCGATGTCTCATTGGCAGGAGATTTTTCCGTATCCATTGCTTCATCGTTGATGTCAGCGGGCAAATCTGCTTCCGGATTTGGAGCATCTAGATTTTCCGAGGGGAGCAGAGCGTCTGTCTCTGCCATATCTTCCGGGGCAGGGAGCTCATCAAGGCTCACCGTTGCAGCCGCATCGTCCAGTCCGGCGAGGCGATTGCCCTCAAAGCCAAAAGCGTAGAAATCCTCAATCACTTCCGGCTGACGCTTCCCGCGGATCGTCTGATAGACGATATTCAGCCACTCATCTTCATCGATAGGCGAATAGCTCACCTGCTCCGCCGTATAAATGTCATCCCCCTCCTGAAGCGGGGCAATATTTTCCTGCACCGGAACACCCACCAGTACGCCTAGTCGGCGGCCAAGGAACTCCTCGCTCTGGAGTTTTCCGTGTCCATCCGCATCATCCTCCGGCGCATACGGCATGGAAACAATATCTTCATCCATATACGCGGGTTCATCCTTCATCTCATACAGTTCCAGCGTGACCGGCTGTGATCTCTCGATCACATAGATCAGCTTGAACCAGGAGTCGGGATAGGTCATATTGGCTTTTGTCAGGAATGCGTTGTCTCTTGACTCATAAGAGAAGAAGGACACACGCCGCCCGTTATCCCGGAGAGCGTACAGTCCCATGATCTTAAATTCGGCGCTGGCCGGTCGGTCAGCCGCCGTATCCTCGGCAAAGGCTGCGGTAGGGAACAGTGTCAAAAGCATTGCCAGCGTAAGCAGCATCGAAATGAATTTGTTTCGGAATCGTTTTAGCTTCATTTGATATTCTCCTCTCTACGATACATGACAGTGGGTCTGCGGCGGATGTTGCCCCAATGACCACCTCCTCCAAAAATGCGCCCTCACTATATTCATCTCCTGACAGTGTCGCTTTGTGACAAGAAGTTCGATTTTTTTCTGCGATTTTTTGTGACGCATGCCATTCATTTCTCTGCACCGTAATGATCGTCGGTACAGATGCACTCCTATTGTTTTCGCATGGGGAAAATGCAAAAATATCATGTGCATTATATCTATAAGAGCGATAAACGCCTTGATGGTCGATTTATTGTACGAATGACTCCCTGTATAATATGCGTATAGGCAGAATAGTACCGTGGCGCGTATTACAGGAGACGCTGAAGTATGATTGATTATCAGGAAATCGGAAACAACATTAAAATATGTCGAATCCGCTGCAATCTCAAGCAGGCTGAACTTGCCGAAATGGTCGGTGTTACATCCCAGCACATCAGCCACGTTGAGAGGTGTCAAACGAAGCCGAGCCTGACATTACTGGTGGATATATCGACAGCACTGCGCGTTGATCTTTACACTCTGCTTGGAAGCAACATTCCGGTTCATCCGGACGTCAGCATTTCTGTTGAATTTGCAAGCATGTTGAAAGATGCCGCGCCGGAGCAGGTCAAATTGTGCCTGTCTGTGTGCAAAACGATTATGGAGCATGGCGAGAGCCACCAGTTCAAATAAATCAGCTGCCGGCTGTTGATTGCATGGCAGCTGATTTTTTTGGTGAGATTTTGCGAAGGAAGGGATTGTATGGATAAGCAGCAGCGAGAGTACATCCATCATTTGATGCTTCAATACTCTGATGCTATGGTCCGGCTTACATATCGTCGCGTAGGGGACTGGCATCTTGCGGAGGACTTGGTACAGGAGACCTTTCTGACAGCGTGCTGCAAGTCGGAACGGGTATGCGGTCACAAGAAACCGGTGGCGTGGCTCTTTGAGACATTGAACAATTTGACTTTGCGCGAAAGCCGCCGCTTTTATCATACAGAGGTTTCGATTGAAGATATCGCTGAGAGCCATGAGCTCACAGAACTTCCAATGACCTGTCATATTCCGATGGGGTTAAGCGCATTGGAGCAGGAGATCATCCTTCTTCGCATCGATAAAGGCCTTTCATTTCTGGAACTCGCAGAGCATTTTGGAATCAGTGAAATGGCATGCCGCCAGCGATTATCCAGAGCGCTCCGCAAGTGCAGAACACTACTGGAGGATCCTCTTGGCAGCACGCCAAAATAATTATCAAATTATTGTCACAAAACCGATAATTCATGAGATGAAATAGTAAAGGGGGTAATGAAATGTTGGGTAGCCAGCATCCCGATAAATCTGCTGTCGGGAGAAAGCGAACAGATTCTGCTTCCGCGTCCATCACGGAAAAATCTAACTTGCAGCTTCTGAATGAAGTAGAAGCAATGCTAAGTGTACCTGCGGAGGAGATGGATACGGACAGGATTGAGGAATATCTGTCACTATTGCAAAAAAGGGCACCAGTCGCAGAGCATTATGACCCGGAAGAAAAATGGGCAAAACTCGAAGAATCCCATCCATTGATTTTTGAAGAAGAAACGAGTTCCTGCAAGTCTGATCTTGCGGCAGAAGCAAAGAATCGACATGGGAACCGAACTCGTCGATCCTTTTCCCGCGTTTTCCGTGCGGCAGCTATTGCCGTAGCCGCGGCATTTTGCTTTATAATAACCGCCAGCGCTATGGGATTCCAACCTGTTCAGGCTGTCCTGCGATGGGCCGAAGGAATCATTCAGATCTATACCAATCCTTCCGGCATCATGGAATTGCCTGACGACGATCCCAGCGAGTATCATTCCATGTATGAGGCTCTGGCGGCAAACGGGATCAGTACAGAAGGCCTGCCCACATGGGTACCGAGAGATTATGCAATTCTATCTGTAACGGCAAAATCCTCGGACGGGGTAATAAAGTGCGTTGCGGTTTATGAATCAAATCGTGGAAACATAGTGATTCGTGCCCTGAAGATTATATCTCCCGATATTACAGTTGCGGAAGAACGAGATACTGATGCAATTTCATATCAGCACAATCAAGAAGAATTCTTTATTGTTTCAGATAGGCAATGGATGAAAGCGGATTGGGAAAATGAAGGTATTTTCTTCTCAATTAGCGGGCAGATATCCGAGGACGAGATTAAAGAGATGATCGACTCAATTCAATGAAAAGGTAAGGTGAATGGTCATGAAAAGAAAGATTATGTCCATTATGATGATGGTCGCCATGCTTTTCAGCATGAACATAACAGCTTTTGCTGTTGATAGAATTGGAGCGCCTATCGCGTATGCTATGCGTTCTAGTTCGTATCTGGATAGTTATAGCGTCGGCATTGAGGCGCGCGGAAATGGCACTATTGCAGTTACCATGACTGTTGATGGCAAGGGCAAAATGGAGAAAATAGGTGTCATTGAGGTTGAAATCGAGCAGAAAGTGAACGGTAATTGGCGTTACTATGATTCTCAGTATGGCGCCGATCACCCCGAATTCTATGATTACAATACATGGGATTATGTTGGAACAACCTACTTTCAAGGAACACCCGGTGTCAGCTACCGCGTAACGCTGACAGTCTATGCGCGAAACAGCAAAGGCTCAGACACAGGGTATATCACTTCCTATACTGTGGTTTGCAGGTAAATACTAAGTATACTAAAAGAAGCAGGAAGCCTCTGCCACGGTAGAGGCTTCCTGCTTGTTAACTTTATGACCGCGTTATCGGACATTCAGCCTTGCTTTTCTCCCTGGGTGCGGACACCGAAGCCGTTGACCTCGATTTCCTCTTCGACGGGGATCGTCAGATATTTGCGCCCATCGATCACACGAGTCTCCAGCAGATAACTCTGCTCGGGCGCAACAAAGATAGTCGCGTTGGCCGTTTTTACCTCAAAACGGCCACTGTCGATCAGATTCAATGGATTTAAGGTAACGCCAGCGCCAAAGCGCTCATTACAGCAGCTTTGGAACGCTTCGGCTTTTTCTTCACTGATCGCGGCATCCACCAGAATGGCGGCAATGTCTTTTGCTGTGATCTCCAACGGCTCCGGATTGCGGCTTTCCTGATGCTGTTCAATCTTTGCATCTCCGGTCTGCCTCTCTTTGAATTGACCACACTGGCTAACACAACCGATGCATCAGTTGTTCCGGACATTCTTCGTCCTGCCAATGCCGTTTTGTTCCTTCGCGAGCGTACCTTCCTCGGCGATAAGGGCTACGATGTGAAAACCGTCTACAACTTGGTGAAGGACGCCTATGAGGGAGAGGCTGTGATCCCGTTAAACAAGTGCGGTACAAAGAGCCCTGAAAAACTGTCCGTTGGCAATCCTATCTGTGAAGCTGGTCTCGCCATAAGAAAGGATGGCAAGACCACCGATGGCGGAGGGGGATGCCGTAGAAATACTGCTGCCCCTTCCGCCAGTCCAAAACCGGTGTTTGCCCCTGCAACCACAAGAACTGGAATAACGGCAAGAAGAACCGTGGCTGTACCAAGTATAAGGCCATTCCAACAGACTACAGACTTTCCATTGACAGGGAATGCCTGCATTTTAAGCGTATCTATGCTTTGCGTACAGAATGTGAGCGTTACAATTCCCGTTTTAAGGCATCTGGTCAAGAAAGACTTTGGGTTCGAAATGGCAGCAGTGCTGCTAATCTCAACACAGTAGCCCACATCTCCGCTTTAGCGGTTGCGCTGGCCGCCGTTCTGCATGGTTCTCACTCCTACCGTTCTGTCAAACAGCTTCGGCGTTCCGTCTGATCTGCACTTTTCCATATCGTTTTCAGGTGCGGGGACTACCGCGCTGTGGTTTTTGCGCCCTTGAGCTGCCCTAAACTCTTTTGATTCCCATTCGCCTTGTTTGCGGGTTGCTTTTTCCAACTGCTTTGCTCGTCTCTTTAGCACTATTTTAATTGGAACCGCGCTTCTAATAAGTGTCGTTTCGCTTCTAATGATTAGAAAGATAGTACAAATTATCTGCATAATGAGGGTGAAGCAAACCATGAAAAATGAGGTAAGCAAGCTGGAGGGTCGCTAAGAAGATCCTTGTATTAGAGGAAAAGAACAGATGCCGTCCAAGCAGCCAAAGGGACTCTGGAAGCATAACAGTTTATGCCCTGCAGCTTGAAGTTCTTTTCTATTCGCGCGTAGGAAACTTCTATTTTCTGAATGATAAATATGTCCCCGATACAGCGGGGCAGATAAGGAAAAAGAGAAACGTACAGCATTGTCTGCTGTGCGCTTCTCTTTTACTTTGTCGGAATTTAGCGAGTGAGCGATATCGCTGTCGAAGTCCCCCGTTTCTGAAATTTTCCAAAAAAATCAGAAACGGAGGAACGAAGATGTATATAAGAAACGATGGAAAAGGGGAAAGCAACATCACCCAGAATGGATTTACCGCCTATTTGCTCTCGGCGGTTGCGCACAGGAAGGCAGACTATCTTCACGCCAAACAGCGCCGACAGGCGAGAGAGGTACTGACAGATCCGGATGATCTGTCAACTGAGGAGTCTCCCGGCATTTCTGATCCGACCGATTTGCTTTGCTGCATTGAAAACGCTGCGCTTGAGGAGGTTTTGAATCGCATCAGCGAGAGAGACCGCTATATCTTCTTTTCCCGTGCTTTGCATGGACGCAGCTTCCATGAACTCGCCTTAGAGCTTGACCTTGGGTATCAGGGAGTTGCGGCTGCATATCATCGTGTCTGCAAAAAAGTCAAGGAGGCTACAGGGAGGGATGTAAAGTGAACTTCAAGGATCTATTGCTCCGTGCAAAAGACGGTGACCAACAGGCGAAGGAAGAGATATTTTTGATGTATCGTCCGCTGCTGTTCAAGGAGTCCTGCGTGAACGGCATCTTTGACGAGGATCTCTTCCAGGAGCTTAGTGCAACGCTGATTCATTGTATCAGGATGTTCAAGCTCTAAGCTGCCCCAAATGGGGGGCAACCGCAGTTCATTACCTAAAAAAGCTGGGCGGCGAGGAAACTCGCTGCCCAGCTTTTGCACTATAATTACCGTCAAATATTCTCTGGATATGCTCTTTCTTTTACCACAGCCTTATATTTTGCTTTTCACCGCAGTACCCCAAGTTCTCTGTATAGTTGAAGCGGGAGACTGTATGCCAGTCTCCCGCTCAGTCTGTCGAGGAACCCGGTCTGTACTCAGGAGCAGACTGGGTCTCGAACATATATGAGCGAAAAAACAGCAAAGCGAAACGAGGACAACAGATTCCTCCATTTCCATGTGGCCAATTTTTTCAGGTTCATGGCAGCAAACTTAAGCTTCACCCAGTTCGTCACCTGAGCCAAGCCTCTGTATTGCGTATAACGCATCGCGTGTTTTTCCTTGGCGTCCGCAAAGACCCGTTCAATGGTTTCTTTTCGGCACTTGTAGAGCTGCGCGTACGCAGGCGTATATCTGGCATCGTCCGCCAATTCCTCATAGTCCTTCCAGATATGCCGCTGCACTGTTTTGATACAGTCCCTGGAATGCGTACACCGTTCTCTGGTCGGACAGGCCGCGCAGATATTCGGATCGCTCTTGTATTCCCTATATCCATCCCGGTTCGTGGTGCTGTATTTCAAGGGCTGGTATTCGGGACATATCACGCAGTCGTAGAATTCGTCATAGACATACTTCCACCACTCGTGTCCATTCTTCATGGTCTGCGGGCGCTTGTAGGCTGTGGAAAGGACTCTGCCATCGCCGAGCACTTTCTTGCAGATATGAGGCGTTTTATAAGCGGCATCGGCCACAACGGCCTCTACCTGTGGGAAATTTTCCGTTACTTTGTCGTAAACTTCATCAAAGGCCACGCTGTCATGGACATTGCCGGGTGTCACGACTGTTTCCAGCACGAAACCGTTCTTGTCGCAGGCGGTATGCGCCTCATAGGCGAACTGTCGCTTATGCTCGCCCTTTACGAATAAGCCGCAGTCCGGATCTGTCGTGCTTTTGGCTACGGTACGAAAGCCTTGCTTCTTCCTGCGGGCCAGCTTCTTCTTAGAGGTGTTGTCTTTGTGCTTCCTGGGAGAGGCCGGAGGATCGTTGTCATCATCAAAGGGCTTCTTGTCATGCGCTTCTCTATCCGCGTTGACCTCTTCCATCAATTCTTTTGCATAGTGCCTGGCAGCTGCTGGGATCTGTTCCTTCATCTGCTTCTTCGTGTTGGCGTTGGCCTTGATGTGAGTACCGTCAATGAAGACGGCCTTGGGAGACAGATAGCCTGCCTTGGCTACCTCATCCAAAATCCACGCAAATACCCGATCCACGGTCTCTTCGGTGAACCGATGCCGGAAGTTATAGCTCACCGTGGAAAAATGCGGCGTTTCCTCCTGCAAGG
>OLNX01001651.1_pt1 | contig 18566 bp, 15 predicted proteins | sample 1672611 | NCBI WGS metagenome assembly OLNX01 (sample SAMEA3136705, study PRJEB25190) | human gut metagenome | reverse complement strand
CGCCAAGAGGGATTCGAACCCCCGGCCTACTGCTTAGAAGGCAGTTGCTCTATCCAACTGAGCTACTGGCGCAAATTGAATGGAGCAGGTGACGGGAATCGAACCCGCATCCCCAGCTTGGAAGGCTGGTGCCCTAGCCATTGTGCTACACCTGCATGCGCCCTCCGCAAAAATCGTCAGCTCTGTTATAATAGCATCAGTGTCCCGTTTTGTCAACGTTTTTTCAGAATTTTTCTGCACTTTTTTATGTTATCTGAGTAGAGCGTGCAAAAGCCTTGCACCGTCAGCACTTTCCGGCCGCGCGAACGCGCCGCACAGCCGCTCGGGATGCCACTGCACGGCAAAGACGGGGAGCGTCCTGTGGCCGACGGCCTCGACCGTGCCGTCCTCCGCGCAGGCGAAGACCTGAAGCCCCGTCCCCAGCCGCCAGATGGCCTGATGGTGTGCACTGTTGACCGTGCAGCGCGTGCCGTACAGCTCGCGCAGAAGGCCCGGCGCGGTGTTGATGGCATGCAGCCGGTCAACGCCGTCAATTTGACTGTGGCCCTCGATGTGCTGACGCAGCGTGCCGCCAAAATAGACGTTGAGGACTTGCAGCCCGCGGCAGATGCCGATGACAGGCTTTCCCGCGCACAGGAAGTTGTCAATCAGCGTGAGCTCACGCGCGTCGCGTGCTTCGTCGAGATCTTCCGAGCCATTCAGTGCTTGACCGTAAAAGCGCGGGTGCATGTCGCCTCCGCCGGGCAGCAGCAAAACGTCCGCGTTCTCCGGCGTTTCGGCGAGCGGCGCACCGACCAGCGCGAGCGCATTTTCGTAATTTTTCAGGCGTACCGATAAATAGACAGTCTTCATACGCACAGAATATGCCCCGAATGCGAAAAAAGACCTTGCAAGACGCAAAAAGTTATGGCATAATAGGTTGGCTGATAACAGCGAACTGAATATGCAGCGGTATCGAAGTGGTCATAACGGGGCTGACTCGAAATCAGTTTGAGGGAAACCTCACGAGGGTTCGAATCCCTCCCGCTGCGCCAAGGAAAAACCTCTTTTGTCTGTTACGGCAAAAGAGGTTTTTCGTAAAGAGAGGGACTGAAAATGCTGATTGACAGTTCGATCGCACAGGCATATATCGAGAGCAGCTGCGTCGACGCTTTTCGTGCTTCATGGCTCTTTGAACACACCTCGGTTTCGTCAGATCTTGGCAGGAATGCATTTACTCCGCCGCCTGAGGATCTTGCTCTCCGAGAGACTGTGCGCAAGCTCGAACGCCGTATCTGTGAAGCGGCTGCGCACTTTGTCCCCGTCAACCGCCCGATTTGGGACGCGCTTTTCCCCGATTGGGAGGCGGTACAGCCGACACTTGATTTGATCGTCGGTTATCCCGAGCCTTACGACGCCGTTGCGGCACACTCGCCCGACGGGCAGGCACATCTCATCTTTGACCTCATCCGTTGGTGCAATTATGCGGAGCTCGACCATCTCGACAGCATCATTCGGAATCTGCTGACGCATGAGATTACGCATCTCTTGATTGGACACCGCTATCCGGCGGCAGATGCCGCATTGGAAAGTACAGACTATTTGACAAGATTGGATGCTTACACATTTCATGAGGGATTCGCCCATCTTCTCTCCTATCAGGCGACAGAAATCGACTGTGTGGACTGGCATACACCGCAGCTTACCGAGGTCGCAGCAGCAAGCCGTGCCAAACTGCGCCTCGCGCTTACGGAGACGGACCCAGACAGGCAAAAGCAGTTTCTCGAAGAGGCGGTCTGCGGATCGTACTATGAAAAGTTTGCCTGTATGTGCGGTATGCTGTATCTGGCAGACCGATGGGAAACGCAGGGGATCGACGGCCTGCAAAGCGCATTTGCGGACTATCACGGCTTTGCTCAAAGGGCCTTGAGCATTCGAATTTGATTGCAAAAGAGGAAGAGACGCGAATGCGTCTCTTCCTCTTTTACACCTTCTCCCGCTTCTGCCGCCAGAGGTTGATCGCCAGCATGACCGCGGCGTAGATCAGCGCGGCGGCGAGGATAATGAGCGAGAAGTCGCGCTGCATCTGGTAGCTCGTCGTCGTGAAACCCTTGACGAGTAGATGACCGGCAAGATAGCTCGCGGGAATCAGCGCGAGATAGCCGAGCGCTTTGCCCGTTTTCTTCCTGCGGCAGACGAAAAATGCAATACCCAGCGTAATAAGGAGTGCTAACGATAGCAAAACGTAATAGCCCAACGCCAGCCTCGGCAGCGAAATGACACCGCCGTTCATGCTGCCGCAGAGCAGCACATCGTCCTGCCCGTTGTTCTGAGAATAGCAGACTGCCGCGCAGTTCGCGGCGTCGAGCGTGAAGAGCGTGCGCGCGGACTCCGCCTTGGCGAGCACGCCTTGCAGTGCGTCCGCCTCGCGTTGTGTGCGATCATTTGCGCTGTGTGTGTTCGGTGCGCCCCCGGTTTTGTCGAATGCGCCGCGCCATGTGTCGAGCGGCGTGCGCCATGCGGTGATGAAGTAGATGGTTTTGCCGCTGTTGGGGTCCTGCGTGTTCGTGACCTCTGCGCCGGAGACCGGCACGAGCAGGCTGACGGAGATGCTCTCCGCGCCGCTGAGATCAGAAAGCCCATCCGCTGCCGAGCCGTCGTCCGCGAGCGCGCTGGGCGAGCGCGAGATCGACCACTCTGTCTCGCTGTACGGCAAATACTGCGGCGCGGTGAGGTACGCAAACCCCGCCGTCGCCAGCGTCAGCGCGAGCGTGACGGCCAGCAGCACGGCGGTCAGCTTCTTGCGTCGAAGCTGCCGCTTCAAGTCGCGCAGCGGCTGCGCGCTGACGGGCGCGGGCGTCACGTCCGCCTTCAGCGCGTCGAGCTCGGCGCGGCAGGCCGCGCACTGCGCTAAATGCCCGTCCACAAATTCCTTCGTCTCCTCGCGCAGCATGTCTTCCTCATAGAGCGGCAGAAGGTCCTGCACGATGCTGCAAGTTTTGTCCATTTCAGTCGTCCTCCAATCCCTCGCGGATCATGCGCTTGGCGCGGTGATACGTCACGCATGCCCAGTTTTCCGTCTTGCCGAAGAGCGCGCCGATGTCGCGGAAGCTCTTCTCACCGTACACGCGCCACATGAAGACCTCCTTGTACGGCTCTCTGAGCGCGTGCAGCAATTCCTGGATGCGCGCGGCCTCGCTGTGATCTTCTAACTCCTCCTCGTGGCTCTCCTCGGCGATCCGGCAGTCTTCGAGCGGGGCGAGGCACTTCTCGCGCCGCAGCTGCGAATAATAGAGATTCTTCGCGATCTGGCAGAGCCACACGCGCACGCTGCACTCGCCGCGAAAGTGGTCGAGGGCGTCCATCGCACGGAAAAACGTCTCGCTCGTCAGCTCCTCGGCGGTACTCTCGCTCCCGGACAGCGAAAGCAGATACCGGTACACATCGTCGAAGTACACGGCGTACACCTCTTCAAAATTCGTCAGCGCCCTCCCCCCCTTTCTGTCTATAGGACGGCGAAAAACCGGTTTTCTTACAAAAAAATCCGTCCCGCGGGACGGATTTTTTCTTTCACGTTTTCACGACTCTTTTCTTGCCGCACTTCGGGCACGTAAGCTCGACCTTGCCGATGTTTTTCGGCACGCGGCAGTACGCGCCGCAGGAGCAGCGGACGTATTTGTGCGCCTTGTCGGCGCGGCGTGCCTTCGCGCCGCGGATGGCGTTCGCCTTCGGCGTCCACCAGGTCAGAAACTTCGCGTTTTCGGCCTGACGGCGCGCGAGATTGCGCGAAAAAATGCGGATGAGCACGATGAACATCAGCACCATCGACACAAAGTACAGCGCCTGCGACACGCCCTGCACGCGGATGATCGAGCTCAGAATGCTCACGACCAGCTCAAGGATCACGAGCGCCCAGTTCAGCGCGTCTACGCCGTTGCGGCCATACATAAAGCGGTAAAGGGCATCGCGGAATTTGTTCACAAAAAACACTCCTAAAATCTTGATGCTGTCATTCTACACGCTTTTTCGACCCCCGTAAAGGCGTTTGAACAAAAGTTTACAGAATGGAAAAGAGTAAACGCAAACCGCCCGCCCCCGTCAGTCGCCTTACAGGGGGGGGCAAGGGGGCCCGCCCCCAAAAAGCCTCGCAGAGTTTCGCCGCAAGCGGCGAAATAAAATGAAATCGTAAATCCTGACGACATGTGCGTCAGGATTTACACTTCTCGCTCCGCAAACGTGCGCGCCTACGGCGCGTGCGCTGCCGCGGAGCGCAAAAAGCTAAAACGAAAGCCCCGCTGAGCGGGGCTTTCGTTTTAAGCATTAAAGTCCGTTGGTGTAACGATACAGGAACGTCACGGCCTCGGCGCGGTTGCAGGAAGCATACGGGGAGAACGTCGTGGCGCTGGTGCCGGAGGTGATACCCTTACCGACGGCCCAGCGGATGGCGTTGTAATAGCTCGCCTCGCTCGTGGCGCCCACATCCTTGAACGGGTTGGAGTAGTAGCCGCTGGGCTGACCCGCGTAGCGGTACAGGAAGGTCACGATCTGGGCACGGGTGCAGACCTGATCGGGGGAGAACGCCGTGGTGCTGGTGCCGGAGGTGATGCCCTTCTGGCTGGCCCACAGGATGGCCTTGTAGTAGCTCGAGTGCGTGACGGCGTTGACATCACGGAACGGGTTGCGGGTGGTGGTCGGCTCCGGGCTGCCGGCGGCGCGCCACAGGAACGTCACGATCTCAGCGCGGGTGCAGGACTTGTACGGGGAGAAGGTGGTGCCGGACGTGCCGTTGGTGATGTTCTTGCCGACGGCCCACTTGACGGAGTTGTAGAAGTAGTCGGTGGTCTTGACGTCGATGAAGTTCATCGTCTGGCCGATCTTGATGGCCACGGTGCCGGTGAGCTGGCGGGTGCCGGTGCCGGTCGTGCCGTAGCGGGCGTAGATGGTGAACGGGATGTAGACGGTCTCGCCGGTCTTGGCGTAGCGGCTGGCGAGGAACGCGACGTCGCTGAGCGCGTTCTGGCTGGCGGTGGCGCTGTAGTAGAACTTGTCAGTCGTCTTGACGGAGCCGCCGTAGTTGTAGCCGCTGTAGTAGGTGTAGAGCGAGCCCTCGTTGACGGCAGAGACGGCGCTCTGGTCAAAGGTCACGTAGTCGATGGTGTAGTTGCTGCTGTAGCCCTTGGTGGAGCTCAGGTAGCTGAGGAAGTCGCTCTCGTTGAAGCGGACGCTGTCGCCCTGAGAGACGGTGTACTTGATGTCCTCGCGCACGAGGTTGACGACGACGCTGCCGGAGTAGCTCACGGTCGTGCCGCGGCTCGTGGAGGAGCTGGAATAGCGGGTCGCGTACAGGGTGAAGTTCAGCGTGATGCTCTTCGCGGTGGTCTTGTCGTTGGGGACGAACGTCACGCTATCGAGGTTGGTGACCTTGGTGCGGGTGTTGAACGCGCCGGAGGAATTGCTGGTGGACATGGCGGTGCCGCCATAGTACAGCGTGCCCTGCGCGGTGGTGGGCAGGGAGAAGGTCACGTAATCGAAGGTGACATAGGGATAGGACTTGCTCTTGCTGGCGTCGCCGCGGGCCTCAGCGACCTTGTTCATGAAGTCGTTGAAGTCGCTCTGCGCGAACTGGACGGTCTCACCGGCCACGCCGTTGTAGTTGATGTTGTAGTTCTTCTGGTAGACGCTGATGGTGCCGCAGTAGAGCTTATTGTCGGTGCCCTGCGTCACGACATACAGCGTGCACTTGCCATTGATGAAGTTGGTGTCGGTCAGGGAATAGAGATTGGCGGTGGCAGTGGTGGGATAGTATTTCTGGGTGCTGCCATTGTTCCAGTCGACAGGCTCGGTGTTCACACCGGCAACATAGTAATACCTTGCGCCGGAGGGAACCTGAACGTAATAGCGATAGGTGTTGCCGTAAGCCGCGACCGGCTCGGGATACTGGTCGGCATAGGTGGTCGAGCTGGGCGTTACGGGAACGTTAAACGTAACGCTGTAGGTCTTGGGAACGTTAGAATTGGCAACGCGGGTAGTCACGGTAGCGGTGAACTTTGCAGTGCCGATGCCGGTGAGAGTTGCCTTGAAGGAGAGATAGCCGGAGCCGCCGGCGGGATAGTTGTACGAAGCATTGCTCGCGCCGACGCCGTAGGCAGCGGTAGAGGCGACCTGAGTGACGCCGCTGAGGGAATAGACGGTCTCGTAGGTGTAGGCGGTGCTGTAGGTCTTGTTGATGGCGGCCTGCGCGGCGTTGACAAGATCACTGTAGCTGTAGTTCACAGAAGTGCCGTTCTGAACAGCACTGAGGGTCGCCTCGATCAGGGCGCCGGTAACGGGGATGTTCTGCACATAGTCCTTGCCCTTATAGGTCGCCTTTGCGGTGACAGTGGTAGAGCCGCTTGCTCTGAGCGTTACCGTCGGCGCGGCGGTCGTCTGGTTCGTCACAGTTGCGATGTTGAGGTTGGCGGAAACAAAGGAGTAGGTCGGGACGACCAGGCTAGCGGAAGGTGAGGTATCCACAAAGTTCGCCGCCAAAGTCGCGGTCTGACCGATCTGCGTCAGCGTAACGCTTGCGGGGACGACAGTGAAGGTATAGGTATCGGGAAGGCTCTTGACCGTGATGGGGTCACTCGTCTTAGCGAGCTTATCGCCCTCGCTTGCCTTGCAGCAAACAGAGTAGTCGGCTGCAGCGGGGACCGTCCAGACGAGGGACTTGCCCGTGCCGATCGGAAACTCTTTACTGTCGCCGATCTTGTAGAACCACGCATAAGTGGCGGCGTTGCTGAGACCGGTGGAGGTGGCGGTGAGCGTGGTCTTGCCGCCGGAGATGACCTCAGTAAGGCTTGCCTTTGCGGTCACGGTGGCTGCCGTAGTCGTAACTGTGATTTCGGTTGAAAGCGGAGTCGTTGCCGTCGTCTTCACCGTCAGTTTATGCGTGGAATCGGAATAGGTGGGCTTGTTCGTCGTATTATCGATCACATAGCCGGTTGCGGCGGCAGACCACTTGTTGTCGCCTTTGAGGTCCTCGCCCTCAAGAAGGGAGATGTTGACCGCGCCGTTCGTCACAGAATAGGTTCTGCCGTTGAAGGTGACGGTGGTGATGTCGCTCGGGAGAAGCTTGTCAGCGATAGAGACATTGCTTTTAACGACCTTAGTCGTAGATCTGGTGATTTCCTGCCCTTCGATCGTCACCTTGTACTCGATCGTTAAGGTGCAGGAGACTTCTACATTTTCCGCCTTGTTGGAGGCGGTCAGCGTTCCTGTCGTGGCACCCGTGCCGGCAGCGCCGGAAAAACCGGGAGTGCTCCAACTATAACCGATCACGTTTACATCGGTGGCAGTTACGCCATTATCCGTGACGGTGGGGGCGGTTGCGGTAACGGTGAATGTGGTCGAGTCGCCTCTTGCAAGGGAGGACGCCGACGTGGTGATGGCGTATGTGCCGCCAACCTCGACACCTTCCGCCCTTGCAGGCACGACGACGAGGCTCAGGACCAACGTCAGAGCCAATAGCAAGGAGAGAAATTTTTTCATGTGATCTTCATCCTTTCGTGTTTGTTGTTGTCGGCTCCGCGCGCACAGAGCCTTTCTCATACATGGCATTTTACCATGCCGCGGGAAATAAGGGAACAGGAAAATGGAAAATTCATAAATTCTTTATCTTCCCTCTTCGCCCAGTTTCCCTTTGCTTCATTGATTAGACGCAAGAAACGTCTGTTTTGTTTCACAAAACCCGAAAATTTCCCAAAAATTTTTTACGCCGCGAAAAAACGCACATACACGAACACCCCCAGAGCAATCTGTGCAAGTAAGATCGCCGGAATGCCGAACTTGAAGTACCAGTGCCGCGTCTTATGGTGAAAGACCCTCATTGCGAAAAGAGCACCCGCGCTGCCGAACAGCAGCGCGAGTGCAAATAGAGTCTTTTCGGGCACGCGCCGCGCGCCCTGAATTTTGGCGCGGCGCTTGTCTGCGCCGTAGACGCAGAAAGTAATTAGATTGATCGCGGCGAGATAGATGACAAAATATCTCACTTTTCGAGCTTGCTGAGCTCCACAGCCGCCGCCGCGCCGAGGCGGGCGTTGTTGAACACGAGCTGGATGTTGGAATCCAGGCTGTCGCCGCCGGTCAGGTCCTTGATCTTGGCGAGCAGATACGGCGTCGTGGCCTTGCCGTGGATGCCGTCCTTCTTCGCGTCCTCCACGGCCTCGGCAATGGCCTTGTCGATGACTTCCTTGTCCATGGAGTACTCTTCGGGAATCGGGTTCGTGACGAGTAAGCCGCCGCGCAGACCCAGCTCGCGCTTGACGTGGAACGCCTTGGCCAGCTGCTCGGGCGTGTCGAGCTCGTAGTCGACGCCAAAGCCGGACTTGCGCGTGTAGAACGCAGGCAGCTCGCTCGTGCCGTAGCCGATGACGGTCACGCCGTGGGTCTCGAGATATTCGAGCGTCAATCCGAGGTCGAGAATGGACTTCGCGCCCGCGCACACGACCATGACGGAGGTGTTGGCCAGCTCTTCGAGGTCGGCGGAGATGTCGAACGTCTCCTGCGCGCCGCGGTGCACACCGCCGATGCCGCCGGTGGCGAACACGCGGATGCCCGCCATGTCGGCGATCATCATCGTGGTGGTGACGGTGCACGCGCCGTCCTTGCCCTGCGCGACGAGCACGGGCAGGTCGCGGCGGGAAGCCTTCGGGATGCCCGCGCCGGTGCGGCCGAGGTAGTCGATCTCTTCCTTGGAAAGGCCGGCCTTCAGGCGGCCGCCGATGATGGCGATGGTCGCGGGGACCGCGCCGCATTCGCGGATGATGCTCTCGACCTTGAGGGCGGTCTCCACGTTCTGGGGATAGGGCATGCCGTGGGAAATGATGGTGGATTCGAGCGCCACGACGGGCTTGCCGGCGGCAAGGGCCTCGGCAACCTCGGGGGCGATATCCAGATACTTGTTCATAGTTAAAATCCTCCTGTAAAGTAATAGGTGAAAGTTTCACGTTTACCTTTTGAGGTAAGATTGCATCATAACATACAACTTGTCAAAAGTCAATACAAAGCGGGGCTTGAATTTGCACGGGAAGTGGCATATAATACCTCTATTATCCCGTGAAAACCCACAAAAGGAAGGAAAATTATTATGGAACGAGTGAGAATTGCCGCGCTCTTCGCCGGCAAAGAGCAGTACGGCGGCGCAAGCGTCACCGTATGCGGCTGGGCGAAGACCATCCGCGATATGAAGACCTTCGGATTCATCGAGCTGAACGACGGCTCGTGCTTCCGCAATTTGCAGGTCGTGATGGATGCGAATTCTCTTTCTAATTATAAGGAGATCGCCGCGCAGAACGTGGGCGCCGCGCTCATCGTGCGCGGCACCGTCGTGCTGACGCCCGAGGCCAAGCAGCCGCTCGAGGTCAAGGCAACAGAGATCGAGGTCGAGGGCGTGTCCTCCCCCGACTATCCCCTGCAGAAAAAGCGCCACAGCGTCGAATATCTGCGCACCATTCAGCATCTGCGCCCGCGCACGAACCTCTTCTCCGCGGCTTTCCGTGTGAGAAGCGCGGCGGCCTACGCCGTGCACGAGTTCTTCCAGAGCCGCGGCTTCGTCTATGTCAACACCCCCATCATCACCGGCAGCGACTGCGAGGGCGCGGGCGAGATGTTCCAGGTGACGACGCTGGATCTGGAGAACCCGCCGAGAACGCCCGACGGCAAGGTCGATTACAGCAAGGACTTTTTCGGCAAGAAGACGAGCCTGACCGTCTCCGGCCAGCTCAACGCCGAGAACTTCGCTATGGCGTTCGGCGACGTTTACACCTTCGGCCCCACGTTCCGCGCCGAGAATTCCAACACCGCGCGCCACGCCGCCGAGTTCTGGATGATCGAGCCGGAGATGGCGTTCTGCGACCTCGACGGCGACCTTGAGGTCATGGAGGCGATGGTCAAGCATATCATCCGCCGCGTGATGGAGCGCTGCCCGGACGATCTCGCGTTTTTCAACAGCTTTGTCGACAAGGGCCTGCTGGAGCGTCTCCAGCACGTCGAGAGTTCCGACTTTGGCCGCGTGACGTATACCGAGGCCGTCAAGCTCTTAAAGGAGAGCGGCCAGAAGTTCGACTACCCCGTCGAGTGGGGCATCGACCTTCAAACCGAGCATGAGCGTTACCTCACCGAGCAGATCTTCAAGCGCCCCGTGTTCGTCACGGACTATCCGCAGGAGATCAAGGCGTTCTATATGCGCCTCAACGACGACGGCAAGACCGTCGCCGCGGCGGACTGCCTCGTTCCGGGCATCGGCGAGATCATCGGCGGCAGCCAGCGCGAGGAGCGCATTGAGCTGCTCGAAAAGCGCATCCGCGAGCTCGGCATGAATCCCGAGGACTACTGGTGGTACTGCGACCTGCGCCGCTACGGCTCCTGCCGTCACGCGGGCTTCGGCCTTGGCTTCGAACGCATGGTGATGTATTTAACGGGCATCGGCAACATCCGCGACGTGGAGCTGCATCCGAGAACGGTGGGCAACGCAGACTTTTAATTCTTCAAAAAACAAGGGACACGGAAACCGTGTCCCTTGTTTTTTGAGAATTACACTCCGCTTCGTGCCTTGCCGCCCAAAGGGCGGCTTCGACACGCGCGGAGCGAGAAGAGTTTTTTGGCACGCGCATGTCGCGCCAAAAAACGATTCGAAATCATTTCGCGTCTGCGGATGCGAAAAGCTGTGACGCTTTCATTATTTGTGGTAAATAGTTACAAATGGGAACAAAAGCGCCAAAGGTGTAGTCAAAAGAAGTGAAGTCTGCTATAATGACCGCGCAGTTTTGAGAGAGGAGATTTTGACATGAAACACTTTTTTGCACTGCTGCTCAGCGCGCTGATGGTGCTGTCGCTGCTGACTGCCTGCGGCGATAAGACGACGCCGTCCGACGGCGACGATCAGACCGTCACGGACGAGAATGGCAGCGACACCGACAACAATACTGACGATACAACTGACCCCTACGACGCCGTGCGCAGCTACTGGTCCGAGGACCAGCTCACGCAGGCCTGGGGGCCGGATCAGGTGGTGGAGCACCTCTTTTTCCACCCGATCATCGCCTATCCGCAGTGGGCCTTCCACGACTGCAATGCCAGTCAGGACCAGCGCTACGGCCTCGACGACTGGATGGTGACGGTCGACGAATACAACAAAATTTTGCAGTCCGTGTACGACAAGGGCTACATTTTAGTCGCGATGGAAGACGTCTGGAGCGAGGTGACGGACGAGACCGGCACGCACATGGTGCGAAACACCCTGATGCTGCCAGAGGGCAAAAAGCCGCTCGTCATCAGCTTTGACGACGTGAACTACTACCCCTATATGCTCGACGAGGGCTTCACGAGCAAGCTCGTCGTCGGCGAGGACGGCGAGATCTGGGCGCAGTGCACCGATCCGTACACAAATGAGACCTTTTTGACCAAGGAACTCGACGCGACGCCCATTCTCGACCAGTTTGTCTACGAGCACCCCGACTTTTCGCTGAACGGCGCGAAGGCCATCTTCTCACTGACGGGCTATCAGGGTATTTTAGGCTACCGCACGCAGGATGACCGCGACATCGCGGCAGATTCGCCCGACCGCCCCGCGTTCGATGCCTACCGCGCGAGCGAGATCGAGGCGGTCAAGCCCGTCATAGCGCGCTTGAAGGAGACCGGTTGGACGTTCGGCAGCCACACCTGGGGCCACATCCGCCTCGACACCAAGCCGCTCCAGACCGTCATCAACGACACCGAGCGCTGGGCGGACGAGGTCGGCTCGCTCGTCGGCCCCACGCAGATTTTGTTCTATCCGCACGGCGGCCGTCCCGACGGTGACGACTGGCACCAGACCGGCGAGCGCTTCCAGTACCTGCAAAGCCAGGGCTTCCGCATCTTCGCGAGCGTCGGCACGAGTTCGTTCAGCTATGTGAAGCCCGACATTTCCGCCGTCATCTGCGACCGTCTGCATCCGGACGGCACCACGCTGCGCCACGCGCGCAGCCGCTATCTGCAATTCTATAACGCCGAGGACATCATGGATACGCAAGTCCGTCCTGATCTCGGCGTAGACTGGTGAGGAGGCGTTTTTATGGCAACGTTAGAAGAACTCAAGGCGAAGGCCGTCGCCATGCTGGACATGGCGTATGTGCCGTATTCCCACTTTCCCGTGGGCGCGGCGCTCGAATGTGAGGACGGCGCGGTCTTCACCGGCTGCAACATTGAAAATTCGAGCTACGGCCTGACGAACTGCGCCGAGCGCACCGCGGCGTTCAAGGCCGTGAGCGAGGGGCACCGGCGCTTCAAGCGCATCGTCATCGCTGGGCGCAGCGACGACTACTGCTACCCCTGCGGTGCGTGCCGTCAGGTGCTCTACGAGTTCGGCCCCGACATGGAGGTCGTGTGCCTGAACAAGGACAACGAGGAAAAGCACCTGCACATCAAGGAGCTGCTCCCCTACGGCTTCGACCAGACGTGGCTTGCAATCGACGAGAAATAACGAAAAAAGAGAGCGGCGCTGCCGCTCTCTTTTTTGTTCGCTTCAGTTGCTTCCAGAGGAAGAGGCTCCAATCGTCACCTCGCCGCTCATCGTTTCGATTGTAAGCTCGCTCACCGCGCCGCCGTCGAGCGCGGGCACGGTGTAGTACGCTTCGTGGTCGCCGCAGACGATGAGCGTTCCTTCGCGCTCGGTGAGCGCGGAGCGGAACGCGCCGCTTTTCGTTTCATAGTCGAGAGTAAAGCCGTCCTGCGCGGGAAGGGTCAGATAGATGCTGCCGCTCTCCGTTTCGGCATCAAGGCGCAGCGCACGCTCGGTAGCCAAAATCAGATTGCCGCTGACGCTTTCGAAGTTCAGCGCGCCGAGCGCGCCGGCGATATCCACCTTGCCGCTCGCGGTTTCGATCTCGGCATTTTCCGCTTCGCCTGCAAGCTCGATCGCGCCGGAGAGCGTCGAGAGCTCGATTTTCCCCCATGTGCCGTCCACCACGCCCACGCTGCCGTTCACCGTCTCGATCTCGACCGTGGGGCAGGTTGCCCCCATCACGCGCGCATCGCCGCTGAGCGTCGAAAGCTCGATCTTCTGCGCATCGGCGCTCACGTAGGCGTAGGCGTCCGTTGTTTCGACTTCGATCTCCTCAAAGTGACCGGCGTTGACCAGCTCCGCCGGAAGTCCCACGTCGAGGTGCTTTTCCCCGTCGTAGCTGCCGCGGTAAGCGTCGCCGAGGAAGCGGATGCGCAGCGTGTCGCCGTCGATCGCGCAGACCATCTTCTCGCTCTCGGCGAGCGGCGCGGTGGATTCCTCCTTCACACTGATCTGCGCGCTCTGCTCGGCGGCATAGATGTTCACGCCGCCGCTGCGCCACGAGATGTCGATCTTGCGGATGTCTTCGCTCTCGCCGATGCTGAGCACCGCGCCCGGGTGGAGCTCTTCGCTCCCCTCCGCCTGCGTGCAGAAGGTGTAGGTCGCGCTGCTGCCGTCCCAGAGGGCGTCGACGGCGAAAATGCCGTCGCTTTGCGGCAGTTCTGCGCGGAATGTGCCGTTATCCTGCTGCTGAGCGGTCACGGTCTCGGACGGCATACCGGTGGTGCCCCAAGCGTCGGACGGCCAGCAGCGGAGACTGACGGAATCGGGCGAATTATCGCCGAAATCGAGCGTTACGGTGTAGAAATAGGCGGCCGACACTGTAAAGGGCATTTCCAGTACAGGCGTGATGTCACGGGAGGTTTCGTCCAGCGGGTGCGCGCCGCAGGCAATGACGGTCATACTCTGTAGGCCCTGGGGGTAGGTCCAGTCGTAGCTGCTGCTTTTGAGGATGACGCTGCAAGCGTTTGCGCTTGTCACCGTCAGTGTTGGCGGGGTTTGGCGCGCGGCCTCGTCTGCGCTTTTTTCGCCGCAGGCGGTCAGGGAGAGCAGGAGCGCGAGGGGGAGCAGGAGGGAAAGGAGCTTTTTCATTGGCCAGTCCTCGTTTCTTTCGGATACTTCTATAGACGTATGATAGCCGAAAAAGTTCCCGCGCACAACGGGGATCGTTGTATAAATCGCGGCAATTTGTGGTATCGTGAATTCTAATACCGGAGCCGGTACAGCTTTTTGCCGCGTTGTGTGCAACGCTGCTTCATGATACGGCGTATCATGAAAAGGCAAATCATGCATCAGTGTTCCCGCGTTTGCAGGGGGGTGTGGGCTGCCTTTTCCAACATTATATTTTGGGGGAAAGCGCATGAACAAGACGACAAATTTCGACCTGCCACAGTGGGTCAAGGAGGACCCGATCAAAATGCAGGACTTCAATGCCGCGTTTGCGAGCATCGACGCGGCGCTCAAGGCGGAGACCGACGCGCGCAGCGAGGCCGACGGCACGGCGGCGGAGCGCATCACGGCATTGGCGCAGACGATCGCAAACGGTAAAATCTGCCGCATCAAATACGGCAGCTACGCCGGCAATGGTCTGAGCGGCGCGGAAAATCCCAACAAGATCGACTGCGGCTTTTACCCGCTGCTTGTGATGGTGAGCGAGCAGAGCGACACGCAGCACTGGGCGCTGCGCGGCGTCAGCGGGTTTTACAACTCGAATAACCGGGGCAACGCGGCGATATGGGACAACAGCAGCGTAAGCTGGTTCTGCCAGCTGGAAGAGGATCAGTATTTCGCCCCGCCTGCCATCCAGTTCAATGAGGCGGGCAAAACATATTATTATGTGGTGCTCGGCTGTGACGCGGACTGAGACGCAGAAAAACAAAAAACAGCCCCCGGCTCAAAAGAGCCGGGGGCTGAAACTCTATTCAGAGATTTTTTGCGCTTACGTCAATGATTAGTTGGCGTAGTAAGCGTTGAGAACACCAGAATCAGTGAGCTTGCCAACAGCGCTGTCGATGGTGAGGGTGATGGAGTCGGGACCGAAAGCGGTGAGCTTGGCGGTAGAGACGCCGAACTCAGCAGCAGCACCATTAAGGGTGATGGTGTAGGTGCCATTACCGGGATTCTTAACAGTCTTGGCGTAGGACTGGAGAACAGCACCGGTGTCCTTATTCACGATGTTCAGGGTGTAGGTGTAAGAGGTAGCGAGAGGATCGGGGTTGGTGGAGGTGTCGACCTTGTTCACAGCGTAAACCTGGAGCGCCAGACGGTTGAGGGTGGCGGAGGTGCCAGCGGGATCAGCGTTGTAAACAACGATGACGTTCTGCGTGGTGACATCGCCGAGAGCCAGAGGCATCTTGGTCAGGCCGTCAACGCCGTTGCCGGAAACCGTGTAGAACTTGTCGCCAGTGATGGTGCCATCGACATAGTCGGTGTAGACAGAGTTCTTGTAGGTGTCCTTGTCAGCGCCCACGATGGAGTCGACCTTAACGGTGTAACCGGTGTAGGCAGCAGCCATGGGATAGCCGGTGAAGGCGGTGATGGCAGCGGTGGTGGAGGACTCAGTGCCGATCGCAGCGATGGCGACATAATCCTTGACGTAGTTGTTGCTCAGAGCGACCTTGAAGAGACCGCCGGCGACCTTATTGGTAGCCTGGGTTCTGAGGGCGTTGAGCAGGGTGAGGACGATAGCGTCGTCCTTGGAGCCGTAGATGTTGCCCTTCACGCCGTCAACGTAGCCGGGGATGGTGTAGACACCGGTCTTGGCGTCATAGGAGACCTGCTCGTTGGCATAGTAGAAGAGGCTGGTGACCTTGGCGGCAACGGGATCAGCGATGACGTAGACGTAATCGGCGACCTTATCACCGTTCAGATCGACGAAGTCGACCTCAGCCTGAGCATAGTTGTCGATGTTGCCGAGACCAACGATGGACTTGAAGGTGTAGGGATTGGTAGTGTTGTTGCGGACCAGGAAGACGGTGGCATCGTCAACGATCAGGTTGCTGCCGTTGTACTGGGTGTTCTTGCTGACGAACAGGTTCTCGTTGTGGAACTTGGCGTCAACACCGGTAGCGACTTCGACAGCGGCGAGAGTGCCGTTTGCCTGGGTGGTGAACTGGAAGAGGTGGCCGTTCAGGATACCGTTGACATCACAGACAGCGTTGGTGTTGATGTAGGAGTCAACGTAGAAGTAGTCACCATCAACCTTCATGACCTTGTTCTGGATGCCGGTGCTGTGGGTGACCTTGCCGCTCGCAATCTTGGGGGCCACAACGCCGGAAGCAGTATCGTCGAAGTAGGTCATCTTGCTCAGGTCGACCACAGCGGTGGTGCCGTCCATGTAGGTGACATTCGCCTTAGCAACGCCGGAACCGTCCGCAGCGTTGCCAGCCCACCAGATGGAGTTGATGACGCCGTAGCTGGTAGCAGCAGCGATCTCAACGTTACCGATGAGGTTGTTGTACTGATCGAAGAACCAGGTGAACTTGTTGGTGCTGGCCACCGCGTTGTCGAAGTAGAACTTGGCAGCATCGTCATAGACAGTGCCCTCGACGTTGTGCTGCTTGGCGTTGTAGTAGATCACGCTCTGAGCGCCGTCAATGGAAGTGGCCTTGGAAACGATCTCGCCGTACTTGTCAGCGCCGGTCTTGATGAGGCCGCTCTCGGTAGCGCTGTTAAAAGCGTTGGTGTAGGCGTTCAGGAGAACGTAATCGCCGACAGCATACGGATACGCATCCTCGCCGTTGGTGAGGGTGAGCGTGGTAGCAGCAGTGGAGCCCTTGGTGGCATAGACATCGAGCTTGATGGTAGCCTCGGTGCGCAGGTGGCCCTGAGCGTCATAAGCGGCAGGAGCAACATAGGTGACCTTGGCGAGGAAGGTGTCGATGATGACGATAACGTCATCATCTTCTCGCGGCCGAACACCCGCCGTCTCTCCCGCTTTCCCGTGATTGCTGCCAAAATTTGCAAATCCTCAAAATATTGCAGAAACAATAGAAAATAAGCAAAATTTAGCAGAATCAAGGCGAAGACGTTCAATTCAGCGGATATCGCATCCCCTTAGCGACGCGGAAAAAGCCCGCCGCGCAAGGGCTCGCGGGCGCGGCGGGTAGCGGTTTGGTAGCGATTTGCCGGAAACGGGGGTTTGGCGGGGCGAAAAAAGTCTGATTTTGCAAGGCTTTGCGGGCACGGAAAATCGGGTAGCGGTTTGGCAGCGGTCCGCAGCTACCATGATTTTTAGCACTCTCGGCGCAAGAGTGCTAAAGTTAAAAGTTTGTTCATCAAAAGATGTATTTTTGTTCACAGGGCGTGCCTATACTCATAATTGTTCCGAGGGGAACGAAAGAAAAGTAAACCACGCGGGCTGCAAGAGCGGCTCGCCAGAATAGATTTGGAGGCTTTGTATTATGTTTGAACTGAGACCTTTTGAACGCAGAAACAACCACATTGCGGCTTATGATCCCTGGGATCAGATGGAGCGCGCATTCTTCGGTGACGGCTCGTGGGGCCGCGGGCTGAGCGAGTTTAAGACCGATATTCAGGACAAGGGCGACAGCTACCTGCTGGAAGCTGATCTGCCGGGCTTCAAGAAAGAGGACATCCACGTCGATGTGGACGGCGACACGATGACCATTCGCGCCGAGCGCCACAGCGAGCACGAGGATCAGGACAAGAAGGGCAATTACGTCCGCTGCGAGCGCAGCTACGGCAGCTACCAGCGCGCGTTCGACATCAGCGGCGTCGAGGTCGCGAATATCTCCGCGCAGTACAATGACGGCGTGCTCAAGCTGAACATGCCGAAGAAGAGCGCGGTGGTGAACGCGAAGCAGATCGAGATTCAGTAAAGCACTTCAAAAAAGGCGGCGAAAGCCGCCTTTTTTGATTTTGGATTGCACGCCGCGGCAGCGCACGCGCCGTAGACGCGCACGTTTGCGGCGTGAGAGGTGTTTTTTTGTCACGCACACGCCCCAGGGCGGCTTCTCTTGCCGCTTTGCGGCAATTCACCTTCTGTCGCGACAAAAAACGATCAAAATCATTGCGCGCCTGCGGGCGCGAAATTTTTTTGGGTTGTACGGGGTTGTGCAAAAAATATCGGCGAAAGTCCGCTCAGGTGAGCGGGCTTTCCTTTTTTTCGGCGGGCCGCGGCTGGAAAAGGGAAATTTCGCTCCCCGCGCGGCGGCGCGGACTACTGTTACTTGCCGCCTGACCGCTGCGCGGGTCATCAGAACACAAAAAGCGGCTTAGGCCGCTTTTTTCATATTTGTGCTTATATATTATATGTATGTGGTGGCGGATAATGGGGTTTTCTGTGGTTTTATGTCAAGCTGTAACAAGACTGGCGGTTTGTTACAAGTGTGTTACAGATGGGGCGAAAGCGTTGACTTGAAATTTTGCTTGTGGTAAGGTGACAGTGCAGAAAGGGTGGGGAACGGTGCGTTCCCGACTTAGTTACGGGATCGGCATGCCACGGTAAGTAAGCCGAGAAACGCCGAAACTTGCTCCTTTCTGACAAACGAACCATCTTTAAGGGGATGCGATAGCAACTAAGATCGCGCGTTTTCCTGCAAAACGGTCAAAAATGTAAGAAAATCGAAATGTTTTGCAACTTTTTCGGTCAACTTTCATTTTCGCCCGCGAACAGCAAAATGCCCGCTTTTCGCTGCCGGAGCGCTCCAAGGGGATGGAAATTTATGAAAGGAGAGTAACATCTATGAAAAAGTTACTCGCAATGGTG
>OLNX01001649.1_pt1 | contig 18600 bp, 22 predicted proteins | sample 1672611 | NCBI WGS metagenome assembly OLNX01 (sample SAMEA3136705, study PRJEB25190) | human gut metagenome | reverse complement strand
TACCTCGCCCTGCTCGGCCTTTTTGAGCAACTGATAGGTGTCCTTGCTGAACGCTGCCGTTTCCTCTCGCTCCTGTCCGTCAAAAGTCTTTCCCTTTTCGGTGATATGCAGCCCATATTTCGCACACAGCTGGTCAGAATAATCTTTCATGGCCTGTAGCTCCGCCTTGCTCTGCTGAATCTTGTGGCCGTCTACGCAACTCACGCTGTTCACTACGAAATGCGTATGTATGTGCTTCTTGTCCTCGTGGGTGGCAATCAGCACCTCAAAGTCTTGCCACTCTGGGCGTGAAGCCGCCAGCTGGCACGCGATCTGGTGCGCCTGCACCGGATCTATATTTTCCTCCGGTGCAAAACTCTGAACAAAATGTTTATACGTTCGCCCACCATTTTTCCCCCATAGACGTTTTGTAAATTCCATTTGTTCTTGAACCATGTCTGGTGTGCAATTTAAGCAACTAAGTAACTTTTGCTCTGTTTTTTCTTCTTTCATCACATAATTAAGAATTGTCTTTATTCCAGCTCTGGAAGATACGGCTTTAATAACTGCCATACATTATTCACCTCATTCAGCACTGTTGACAGTTCTTTTTTATAGTCAATATAACCACGCTCATTAAGCCTTTGAGCAATTTGATTTAGGTTCACGCCTTGCCGTCTTAATTCTGGCATGATTGCTATAATGCCGTCTGTGTTCACGACTTTCTTCCCCAATACACAGGATAAAATATACCTCTGCTGGTTCATGCCACTTTCAGAAATTTTCTGTTGCAGCAGCTCCCATTCCTCCTCACTAACTCGGAATGAGAGCTGCTTCGGTCTACTCTTATTTGCCACCGCAGTTATTCTCCCTTGAAGTTTTTCATTGTCTGTACATAATCTCGGATTGCCTCTACTTCTTCGGCCATACTCAATCTGCTCGGCTTCCAATCGTCCAGACAATACTGCAATTCTTCCTCAAACCAGAACGTTGCTCCCGGCTCCATTTCGTATTCTTCGCGTTGCTCCTCAAACTCCTCTGGATGCGATTTGTATTCTTCGTTCTCCTCATAAAGTTCGATAAAATTTTCGAGGTCTGCATGCTGCTCCAGCAAATGCCACAGCAGTGTTCTCTTATCATCACGCTCGAAGCCGCAGCGGTTGAACCAGTCCTCGGCCAGATAGCGTTCATCCGAACCATTGGTGAAAGTGCCATCAACCAGATCACCGATGAAGCTCTCCAGCAACTCAGAAACCGTCATGCTGTGGCTGGTGGCTTTTTGCAAAATACGGTCGCAATCAGCATCGGACAATTTCAAAACGAGTGTCCGCTCTTTGATGGTTTTGATTTCTTTTTTCCGATCTTCGTACAACATGGGAAACCTCTCTTTCTTTCGTTCGCGGCGTTCTCCAAGCAGGGGATTGAAGGGGGTGCAGCCCCCTCACAAGCTCTAAAGTGGTAACACTTTAGGTAGCTTGCAATATATCTCCCACACCTTCATTATACATGGTGGTAGCACTGCTGTCAAGTGTGGGAGATGGGCTTGCGGTAGCAAGCCCCAGTGCGGCAGATTGCCCTTTTGCCTGCTGCTGTGAATGGAGGAAAACGAGCGTCAAGGGCTTGCTTTTTTCACCCCGTTCGAGCCATCTGCGCAGCAGATCGGCGTGTAACGGGTAGAAAAAAGTGGTTCGCATGAACCACCCTTGACGCTCGTTTTTCGGAATGTACGATGTGCACCGGAACTCAATCGCTGCACTTGTTCTCTCTTAATTCATGGCAAACAGACGCAACATCCTACTTCCCATTAAGCAATAAATAAGGGCTTGCGGTAACGCCGACCAAAGCCACACCGCAAGCCCAATCAAAAAGGCCACCCGAAATCTTTTTACTTCGGCTGCATTTTTATTATACCTGATTGCACCACAACAAACAACTATCATTGAGTTGATGTTTTGCCGTACCCGCGCTCTTCTTCTATCTATGTTTTTGTAGTTTTGCCCAAAAATATCTTGCTATATCAATATGTTTTTGTTATAATTATCCCATCAAAAGGGGAGGTGTATCCAATGGTTTATTGATATATACATATAACCAAATAAAACCAACTCTACATATTGATAAAGATCTTGGTAAAGGAGGCTATATAATGCGCAAAACCGGATTTTTGAAACGTATGATCAGTATGATTTGTATCATCTCTATCATGACAATTTCTTTTGTACAACCCTCTTTCGCAGCAAATACTGCCCCCACCATCACATCTAACGATGGATATACCTACGAAATTGAGTGGCAGAACGATACCGATTTTATCCTAACCGGATTTATTAACGGTACTGCTATTGATCGTGTAACTGGTTCCATTGGCGGCGAATATGTAACTCTGGAAACCTTTGAACAAGGAAATACGGTACAAGACCGCAGTAATAACGCAGTATCCCGTATCAAAGTTTCGGATATTATTATCCCTGCTGAAGACGAGCAAGCTCCAGAAGTTACTCCAGTACCCGTAACATACGCCAGTTCTGCTGGTTCTATACAATATCGTGTTTTAGCCGATAAGTATTACTATTATACTATCAATGTAGATTATGAGATTATCAATACTAGTGAGGTCTCGGAATATGAAATCAATGCTGATGCCAACACAAATCTATCTCTTTTTATTGGTGCAGTTTTAAGTGTCACTGGCGTTGCCTTAGGCACAGGTATCGCAGCTGGCATTATCAGATTTGTTGGTGGAGTCGTTTCTGGCGGAACAATAACCAAGGGCGCACATGGATATTTCTCCGGCACACAATATGATTATAATCTCGGCGCTGAAAATCGAGCTGTATCTCCCATTGTAAGACGCACATATAATGGTAAAGCAGTGAACTACCCACGACTGAAGTCGTAGGCATCTGACTCAGGGACTCACATGAAGGAGTATGGGCCATCATTTATTCTCGACTGACCAGACTTACAGGACGATTTCCGTCCGTCCACGCTGTACATAACTGAACGAGCTAACCCCGGTGTTCCTACCGGTTATTGTATATCTTGAGGGGCTTTACGCGGGAATTCTCTCCGCGTAAAATACTCTAAGTCCTTCGGTTCTGATATTGATAGCTGCGTTGAGGTCGCGGTCTATGACTGCTCCGCAATGCGGGCATATCCACTTCATTTGTCCAAGTTGGACATCGGGGTTCTTATGCCCACAATGTCTGCATGTTTTGGTCGAGGGATACCACTTGTCAACGATGATGTAGTATTTTCCCTGTTCAGCAAGCTTGTACTGGAGAAATGTACGAAACATTCCGAATCCATTATCAGAAACAGCTTTGCCGAAACGGAGCGTCTGTGCCATGGCTCTCAGATCGACGTCTTCTACACATACTGCGTCATAGGAATTGGCTATCTTCCTACTGAGCTTATGGCAAAAGTCCAGTCTTTGATTGGCTGCACAACGAGAGATCTCGCTGACACGTGCTTTTTGTTTGAAGTATCGGTTTGAGCCCCTTTTACAATGAGACAGCTTTCGCTGCTCTTTGGCAAGTCTCTCTTCTGATTTTCTAAACCAGTGCATAACACCAGCTTCGTTACCGTTGGAATCGATGAAGAACTTCGGACTGCTGTAGTCGAGCCCAAGAGTTGTCTCTTCCGTTGGCAAAGGCGCCGGTTCTACGAACGTGTCCGGCAAACGGTAGAGCACAGAAATATAGTATTTCCCGTTGACCTGTTGCGATACCGTCGCACTTTTCAGAACCCAGTTTTTCTTCGGAATTCTATGTATAGAGGCAGGAACCTTGCCGACCTTGGGGAGTTTGACATATCCTCGTTTACCCTTCGAGACAACCTCAATGTTGCCATTGGTGTAATTGGTCGTATAGGTTTGTTCCTCTCCGCGTCTTGACTTATACCGGGGATAACCAGCTCGTTTCTCGAAAAAGTTCTTGCGTGCGGTGCAAAGTGCATAGAGGCTATTGGTAAGAGCGAACTTGTCCACTTCCGTAAGGAAAGGAAACTCTTTCTTCCAAACTCGGTTGCAGTAGGCGTTCAGTTCTATTTTCCCGAACGCGGGCATATCCGCCTCATAAAGGCCATTCTGAAGAGAAAGGGCATCGTTATAGACCTTTCTCACACAGCCGAAGGTCTGGCTTAGTTTCTCGCACTGAGCGTCCGTGGGATACACACGATATTTAATTGCACGATAAGCGACATTATCGTCTGCCATAACGCACACCTCAATCCTTTGTTTTCTGCTCTCTGATGTATTGCTTGACCTGTTCGATAGAACGGTCACTTACAGATACTGCACAGTAGGACGGGTTCCACAGGTGTCCGTCCCAGAGCGATTTCTTAATATCGGGAAATAGCTCAAACAGCTTCTTCGCAGTTTGCCCTTTCAGTCTCTTGATGGCATCGGGGATAAAGAACTGCGGCGAACAGTCCACCAACAGGTGAACATGATCCGGCATGACTTCCATTTCCATGATAGTCCCGGGCAGCTCGTCCATGACGAGCTGTAGTTGCCGCTTGAACGCATCCTCGATATTGCCCTTAAGAATTGGTTTTCTGTACTTCGTGCACCATACCAAATGATACTGAAGAGAGTAGACATAACCTCGACCATGCGTAAGCCGAAAATTATCAGACATAATCATATATTTATCACCATCTTTATTATACCATATGCACAGCAGAAAGAACAGAAAAAATCAGCATTCCTGCTGATTTTTTTCTGACAATATTCTGCCGGCTAACTCACGACTGAAGTCACGAGAATGCGCCGGCAAATTTTCAATGGTAACACCCGTGTTGCCGATCAAGCCTGGAAGAAAGGTCAAAAAGTATATGAAGGTTATTATCCACAATTCATTCGTCAAAAGGATACAACTGTAGCTGGATGGATTTTTAACGATTTCTTCTCTGGTACCTATGATGTCTATAAATGGAGTAGCTTAATTTAATTATGAAACACACCAAAAAATGCCCGAAATGTTCCGGCGAAAATATCTGTATAATCGAAAGTGATGATATATTACTTTCCAGATATGGATCGTACATTCGCATAGGCCATACTATTTTTTCAGAAGTCCCTGTAACAAGGTATGTTTGCTGCATCTGTGGCTATAGTGAAGAATGGATTGATCAAGAATACCTACCCAGTATCAGCCAAAAGTATCCTCGCTTATACAAAACAGATTAAGCCTAAAACAAAATGCAGAAAGCCCCAGTTGTTCTACTGGGGCTTTTTCGTATTCAGTCAGTATCCCATCAATGCGCATCCTTTATCTCCGAAAGAACCGACTAAACCATCGCCGCTTGTTCGGCACGGCCTGCTCCTCCGTCCCGCTATCAGCTGCACGATCTTCCTCACCGGCAAGCTGCTGCTGCATTGTCCCTGCGTGGAGCGCTTGTGCAGCGCGTGCGGTTTCTTGTGCTGCAAGCAATGCTGCACTGCACTCGGACAATCTTACGTTCAGTTCTCTGATCTGCTCATCTTTCGCAGAAAGCTGCGCGTCCTTGCGGTCTAATTCTTTCTGCAACATTGAAATCAGCACTGTTTCAGAGGTTTCGTAAGTTTCGCAACTTGCTTTCGCAGGTTTCGCAACTTCGTTTCGCGCTACCCCCAAATAGTGTAGATATAGCTTACGTTTTTGGCTTTCGCTAATTGCGAAACTTCCTTTCGCATCTTTCGCAACATGGTTTCGCCGACACCACCCGCGAATTGCCTGTTCAGACACCTTACATTCTGCCGCAATTTCCTTGATCGTCTTTGCCATCCGGCACACCACTCCTCTTAGAACAAGTCGCTGTGCGTCCCCGTTCTGGTGAGATAAAGGAACAACTCGCCGTCTGCCACCTCATAGATCAGCAACCAGTCCGGCGTGATATGACATTCCCTGCAACCAGAATAATCGCCAGCCAAACGGTGATCCTTGTTCCTCTCTGGCAGGGTTTCACCTTCCGCGAGTTTTTTGATGATGTCCGTCAGCAAAGACAAATCATATCCTCTCCGCTGCACTCGTTTCAGATCTTTCTGAAATTTCGTGGTCGGGCGTACACTGTACTTCATGCCAGCAACTCCTTCATCATGGCATCAACATCAGTGTAAGTTTTGCCGATCGCAGGATCTTTCTTCATTCTCTGGACTTCATCAATAGCCTCTCTCGTCTCAGCGTTCGGCTCATCCAGACGAATCTCAAACGGCAGACCATGATAACGCAATGCCTGACGATAGAAAATACCCGTAGCGGTGCTCAAGTCCAATCCAAGCGACTGAAATAACGCCGCTGCTTCTTTCTTCAGCTCCGGCTCAATGCGCAACGTCATATTTCCCTTAGTTGCCATGTGAAAACACTCCTCTCAAAAATGTATTGCCTATATTTTCTGCTTACAGTATACGCTATTATTATTTGCATTGCAAGTGCTTTGCGATATTTATTTTATCTGATTGCCGTTCTTTGGTGGGAACAAAGCGTCAACGCAATCTGTCGCTAAATAGTTCATGTACTCATCGTCCGGCATAACGCTGATCTCTCGGATACCGTTCGCAGCACACCCAGCCAGCAAACCTGCATCGACCTCGCTCTCTGCAAAAACCATCTGTTTTGCCTGCTCCTGCAACCGCTCATCTCTCGGTCTGTATTTCAAATACCGATTATACGCCTCTTCCTCCGATATTCCTTCACTATATGCAATCTTTTCAGCTAAATCCATCAGTTCCTGCGCCTTTTCACGCCGCTCGGACTCTGATAAGCTCAGCATTGCCCCTGTCCTCGTAAACTTTCTCAATTCTGCTGCCTGCTGTGCCAATATCATATCCATACGCTTATTCTCCCCTCTTGCTTTCACACCTAACCGGTTGTACTCCTCCACAATTCTTTTGGTCACATATCTAATAATTTCATCACCTTCCCCATACAAAGGAAATATTTCGCTATGATCCAGCCACCATTTACGAATTGTTGGATACGATAGCCCCGTTTGATCTTTACACTGCTTTTTAGTGCCATTTGGGTTCTGGCATTGCCATTCTTCTACAATATCCTGTTTGCTGGGTCTACCATTGCCTTCACGCCAATTTTTATTACCGTTAATCTCATCGCGTATAAAATTCATCAGTTTAACATGATCGGCTTGTTTTCTACCATTCCGCTTATTCTTCTCAATAGGAATACCTGTCCGCACGACAATCGTATCAATCGGATATGTAATATAGCTGTCCGTATAAGCCTCCAGAGCGTGCAGAACATCGTCTTCGGTAAAGGCATCACCTTTTGTATTCATAAAAGGAATAAGCCCGTATGCGTCATTCTCGAGCGTTTCTCGCGGTACACCACACTTACGGGCATATGTCGCAAGCGTCATAATACACCAATACCGATGTCCCTGGTCAGCACCCCCATAGATTTTTCCAATCCACCAATCATACAACGCCTTCTTGCATGTCCATGTATTCTTTGGACGCTTTTCTACAACACGTCGCTGATACCACTCCGGATACTTCTTCTTCGCGTCTTCCAACCGCAAATCCGACTTATAAACGAAACTTGTTGCTCGATACTCTTCCGGAACAAACTGGTTCAGATACTCAACCGTCACCTTCCTCCCTACTGAGAAAGCGCGGCAGCGACCACCGTCTTTCGTAATCGTACCAACCACGCGGAAACCCTGAAACAGGCTCTCATACTGCACCTTGTCATGCAATGATGACGCGCCCTGCGTCCAAGCCTGCCAAGTAATACGCTTTTTCAACTTCTCTAACTGTTCCACAATGTTCTTAAACACCGGGATCGGCTTTTCAAAAACATAGTACAGGTGAAGTCCTGTCCCCGATGAAATGAGATAGGTCGGACGTGGCAATCCCCAACCTCCTACCAGCACACCAGGCTCCCGGTCAATCTGATCCATAAGCTGCTGCCACTGTATCAAGCTCTCTAACCCATCCAAATCTATGGTCATTGCGTACATAAACCGAGCATTCGAGGATTTTCGACTCTTTCCGACATAGCTTATAGGGCTCATTAAACAAAAATCATCGGACGCTGCCATATCAGTAATCGCGTCAAGATCATCGGTAACTGTCAGGCGTTTTGCTCGCTTGCTACCTTTCGAAATGGTAACGGCAATACCATTGTACTTCCCGTCCTCATAGACACCGCGCTCCTCGAACGAGCCTTCCGGGAAGATATCCCGATAAAAATCTAAGTAATGCACCTCGTCAAACTGCGACTCCAACGCCGCTGCAATATCAAACATACCATTCTCCTCCAGACACCTAGCCCCCCTATTCAGGGCGTTATATTATCAATGAATTTTTTTTCACCATTTCCCGACAAAAAATTGGGCACGCTACTTGCCCGAATTTTCAAGGTAGTCCGACACCGATCCAGCTACCCTCTACCATCCCCTCGCCCCCTAGTAGGGGCGTTATATTATCAATGAATTTTTTTTCACCATTTCCCGACAAAAAAATCGGTCACTTTTCGACCATCTCCGACACTCCTCTAAATACCCCTAGCAGTCCCCTATGAGGGCGTTATATTATCAATACAGTTTTTTTACCTTTTCCCGACAAAAAAATCGGCCGCTTTTCGACCGTATTTGCTTGTCCATATTTTACAGTAACGGCACGAGGGTGTCAAGTTACCTACTCTAAATCATCATTTTCTGTAATTTCCGTCTAAGTTCCAATAAATCGTATACTTCAATAAGTAATCCTTATATTGCAATATACCTAAAATCGTTCTATTTTATTTGTCGATTTTGTGTATTGCGCCATCCATTATATATCAAGTATACTTATGTTAGCAGCAGCTAACCAGATGTACTGGAAAGGAGTTCTTATGAAAAAATCCCCCACGTATTTTCGGCTTTTCTCTGTATGATCCTTATATTTTCTGCCTCTTTGTGTACTGCTGGTGCCATAGATGCTTCTGATGAAGTTGAGGGTTTTACTCCTCAAAGTACGTCTACCTATGGAGACCTATATCGCTATTTTGAACCTGAAAAATTTGCTGAACTTCCCAAAGATATTCAGCAAGCATATGATAGTATGTTGCTTTCTGAAGACACCTCTACTGACGATGTGTCCTTGGCAAAGGTTGAAACACTGAATTGGTATTTATTCCTTGGTACTAGTACTACAAAAGATGCTATCGATTTTACAACTGTTATCACCATACGCCCAAACGTAACCATATCTTATGCCGGAGTTACTGTAAACCTCTTTGATGTTGAATCTGGTAAATACGTTGCATCTTTTTCTGATCACGGATCAGATGCATCTATCTTCTCCTTTGATGGAAAATTTACCAAATTACAAAGTAAACATAAGTATAGAATTTCTGCTGGAGCCGCAATTACACTTCCCGCTGGATATTATGGTAATACAACTGCGACAAAAACAACAACTGCGACAACCAAATAAACATATGGCAAATACACAGGACTCATAATATTATTTAATATTATGAGTCCTGTGTATATTCGCTATTCACAATTAACTTTTCTAAGGGAGATACATATATGATTCTCAAAAAAAGCACTATACTGTTTAGGACATTTATTATACTTTTCTTTATAATTTTTGCCTCTCAACCTACGCAATCTAATAGTTCCAAGTGTATTCTTTCTCCTACATTTACTATCATTATAACACTTATCCTATTTTGTATAATGATAACAACACATTTTATCATTATACAACGTTCTGTTTCTATGAATAGAAATTTCGGCAAGAATAATATATATTATACAATCCACGTTCTTCTCACTGTATTCACCATTATTTTCTCATTGGTTTTTTTTATCGAACAAAATATTATTAGCGGTTGGGCTGGCGGACTAATCATTGTCAGTATCATTATACTATTATTACTAAACCTTTCTGCAACTCATAATATCGTCCAATCCATTAGATTTTCATTATATGCCCAAGCTATTGGACTTGTCGTTATTTATCTCTATCTTCTTTTGCTATCTTCCACAAACATCATTTATAGTGCAATACTCCATCTATTATATGAAAATGTTGTCTCTACTGATGCTATAGTGTACTCTCCATATTCGCTTGCTAACCATACATTTATCTTATGTACTACATGGATTATTTTACTCATCACCATTTATTCTTGTATTCATAGTATATATATATACTATCACAATAATATTGCTAATTAATACTTTTCCCTGTTAGGTCCACTTGAAATTTTACCTTTTCCCGACAAGCCCAATACGGTCGATTTTCGACCGCATTGGGCTTGTGCTTATTTTATAGTAACGGCACGATGGGGTATCAATTCCTCGTGCCGTGTTTCTCTTTAATTTCTTGGAGCTGCACTCGGATACTCTTTTTTCTCTCTACTACTGCTTTAGGTTGTGCCTTTAATGTCCTATTGCACGCCTGTACCGTTGCACCTAACGCGGTCACAGCATTTATTATCCGCTGCCACCGCTCCCACGTTAACCCTTTTACTCGTCCAAAAAACGATTTCTTCGTTTGAATATCTTGAGTTTCCTCAGTTACTCCCATACATTTCTCCATGAGAGTGTTTACTACGCCTATTAGCAGTTTCTTTTGTTTCTGTAACCTCTCTGTTTCTTTCTTAAAGTTCGAGATCATCTCTCCGGTGTCGGCGCATACTTGCTTCAGCTGCTCGTTTTGCTTCTTTAGCTCTGCATTCTCTTTCTGTATCTCCTGCACTTCGTCGGTTTCGTTCAGCTGCGCGTTCTTGTCTGCCAGCTTCTGCATTTCCGACTTGAGCAGCGATATTTGCGATGAAAGCTCCGATATTGTCTGCTTCTGCTGTTCGATTGTCTGTCTTTGCTCCTCGATCAGCTGCGAGCTGCTCTCTTGCACGCTGCGCTGTTTGCTGACTTCGTGCATTGCCCTCAAACTCATGTTCCAAGTTCTCCTTTCCAAAGTCCATGTTATAATACTTCTCCAGCTTGTTATTGCGGATTTTGCACTGCTTTTCGCCCTGCTCTTGCCGTTTTAAGTCTGTAAAGGTAATATATTTGTGGCTGTCCTGCCAGTCTACGCCGTATCCTCGCTCATTCATACGCTGCACAAAGTCTGTACGGTTGGTGGCCTGTTCTCGGCAGTCCAATATCGCCAGCGCAATATCTTGCACATAGCTCTTTACCTCGCCCTGCTCGGCCTTTTTGAGCAACTGATAGGTGTCCTTGCTGAACGCTACCGTTTCCTCTCGCTCCTGTCCGTCAAAGGTCTTTCCCTTTTCGGTAATATGCAGCCCGTATTTCGCGCAAAGCTGGTCGGAATAATCTTTCATGGCCTGCAGCTCTGCCTTGCTCTGCTGGAGCTTGTGGCCGTCTACATAGCTCACGCTGTTCACCACAAAGTGCGTGTGGATATGCTCCTTGTCCTCATGGGTAGCAATCAACACCTCAAAGTCCTGCCACTCCGGTCGTGAGGCTGCCAGCTGGCACGCGATCTGGTGCGCCTGCGCCGGATTTATCTTCTCGCCTGGTGCAAAGCTCTGAACAAAATGCTTGTAGGTTCGCCCTCCGTCCTTATCCCACAATAATTTCGTAACTCTCATTTCATCTTTAACTGTATCAGGAACGCAATTCAAGCCACTCAGCAACTTTTGTTCCGTTTTTTCCTCTTGCATTACATAATCGAGTACTGTGTTTATCCCAGCTTTTGAAGATACTGCCTTAATGACTGCCATACCATTTTCACCTCGTCTAATACCGTCGGCAATTCTTTTTTGTAATCAATATAGCCGCGTTCATTAAGTCTTTTGGCGATTTGGTTGAGGTTTGCACCCTGTCGTTTCAGTTCCGGCACGATCTCTTTGATACCATCCGTATTTACAATCTCCTTACCCAGCACGCAGGATAAAATGTACTGCTGTTGGTTCATGCCGCTTTCAGAAATTTTCTGTTGCAGCAGCTCCCATTCCTCCTCACTAACTCGGAACGAGAGCTGCTTCGGTCTACTCTTATTTGCCATGACCGCCGTTATTCTCCCTTAAATTTTCTCAGTGCCTCTACATAATCTCGGATTGCTTCTACTTCTTCGGCCATACTCAACTTGCTCAGCTTCCAATCGTCCAGCCAATACTGTAATTCGTCTTCAAAATCGAATGTGTCACCTGGCTCCATTTCGTATTCTTCACGCTGCTCCTCAAACTCCTCTGGGTGAGATTTGTATTCTTCGTTTTCATCGTAGACATATAAAAAATTTTCGATGTCCTCACCGCACTCCAACAAAAAACGCAGCAGTGTCCGATCTGCCATCTGACGGAAACCGCAACGGTCGAACCAGTCCTGCGCAAGCATTCTTTCGTCCGACCCGTTGGTGTAGGTACCGTCAATCAGATCGCCGATGAAACTCGCCAATAATTCAGAAACGGTCAATCCGCAGCCGGCTGCTTTTTGTAAAATGCGATCGCAGTCTGCATCCGACAATTTCAAAATGAGCGTCCGGTCTTTGATGGTTTCGATTTCTTTTTTCTGACTTTCGTACATGATACACCTCACCTTTTTGTTCGTGCGCTGCGTGCGCCAAGCCGGGGATTGAAGGGGGTGCAACCCCCTCACAAGCTCTAAAGTGGTAACACTTTAGGTAGCTTGCAATATATCTCCCACACTCTCATTATACATGGTGGTAGCACTGCTGTCAAGTGTGGGAGAGAAGGCTTGCGGTAGCAAGCCTCAGCAATGTAAATGGAGAAAATCGCGTGTCAAGGGCTTGCTTTTTTCGCCCCGTTCGAGCCGTCTGCGCAGCAGATCGGCGTGCAAAGGGTAGAAAAAAAGTGGTTCGCATGAACCACTCTTGACGCTATCTCTCCTATACTCTAAATCATAAAATAACGGGATGAGTTTAGACTCATCCCGTTATTTTTATCCTCGGAACCATTTACTAAACCAACTCCGTTTTCTCCCTGGAGCCGGTTCATGATTATCCTACCGTATCTGTATATCCCGAGGAAATGAAAAACGAATCAATAACTGTTACGCCATCACTTGCATAAACCGGAATTTCATGATCATGTGGAACATAATCAGGTATATTTTGCGGAAGATCAGATACTTTAATATATCCTTCTGTCCCATTTTTACCGATAGCGGAAATCATATCTACATCTTCATTCAAATACTTTACAACCAGTGCCTCACCATAAGTTTCGCCAGCTGCATTGGTATGTATCTGTTTTTCTTCAGTAGATAAATCTACACCGCCATTAGCTCGAACTGCCATATAATAATCTACGCTCTCCAGTTCAAGGGTTTTCATTTCCCCATCACTTCCCTTATACCACGTAGTACCATGAGCGGTATACGTTCCTTTTCCACTTGCTCCGCCTGTAGTTGCAGTAATACCCGTGCTTAACGCACCATTTGCTACAGGTCCACTAAAAGCGGCTAATGCAATACCGCGATAAAGTTCCGCAGAAGCTTTCACATATCCTGCTGGCACTTTTGTACTATCTGTAGTCAGAATTGTTGCTGTAGAAGATACCATTCCTTTTGATGCAGTTATAGAAGTTCTCCCATGATATTTAATATTACTCATACCTGTTACAGTCGATGTCCAAGGAGAATAACTGACTGCTACGGCGGCCACAACACAGATAGATCCGCATAATAGTATCGATACTAAACGCTTTACAATCTTATTTTGAAATTTCATTTTGAACTCCCTTCTATTGACTTCATGTCAATAATTAACATATCCACTTACTGAAACACTATTTGAGGAATTATTCCTTACTGCAAAAACATAATTACCGCGGGTATCAACCTTAATGGTCTTATCAAAGGTTCCATTATTCACAGTTAGGTAGTGAAATTTACCTTTGCTATCAACCAAACCAAAATCTACGCTTGCCGAAAATGGAGAGTATGTAGCTTTAATCGTTACCGTTTCTCCAGCTTCCAACGGGAAACTCTTATCTGCCCGCAAGATAGATTTAGCAGGAACCGTCATATTAAAGGAGCCCGAAGCACGTTCAAGGCTCAGTTCAATTACACGATCTCGATGCTCAAAGTTTTTCGGTGCAATATCAGCCGCATTCGCTGACATACTCACCCCGCTAACGATAAGCACTCCTGCCAAAATAGAGCCGAAAATTTTCTTAACTCTCATTGCTACCACTTCCTTTCGCAATTACTTACCAATCTACCGAAAAATCACCAGAAAATACGACATCATCTTCTTCTGTTTCCATTTCGGAAATTGGAACTTCATTTTGTGGCTCATGAGTGTTATGTAAATGTAGCAGCATAGCACCCACCACAATCAACAATATAACTACAACGCAAGCTATTAGTCCCACCCGTAAATGGTTTGACGATTTTTCTTTTGCTTCATCTTCCGGTTCAGAAACTTTTTGCACATCTTCTGCTTCTTTATCCGATAGCAAATAATCCATGGATACATGATACAACTCACTCAATGCTTTCAGCTTCTCCCGAGAGGGAACGGCTAACCCTATTTCCCACCTTGATATAGCCTGACGAGATACATTGATCTCCTCAGCCAGCTGAAGCTGAGATAAACCTTTCTCCTTTCTCAAGCGAACTAACTTCTCTGCTGTAGTCATTTATTATACCTCTATATTACCCACATATTCGACTAAAATAAACCAATCTACGATTGCATTTGAGCAATTATAGATTGCATCTCATGCAATTCTCTAAATTTCACCTATTATAATACAATCTCCATTAAAATATGTAAATATCAACCACTCTAAATGTCCAAAACACATACAGCAAAAGCCCTGGCGTTTTGTGCTACACCAAGGCTTATTATCATTGCTTACAGCCATTATCTCCGAAAGATCCGATTGAACCAGCGCCGCTTATTCGGTGCTGCCTGCTCCTCAGGCACGCTGGCAGCTACACGATCTTCCCCATCGGAAAGCTGCTGCTGGATTGTCCCAGCGTGGAGGGCCTGCGCCGCACGCGCAGTTTCCTGCGCTGCCAACAATGCAGTGCTGCACTCAGCCAACCTCGCGTTTAACTCTCTGATCTGCACGTCTTTCACTGCCAGCTGTGCTTGCAGCGTATCAACAGTAGTCTGTAAAACGCCAACTAAATCGCAAACTTCATGGTTTGCGGTTTGCGATTGGTTGGCGTTTGCGGTTTGCGATTCGGTTTGCGATTGCTCGTCGCTAACCGAATTTTCAGTCACTATTTCTTGCTGTCTTTTTTTCTGAAAAGCCATTTTTATTAACTTTTCTTGTTGGTTTTCGATCGCAAACTGGTTTCCGTTTTTTCGCAAACTTGATCGCAAACCAAGGTTTGCGATTTGCTTACTTACAGCAGTCTTTGATACGCCCAATTCGTCCGCAATTTCCTTGATCGTTTTGGCCATCTGGCACACTCTCCTTAAAACAGATCGCTATGCGAACCAGTTCTAATCAGCTTCAAGATCAGAGCGTCGCGCTCAATCTTATACACCAACAGCCAATCCGGCTGAATATGACACTCTCTCATGTCTTTGTAATTTCTCGAATTAGTCAGCGCATGATCTCGGTAGACAGGCGGCAAAGTCTTCTCCTCGCACAGCAATTCCACGACAGCACTCAGCTTTTGCGGGTCGCAGCCACGCTTCACCGCCAGCTTATAGTCTTTCTTGAATTGTCCCGTAAACTCCGGTTTAAGCATTAAGGGCCTCCATCATGTCTGCCACACTGTCGAACGGGCCGTGCATATCTTCGTCATTCTCCGCTGCTTTCATCGCTGCATAAGTGGTTTCGTTCGGCTCGTCCAGACGAACTTCAAACGGCAATCCATGATAGCGCAGTGCCTGACGGTAAAAAATGCCCGTAGCGGTGCTCAAATCCATGCCCAACGACTGAAACAAATCTGCCGCCTGCTTCTTCAGCTCCGGTTCAATACGAAGCGTCATATTACCCTTAGTTGCCATATAAAAGCACTCCCCTCAAAGCATATTACTGATATTCTACATCCATATTATATGCTCTATTTATTTGCGTTGCAAGCGCAATGCAAATAAAATTTGCTTGTGATTATTACTCTAACAATCTGGCAACATCTCGTTTAGCATACACCACACGAGCGATTGTCACCAACTTCTTTTCCTCGTCCACCCAATAGAGCATTAAAAAGTTCTGCACTAAGATTTTTCGATACTCACACTTCAACGGGCGGATTGGTTGATACGCCGGAAGCGCATACGGAAATGTAAGTATGCTTTCCGCAGCGTTCACCAGTTCCATAGCCAAACGATCTGCCGCAGCAGGATTTTGCAGCTCTCCACTGATATAGCGCACGATTTCAACCATATCTCGCTGGGCAACAGGTAGGTACTCCAGTTTATACACCCTGCTCCCCTCCAATAGCGGCTTTCATCGCTTTCAATACATCTTTGGAGGAATAACGCTGATCTGTCAGCTCGGCCTCTCGCTCGGCCTCTTGCAGCTTGAAGTAAACCTCGCTTTCAAATTGCAAGTTTTCAAACGCTTCCATGCTCAAAACGACCATATCACCATACCCATTTTTGGTTAAAAACACAGGCTGAGCCGTTTCATGCACTGTTTTGGAAATGTCCGCAAAGTTATTTCGCAAATCCGATACAGGTCTAATCATATTCATACCATCAACCTCCTTACTATTATTTTAGCGTAATCATGCTAAAATATCAACATCATTTATTTTCTGTTTTGGGCGGAAACAAAGCGTTAACGCAATCGGTCGCTAAATAATTCATGTACTCATCGTCCGGCATAACGTTGATCCGGCGAATACCATTCGCCGCACACCCAACCAGCAGCCCGGCATCGACCTCACTTTCCGCAAAAACCATGTGTTTTGCCTGCTCCTGCACCTGCTCTTTTCTGGTCTTTCCATGCAAGAACACTTCATAGGCTTCTTCTTCCGAAAGCCCGCGTTCCTTCGCAATCGCAGTCACCGCAGCCACAATCTCAGCTGCCTTACGCTGGCTCTCATCACCAGACAGCTGAACCATCTTCTCTTTGTTCGTATATTCGCGTAAATTCATTAAACCGGCCTCTTCCCACCAACGATATACTGTCTTTTTACTCAATCCAGTTTCTCTGATACACTCCGCTTTCGTCCCCTCTGAGTGCTCAGAACGCCACTCAGCTACCACAGATAGCTTGTCCGGCCTACCATTACCGTCCGTCCATTTACGCCCCTGTCGGCGCATACGAATATCTCGAATTGCTCTTGCTTCCTCCAGATGATCAGATTGCTTCTGACCATTCCTCCTGTTCTTCTCAATCTGAATACCGGTACGCCACACAATCGTATCAATCGGATATGTAGCATAGCTATCCGTATAAGCCTCCAGAGCGTGCATAACATCGTCCTCAGTGAACTCATCACCTTTTGTATTCATGAATGGAATAAGGCCGTATGCGTCCTCCTCGAGCGTTTCTCGGGGTACTCCACACTTCTGCGCATATGTCGCAAGAGTCATAATACACCAATATCTGTGTCCCTGTTCGGCACCCTCTTTTAACTTCCTAATCCACCAGTCATAAACTGCTTTCTTACAAGTCCATGTATTCCTCGGTCGCTTCTCCACAATACGCCGCTGATACCACTCTGGATACTTCTTCTTCGCATCTTCGAGCCGTAAATCAGACTTATAAACAAAGCTCACAGCACGATGATCCTCTGGCACAAACTTATTCAAATACTCTACTGTGACCTTTTCACCGACCGAAAAGGCACGGCAGCGACCACCATCTTTCGTAATCGTACCAACCACACGAAAACCCTGAAACAAACTCTCATACTGCACCTTATCATGCAGCGAGGACGCGCCCTGTGTCCATGCCTGCCAAGTCAGCCGCCTTTTCAGCTTCTCCAACTCCTCAGCAATGTTCTTAAACATCGGAATAGGCTGCTTAAAGACATAATAAATATGGATACCTGAGCCGGAAGATACCAAATACGTAGGCCGCGGCAGACCCCAAACAAACTGCAACATCTCATGACCACGGTTGATCTGCTCCATAAAAAAATCCCAATGCTTCCGCTCCGTCATACCATCAAGATCAATAGCCAACGCATACATAAACCGAGCATTGGAGGACTTCCGACTCTTACCTGCATAACTGATCGGGCTCATAAGACAGAAATCATTTGACCCAACCATATCCGCAATCGTATCAAGATCATCAGTAATCGTCATACGCTTTGCACGCTTGCTGCCTTTCTCAATAGCAATCGCTATACCATTATATTTCCCGTCCTCATACTCACCGCGCTCCTCAAAAGAGCCCTCCGGAAAGATGTCCCGATAAAAATCCATATAGTGAACTTCCTCAAACAGCGCTTTCAAAGCACCTAAAATATCATACATCCCCATGCACCTCCAGCCCCCTATCAGGGCGTTATATTATCAATATATTTTTTCCACCTATTTCCCGACAAAAAAATCGGTCGCTTTTCGACCAGCTCCGACCCCCTCTGAGCACCCCTGCCAGCCCCCCTATAGGGGCGTTATATTATCAATATATTTTTTCCACCTATTTCCCGACAAAAAAATCGGTCGCTTTTCGACCAGCTCCGACCCCCTCTGAGCACCCCTGCCAGCCCCCCTATAGGGGCGTTATATTATCAATATATTTTTTCCACCTATTTCCCGACAAAAAAATCGGT
>OLNX01001640.1_pt1 | contig 18701 bp, 13 predicted proteins | sample 1672611 | NCBI WGS metagenome assembly OLNX01 (sample SAMEA3136705, study PRJEB25190) | human gut metagenome | reverse complement strand
GCACCGGAAATAGAGATTAGTTAAAATGTAGCAGCGAATCGCTCTGCGGCAGCCGCCGCCCGGTTGGGCTGACGCAATAAAGAATATTGAAAATTGAAAAACGGATTAAAAAACCGCGCGCCGGTCGGTTACGGCGCGCGGTTTTTTCGGGAGTTAACAAGGGAGAAAGAACGGATAATGCAAAGATTTTCGTCAAAAAAACGTTCATTTGCATTTCCGCTCATAATATATAACGCCGTATCTCATTGTGCAAGCGAATAAATTACATGATTTACATGATTTCTTGGAATGCAACATTTTTTCTTGCTTTAGCGGCCGCAGCGGTATATAATATGATTGAACAGCATTCATTTTCCGTATTGCATTCGCATTTGGAATTACATGAGGAGTGATAAATACTATGTCCATTCATAAATATCAGGCATTTTCAAAGGTCGCGGAGCTTGGCAGCATAACAAAGGCCGCCGAAGCGATGGGCTATACGCAGTCGGCCGTCAGCCGCATGATAGCCGACCTTGAGGATGAATGGAACCTGAATCTGCTGCGCAGAAGCCGCGGCGGGCTGGCGCTCTCCTCCGACGGGCTTATGCTGCTGCCGTATATCCGGGATCTGTGCTCGCACTATGACGTGCTTCAGGAGCAGGCAAACGCGCTGAAAGGTCTGGAGACGGGCTTCATCCGCATCGGCTCCTGCGCAAGCGTCTCAACGCAGTGCCTGCCGCCTATACTCAAGACCTTCGTCGACCGCTATCCGGATATTATTTTCCAGCTCCAGAACATGGAATACAGCGACACCGAGGAGGCGCTGTGCGCGGGCGTAATAGACTGCGGCTTTATATGCGCGCCGTTTTCGCCCGAGCTTGACGTCACCGTGCTCATGCGCGACAGGATGTTGGCTGTTCTGCCGTCTGACCACCCGCTGACGGATGCAAAATCCTACCCGCTCCAGCAGCTCAGTCAGGAGCGCATAATAAAGCTCACCGACGAGGCCAACAATGAAGTCTCCAAGATATTCACGCTGCTCAATTCAAAGCTCGACAAGCCCATAAGCGCATACTGCGACGTTAACGACGACTACTCCATCATGGCAATGGTCGAAAGCGGGCTTGGCGTTTCGATACTGTCGGAGCTTGTGACCCACCGTATGCCCTTTGACGTCTGCCTGAAGGAGTTTGACCCGCCGCAGTACCGCGATATTGCCATCGCCGTCAAGAAAGGTCGCAAGCCCTCGCCCGCGACGGAGAAATTCATCCAGATCGTGCTGGAGTTTTTCAGCAGCTACCCTGATAATTGACACATTAAAAAGCAGCCCTTTTTTGAGGGCTGCTTTTTTCAAGTTTGCACTCGTGCAATAATTGTAGGGGCGAGCATTGCTCGTCCGCATGTCGGTTGACTGTCGCATGAAAATCAGAACGCGAATTTTGACAATAGCACCTGTTTTACCGCTTTGAAAGATTTCAGAAACGGACGACCAGTGGTCGCCCCTACGTTATCGGCCTAATCAGTACGGGCAAAAAATGCAATCCGCCAAAACACCTCCCCATCAAGGGGAAGGCTTGAAATTTTGTCTTTATTCTGCCGTTCTAATTAAGAGCGCAACAAACGAAACAACGGAGGCAACCGAAATGATTGCCTCCGAAATTTTTATACGCATTAATTGAATGCGCGAGTGCATTAACGATTACAATAAATCTCACCGGTCGGGCTACTGCAATAACGACTACTTTAAATCTCAACGCGAATTGACACTGCGTCAGCAGCAATATAGCTCGCCGTCGCGGACGGTGACCGTGATCGTGTGCCCCGCCGGGATATCGCCCGCGAGTATTTTTCTCGCGATGAGCGTCTCGACCGCGCTTTGCAGATAGCGCTTGAGCGGTCTTGCTCCGAACACGGGGTCGAAGCCGCGCTCGATGATGAGCTGCTTTGCATCCTCCGTTATCTCAAGGCCGAGTCCCTTGTCCTCAAGCCGCTCGCCCAGCGAGCGGGTGAGAATGTCGATTATGCTGCCAAGCTCCGCTTTCGTGAGGGGCTTGAAGCACAGTATCTCGTCAAGGCGGTTGAGAAATTCCGGCCTGAACTGCTGCCTGAGCTGCGCCATGACCATGTCTCTCGCGCTCTGGCTTATCTCGCCATTTTCGCCTATACCCTCCAGCAGATACTGGCTGCCGAGGTTCGAGGTCATGATTATGATGGTGTTCTTAAAGTCCACCGTCCGACCCTGCGAGTCGGTTATCCTGCCGTCGTCGAGTATCTGGAGCAGGATGTTGAACACGTCGGGGTGAGCCTTCTCGATCTCGTCAAAGAGCACGACCGAATACGGCTTGCGGCGCACGGCCTCGGTGAGCTGGCCGCCCTCGTCGTAGCCGACGTAGCCCGGAGGCGCGCCTATGAGCCGCGACACGGAGAATTTCTCCATGTACTCTGTCATATCTATACGGACAATGTTGTGCTCGTCGTCAAACAGGCATTGGGCAAGAGCCTTTGCAAGCTCGGTTTTGCCGACGCCCGTAGGCCCCAGGAACATGAAGCTGCCGATTGGTCTTGCCGGGTCGGCAATACCCGCGCGGGAGCGCCAAATCGCCTCCGAGACCTTTTGGACGGCCTCGTCCTGACCTATCACGCGGCGGTGGAGCGTATCGTCAAGATGCAGGAGCTTTTCGCGCTCGCCCTCCATGAGCTTCGCCACGGGGATACCCGTCCACTTGGCGACGATGCCGGCTATCTCCTCGTCGGTGACGGTGTCGTGCACCATGCTGTGTTCCCTGCGCTCCTCGCTGCGCTGCTCTGCCTCGGCGAGCCTGCGCTCAAGCTCGGGCAGGTCGGAGTATTTAAGCTTTGCCGCCGTTTCGTACTCATAGCGAAGCTGCGCAGACTCTATATCAGCGTGCATTTTCTCGATATCGCTCTTGAGCTTTTTGACCTCGTCCACGCTGCTCTTCTCCGCCTCCCAGCGGGATTTCTGCTCGTTGAATTTATCCTTGAGATTCGCAAGCTCCTCTGTCAGCTTTTCCAGTCTGTCCATCGAGAGCTTATCCGTCTCCTTTTTCAGCGCCATTTCCTCGATCTCAAGCTGCATTATCTTGCGGCGGATATCGTCAAGCTCGGCGGGCATGGAGTCGATCTCCGTGCGGATGAGCGCGCAGGCCTCGTCAACAAGGTCAATCGCCTTGTCCGGCAGGAAGCGGTCGGATATATAGCGGTGGGACAGCGTCGCGGCGGCGACAAGCGCGTTATCGTGGATGCGCACGCCGTGATACACCTCGTAGCGCTCCTTCAGGCCGCGGAGAATGGATATCGTATCCTCCACCGTCGGCTCATCAACCATGACAGGCTGGAACCTGCGCTCGAGCGCGGCGTCCTTTTCGATATACTTTCGGTACTCGTCAAGGGTGGTCGCGCCTATGCAGTGCAGCTCGCCGCGCGCAAGCATGGGCTTTAGCAGGTTGCCGGCATCCATGCTGCCCTCGGTTTTTCCCGCGCCGACTATCGTGTGCAGCTCGTCGATGAACAGGATTATCTGTCCCTCGGACTGCTTTACCTCCTCGAGCACCGCCTTGAGGCGCTCCTCGAACTCGCCCCGGTACTTTGCGCCCGCTATGAGCGCACCCATGTCGAGCGAGAAGATCGTCTTGTTTTTAAGCCCCTCGGGGACGTCGCCGCGCACGATACGCTGGGCAAGCCCCTCGGCTATCGCCGTTTTGCCGACGCCCGGTTCGCCTATCAGAACGGGGTTATTTTTGGTCTTGCGCGAGAGTATGCGCACAACGTTTCGTATCTCGATATCACGGCCTATGACGGGGTCAAGCTCGTTGTTTCTTGAGCGCTCGACAAGGTCTGTGCCGTACTTCGACAGCGCATCGTAGGTGTTCTCGGGGTTATCGCCGGTGACGGGGCCCTTCTTGACCTTGGAAAGCTCGGCGGTGAATTTCGCCTTCGTTATGCCGTGGTCGGCAAAAATGCGCTTTATGGCGGCGGTCGGTGCGGCGAAAATGCCTATCATAACGTGCTCGACGGAGAGATACTCATCGCCGAGGCTCTTTGCCGACTTCTCGGCGGCGTTCATCACTCGCTCTGCCTCGCGGGAGAGGTACACATCGTAATCCCCCGACACCTTCGGCAGTGCGTCTATCGCCGTGTTGAGCTCCGAGAGCACCGCGTTGCAGTCAACGCCCATCTTTTGCAGCAGCGAGGGGATAAGCCCGCCGTCCTGATCGACGAGCGCGTACAGCAGATGCTCGGGCATTATATACTGATTCCCGTTTTCCATCGCCATGGATTTTGCGGTTTGAATGGTTTCAATTGTTTTCTGAGTGAAATTCTGTGCGTTCATAGTAACATCTCCTTATATGAGAATGTCAGCCCTCCTGAGCTGTGAGAAATAGCAGGCCTCAACGTCTCTTGCGTCAAGGCGGCCGCTGAGGTAGCCCTTCATCATTGAGTCGAAAAGCTTTATATACTCCGATATGACACCGGCAAGCTCGTCGGACGTGCAGTCGCGGCGCGGAAGCGCTATGGAGCGGATGAATTTGCCGTCGTACAGGGCGTATCTCGGCGCGCCCTCGTCCATCATGGGTCGCAGGTGAGCGTCCTCAATGCTCTTCCAGATGCGGAAAAACTCCGTCATCGACTGTATCAGCGCCCGGGACTGCGTTCGGAAAATAACCGTCAGCTCGCCGAGATAATCGCTGTCGCCCCGGTACAGCTCCACCTCGTACTTTACCGTGGGGCGGTACTTGTACTCAAGCGAGGATTTGAGCGACATGGTGAGATTATTAGGCGCGAAAAACGGCACAAGCTCCCTCGACGGCGCGATAAGCTGCTCCATGGCCGAAAAAATATCGTTTATCCTGCGCTCGGGCGTCACGAGATTGACGTGCTCGGCAAGGATCTGATTTATAAGGTTTGAGCGGTTTGTTCCCATGTGGTGGGCAAGGCGGTCGATCTCCGCGACCACTTCGTCGGAAAGCATCAGGCTGTATAATGTCTTTTTCATAATTATCTCCTTCACATACAATTTCCCTATGTTTCGTATTTTAGTCCCGTCTCGATAATTTGTCAAGTGTTTTATATAAATATTTTTACGAATTATATTTTTTATAAAAATAAAGCAGAGTCAATAGACCCTGCTTTATTATGTGCAGTCTTATTTATAAATTTCGGCGTTTACGAATATTCTGCCCTTGCGGCTCATGCCGCCCTCGCCGGAGACTGCGCCCTTGCCCTTGCCGCGCAGGGATATGATATCGCCTTCTTTGACGGCGGCGTCGACCTTCATGCACTGGCTGTAGTTAAGGCTTGCGTCGCCGGCGGCTATGAACTCCGCCGCCGAGCTTCGGGATAAGCCGAACATCCCCGCCAAAACCGCGTCAAGCCGCATGCTTTTGACGGAAAAGCTCACCCGCTTTACCTTTCTCTCCGGTGCTTCGACCTCATCCAGCGCAAGGGGGCTTATTTTAACGCCGTACCTGCCGACCTTATCGAGGCTGCCGCTCAGGTGGCGCTCGACACCGCGCATGAGAAATATAGTCGCCGTGTCGCCCTTGACCCATATATCGCCGAGCCACTCGCGTTTTATGCCAAGCCCCATTATCGCGCCCATGTAGTCGCGGTGTCCCGGCTCGCCGAAGGCGGCCTTTGCACTGAACGCACATATATATTCGGATGCGTCAAAGCCGTCCTCTTCCATGTACGGCGGCAGAAAAAACGCAGCTCGGCGCTCGCATTCGGCGGCGCCGCCGAACAGGAGCATATTGCAGTCAGGCACATGCTGCGCCCATTTGCCGAGGGCAAACTGCTCGGCGGGCGTGAGAAAGGCCGTGTGCGTCACGGTATAGCTTTTTTCGCAGCGTCGGGCAAGGTCCTCCGCGCGCTTTATAAGTTCATCGTTTTCCATCAATATACTCCGATATCTGCTCCATAACAAAGCCAAGCTCGTTGACAAACTCCTTGCACGACATTCTCAGCACGCCCGAGCGCAGAGCCGACAGGCGGATGAGCGAATCGTTTGTCACAACGCGCACGGCGTAGTTTTTGCCGATGTCGTTTGCTAATTTTTCAATGTACATATCCGCAGTCTCGTTCTCCTTCGTGAAAACGATGCGGATACCGGCGGTGTCGCGCTCGCCGGGATTGCCCGCGACCTTGTAGCCGTCAAAAACGAGCACCAGCTCGCAGCCGCGAAACGCCCTGTAGCTGCGCAGCATATCCGTGAGCCTGCTCCGCGCAAGGTCGAGATTATCATCGGCAAGCGCTTTCATTTCGTCCCAGCCGAAAATGAGGTTGTAGCCGTCAACGATAAGATATTCTTTCTTGCTCGGCGCAATTATGCGCTCGGGCTCCCGCGTGTTTTGCACAGAGCCGTACTCGCGGCGGCGTATCGGCCCAAATTCCCGCTCCATTATTCTTTCAAGCTCCTCGTCGTCGAGGCTGAAAAAGCGTGGTCTGAGCGCGGGTTCAGGCGTTTTATCCCTGCCGAAGCCCGTGTCAAGGTGCATATGAGACTCGACCTCGTTCCACTTGACGACCGTTCCCGCGCCGTGGGAGCAGAAAACGGAGTCGGGCGTATTTTGCAGGTCGGCCTCGGGGTCGTAGCCTGCCGCCTCGATCACCTGACGCTCATTATGGCAGGGATAGTACCCTGCAAGGCGGAAGGATATCCTGCCTCTGCCGGAGGTATAGGACGCCAGAACGGAGGCGTAGCCGTTTAGCTCCGACACAGGCGCGATGCCCGATATCGCGCTGCCCTCCTCGGTCTTAAATTCGCCCGACATGGCGCGCACATCGCTTATCGCCCTGCCAATCTGCTCGGGCGGCGTCTCGATGCGAAATTCATACCACGGCTCAAGAAGCTGACTTTCCGCCTTCATTAGCCCCTGACGCACGGCCCTGTACACCGCCTCGCGGAAGTCGCCGCCCTCGGTGTGCTTAGGGTGGGCTTTGCCCGCGATGAGGCTTATTTTCATATCGGTTATCGGAGAGCCGGTGAGCACTCCGAGGTGCTGTTTTTCGGCAAGGTGCGTAAGTATCAGCCTTTGCCAGTTTATGTCGAGCTCATCCTCGCTGCATCGGCTTTCAAAGCTCAGTCCCGAGCCGCGCTCGGTCGGTTCAAGCGCAAGATGCACCTCAGCATAGTGCCGCAAAGGCTCGAAATGCCCGACGCCCTCGACGGCGTTTTTTATCGTCTCTCTGTACATTATGCCGCCGGAGTCTAAGCTCACGTCCATGTCAAAGCGCTCTTTGATGAGCGATACGAGCACCTCGTTCTGCACCTGTCCCATGAGCTGAATGTGTATCTCGCGCAGGCTGTCTATCCAGCTTATGCGAAGCTGCGGATCCTCGTCGGAGAGCAGGCGGAGCTTCTTAAACGCCGTCTGCGGGTCAATGTTTTTGGGCAGCTTCACCCGATACGACAGCACCGGTTCAAGCATCGGCGCTTCCGTGTCATTTTCAATACCAAGCCCCTGACCGGCATAGGTATTCTCAAGCCCCTGCACAGCGACTATGCTTCCCGCACACACCTCGTCGCGCCGCTCAAACTTTGCGCCGGAATATACGCGCAGCTCCGTCACCTTTTCGCCGTTTATAACCTCGCGGTTTTTAAGGCTGCCACCCGTTATTTTCATGCAGCTTAAGCGATTGCCGCGGCTATCGCGCATTATTTTATAAACTATCGCGCCGAATGCGTCGCCGTAGCTCGGCTGCCTTGTGTATTTTTCCAGAAACTCAATGAGCCTGTCCACCCCGTCAAGCTTCAGCCCCGAGCCGAACAGCAGCGGAAATGCGCGGCGGGTGAGAATAAGGCTTGCGATATCGTCCTCGTCTATTTTGCCGCTTTCCGTGTATTTGTCCAGAAGCCCCTCATCGCACATCGCGAGATTTTCCCGCAGCTCGGGCGTATCCTCGCCGAAGTCAAAGCAGTTTTCCGACAGGCGCCGGCGCACATCGTCCGCTATCCTCACCCTGTCGCTGCCGGTAAGATCCATTTTCGTCGCGAAAATTATCGTCGGAACACGGTGTCGCTCCAGCAGCCGCCACAGCGTTTCCGTGTGCGCCTGCACTCCGTCCGAGCCGGATATCACGAGCAGGGCGTAATCGAGCACCCTCAGCGTGCGTTCTGTCTCAGCGGAAAAATCAACATGTCCCGGCGTGTCAAGCAGGCACAGCTCCATCGCGTCCGTGCGTAGCTGCGCCTGCTTTGAAAATATGGTTATACCCCTCTCCCGCTCCAGCTCATGGGTATCCAGCGCCGTGTTGCGGTGATCGACCCTGCCGAGCTTTCTTATGCTTCCGCAGGTGTACAGCATCGCCTCCGAGAGAGTCGTTTTTCCGGCGTCGACATGGGCGATGACGCCGACAACGAGCTTTTTCATATCAGATCTCTATGAGCTCGTATTCCCTGCTGCCGACGCCTATGGCCGCCGCTGCCTCTATGGTGTGAACGCCGTTGCGGGATTCAATGCGCTCGATGAGGTCTGCCTTGCCCGCATCGTCGGAGGCGTAAACGAGGTCTATGCACGCCTGGTCGAGAGCCACGGGGTCAAGGGATGAGAGTATGCCGATATCCGCAAGCTTGGGGTCCGCCGCCACCGCGCAGCAGTCGCAGTCAACGGACATGTTCGCCATGACGTTTACAAACGCGATCTTGCCCGCAAAGCGGTCAACGATGCTCTTTGCGGCATCCGCCATGCACTCAAGGAAGCTGTCATGATCGGCGGTCCAGAGCGCCTCAATGTCCTTAACGCCGTGGATATACTTCTTGCCGTAGGATGACGCGAGACCGATGGATATATTTTTAAGCGCGCCGCCGTAGCCTCCCATGGGGTGACCCTTAAAGTGCGACAGCACCAGCATGGAGTCGTACTCGGGCATGGTTGCGCCGACATAGTTTTTCTCAAGATGCTTGCCGCCGACAACGGGTATCTCCATCTGATCCTCGGCGTCCATGATATCGACCTCGGCTATATCTATCCAGCCGTGAAGCTGCATGGTCTTGCGGTGCGCCTCCGTCGTGTCTCTGCCGCCGTCATATGCCGTGTTGCACTCGACGATGGTTCCGCCGACCTTATCAATTATGCTCTTCATAAGCGCGGGACGCAGGAAGTTCTGGTTTCCCGGCTCGCCGCTGTGAAGCTTCACGGCGACGTTGCCCGGAAGCTCTGTGCCGAGAGCGTCAAAAGCCCTAATGATATTCTCCGGGTTTATGTCTTTAATAAAATATACTTTCGATTTTTCCATTGTTTTTACCTCCTGTATATTAATATCGTACAGCATTATATAGCATTATTTTGTTTTATTCAAGAATTCCTATTCCATTTCAGGCTGTTTTGTAATAAAATGTTTAAGCGGCGGCTCCTCGCCGGAGGGGCAATTCGTTGCTGCGCTTCAAATAAACGCTTTTGCGGTATCCCGACCAGTGATAATGGCAATTATCGTTTTTGCACTCGCGTTCTTAATTAGTGCACTCAAGCCTTCCCCTTGAGGGGAAGGCGTCGGCGTAAGCCGACGGATGAGGTGTCTGCGGTTGCCATTAAGGAGATATATACATGAAAATATTTTTTATAATTCTCTGCGTGCTGTGCCTTGTTTCAGCGATAATCTGGCTGATTGGCTACAGCTTCGTGCGCATACTCATAAAGCGGCAGGATAACTGCCCCTCGCCCGAGACGGGCGGTAAGTGCTCCTCCCTTCTCGCGCCCACCGGACCCGCGCTCTGGGAGCACAACATTCCGTATTTTGCGCCATTTCGCGCTCTTCCCTTTGAGGAGCTTGAGATACGCTCGCGCGACGGCCTTACGCTTCGCGCAGATCTTCTTCGCGGCGATGCGGACGCCGGCGTCACGGTGATATTCTGCCACGGCTATAAATCCGAACCGGCATGGGACTTTGCCGCAATGTACGATTTCTACAAAGCGCAGGGGTACAACCTCATGTACCTGCACATGCGCGCCCACGGCAAAAGCGAGGGCAAGTACATAGGCTTTGGCGCGCTGGACAGATATGACCTTGTGCTCTGGGCGGAGAAAGCCGCCGAGCTTTTCCCCGGCAGCTCCGTATTCTTCCACGGCATGAGCATGGGCGCGGCAGCCGCCCTGCAAAGCGCGGAGCTGCCCCTCCCGGAAAACATCTGCGGCATCATTGCCGACTGCGGCTTTTCCTGCACCGATGAGGTGTTCCGAAACCTCGTCGGCAAGGTGTATCATATCCCCGCCACGCCCTTTGTCAACATATTCGAGCTTATAAATCTCGTCACGGCAGGCTACGGCTTCCGCGACGGCGACTCAGTGCGCAGTATGCAGCGTGGGAAAACTCCGCTGCTGTACATCTGCGGCGACAGCGACATATACGTCCCCGTCGACATGGCCATGCGCATATTCGACGCCTGCACGGCGGAAAAGGAGCTGCTGCTCGTCCCCGGTGCGGGACACGCGGCAGCGTATATGCTCGAAACGGGAAAATACCAAAACGCAGTTACGGAATTTATAAAAAATCATCGGAGGGAGAATTAACATGGGCAAAAAGAAAGGCATAGGCGCGCTCAACTGGACGCTGCTGCTGGTTATCGGCTTCTCGGCTCAGATCGCGTGGGTCATCGAAAACAACTGGTTTGCAAACTTCCTGTATTCGGATTTCGGCGCACAGCTCGGCGTCGTGACCGCAATGACCATATGCTCAGCGACCGCGACCACCTTCTCGGCGCTGTTTTTCGGAACGCTTTCCGACCGCATCGGCTCGCGCAAAAAGCTCATCACCTGGGGCTCGATACTGTGGGGCATCTTCACCATCGCCTTCGGCATGACCCACTACCTGCGCGAGAGCATTTATAACGACATCATGCTCATCGGCGTTACCATCGTCGCCGCCGACACAATAATGAGCTTCTTCGGCTCCATGGCAAACGACGCAGGCTACAACGCCTGGTACGCGGACATGATGGACGATTCAAACTCCGGTCAGATAGGCGCGGTTGCGGCGACTCTGCCGGTAATCGGCACCCTTGTGGGCACGCTCGTGGGCGGTATGTTCGTAAACGGCCTTGCGACCGAGGCAAATCCGCAGGCAGGCTACATTATATTCTTCACCGTCGCGGGAGCTGTCACGATCTTAGTCGGCATCGCCTCCATGTTCCTGCTAAAAGACGATCCCAAGCTCAGGCCCGTCAAGGACGGCGGCTTCTGGCACCAGTTTGCATCCACCTTTAACATAAAGCGCTTTGTTTCAAACAAAGAGCTTGCGCTCGTTTTCCTGACGCTGTGCATTTTCTTCATTGGCTACAACTGCTACTTCATCCACATAATGAACTGGATGAACTACACGCTCGGCTTTAAAGACCCGAGCCTCATTCTCGGCATCCCGCTCGTGCTTGCCGTGCTGCTTGCCATTCCCTTTATCAAGGTCATAAACGATAAAAAGGTTCCCTCCGTCGCCGCGTTCGCAACGATAATAAGCATTGTCGGCTGCCTGTTTGTCTACTTCGTCGTGGGAAATATGTCTGCGGGCTTTGACACTGAAAACGCGCTGAATATCGGCGCAAACTGGCCGTGCTTTGTCGGCATTATCCTCGTCGGCGTGGGCTATGTCGTATTTATGCAGTCGATGACCGTCTGGATGAAGCGGCTTTATCCAGAGGAGCACCGTGGGCAGTTTGAGGGCATCCGCATCATGTTCTTCGTGTTCTTCCCGATGATCGCCGGGCCTCTGCTCGCAGATCCCATCTGCCGCGCTTTCGGTGAGAAGGTATATCAGGTGGTCGACTGCGGAAATCTCATTTTCGTCACCGCCGACCGCGCCGCCGAGATGGGCTACGACATAACGCAGATCGCAGAGGGCTATCTGCCCGTCAACGAGCTGTTTATCGCCGCCGCCGTTGTCACGCTGCTGTCGCTCATCCCGATGTCCATCGCCGCGAAAATGTATAAAAAGCGCAACTAGCGGCGGCTGCCGCAGAGCAATTCGCGTTTAGATTGGCGATAATCTCTTTTGCGTCAGCTCGATTATAGACATTGGCGTATAACGACAATATCCAAGCTCTACGGTCGGGCTGACGCAAAAAAGGATTCTTTTAAATCTGAACGCGAATTGACCCTGCGTCAGCAGCGTCAGCCCGATTATATAAATTTGAAATAAACGAAAAACGAACAAACGGACGAGCGATGCTCGCCCCTACGGATACGGATTTTATTGTAGGGGCGAGCATCGCTCGTCCGCGTGTCGGTTGATTTCTGCACCAATTGATCGCGCGAGTGCAATGACAATAACAGTAATGTCACCGGTCGGGCACCGGCAAAAGCGATTACATGAAGAGGAAAAGCGAAAAGAAAAAACGGTCGGGCTGACGCAATAACGACTATTTGAAGCGTGAAAACGGATAAAAAAATCTTCTGCCTGTCAGGGCAGAAGATTTTTTTCGAGCAGAACGAGCTGCACATCGGGTATCCCGTTAAACACGCAGGGCACTATATCGGCTTCGCGGTAGCCGAGCTTTGCGTACATAGAGCGCGCGGTAAGATTTCTTGCATTGGTGTCCATTCTCAAAACCGTGCAGCCGCTCTCACGCGCCAAGCTTTCGTAAAATCCCACAAACGCCTTGCCCACGCCCCTGCCGGAAAAGAACGGGTCGACAACGAGCGTGTGCAGCACCATGACCTTATCTTCTTCAGCCGGATACAGCCACCCGCCATTTGCGTACACATCGACCTGCTGCTTATTGATTATCGCGGCGGCCACTACCGCCCCGCCGCACTCGCATACGAACAGATCATCGCGCTCAAGCGCTGCCCGCGCCGTACCCTCTGTCGGGTACACGCCCTCTATCCAGCCGATGCTCAGCTTGCCCTCGCGCTCGGCGGCGTGAATGCGCTCATATATCCGCGAAACGGCGGGAATATCGCCCGCCTCCGCGCTCCTGAAGCTCGGCTGCCTCGCATCGACGATTCTATTTATCATTTTCGCAACTCCCAAATCGTCGTTTGCCTCGCATATCAGATCCGCCGCCTCAAGGCAGCTCGCGCTCGCGTTTTTCACCGCGACTCCGAGTCCCGCAAACGAAAGCATATCCGCGTCGTTATCGCCGTTTCCGAAGGCCGAGACCTGCGCGGCCGGTATGTTCAGCATCGCGCACAGACGCCTTAACGCCGCGCCCTTACCGGCGGCAGCGTCGGATATCTCAACAAGCCTCGGAGACGAGCTTGTAACATACACGTTTTGAAGCTTTTTTGCCCGCTCCCGCAACATCTCATGCTGCTCGCCCGGCGCGCTCAGTATATCTATACTGTCGAGCCTGTCAATGTTTTTAAGTATAAAGCCGCGCATATCCGCAACCGGCTTTCGCGTTGTGCGCACATATTCCACATATGCCGGAGCGCAGCCAAAGCGCAGCGGGTCGGCTGCGTATTCCGCGTCGCAGTAGGGCTGTCCGTCGACAAACGCCTCAAAGCGCTCGCCCTCGAACAGAGAGAGTATCTGCATAACGCTCGCCGGGGCTATCGACAGGCTCATGAGCCTGCGCCCGTCGGGGACGCTCTCGATAGCCGCACCGTTTGAAGTTATTGCATAGCTTATGCCACCTATGCCGAGCACCTGCGCGGGCAGGGCGCGGAAGGCTCTGCCGGAGGCGACGACGATCTCTATCCCTGCCGCTATCGCACGTTTGAGCGCCTTTTCCGTCTCCGGGGCAAGTCGGGAGTCCGAGCCGAGGGTCGTATCGTCAAGGTCGAGCGCGATGAGCCTTATATCCTCAAGTTTTACCAAAGCCGTCACCGCTTTCCTCAGTAGACTATTCTTATCCTGCGCGGCAGCATTTCAATGGTGTGGTGGATATCGCCTACGCACTTTTCGCCGTCCAGCGCCCAGTTGAGCTTTTTCATGCACTCAAGCTCGATTTTATCCGTGCGGCAGAAGAAGCACAGCTCGTTGTTGAGGTTCTGCGTGCTCAGCGCGGCTATCGTCGCCTGAAGCTCCGCAGGCGATGTCGGGCGGCGCAGGAGCAGCACCTCAAACAGCCCGTCATCGGCGACGACCGTCTCACCGAACAGATTCATCGTTCCCGCAAGCGAGCTTGAGGACGCGGCAATGCCGAAAATGTACTCGCCCTCTATCGTCTGACCGTTTATTTTCAGGCGCAGGTGCTCGCTCTGGAGCTTGGATATATCCCTTATGCCGTCGAGAATATACGCGTAAAAGCCGAGCTTGTTTTTAAGGCGCTGAGGCGTTGTATACGGCAGCCATGTAAACGCGCCGAAATCCGCCGCGTTTATGAAATATTTGCCGCCGAGCCTGCCGACGTCAACGCGGTGCTCGCTGCCCGCGACGATGTTCCCCGCCGCCATGATAATGTCATTGCTGATCTTATGGAAATCGGCAAAATCATTCGTACTGCCGGAGGGCATATAGCCGATGGGTATGTCAAGCCCCGCGTCTATCATTCCGCTTACGACCTCGTTCAAGGTTCCGTCGCCGCCTGAGCAGCATATCATGTCAAAGCCCGCGCCGTATGCCTTCACATAGTCGCAAGCGTCGCCCCTGTCGCGCGTCGGGAAGTAGCTGACTCTGTACCCCGCGTCCATGAATATTCCCGTCACCTCTGCGAGCTGACGCACCATCTCGCCCTTACCGGCGACCGGATTCACGATAAGCATCATCTTCTTATCCAGAGGCGGGAGCAGCTTGGAGGGTGCTTCCTGCACCTGCTCCTTCACCGTTGAGCGCTTTTCGTCAAAGCGTTTGTATTCCTCAAGGACTCTTTCATATATCGTCTTTGCCGCCTCAAACGGGAACTCCGACTCACGCCGTCTGACCATCTCCATCATATCGACCGCACCGCTCATGCAGGTTCCGACCAGATCGGCAACGCCGGAGGCGGTCTCCGCTTCGAGGGCATATGCGTTTTGGGTCATGAACTCGATATTGCGGCTCTCGCAGCCGGGCACGGCGTCAATGTAAAGTATGGGCAGGCGCTTGGCTACGGCCTCCGTGGTGCTCAGTCCGCCGGCCTTGGTGATGATGAGATCCGCCGCGTCCATGTAAATGCTCATTTTGTCCGTGAAGCCGCAGATTTTTATGCGTATATCGTCGCCTGTGAGAAATTCCAGATCCTTTACGAGCTGGCGGTTGCTGCCGCAGACGATTATCAGGCTGTCGTCATCGCCCAGAAGCTCGCTTATGCGCAGGGCGATACTGCGTATAGGCCCGCAGCCCATGCTGCCGCAGCACAGCATCAGCACCCGGCCCTCCTCGCTCATGCCGAGGGCGCGGCGCGCCGTTTTTTTATCGGTTTTTGAGTAAAACTCCTCCTTGACGGGGATTCCGGAGGCGACGATCTTATTTGCCAGCACGCCCTGCTGCACAAACTCATTGCGCAGCTTTTCATGCGGGATGAAGAAGACATCCGCGTCAAGCTCCGCAACGCCGGGACTGCATGTGTAGTCGGTCGCGACGAAGAAGCTCGGTATCATTATCTCGCGATTCTGGCGAAGCTCCGTCATCATCATCGCCGCGAATATATGCACCGATATCACGGCGTCATAGCTGCCGGAAAACAGCAGGCGGCACAGTTCCTCCGCGCCCTTGGCGTTTTGCTCGAAAAAGCGGGTCTGCGGCCGTTTTTCCTCCTTGCGGTAGCCCACGCCGTAGAGCTTGGGGGCGTATTTATACGCAAGCTCATGGCCGCGGCTTATAAGCTCCGCCCGCATCTTCGGCAGAAAATCAAGAGCGTTCACAATGTCGTTCTCAACGCCCATTTTTTCAAAATACGCGCCGATCGCCGCAGCCGCCGTGTTGTGGCCGCCGCCGGTGCTGCAAGTCAGTATAAGTACCTTCATTCCTTTGCCGCTCTCCTTTTTCTTCTTTGCTCAAGCATCACCAGACGGGGTCTGTTATACCGCTGGATGATGATAAACGGAAGGTTTCCGAACAGATTGTAAATTATCAAAAACAGCGCCGCCCAGCCGTCGCGCCACCAGAATAGTATCACGAGCGAGAGGATAATGAGCGCCCAGTGTACACATTCGGCGACGCAGGTCTCCGCTATGAGCGTATCCATGCCGCGCTCTTTATTCTCCTTAGTGAGCTTCTTTTTCACCATGTCGGGCATGATGCGGCTCATATCGGGCAGAATATCCTTCCAGTGCTTTATGCCAAGCTTCTCATACGCTTTGCCGCCCTTTTCCCAGCCGGCCGTCTTATAAGGGAAGCGCTCGGCATTGAACGCGCTCCTCGGCAGCGCCTGGCCGATGAAATGCGACAGCAGCCCTAACAGGGCAATATATATCAGACTGTAAACAAGCTTCATTTCGTCTCTCCAAGCATTTTAACGTATCGCGCGCTGTACACCGCAAGAGACAGCACTATAAGTCCTATGCACAGCACGACGCATGCATTGGATATCGCCAGCGGTATGTCCGGCACGATGACGTGCAGCATCATGACAGCATACATTACGCCGGTGCAGAGCTTGCCGCACCAGATTGCGCTGTTTACCGTCTCTGTCTTTTTGAGGACATAAACGCCCATCGCGAGCATCACAAGCTCCTTGACGACATGGACGCCCAAAAGTATCCACATAGCCGGGTAGCGTGTGGCAACGCAGAATATCATCGCGCACTGCGTCAGCTTATCCGCAACGGGGTCAAGCGCTTTTCCGAGATTTGTTATCATGTTATAGCGCCGCGCTATCCTGCCGTCTAAAACGTCGCTCAGGCCGGACGCCGCCAGCGTTATCAGCGCGGCCGCAAAACGCTCCTGCATGTACAAAACTATGAACACCGGGATCAGCACTATTCTGAAATAGCTGAGCAGATTCGGGATCGACAGCGCCTCTTCCGAGAAGTTGATCACCTTGTTTTTCTTTTTTCCGTCGTCGGTCATTTTTTCGCACCTACCTTATGTTATCAATTTTAGTTTTTTCAGCTTCCCTTGGCAATATGCAATGTGGGCAAAATGCGCAAATTTTGACGGGAGTCTATAAAAAATTTACAGATTATTAATTTCTCGCGGCTTGTAAATCCGTATAATACGCAGGGCAATTGTGCCTAATAATGCAAATTGGAGTTTTTATCATGAACAAAAATTACGATGTTGCGATAATCGGCTGCGGTACGGCAGGCATTTTCGCCGGCTACGAGCTAATATCAAAGCATCCGGAGCTTAAAATCTGCGTGCTCGAGCAGGGCGGGGATATATATTCCCGGCACTGCCCCATCGTCGCGGGCAAGGTCAGGGAGTGCATCCACTGCGGCGTCTGCGATACCATGTGCGGCTTCGGCGGCGCGGGCGCGTTTTCCGACGGAAAATATAACTTCACCACCCAGTTCGGCGGCTGGCTGACCGACTTCATGGACGAGGACGAGGTCATGGAGCTGATAAACTACGTCGATACCGTCAACATGAAATACGGCGCTACCGACAAGACCTTCTCCACCGACACGCCCGAGGCGCGCGCACTCGAGCGCGAGGCGCTCAAATACGACCTGCATCTGCTTCAGGCCAAGGTCAAGCACTTAGGCACCGAGAACAATCTTCGCATACTTCAGAATATGTACGAGGACCTCAAAAAGGTCATCGAGTACCGCTTCCGCACCGAGGTCATCGCCATCGACCGCGACGGCGGCGGCTACCGCCTGAGCCTCAAAAACGGTGACAGCGTCGGCTGTGACTACCTCATCGCGGCTCCCGGCAGAAGCGGCGCGGAGTGGTTTGCAAACCAGTGCAAGAAACTGGGCATAAAGCTTATAAACAATCAGGTCGATGTGGGCGTTCGTGTTGAGCTGCCCGCCACCGTTTTCGAGCACATCACAAATGTTGTTTACGAAAGCAAGCTCATCTACCGCACAAAGCAGTACGGCGACAAGGTCCGCACCTTCTGCATGAACCCCTACGGTCACGTCGTCGCGGAAAACGTCGAAGGCATCAACACCGTCAACGGTCACTCCTACTCAGACCCCAAGCTCCAGAGCCAGAACACGAACTTCGCCCTGCTGGTGTCAAACCGCTTCACAGAGCCTTTCGACGAGCCGTACCGCTACGGCAAGCACATCGCTTCGCTCAGCAACATGCTCTCCGGCGGCGTTTTAGTGCAGCGCTTCGGCGATCTTGTAAAGGGCACGCGCACAAATCAGCACAGACTCAATCAGTCCTACACCCGCCCGACTCTGACGGCGGCCGTCCCCGGCGATCTGAGCCTTGCCCTGCCCAAGCGCCAGCTTGACGACATCATTGAGATGATATACGCGCTCGATAAGATAGCCCCGGGCACCGCCAATTACGACACGCTTCTCTACGGCGCCGAGGTCAAGTTCTACTCCTCCCGCCTTGAGCTGAGCGGCAAGCTTGAGACTGAGTTTTCAAACTTCTTCGCCATCGGCGACGGCGCGGGCATCACCCGAGGTCTTGCTCAGGCAGCCGCCTCCGGCGTCAAGGTCGCCAAGGTCATCTCCGACAGAATTTAAAAACACATAGCAACGGAGGCAATCAAATGATTGCCTCCGTCTTTTTTTATTCGTTTTTGCGCTTCAAATAATTGTTATTGCGGCAGCCCGACCAGTGACATTGGCAATAATCGTTATTGCACCCGCGCTTTTAATTAGAAGCAGCAGAGTTTAGAGCACGTCATACCTCCCTCTGACGAGGGAGGTGGCTGAGCGTCAGCTCAGACGGAGGGAGAGAGCGCCAGCTGACGCAGAGCAATTCGCATTGAGATTTTTGAT
>OLNX01001639.1_pt1 | contig 18705 bp, 21 predicted proteins | sample 1672611 | NCBI WGS metagenome assembly OLNX01 (sample SAMEA3136705, study PRJEB25190) | human gut metagenome | reverse complement strand
ATCAAAAATCTCAATGCGAATTGCTCTGCGTCAGCTGGCGCTCTCTCCCTCCGTCAAAACCTGCGGTTTTGCCACCTCCCTCGTCAGAGGGAGGCATAGGGTGCGGCAATTGATTCAACATTGCTGCCTCTAATTGACCGCGCGAGTGCAAAAGCGACTACTTGAAGCTTTGATGCGATAATAAAGCCTCAACCTGAAATGAATTCAAAATATCTTGATTTTTACGCGGGTGCTGATAAAATAATTTCAGCCTGATTTTGGCTTCGTAAGATATTATGCCTTGTGAGGTGGATATAATGCGTATACTTATAGCCGAGGATGAGGTCGGCATCGCCAAGGCGCTCAAGCTCATACTCGAAAAAAACCGCTTTTCCGTTGACATGGTTCACAACGGAACCGACGCGCTCGACTACCTGCTGTCTGTCAGCTACGACGCGGTCGTGCTGGATATAATGATGCCCGGACTTGACGGGCTGGAGGTGCTCAGCCGCGCGCGCGAGGCGGGCGTGAGCGCGCCGGTGCTGTTTTTATCGGCCAAGGCCGAGGTCGAGGATCGCGTTGCGGGTCTTGACGCGGGCGCGGACGACTACCTGCCCAAGCCCTTTGCCACGAGCGAATTCATCTCCCGCGTCAAGGCGCTCACCCGCCGCAGCGGAAGCTACGTCCCCGAGCTCATACGCCTCGGCAATACCACGCTCGACCTGAGCGGCTATACCCTCAGCACAGGCGACAGGAGCGTGCGGCTGAACAACAAGGAGTTTCAGCTCATGGAGCTGTTCATGCGCAACCGAGGCAGGGTGTTCTCCACCGAGAACCTCATGGACAAGGTGTGGGGGCTGGACTCTGACGCCGAGATCGACGTCGTGTGGACGTATATCGGCTTCCTGCGCAAAAAGCTCAAGCAGCTCTGCGCGGATATCGAGATAAAAACCATACGCGGCGCGGGCTACGCACTGGAGGTCACGGAATGCTGAAAAAAATGCGCCGCCGCTTCATCGGCGCGGCGATGGCGGCGTTTTTCGCCGTCACGCTGCTGCTTCTTCTGACGGTCAACCTATGGAATTACAATATAACGACCGACCGGCTCGACTCCACGCTTGACGCGATGTCGGTCTGGGGCGGCGCGGCCGCCTACGGCGACGCCGACTACCCGCTCTCGGGCATATTCGGCGACCGCTCGCCGGAGGCGCGGTACATGACGCGCTATTTCTGGGTACAGCTCGACACAGAGCAGAAAACAGTGCGCGTGTTCAGCGATTACATTGCGTCGGTCAGCGCAGAGCAGGCGGCGGATTACGCCGTCAGCGTCGCACGCTCCGGTGAGGAGCGCGGCTACCGCGGCGAATACCGCTTTCTCGCGCATTTTTCCGATAATGGCAGCACCGTTGTGTTCCTCAACGCCTCGCAGGAGCTTCAGGCGGTGCGCACGCTGCTGATAGTCTCCTGCGTGGTGGCGGGAGTTAGCATGCTGCTGGTGTTCGCGCTCGTTTCCGCGTTTTCAAAGCGCGCCATCGCGCCGTATGTGAAGAATATCGAGATGCAAAAGCGCTTTATAACCGACGCCGGGCACGAGCTGAAAACGCCGCTGACCTCGATATCCACCAGCGCGGACGTGCTCGCCATGGCAGACTCCGACAACGAGTGGGTGGTAAATATCCGCCGCCAGTGCGTGCGGCTGTCGAAGCTTGTAACGAACCTCGTCACGCTCTCGCGGCTCGACGAGGACGAGCCCCTGCCGGACAAGGCGGAGTTTTCGCTCAGCGACGCGGCGTGGGAGGCGTCCGACCACTTTGAGACGCTCGCAAAGGCGCAAGGCCGCCGCTTTGAGCGCAGCATTGAGGACGAGCTGAGCATGTTCGGCGACAGGGTGCTTGTGCAGCAGATGATATCCATCCTGCTCGACAACGCCTTCAAGTACGCGGAGGCCGATGGCGACATAAGCTTCAGGCTCTATAAGAGGCGCAAGAGCTGCGTTATCGAGATGTATAACGCCTGCGCGCCGGAGCGGCTCACGGATATAGACCGGTTTTTCGACCGCTTTTACCGCGCCGACAAATCCCGCTCGGCGGGCAGCGGCGGCACGGGCGTGGGGCTGTCGATAGCAAAGGCCGTGGCGGAGGCTCACGGCGGCAGCATAAGCGCCAAAGCCGTCCCCGGCGGCGTGACCTTCACTGCCGAACTTCCCCGCCGGCTGGCGGGCAGCGATTCGTTGCCACATCTTAAATAGTCGTTACTGCCAGTGCCCGACCATAGGCGCTGGCAGTATCTATATTGCACTCGCGCGCTTAATTAGATAATGCAATGTTCAATAACCTCTACACCCGTAGGGGCGAGCATCGCTCGTCCGGCGGCGGCTGCCGAAGATTTTCGGAAGTTATTATTTTCTCTGTGCCATTCCTTTTACGCGCTTGGGGTCGGGCGCTGTATCAAGCAGAACATCTGCTGAAACGTTATATAGCTTGCACAACCCAATAAAATGCCGTAGCGGAAGCTCGTTAGCGCCGCGTTCATAACGGGCATACATTGTCTGAGAGGTGCCGAGATATGCGGCTATCTGCTCCTGTGTCAAATCATTATCTTCTCTCAGCGCCCGCAGCTGTTCTATATAATTCATGCGTTACACCTGCCTTGTTATCTGATAACATCAGTTTAACAAAGTAAATATTTTTACTATTGACTTTAGTAAAGATATTTACTATAATTATTTATGTGAAGAGTAATTTCAATCTACATTCAATAATTTTTATGAGGTAATAACTATGATGGAGACTATAGTCCGGCTCTGGCACGGAGAGCTTGAACCTGTCAGATATGCAGGAATTAATAACCCAAATATAAAGCAGCTTGAAAGCTTGTTGCAGCGCAATGGCGAAAAGCTTGAAAAATACCTTGATGAAAAAGGAAATGATATCTTTGAAAAATATAACGACTGCGTAAAAGAATATATCAGTGTGCTCAGCGAGCAGTCCTTCTCTGACGGCTTCTGCCTTGGAACCAAGCTCGTCGCCGAGGCTCTGACATTCAATGAACCGTAGGGGAAGGATAAAAACAACGGCAATATACAAAAAATGGAGGCAACCGAAATGGTTGCCTCCTAAATTTTTATGAGCACTAATCAGGCAGACCGTAGGGGCGAGCACTGCTCGTCCGGCGGCGGCTGCCGCGAAGCAATTCGTTTCAACGCTTTGGGTAATCGTTTTTGCTGATACTCGACCGGTGATATCGGTAAAAGCTTTGTGTGACGGATGAGGTGTTTTTCCCTGTCTTAACCTGCTTATTGATCACGCGAAGAAAGAAATGGGCATGAGCCTCTGAGCACAAGTCGTTAATTGCAAATTGCCTCCAATACAGCATGCGCAAAAAGCCCTTTGAAATCAATGATTTCAAAGGGCTTTTGTGATAGCACCGCCCCTTTCACCCATCTATGTAAGCAATAGGTACACCGACCTTGGATGCATAATCTATTGTGTTTTTAGTCCCGCTCTGTTCGCCGTTAAACACGGCAATGACCCTGATGGCATGGTTGACCATCCATTCGTTTCTAATCTGAAAGCAAGACCGGCTATACCCCTCGCAGACATATTTCACGAAGTCGGCTGCCGCCAGTATGGTATTATATTGTGCTTTCCATTCTTGTTTCCAACCCACTTCAAAACCGTCATAAGGGCAGGCGCACATCAGCTTTATTGGGTAGCCCTCGTCACGAAGACTCAGAACGATTTGTGCAGCCCAAATATCCACTCCTCTTGCCATGCCGGTAATAAAAACATTCAGTCCGTCAGCGATTGCCTGGCGGATTTCTTTTTCCAGATCCTTTCTAAGCGCTTTTTCACTGCGGGTGAGTTTCTCCGGGCGATGGCCTGTAAAGCACACCCTGTGTGCTCTTTTCTCGCTTTCTATCATAGTATCGCCTCCGAATAAGTATCTTTTCTAAGATACATCATATCACATATCTATTTTCGATTCAATTCATATGTATTTTATCACTCACTTTAGAAGTAAAATAGTTATGAAAAAGGTGGTGACGCTATGGATATACATGCTCGTCTCCAGCAGCTATTGCGAGAGCGCGGTTGGACGGAGTACAAACTATCAAAGGAATGCGGTCTGGCACAGTCCACGATTGGCAACGCTTTCAGAAGAAATACAGTTCCATCCATTGCTACCCTTGAGACGATATGCAGAGGATTCGGCATCACTTTGTCACAGTTCTTTGCGGATACCGATATGGTAGAACTGACTCCGGATATGAAAGAAGTGTTCGATGCCTGGGTTTGTCTGAAGCCAAACCAGAAACAGGCCGTTCTTCAAATGCTTAAAGCCATGAGCCATGATAACGAATAATATGAAGTCTTTGGGCTTCTTTAGACTGTCGATAAAGCCGGAGCGTAACTGCTCCGGCTTTTTTCATAAAGAACTGGACACCAAGTCCGATACACATTGTATCAAAATTGATGTCCAGTTATGGTGCGTCAGCAGCCGCCGCCGGACGAGCTGACGCAAAAGCGATTATTTAAAATGTTAAAACGTAATAAAAAAAGAGTCGTTGTGGAGCAGATCCATGACGAGCATACGCCCCTCGAGCTCCGACGGCTTGCCCAGCAGGAGCTTTACCGCCTCGGCGGCCTGTATCCCCGCGCACACCGACGGTGTGAACGACAGACACGACGGCTCCGCCGCCGCGCCGCCGGCGTACAGCCGCTCTAAAGCTTTCGCAGGGTGCTCGGGCATGATAACCGCCGCCTGCAATGTCCAGCCGCCCACGGCGCCATAGACAAGCGGCAGCCCCGCCTCGCGGCAGGCCGAGGCAAGCTCTATGCGGCTCTCTACGTTATCAAGCGCGTCGATGACAAGGTCGTGCCCCGGCAGAATGCGCCTACAGCTATCGCCGTCAAGCCTCTCGCGCAAGGCGCGGAAGCGGACGTCGGGGTTCACCGCCGCCGCGTATTCGGCCGCAGTCTCCGCTTTGGAAGCACCGAGGGTATCGAGCGTACACAGGAGCTGGCGGTTTAAATTCGTCTCATCGAAAACGTCGAAATCGCAGAGCGTAATACCGCCGACGCCGATGCGCAGCATGTGCGCGAGGACATAGCCGCCCAGCCCACCGCCTCCGGCGATGAGCACGCGTTTTGCGCGCAGCGCCTCCTGCTCGGCCTGCGTTATCGCGCCGATATTTCTGCTGTAGCGTTCACTGAGCATGGTATCACCTCTTCATTCAATGAGGAAATTATAATTTGAGCGCATAAAAAAATCAAGCTCCCGAAGTAATCGGAAGCTTGTTTTTCGTTTAAATGTTATCAGTCAGTGACGTAGGGCAGGAGAGCGATCTGACGGGCTCTCTTGATAGCCTCGGTGAGCTGACGCTGATGCATTGCGCAGGTGCCGGTGGTGCGGCGGGGCAGGATCTTGCTGCGCTCGGACATGTAGCGGCGGAGCTTCGCGGTATCCTTATAGTCGATGCTGGTGGCCTTATCTACGCAAAACTGGCAGACTTTTCTGCGCTTACGGTTTTTGGGATTGTTCTTATCGAAAGCCATAGCTGTATCCTCCTATCAAAATTTTAGAACGGCAGCTCGCCGTCGTCGTCGCCGAGCTCGGAGAATGCGGAAGCGCCCATAGAAGGGCTGACGCTCTCGTAGCTGCTGCTGTACGCGGGACGGGATTCGCTGCGCATTTCGCCGCCTTCGCGGCGCTTGCTTTCGCCGAAATAGATATTGTCAACAACGACCTCGGCGCTGCGGCGTTTGCCGCCCTCGCGGTCGGTCCAGTCGCGGATCTGCAGGCGGCCGGAAACGACGGCCATGCTGCCCTTCGAGAAATACTTGTTGACAAATTCGGCGGTCTGACGCCATGCGACGCAGTCGATGAAATCGGTCTGCTTCTCAGCACCGTCGCGGCCGCCGAAGTCGCGGTCGACAGCGAGGGTGAAGGACGCCACAGGTGTCTGGGACTGGGTGTATCTGAGCTCGGGATCGCGAGTCAGACGCCCCATGATCGTGATGTGATTAAGCATAACTCGTCTCCTTACTCTGCGCGCAGGGTAATCAGGCGACGCATGATGCCGTCAGTGATGCCGAGGATACGATCCAGCTCAGCAGGGAAATCTGCGGAGCTTGTGAACTTCATCAGCACATAGTAGCCCTCTGAAATGTAGTTGATCTCGTAAGCGAGCTTGCGCTTACCCATCTCCTCCAGTTCGTCCAGGGTACCATTAGCCTCAACAAGTGCCTTGAACTTCTCGACGACAGCAGCGGTCTGCTCCTCGGTGAAGTTCGGGTTGATGATGTACATTACTTCGTACTTCTCAGTTGATTTTGCCATGGTTTGCACCTCCTTCTGGTCATTTGGCCCCCGCACCCGGCGGGAGCAAGGATAGCCTGTCGATTCCGACAAGCCCTATTATTATACACGTTTTTCCCCGATTGTCAAGTTTTTAAACCGATTTTCTCCTTTCGTCTTTCAGCTTAAAGCAATCGCTATTGCCAAGCTCACCGGTCGAGACACCGCAAGAACAATCGTGCCTCCGCACTGCTTCTTGCCATTATCGCCAAAATTTGATAGTATAAATTATAATGTCGGCAGAGAGGAGAATGCTTATGACAGAGCTTGAAAAAATTGAGCGTGCAAAAACGTATATAGACAAGTTGGCAAACGGAATTAATCCTGTTGATGACACTATGGCGCCCGATGCAGACATCATAAACAATGTGCGTTTATCAAGATGTTTTTTCTTCGTATCTGATGTGCTGCGTCAAGTGATTGAAAATGGCGGAATAGGCTCGGCGGCCGCAGAAAAGAAGCCGAAGAAGCTGCCTCTGTCGATTCCCTTTGAAAAGAGAGGCGAGTTTAACTATTCGGAAAAGCCGATTCCGGCCAGCGAAATTGCCAAGCGCGTAAATATGCTGGTCGATACTGAAAATATGAAAAAGTTCAGCTATTCGGCCATCCTCACATGGCTTACAGAAATCGGTATGATGGAAATTGCAGTTACGCCGGACGGGAAGCAGGTGAAGCGGCCGACCGAAATCGGCAGAGAAAGCGGCATTTCCGTAGAAGAACGCACCGGCCGCGACGGCCCTTATCCGGTGGTCGTTTACAATAGCGAGGCGCAGCATTTTATCGTGGATAATCTGGATGCGATCATCTTTGCGGGAAATCTGAATGCGCAGATGCAGGGCACGCCCTGGACGAGAGAGCAGGATGACTGCCTCACTGATCTTTATAAAAAGTCAGTGCCTCTGAGTGAAATAGCAATTACCCTAAAGCGCAGTACGTCCGCTGTGGCAGGAAGGCTGAAAAAATTGGGCTTGAGATAAGCCATGGACTATAATCTCTTTTGCAAAGAAAAGCCCTCAGGAGCATTGCTCCTGAGGGCTTTTGAAAGTAGTGACCTATTCTGATACGAAATGCACACCCCGCTGACCTTTCGTGTAAAGGTTCAAAGGGTGCGCATTTTTTAATTATTCCCCATGACCGCAAAAGAAAGACCGCAAAACCGTTCACCCCAAAAAGGTGTGCGGCCTTGCGGTCTTACTCGTTTCGGTGCGGTTACGCTCCGACCTTGATTTTTGTGCCGTTGGCAAATACAAAGGTGATTTCGCCGTTCCTGTGGACGATGGCTTTTTCAATCATTACCGTCCAGATGGTGTCGTTCCAGTCGTGCATCACCTCTGGCTGTTTTTTGAGAGTGCGGATATAAAGTGCCATCTTCTTGTCCTGCTGACTGCGGACGGTGCGTAGGCTCTGCAACCTTTCCAGTTCCGCAACCGCTTTCTCATACCGTTCAGTAAGGACTTCGTACTTTTTGAGGTAGGCTTCCTGGGACTGTGCCGTGGATGCGTTTTCCTTGACTGCCACCTTGACCAGTTCGGCAATCACCTGGGTCTCTTCGAGCTGCCGTTCAATGTCGGCGTCCAGTGTTCCGAAGTCCATCAGCTTCTGCCGCCATGCTTCGATTTCCTTTATAATCTGCACCCGATCCTGCATCATCAGATTGTAGGCTTTGATGAAAAGCTGCTGTATGGATTCTGTGTCCAATGCGGGGGTGTGGCAGTGTTCCTCACTTGAGAATTTGCCGTTGCACTGCCAAATGGTACGACGATACTGGTCGGTGGAGTGCCAGACTTTGGGGCCAAAGAAAGCACCGCAGTCCTCGCAGACCAGTTTGGCTGAAAGAATACTTTTGCCGCTGTAGGCTTTCCCCAGTGTCTTGCGTCTGGCGAACTCTGCCTGCACTTGATCCCATTCGTCCGGCTCAATGATGGCGGGGTGGCTACCTGTCACATAATACTGTGGCACTTCACCCTCGTTGGGCTTCATTTTCTTTTCCAGAAAATCCACCGTGAATGCCTTCTGGAGCAGTGCGTCACCCTTGTATTTTTCGTTCTGAAGGATACTGGTGACCGTAGTCTTGCTCCATTTTGCTTTGCCGCCCGGTGACGGGATGCCCAACTCTTCCAAGTATTTGCAAATGCCTGCTTGGGTCTTGCCTTCGAGAAAAAGCCTGTAAATCAGCTTCACGACCCTGGCTTCGCTTTCGACAACCGCAGGCCGTCCATCCTCGCCCTTTTCATAGCCGAGGAAGCGTTTGTACGGCAGATGCACTTTGCCATCGGAGAAACTCTTGCGCTGTCCCCAGGTGATGTTTTCGGAAATGCTGCGGCTTTCTTCCTGTGCCAGAGAGGACATGATGGTGATGAGCAGTTCGCCCTTGCCGTCAAAGGTGTAGATGCCCTCTTTCTCGAAATAGCACTCCACGCCGTTCTCTTTCAGCTTTCGGATGGTTACCAGGCTGTCGACCGTATTTCTCGCAAATCGGCTGACCGACTTGGTAACGATGAGGTCGATTTTACCGTCCAGGGCATCGGTAATCATTTCTTTGAACCCCTCACGGCGCTTGGTGTTAGTGCCGGAAATGCCCTCGTCCGTATAGACTTTTACGAACTCCCATTCCGGCTTGGACTGTATGAATTTGGTGTAGTAATCAACCTGGGCTTCATAACTGGTGAACTGTTCATCGCTGTCGGTGGAAACACGGGCGTACCCAGCGACACGTCTTTTCCGTGCTGCCACCGAAGGCAGATGCGTCAGCGGGTTTATGGTTGCGGGTATCATCGTAACTTTAGGCATTCTGGTTCCTCCTTTCCAGGGCTTTCTGACGGGCAGTTGCCTTCATCTCGTCCGTCCAACTTTGGCGGCGGGAGCGGTCTTGCCATGTCCGTGTAATCTCCGAACCATCAAAGAAACGGAAAATCAGCACATTCCCGTTGCAGACCAGAATACTCTTTATGAGCCTGCGGAGTAACTCCTCTGGAAAATCCATCTGCCCAAGTACCTCTGCCGTCACAGCCTGCAAGGTTTCCTCTGGGATCTGTTTGGAAGCGCAGGCGGCTTTGCCCATTGAATTGAATGTACCGCAAACCCAGACGGGACCCGTTTTCGTGACCTTGCGCCGATAGTTCTTTCCGCAGCCGTCACAGACCAGAAGGCTTGTGAAGGGGTACGCTTTCTTGGGTGCAGGCTTTTTCAAGAACCGAGCCGCCCGTCGGGCTTTTTCAGCCTGCACCGCTTGGAAGGTCTCCATGTCAATGATGGCATCGTGGGCGTTCTCTGCATGGTACTTGGGCAGTTCACCGTTATTGATGATGGTTTTCTTGGTGATGTGGTTCTCACGGAAGGTTTTCTGTAAAATCAGATTTCCCGTATAGGTGTAATTGCTGAGTATCTTTGAAATTACGGACTGACCCCATTGTTTGCCGAAGCGTGACGGGATGCCGTCCTCATTCAGTCTCTTGGCAATGGTAAGGTAGCCATCGCCGGAAAGATACTCGTCATAGATGCGGCGGACAAGGTCTGCTTCCTCTGGAATGATCTCGTATCGACCGTTTTTCAGTCGGTATCCGAGCATAGCCCCGTTCCAGGGCATCCCTTCCTCGAAGTTCCGCTTGATGCGCCATTTCTGGTTCTCACTTGCAGATCGGCTCTCTTCCTGTGCGTAGGATGCCAGGATGCTCATCATCAGTTCGCCATCACCGCTCATAGTGTGGATATTCTGCTCCTCAAAGAAAATATCCACCCCCCAGGCTTTGAAGTCACGGACGGTCTGTAGCAGTGTGACCGTGTTTCGTGCAAAGCGGGAGATGGACTTTGTAATCACCACATCGATTTTTCCAGCACGGCAGTCAGCGATAAGTCTCTGAAAATCTGCTCTGGATTCCTTTGTGCCGGTCTTGGCTTCGTCAGCATACACGCCGACATAGAGCCAGTCCTCGTGATTCTGGATGAGGTCGCTGTAATAGCTGACCTGTGCGGACAGCGAGTGGAGCATGGCATCCTTGCCGCTTGACACGCGGGCATAGGCTGCGACTCGCTTTTTCTGCTCCAGTTTCGGTGGTTTGGGTACAATGGTTATTGCTCTTGGCATTTTGTCACCTCCTCGTAGTGTGACATATTACCTCTGAAACCACTATATATCAAGTCAATCCCGCGATATAAACTACACGAAGATATTCCAAATTTCTCACCCTGCATTGTATCAATTATGGCGTAATCCGATGGGGTTAAAATCCCCATTGACAGCATCCGTTTTGCCTGGAGCATAGATGCCAGGTAGCGTTCCAGTCTGGAACGATAATCATCAGTCATGGGGATCACCCTCCTCTCCGAAGCGGTCGGAGATGTAGCAACCGTGACTGCAATATTTACGCTCTTTATTCCCGTATGCCGTGAAAGGCCTACCACAATGGGCGCAGGTGTACGCATAAACCGCTTTCCGATCCACGCAGTTTGGATGACTGTTCCACCAGGCAGTTCGGCAGGTGTCCGAGCAGAATTTACGAGGTTTCTGCTTGGGGATGATTTTTATCAACTTTCCGCACTGCTTGCAGGTAACCGTGTTCTTTGCCACATCTCCCAGACCGTTTCGGTGGCAGAATGAGCGTACCGTATTATCTGAAATGCCGAGCATTTCACCGATTTTTACATAACCGATACCCTGTAAACGCAAGGTTTTGATTTGTTCTTTTTGCAAATCCGTCATAGTGGGTTCCTCCAATCCGAGGGGCTTCCTCACTACCCACTGGAGGTAAAAACGGCATTTGAACAGAAAAAACAGCAAAAAATAACGCCCTCCACGGAATGATCCGCAGAGGGCGTGTGATAGGTTTGGTTTACTTGTTCGGAATCTTCAGCTTCATGCCGCTGTAGATGACATTGCTTTTCAGCCCGTTCAGACTGACGATCTCCTTATAGCGGCTGCCATTACCGAGATGTTTCTTGGCGATTGCCCAGAGGGTATCGCCATGTACCACGGTGTGAATACGGTAGTCCTCGGCGGGTTTCGTGCCTGCCACGGCAAGCGCAGATGTTTTGACCGGCGACATGATGGCGTATCTGCCGGATTCATCTTTGTTGATGACCGCACGGTCGCCGCTGACCTCGGTCACATACCAGCGGAGCTTCTTCACCCAGCCGGGAATAGATTTGCCGTTGTAGTAGGTGCTGCCCGTGATGGTCACGAGGTCACCAGCCTTGATTGTGCCGGTAGGCTTGGCCGGTTCGACCGGCTTCACCTCGCTGCCGAGAGCTGCCGTGACCTTGGATGCCAGATCGCCCATGCGGGCATACATCCAGTTGCCGGGGCAGCTTTTGTTTGCAAACCACCGATGGACGGTCAGAACCATCTCATCGGATTTCGGGGTATAGTTCAGCGTCTTTGTCTTATCGCCGAGCCAGAGCAGCTTGGTTTTTCCGTTGCGCTTGCAGATGTCGGTGCAAAGCTCCACGAGCCTGTTATATACCACATCTTTGAAAGCGTAAGGCTCGGCGTTGTCGCTGGCACATTCGATGGTGATGGCTCTCTGGTCATTGGCTGCAGAAGAAGAACACCAGGAGCGGTTTTTCTCTTCCACATACATTCCGACCCGCCCATCGACGCCGATTCCGTAGTTGCAGCTTGCCTGCTTGGAAGTGGGCAAAAAGATATTGCCCAGCGTTTCCACACTGCACTGGCCCACCACGCAATGAGGCGTGATGCGGTCAATGCTGTGGGTGCGCTGCCCAGAGTGGTTCGGGCTGAGTTTTGTGTAGGACACTAAGGAACTGTTCGTGTAAGCCATATTATTCGTCCTCCTTCTCTGCGCGGTCATGAAGCTGCTCCAGCACGGATTTCAGCTTCTGCGGAATGGGCAGTCCAAGGTATGCGGCGTTCTCCAACAGGGACACACCCTCATTCGACAGGTAGAAGAAAATGACGGCGGTACGCATCACCGAGCCGCTGCCGATGACACGAGTGTCGAGAATATGCCCGATGCCGACCAGAGCAAAGATGAGCACCTTTTTGAAAATGCCCTTGAATCCGACTTCGCTGGACAGCTTCTTATCCACCACGGCGCACATGATGCCGGTGATGTAGTCGATGACTACGAAAGCCAGAAGCGCGTAAAGCAAGCCGTCACATCCTCCCAAGAACCATCCGAGCCAGCCGCCGATACCGGCGAACACCACCTGAATGGTCGTCCAGAATTCTTTCATGTTGTTTGTCCTCCTTTGAAATTGAAAATGGGTATGAAAAAAGGCACTTCGCAGAGCGCCTTGATTCCTTATTCCAGCCACGCCGGTCTTTCCGGGATGGTTTTTGTTTCGGTCACCTTGAGCCATGCGGTGTACCAAGCTGTCAATTCTGCAAGTTGCTTGACGGACAAAGTAGCGTACCAAAGCTGCCCCCGGTTGACGAAGGCGAAGCATTCCGTCTGCCGCCGCTGCCGCAGGGTTGCCTTTTCGGATTCCACGGCAAGAGCGGTATCCTGCTCCTCATCAAAGAGTGCCTGGCCGTCCTGCGCCTTGTAGGACGGCCAGTGCGCAAGGAAATGGTCGATGTCCTTCGGAGCTGGCAACTCAATGCCATCCGTAATTTCACCCTCAAGGGCAAAACTCGTAATAAAGCTCTTTTCGTCCAATATTACTTTCATAAGTCCACCTCAGTTCACTCCGAACACCCTCAAAATCTGACCGGAGCTGTTCCTGTTCCTGTATGCCAGGTAGCAGGTGGAGCCAGAATAGTAAAGGTTAAAGGAGTAATAATAGCTTTCGTCTGCAATCTGGTACCCCACAGCCGAGGTCGTAATCTGAAACGCAGGAACAATGGTAGCAACACGGGAACCGCTGGACGATGGCTGCCCGATGATGATATACGCCTTGTAGGAGCCATAGCTGAAGTTCGTGCTACCCGTGGTCAGCGTCCCGTTGAACAGTGAAGTACAGGCGATGCCAAGGTTCGATCTCGCACCCGCTGCCGTCGTTGAACCCGTGCCTCCGTAGGCAAGCGCCAGCGCATTGGTCAGCGAAATGGATGTCCACGAGTTTCGGTCATACGCCAACTTTACAGCATAGGGTGTTGCGGCAAGAGACATACTTGTGGAGGATGTACTGTTGGAAAGCATGGTAGTCCCGTACCGCGAGGTCGTAGCCGACAGGCAGTACAGCGCGATCCACCATGTGCCATTGTAGACGAAAAGAACCACTTGCTTGTCCGTCCACATATTCGTGGATACATAGTATCCGTTTGTGCCGCAGATAGCCTTTGCTCCCGTGCCGTTTACATTCATGGACGGGCTGGTTCCGGTGTTTCCATAGGTGAACTGAACGGCGAGAAGTGCTCCTTTTTTCAGAGCGAATTCATCACAGGTCACCACCTTGGCCGCTGTTGTAGCTTCGGTCTCGCAGATGCCGAAATAGGGTTTTTCAAAGGTGTAGTCAATATCGTTCGGCTTCAGCGTTCCCTCGATACGGACATCTCCTTCAAAATGTCCATCGCCGACCACATGGAGCGCAGCGTCTGGGGTCGGTGTATTGACGCCGACTCTCTTCTTTCGCAATGCCACCAGCGGCGTACCCTGCGGCACCGTGAAATACAGATTGATGCCTGAGAGCGTATTCAGCTGATCGCGGATATATATGTGGAAGTCGTAGCTTGAATTTGCGTCCAGAGAGCACAGCTCCAGATTGGAGTAAGAAAAACTGCTGCCGCTTTGCGTGACCGCATCGGTGATTGCGGTATAGCTACCGTAGCTTGATGAGCTGGTTAGCTTGTAGCGGTACTGCACATACAGCAGGCTGTTCTTCTGCGTTCCGTCCACCGTTATGGGCGAAATGCTGCCCTTAAATATGAGCTGCATCTCCGCTTCGATGTCGTTTGTCCTTCGGAGGGAAATCTCCGACACCTTCGGTCTTTCATACGGAATGACCATGATCTGCTGTGTGATGCTGACGGTATAGCCGCGAGAGTCTGTCGCTGTGACCACCACATCCAGAGTGCCGGACTTGTTGACCGTGTAGAGATTCAGCGCAGCGCCGGTGGTATTGGAATAGGTCACGCCGTTGCAGGAGGCGGCATACTTGACGATGGACGCGCCGTTCTTCGCCGTCGCCGTTCCGGGCGTCACATAGATATAGGAATAGCCTTGGATGAAGCGCTGGCTGTTGCCTGTCACCGCAACAGTGGTAGTACGGCTGTCCCTGACGAAAAATGCAGTCATAGTCGGTGCAGAATTTGTTTCTGTGGTCTGTACGACGCAGCCGCAGGTGGCGGTGTTGCCGATCTGCTCCGTGCCGCTCTTCGTTACCAGCTCCACGGTCGCCGTGAAAGACTTTACATCCGACATGGCATTCAGCAGCGCCGTCCGCTGGTCGGAGGTCAGCGTGATCGTGCGGTTTGCCGTCCCGACCGCCCAGCTTTGCGTCGCAAATGAAACAACGGTAGTCGAGCCGTTCTTAATCGTGACATAGTTGGAATAGGCGGCGTTGTATACGGTCACATTCATGGTCAGAGAAACGGTCGCGGCATCGGCAGTCACAGAGTAGCAACTGTTGATGACCGCACCGCCGAGAGTTTTGACGCTCACTGTGCCGGAATATCCATATACCTGGTTGGAGCGTTTTCTTGCCCGGACTCTGACCGAGTAGGTCGTGCTGGGCTGCAAAGTCGAAACGACCACGCCGGTACTTGTCGCCGCTACCGTAGAGAACTGCGTCCAGCTGGAACCGCCGTTTATGCTGTACTGCCAGATATCCGCTACAGCAGAGGAGCTTGCCATGAGGGTAAAGCCGCTGGCAGTAATCGCACTGACAGAACAGGACACCGTCGGCGCGGTGCGGTCGATATTTGTCAGCACCATGGAGCCGCCGTAATCCAGCGAACCGAAGATATACACACGGGTGCTGAACACCACGGACACGGTCTTTGTGCCGTCCGAATTGTGCGGAACGGATATACTGCCGCTGACGGAGCCCTTCGCCGCCGGGAACACACGGTCGTCCCATGCCGTTCTCGCTTTGTAATATACCTGTGTGCCGTTGATGGTCACTGTGGTGGCGTCGATGGTGTAGTAGGTCGAGCTGCCGCCGATGGAGCTGAGCGTCCAGTAGAGCGTGGAGGTGTTGGAAACAGCGTCCGCACTCTCCGAAATACTCAGCTGCAGGTATCTGCCGTCATAAGAATCGCTTGTAAAAACAGCCATAGCCGCACCTCCTTAGTCCAGAATGACGATGTTCAGCCCCTCGGATGCCGTAGGCATGGGGACAAACTTCGTTTTGCCCACGGTCAGTTCACCGTCTACCGTGGTTTTCTTTGTAACGGTTTCATCCTTGTTCAGGGTGAAAATCTTCTCCTCGTTGTAGTAGCCGGAGAACTCCGAGTTGTTAATGACCGTCCGCTGGTCGGATTCATTGTTGGATACCTCGATGCCATGGCGGTCAATCTTGACCTCCGTGGTATAAATCTCATTCGGCGCGGGCGTCCACTTGTGAACGGAGTTGCCCTCAGCCAGAATGAGGTCGGAGAGGTATAGCGTCGCCAGACGGTTGTAGGCGTAGATGATAATTGTGCCGTCCTGTACATCGTCGATGACGGCGGAATACTCCGTCCAGCCAAAGGTGTCCGTGGTGTTGAACAGATAGGCATATTTATTGCCGTTGTACTGCACGCGGAAATATGACGTGTACGCCGCACCGGTTTTCTTCGCCCGGACGGAAACGGTATACGATCCAGGCACCACGCCTGTGATGGTCTGCATGAGCGTGGAGGTGTCACCCAGCACGAAGCAGGAGTCTGAAGTGGTGTTGCTCTGCACATCTGTGGAGTTATCCGTGGTCACCACGCCGGTAGTTACCCAATCATCCGTTACGCCGTTAAGCCCTGCGGAGTTTTTGATGTAGTTGATGCCGCCTGCAAACTGCTCCTGCACGGAGACGGACAGTCCCTCCACCGAATGCTGAAGCTCGGACACCTGCTGCTGCATCTCCAGCACTTTCTGCTGTCCGCCGCTGACGGAGTCCTCCAGCGTCTGCATGGTTTCAGTCATGCCGGACACGTAGCTGTTCAGACCATCTATAGAGGACTGGAACTCACTCAACCGCTCCGAATGATTGGAGACGGTCGTGTCCAGCCCTTCAATATCTCTCGTCACCGACTCGATGGCATCCGAGGAGGCATAGCCTCGAATGACCACCTCGCCGGTTTCCAGATCCCAATAGGATGAGCCGTCTTGAGATTGAATGACACCGGCTTTGATGATGTTCGCCACCAGAGAGCCGGAGGTGATAAAATCTGCAACGATCTGACCGTCCGCCGTAATTGCGGTTTCATAGGGGCCGTTGTAGCCGTTATGGGAAAAGCCCAAGCCGCCCACATTCCATCGCCAGACATTTATGGCTTCATCAATGGAGGGTGCATCCAGAATGAGCAGCTCATAAGGCTGCCCGTTCTCCTCGCTGGTGTGGATGACCACATAGCCGCCGCTCTGGCCGGTGATAAGCCCGGTGGCCTTGCCGATGGCGGTCTGTAATAGCTTCGGAAAGCGTCCCACCGTGGACTCCATCTTATCCACCGTGGACTGCACCTCAGAGATGGTGGTGATCATACTGGACTTGCTCTGACCGAGGGAAATGCTCTTATACCGTTCAGCAAGGGTGTCATACACGGTTTCAATGACCATAGCCGACACGCTGACGCCCAATATCGAATGTCTGATGGTGACGGTATCGCAGAGGTTGGCCCGTTCCAGCAGCGCCGAATATTCCGGCTGTTTCCAGAGCGGTTCAAAGGACACCTTCACCGTGGGAATAGTCGTCCCCAGCGGATTTGCATTGATATAGCTGCTTGCCTTGGTGCGTAGTGCTTCTTCCGTGATAACAGTGTCGCTGCCGAACTGATCGGTAAAATCCATGATGAGGGTTTTATCGCGGATGATTTCTGAGGTAACAATCGGGAGCGTGACCTCCGGCAGCGTGACCACCGTTTCGGTGTCCGAGTCTTCCGGGGTGTACACGGCATACGGGAGCAGTGCGGTATACACGCCGCTGTTGTCCTCGTCCTGCTCCAGAGCGGTGATGTTCTTGCCGTATTCAATGACCACACCTGTTTTCTCCCCACGGTGCGAATGGAACTTTACCGTGAAGTTGTCCCATTCAAACTCACCGTGCCATTTGGAGAGCATGGAGCCTTCCGTACCGCCAAGGCAGGCGCGGACGCTTTTCGGCTGCGTGACGGAAAATGCCTTTGCATCCGAGTAGTCCGTCCAGCCGGTGAAGCGTGTATCTCCGGCAAGAAGCTGCGAGAGAATGAGCTGCGGAGAGCGGCTCTCGGTGGAAAACGGCAGCACCGGCACATTGGCAAGGTCATACGAAATGTGCTGACCGTAGATGGTGACGATGCCGTTCAATGGCTTCGTGATGCGGTAAATGCGGAATGCCTGGTCGGCGGCGGTATCGTTGGGCTTTGCCTTGATGATGCACTCCTTGGTGATAAGCCCATAGTGCTGACCGCTGACCGGGTATTTGAGCAGGCACTCAAACACACCGTTTCGCTCCTCGGTCACTTCGCAGGAAATGGTGTCCGTCAGCATGCCGAGGCCGAATGAACTGAAGTCCGTGGCGTTTGCAGCGTAGAGTACAGGGATCATAGACAGCACCACCTCGGAATGACCTCAATTCTTGACACATCGCCGTTGCAGTTAATGGTGCAAACACCCGGCTTGAAAACCGGAAACTCAGCCCCTTTGACTGTGTCATTTTTGAGAGCCGTGCCTTTGAAGCAGTTCATGAGTTCACTGTCAATTTCGATGTACTCGTCAACACCGGAAAGCACCCAGACGCTTGTGCCTTGACCTTCCGGCTGAATCATGAGCCGCACCGTGCCGCTGCCGTAGATTTTAATGTAGGGCTTGCTGTCAAAAGCGGTGGGATTCGTGACAGTCAGTCTCGGACTGCCATCCGCTATGGTCTGCTGTCCCTCAAAACTGTATTTGAACGGCTTGCAGTTGAAGGTCACGGTGAAACTGCCAACCTTGTTCAGCTGCTCCTCAATGTCCAGATTGCCGGAGATAACGCCATAGCGGAAATACCCCGCATCGTAGGAATCGGTGATCTCGTGGTATCTGTCCGGCTCGGAGTACAACCAGCCCTTGATGTCCCGCAGGGCGGCTGCAAGGGCGGTTGCGTTCTTCCGGGCGAGAAACACCGTGTAGGTGACTTTAATATTGGCAAAGCGGCGGTTCGGATTGATGATGTCGCCGCTTCTGCCGGGAATGGAAATGAACTCCGCAGCATATTCCGGTGCGGAGAACACATCTTTTTTCTCGATATGCAGGCCGAAATCAGCGGAACTGCGGCCGTTGTAGGTAAAATAGGTCATGCGAATACCACTCCTTT
>OLNX01001628.1_pt1 | contig 18771 bp, 16 predicted proteins | sample 1672611 | NCBI WGS metagenome assembly OLNX01 (sample SAMEA3136705, study PRJEB25190) | human gut metagenome | reverse complement strand
GCTATGGATAACATTATGCCTGAGCTGGAGGTAAAGGCTCGCCGTGTAGGCGGTGCTACCTACCAGGTTCCTATGGAGGTTCGTCCTGACAGACGTCAGACTCTCGGACTTCGTTGGATAACTAAGTTCTCGCGCGAGAGAAACGAAGACACCATGAAGGAAAGACTCGCAGCAGAGATTCTCGACGCTCTTAACGGAGTGGGCGGATCCTGCAAGAAGCGCGATGAAACACACAGAATGGCTGAAGCTAACAAGGCTTTCGCACATTTCAGATGGTAATAAGGTAAACAGGAGGATATTATGCCAAGAGATTGTTCATTGCAGGATACCAGAAATATTGGTATCATGGCTCATATTGACGCCGGTAAAACAACCACGACCGAGCGTATCCTGTTTTATACCGGTGTAAACCATAAAATTGGAGAAACTCACGAGGGTGCAGCTACGATGGACTGGATGGCACAGGAGCAGGAGAGAGGTATCACAATCACCTCCGCTGCTACTACTTGCTACTGGAAGGGTCACAGACTCAACATCATCGACACCCCGGGACACGTTGACTTCACCGTAGAGGTTGAAAGATCTCTCCGTGTACTCGACGGATCCGTAACCGTTCTCTGTGCTAAGGGAGGCGTTGAGCCTCAGACCGAAACAGTTTGGCGTCAGGCTGATAACTACAAGGTCCCCAGAATGGTTTATGTAAACAAGATGGATATTATGGGCGCTGACTTCTACAACGTTCTTGATATGCTTCATAACAGACTTAAAACTAACGCTGTTCCTATCCAGCTGCCTATCGGCGCTGAGGAAGATTTCCAGGGCATCATCGACCTGCTGGAAATGAAGGCGTATATCTACACTAACGACCTCGGTACTGACATCAACGTCACCGATGTACCTGAGGACATGGTGGAGAAGGCTGAGGAATATCGCAACGACCTTATCGAGCACCTCGCTGAGGTAGACGACGATATTGCTGAGAAGTTCTTTGCAGACGAAGAGATCACTATTGATGAGATGAAGGCTGTTATCAGAAAGTCTACCATCGCTAACACAATGGTTCCCGTAACCTGCGGTACTTCCTATAAAAACAAGGGCGTACAGAAGCTGCTCGACGCTATCGTTGACTATATGCCTGCACCTATCGACGTTCCCCACATCAAGGGCGTTAACCCTGAGACCGGCGAAGAAGTTGAAAGACCTTCGAGCGATGAAGAGCCTTTTGCAGCTCTCGCGTTCAAGATCGCTACCGACCCCTTCGTAGGAAAGCTCTGCTTCTTCAGAGTATATTCGGGCGTTCTTCAGGCAGGTTCCAGCGTTTATAACGCTTCTAAGGACAAGAATGAGAGAATCGGACGTATAGTTCAGATGCACTCGAACCATAGAAAAGACATCGAGACCGTTTACGCAGGCGACATCGCCGCGGCTATCGGTCTGAAAAATACCACTACGGGTGACACTCTCTGCGACGAGAAGTTCCCCGTAATACTCGAATCCATGGAATTCCCTGAGCCTGTTATCCAGCTCGCTATCGAGCCTAAGACTAAGGCAGGTCAGGAAAAGATGGGTATCGCGCTGGCTAAGCTGGCTGAAGAAGACCCGACTTTCAGAACATGGACTTCCGAGGAGACCGGACAGACCATCATCGCCGGAATGGGCGAGCTTCACCTCGAGATCATCGTAGACAGACTTCTCCGTGAGTTCAAGGTAGAGGCAAACGTAGGCGCACCTCAGGTATCCTACAAAGAGACCATCAGAAGCAAGGCGAACGTTGATTACAAGTATGCTAAGCAGTCGGGTGGTAAGGGTCAGTACGGTCACGTTAAGATCAATGTTGAACCTAACGAGTCCGGTAAGGGCTATGAATTTATCAACAACGTTGTCGGCGGTGCTATTCCCAAGGAATACATCCCCGCAGTTGACGCCGGTATCAAGGGCGCTATGGAAGCAGGCGTACTCGCAGGCTACCCCGTAGTTGACGTTAAGGTAGAGCTTTACGATGGATCTTACCACGAAGTAGACTCTTCCGAAATGGCATTCAAGCTCGCTGGTTCGATGGCATTCAAGGAAGCTATGCGCAAGGCAGACCCCGTTATCCTTGAGCCTATCATGAAGGTTACTGTTATCGCTCCTGATGATTATCTCGGAACCGTTATCGGCGACCTCAACTCGAGAAGAGGACAGATCCTCGGTCAGGAAACAAGACCCGGCGCCGTTCAGGTAGACAGCCTTGTTCCGCTTTCCGAAATGTTCGGCTACTCGAACGACCTGCGTTCTAAGACTCAGGGCCGCGGACAGTACACCATGGAGCCTCATAGCTACATCGAAGTACCGAAGTCCATCTCTGAGAAGATCATGAACGCACGCAAGAAGGGCGAATAATTCTGCAAAAAAATTCAATATTTTTTCGCAAAACCCCTTGCAAAACAGATGCATTTCTGTTATAATGAAAATATACAAACGTGTATTTTATATGCAATCTATATTTAAGGAGGAAATTTCCAATGGCTAAGGCTAAATTTGAAAGAACCAAACCGCACGTAAACATCGGAACCATCGGCCACGTTGACCACGGCAAGACCACTCTTACCGCTGCTATCACCAAGACCCTCGCACTTAAGGGTCAGGCTCAGTACGAGGCTTACGATATGATCGATAAGGCTCCTGAAGAGAGAGAAAGAGGAATCACAATCAACACCGCTCACGTTGAGTATGAGACTGACAAGCGTCACTATGCTCACGTTGACTGCCCGGGTCACGCTGACTACGTTAAGAACATGATCACCGGTGCTGCTCAGATGGACGGCGCTATCCTCGTTGTTGCTGCTTCTGACGGCCCTATGGCTCAGACCAGAGAGCACATCCTGCTTGCTCGTCAGGTAGGCGTTCCTGCTATCGTTGTTTTCATGAACAAGGCTGACCAGGTTGACGACCCTGAGCTGCTCGAGCTCGTTGAAATGGACATCAGAGATCTGCTTTCTTCTTATGATTTCCCTGGCGACGACACTCCTATCATCATCGGTTCTGCACTTGCTGCACTCGAAGCTCCCGATGATCTTTCTGACCCTGCTTACAAGCCTATCCTCGACCTCATGGACGCTGTAGATGAGTACATCCCCAGCCCTGAGAGAGACGATGCTAAGCCTTTCCTGATGCCTATCGAGGATACTATGACCATTTCCGGTCGTGGTACCGTTGTAACCGGTAGAGTTGAGCGTGGACGTCTGAACGTAAACGAGCAGGTTGAGATCGTTGGTCTTTCTGATGAGAAGCAGACCACCGTTGTAACCGGTATCGAGATGTTCAGAAAGACTCTTGACTACGCTGAGGCTGGCGACAACATCGGTGCACTGCTCCGTGGTATCACCAGAGATCAGGTTGAAAGAGGACAGGTTCTCTGCAAGCCCGGTTCCATTCATCCGCACACCAAGTTTTCCGGTCAGGTTTACGTTCTGAAGAAGGACGAAGGCGGCCGTCATACTCCTTTCTTCAACAACTACAGACCTCAGTTCTATTTCAGAACTACCGACGTTACCGGCGTTATCACTCTTCCTGCTGACAAGGAAATGTGCATGCCTGGCGATAACGTTTCGATGGACGTTGAGCTTATCACTCCTATCGCTATCGAAGAGGGACTTCGTTTCGCTATCCGTGAGGGCGGCAGAACTGTTGGTTCCGGCGTTGTTACCAAGATCAACGAGTAATTTATTACTTTTAATAAAAGGCGAGTCTGCTTCGGTAGGCTCGTTTTTTTTGTTAAAAAAATTTTAATTCATGCGCATTTGGTGGACAAAAGGCACTAAATATGTTATAATAGTATGTGAAATAATGCAAGCGAGGTGGATCTGATGGCAGAAAAGAACAAAAATGATAATGCAGACTATTTTATAGACGTTGCCAGAGATCATATCTACCAAAATCAGGGTAAAGAGTATACAAAAGCGTTCACTGAATGGCGTAACGATGAGAAAAATCCGTATGGCTACGCTTTTATCCATGATTCGCGCGAGCATACATACGTTGATGGTGAGGGTTATGCAGACGAATTTGCCGTGACTTCTGAAAAAGAAACGCTTCACCGCTGTTTCAAAGTTGCTGGCATTGCAATGCTGATTTTGATCGCATTTCAGACGGCACTTTCAATTTCTATGAAATGGATATTTGGTGCGCAAATGGACGGCTGGGTGTACTATTCTGAGCGTTCGTCGCTGAGAAAATACAGCTTCGAGCAGATCACGTTCTATTGTGCAATCAAAATCATAGCTTATCTGAGTGTGATACTTTTCTGTGCACTTAAACTTCGTCTCCCGAGAAAAGTTTATATACCGAATGAGCAAGTATCGCGAAAGAAGATCACATATGCAGTGTGTGTGTCACTTATCTTCATGGTGATCGCTCGGCTTTTTGATTTTCTTTTGGTAAAAATGTTTTATTCTGTTAACATTGATATGTGTTTTTACAGATATGTTGTCAGTAATTCACCATCAGGACAGTATTTCTACATAGCAACTGAACTCCTGATAGTGCCTATTTTGTCAGAGATTATATTCAGGGGATTTTTCTTGCAGTTATTCAGACAATTTGGCGACACATTTGCGGTGATTTTTTCATCTATACTTGCATCATGCTGCTTTCACGATATATCCAAACTAATGTATATGTTCTTTTTCTCGGTAATACTGGCAACTGCGACCATTAAGACCGGCAACATATTCACTTCAATGATCGCTCGGATAATCGTGGTTGATGTTACCTACGTTTTGAATGACTTTTCGGTCGGCGTACTGGATTACGAACTGCGCTTTCGCGAGATAATTGTCTGCATTTTCCTGCTTGTGGTCTGCACCTGCATCATCACATACCTGCAAGAGTACATCATCACTCCAAAAAATCGACCCAATTCGTCAGAAATAACACTTGCGGATAAACTTAGGCTTGTGCTGAATTCCAATTATATGATAATTTGGCTGTTGCTGTCTTTATTTGAAACAATTCTTGCAGTGAGGATAGTTTGATAGATGTATAGTGATGAATATTATATGCGAAAATGTATAGCTCTGGCGAAACTGGCGGAGCAGGCGACCGACGTTCCTGTTGGCGCGATAGTTGTTAAAAAGACTACGGGCGAGGTCATCGGCGAGGGTTACAACCGCCGCGAGGCTGACCGCTCGTCGCTGGCACACGCCGAACTCGCCGCGATCGCGCAGGCTTCCCAAAAGTTGGGCGGCTGGCGCTTGATCGACTGTGAGCTTTTCGTGACGCTTGAACCATGCGCTATGTGCGCGGGTGCTATAGTCAACAGCAGGGTAGAGCGCGTTGTTTTCGGCGCGTTCGATCATAGGTTCGGGGCTTGCGGATCATGTTTCGACCTCTTTTCGCAGGGGCTGAACCATAAGCCGGAGGTCGTCAGCGGCGTTTTGCAGGAAGAATGTTCGCAGCTTATCAAGGATTTCTTCCGAAAATTGCGTGAGGAGAAAAAAGCCGCAAGGAAAGGATAATGGTAAAATGGCTGAATTCTGGGATCTGTTTGACGATGACCGCAAACCGCTTGGGCGGACGATACGCCGTGGAAAAATGACTCCGCTGAGCGGCGAGTACCATATCGTTGTGATGATCGTGACGATGAACAGCCATGGCGAGATCTTGTGCACCCTGCGTTCGCCCAAAAAGTCAAAGTATCCTAATTTGTGGGAGGTTACTGCCGGCTCGGTCATCGCGGGGGAGGAGAGCCGCCACGCTGCCGCACGCGAGCTTTTTGAGGAAACGGGCATCAAGGCGGACGAAAATGAACTGACGTTTATAAAATCCGTTAAGGAAAATACTGCATTTATAGACTGCTATTTCCTACGGCGCGACGTTGATATAAAAGACATTGTTTTCCAAGAGGGCGAAACTGTCAACGCGAAATGGGTCGGCAAAGCGGAGTTTGAAAACATGATAACGCAGAAAAAAATGGCGTTCCCCGTGGCGCGGCGATATGCCCAGCTCTACGATTTCCTGATGCAGGAAGGATTTATATGAAAAAAACCGCAGGCGTTTGATGAGCGTCTGCGGTTTCGTTTATATTTCGTTGCGATTTTCGAGAGCTTTGTAAAGCGTGATCTCGTCGGCATATTCTAGGATTCCGCCGACGGGCAGTCCGAAAGCCAGCCGTGTGACCTTTACGCCGAGCGGCTTGATGAGCTTCGAGATGTACATCGCCGTCGCCTCGCCCTCAACTGTCGGGTTCGTCGCCATGATGACCTCTGAAACGTCGCCGTTCATGCGCGCCAACAGCTCTTTGATCTTTAGCTTGTCGGGCGTAACGTTGTCGATCGGCGAAATCAGCCCGTGCAGAACGTGGTAAACGCCCTTGTACTCACGGGTGCGCTCGAAAGCGGAAATGTCTTTCGGCGTTTCCACCACGCAAATAGTCGACTTATCGCGCGCGGGGTCGGAACATATGTAACAAAGTTCGTTTTCAGTAAGGTTCTGGCATATCGCGCAGGTGTGCACCTTAGTGTGAGCGTTGACGAGCGCTTCGGCAAATTCGTGCACCTGCTCGTCGCTCATGCTCATGACGTGGTAAGCCAGCCTTTCGGCAGATTTCCTGCCGATGCCGGGGAGTTTTGCAAACTGCTCAGCCAGCAAGACCAGCGGCAGCGCATTGCTGTTATCCATATTTTAGAAAAGACCGGGGAAGGAAACGCCGCCGGTAAGCTCGCTCATCTCAGCGTCGCTGACTTCGTCGAGGTTGTGAACAGCTTCGTTGAAAGCGCTCATGATGAGATCCTGAAGCATTTCAACATCTTCGGGGTCAACTACTTCGGGCTTGATGTTGAGCGAGAGCACCTCGCGCTTGCCGTTGATCTTGATCTCTACTGCGCCGCCGCCTACGGAAGCGGTAAATTCTCTCTGCTCGAGGTCAGCCTGAAGCGCGGTGATCTTATCCTGCATCTGCTGTGCCTGCTTGAGCATCTGGTTCATATTTCCTGCGGGGCCTTTGCCCATACCCTGTGGTAATCTTGCTTTCATTTTAAAAAACTCCTTGTTATTTTTTTATTTCAACTTCTACGTCCATGCTCTCGGCGCGCTTTAAAAGCTCGCTTATCGGGTTTTCCTTGTCGGCAATATCGACATTTTTGGAAGAATAAAGCATGAAACCGAAGTCTTTGCCATAATAGTCATGCACCACCTGTTTCAGCAGTGCTTTGTCGTCGGAAGCCTTGAATTTCTTGAGGAAAAAGTCGCTCGAAACTACCACGCAGAAGGTGTCGCCCTCTATGCAGGCGAGCGAATTTTTCAAAAATGCCCAAAGTGCGGGCGCACGCTCCTTGATTATCTCGAGAATGTCCTGCCATTCTTTAAGCGGCGTAAAATTGTTCGGGTCGAACTTTTTCAGCGGCGCGGCGGGCTTCTTCGGCTGTTTCGGCGGCTGTACCGCGTTCGGCACTATCTTCGCACCCTCGGCGAGCGCCTTCGTCAGCGCATTGACCTGCGCGCGCAGCTCGTTCAGCTCCTGCTGATCGGCGGCGGGGGCGGTGTTCTGCACGGCGCGCTTTTTCGGAGCGGCAGAGCAGAGGCGCACCATGCACATCTCTAGCTCTATGCGCTTGTCCGCGGCGCGCGCGAACCTCTCGGAGGACTGCTGGAGCAGCGTTATGCACTCAAATATCCTGTCGAGCGTGACAGTTTTCGCGATCTTTTCGAGCCGCTCGTACTCCTCGGGCAGGCAGGCGATAAGCTCGCGGCTGTTGTCCGAAGATTTTATCAGCATGAGATTTCGCATCATCATGAGCAGCTCGGAGCAGAGGACTTTTAGGTCTTTAGCCTTGCCGTGCAGTTCGTCAACGGCTTTAACAGCGCCCGCGGTGTCGCACTCGGCGATCTTTTCCAGCAGGTCGAGCAGATAATCTCGTCCCGCGATGCCCGCCGCGCCTGAAACTACTTCGAGTGTGATGTCGTCCGAAAAAGCGGAGCATCTGTCGAGAAGCGAGAGCGCGTCGCGCATACCGCCGTCGGAAAGCCGCGCTATCATGGCGGCGGCGTCCTCGTGAAGTGTAAATTCCTCGTGTTCGGAAATGTACATTATGCGCGAAACTATGTCTTCGCTGCGTATGCGGTTGAAATCAAAATGCTGGCAGCGCGAAACTATCGTTTCGGGAACTTTGTGTATCTCGGTGGTCGCGAGAATGAACTTGACGTGCGGGGGCGGCTCTTCCATAGTTTTCAGCAGCGCATTGAAAGCGCCGGGGGAGAGCATATGCACTTCGTCGATGATGTAGATCTTGTACTTGCACAGCTCTGGGGTGTAGATAACGCCCTCACGCAGCTCGCGAATGTCGTCCACGCGCGAGTTTGAAGCCGCGTCGATCTCGATGATGTCGGCGAGCGAGCCGTTTTCCGCCGCGCGGCAAATGTCGCATTCTAAGCATGGTTCGCCGTCGTGCGAATTTGGGCAGTTGATAGCCTTCGCAAAAATACGCGCGCAGGTGGTCTTGCCGGTTCCGCGCGAGCCCGTAAAAAGGTAGGCGTGGGCGGTGCGGCCGCCGGCGATCTGATTTTTCAGTGTGGCGGTTATCTGCGGCTGCGAAACCACGTCGTCGAAAGATTTCGGACGCCATTTACGATACAAAGCCTGATACAAACTGCCACCTCCAATAAAAAATCAATCCGACATACAGGCGTGCAGGCGTAACTGCGTCACACGAAACAAACTGCTTAATGCTGCTCGGTTCCCCGCCTGACATGGTTCACAGTGTTTCATTGCGCAGGACCCGCACACCTGTATCTCGGATTGATCTGAAAAAACATATAGATCTACCGCGGCAGCGCAAGCCGCCTTAGTACTACATTATTATAACACAACTCACGAAAAAATGCAAGCCCTTTTTGAAATTTTTTTCGCAATTTATAAAGAGTAAGCGCGGGGCTTGACAAACGAGGAAAAATGTGATAAAATAATAAAAGCGAGTCGGCTATGCGGCAGCGGCGCGGCTATACGCGCTGAGGAAAGTCCGAGCATCATAGAGCAGGGTAGTTGATAACGTCAACCGAGGGTGACCTCCGAGCTAGTGCAACAGAAATATACCGCCGCTTTCGGGCGGCAAGGGTGGAAAGGCGAGGTAAGAGCTCACCGGGGCAGTCGTGAGGCTGCCGCCATGTAAACCTTACCCGATGCAACGCCAATGGCAGCAAGCAGACCAATGGCTGCTCGTCAGGGCTGCGGCTGTAGGCGGCTGGAGGCGTATGGCAACATGCGTCCAAGATAGATTGCCGCACACGACAAAACTCGGCTTACAGGTCGGCTCGCGCTCTTTTGCGCATATGGCTGCCGCAAAAACGGCAGCGCGTTTGCAGCATTTTTTATGATAATTGTAAATCGTTTTTGTTAAATGCGCCGTATAAATTGCGATGTTTGTTATAATTGGGTATCAAAATGCACAATCTTTTCGGCGATTTAACTAAAACACTTGCATTTTTATCTTTGGTGTGGTATAATGTAAAAGAAATAAAAAATATATTATTTCTGAATAGGAAATAGATGGAGGGATAACTAATGAAAATGTTAAAGACAATTTCCGCGATCGCGGCGGCAACCGTTGCAGCTTCTGCTCTGGCGGTATCCGCGTCTGCTACAACATATAAGGACGCAGTACAGGCAGCTAAGGACGCAGGCGTACAGGCTACCAACGTACAGGAGCTTTCCAACTTTTTAGAGCCCAACGCAGATTATTTTTCGTCTGACGATTATGATTACATGATCAGCGTGCTCAACAACGTTCGCGATACTTATGTTGCTCCTAAGGCACAGGAACTTTTTGGCAAGACCCCTGCTGAGCTTACCGAAGATGAAAAGGTAGAGGTAGGCAAGAGCTGGTCTGCTGAGGACAGAGCCGCTATAAAGAGCACTCTCGTAGACCTCGGCGCTAAGTACGATGTAGAAGTTGACGTAGAGAAGCTCGGTCAGGAAAACTTCACCGTAGAAGCTAAGATCAAGCCTAAGGACAGCAGTAGCTCTGACAGCAATTCCAGCAGCAGCGGCTCCAACTCCAGCAATGGCGGCGGAACGCAGACCGTTATCACTGACCCCGTAGCTCCCACCGGCGGAGAAGTTGAGGGCGGCGTAAGCGCAGGCGTTGTTGCAGGCGCAGGTCTTGCAGTTGTACTTGCAGCTACCGGAATCATCGTAGTTGCTAGAAAGAACAAGGAATAATTCCTTGATAAAAGAGAATATTTCGGAGTGTTGAGTAATGAAAAAACGCAGTCTTGATGCTGAGAGATCAGCAGAAAAGCGCGGCAAAGGCACTTCGTCGAACAGGGTGCTGAGGACGATAACTTTTGTTCTCACACCTTTTTTGATGTCTGCTCTGCTTTTCGGCGTTGTCGCGCTGGCAGCCGCGAAGCCTTTTGCCGCCGCGAAACCGTATGTCAACATCGTTTTTAATAACGATGACAACAGCATAAAAAATGCCAGAACTATAAATAAATACCGCGACGATAACGCACCTGTTCAGAAAAAAGAGGTCGAGGACGGCGCTACGGGCGAGAAGCACACTATGGTCTATCCGTATTATGGTGACAAATATGCCACGCTGAACTGCGAAGCGGCTGGTATGAACGATATTCCCGTTTACAGTGGCACTACAAACGACATTCTTGCCGAAGGCGCGGGCTGGTACAACGGCTCAGTCTATATCGGCCACGTCGGAAATGTCGTGTTGGCGGGTCATAACCACACATATTTTTACAATCTGCCTAAATGCAAGAAGGGCGACGAGGTAACGCTGGAAACGTCTTATGTCAAGCAGACCTATATGGTCACCGACATCGAGATCTTCCACGAGGACGACCAGACCTATGTTCGCCCGACCGACGATGACAGGCTGACGATGTACACTTGCTGGAACAACGGTATGCTCGGAATGTCGGAGTACCGCATTGCCGTGATCTGCGAGCTGACCGACCGTGAATGGAAAGAGGTGGAGGAATGAAAAGACTTTACCACTACCCTGCGATGATAGTGTTGGCGCTGCTTGCGGCGCTTTTTGCCGTGATCTTCGAGGTCTGCACTTTTTTCTCTTTGGTGCTGATGAAGCCCGAGATCTACTCTGAGGCGATGGGCAGCAAGGGCGTTTCTGACGCGATCTATGAGGACTTGAACACATATTTCGAGCACTACGCCGCGCCGACGGGCATACCGAAAGAGGTATTTACCAAAAGCCTTGATAAAAGTGAACTCTCTAAGGCGGCTTACCAGCTTCTTTCCGACGCGCTGGCGTATTTATCTGACCCAAACGCTGCGAAACCAGAGCCGCAGTACGATTTCACGCAGCTTGATAAGGACATTACCGACTACATCGAGGCAAACACCGATCACGATAAGGTCGAGGACAAGGACGAGTATAACAAACTGGTCGAGAACACCATATCTACCGCTGAGGGGCAAATAAAGAGCAGACTGGACGTAATGATGCTCTATACCCTCTCAAAAACCGGCGTCGCGGCGAAAATTCACACCTACGCGGGCTACATCAGATTTGGCGCGTTCGCGAGCGCCGCAGCTGCCGTGATATTTCTCGCGGCAATGGTGATAGTTGACCGCCGCCACCCGCGCGATCTGCCCTACTGGTTCGGCTGCACGATATTCTCGGCTTCGACTTTGGTACTGGTACCAAGCCTTTATCTGCAAAAAGTGCATTTCTTTGACAGATTTTTCGTAAAGAGCGACTATATTTATCGCACGGTAACGGGACTTTGCGACACCGCACTTGACCGCATCATCACCGCGCAGACAATAGCGCTGATGGTCGGCATTTTGCTGATACTGCTGACTCTCGTTATCCACGCTATATACCTAAAATACCTGCGCAGACGTTCGCGCATCAGCTGATACAAAACCCACACGCCGCAGAGCTTTATCTGCGGCGTTTTTGCATTTTTATCCGCCAATAAATTCACAGCAGTTTTCTGCACTGTCAAATTCATTGTAAAAACTGCATAATACACGCCGATTTGCAGATGATATACTGTTTAATGTGATGATTTTCTGCAAGTTCACAAAAAATACTTGCAAAATCAGCACGGCGGGAGTATAATATAATGTAGATCAATTGATGTTTGTATGGAGGTTTTTTTGTGATGAAACTTACGGATATGAGCGCGCAGGAGCTTGCCGCTTTTAAGCAGGACGTTCAGAAGGAATATGAAGCTTACAAGGCGCTGGGTCTTAAACTCAACATGGCGCGCGGTAAGCCGGGCGCTGAGCAGCTCGCGCTTTCTATGCCCATGCTCGACTGTCTTACTTCTAAGGACGCGGCGGAGCTTTCGGGCGATTATTTCAATTACGGCGGACTTGACGGCATTGCCGAGGCTAAGGAGCTTTTTGCGCCGATGCTGGGCGTTGACCCCAAAAACGTTATCGTTTTCGGCAACTCGAGCCTTAATATAATGTACGATACCGTTTCGCGCTGCTATAATTTCGGCGCTTCCAAAGATTCTAAGCCTTGGAAAGACTGCGGCAAGATCAAGTGGCTCTGCCCCGTTCCCGGTTACGACAGACATTTCGCCATAACCGAGCTTTTCGGTATCGAGATGATAAATATTCCCATGACCGCCGAAGGCCCCGACATGGATATGATCGAGAAACTGGTGGCTGAGGACGAGAGCATAAAGGGTATGTGGTGCGTGCCGATGTATGCTAACCCGACAGGCATAACCTACTCGGACGATACCGTTCGCCGCATTGCCGCTCTTGACCCCGCGGCCGGTGACTTCCGCATTTTCTGGGACAATGCTTACTGCATACACCATCTCACCGACACCCCCGACACCCTGCTCAACCTTTTCGACGAGCTGAAAAAGAACGGCAAGGAGGACATGGTGTATATGTTCGCTTCGACCTCTAAGGTAACTTTCCCCGGAAGCGGAGTTGCTATAATGGCGGCTTCTGAAGCGAACCTTGCTCATATAAGATCTACCATGACTATCCAGACCATCGGTCACGATAAACTGAATATGCTGCGCCATGTGAAGTTCTTCGGCAACTTCGAGAACGTAAAGGCGCATATGCAGAAGCACCGCGCGATACTCGAGCCGCGCTTCAACGCAGTTATCGAGGCACTTGAAACTGAGATCGCGCCGCTCGGCATCGGCAGCTGGGTAAAGCCTAACGGCGGCTACTTTATCAGCTTCGACAGCGTTCCCGGCTGCGCTAAGAGGATAGTTGAGCTTTGCAAAGAGGCGGGCGTTGTGCTCACCGGCGCAGGCGCTACCTACCCCTACGGCAAAGACCCCGAGGACAAGAATATCCGCATAGCCCCCAGCTACCCCAGTATCGAAGAGCTGAAAAAGGCTATGGAAATATTCGTATCGGCAGTAAAGCTTGCTACCGCCGAAAAGCTTTCAAAATAAAGCATTTTAGATATTTGAACACGCAAATACGTTAAAATATGAAACATTACAAGCGGCGATATTCTTCGCCGTTTTGTTTTGTGAAAAGTGCTTATTTTCATGCGCAATAATTGTGGATAAACACTATTGACAAACGCATGGAAATGTGTGATAATTATAATATGGATAAGTGGGCGAAGTGTGCCCACAAGTTTGCAAAGAAAGGAAAATTTGATATGAAGATACTTAAAAGATCTCTCGCGGCTCTCTCGGCAGCGGCAGTAGCGGCAGGCGTATGCGGCTCTGTTTCGGCTTCCGCAGCAAGCGCTAAAGAGATGACTATGGCTGATATAATCAAAGACATGGGCGTAGGCATAAACCTCGGAAACACTTTCGAGTCCTGCGGTGTTGAAACAGGAGTAGGAAGCTGGACTTACAAGGCGGCTTTTGAAACAGGCTGGGGCAGTCCTAAGATAACTCAGGCAATGATACAGGGCATGGCTGACGAGGGCTTCGGCTCGGTCAGAATACCCGTTGCTTGGTCTAATACATTTAAAAAGGGCGACACTACTTACACTATCGACCAGGACGCTCTCGACAGAGTTAAGGAAGTTGCTCAGTGGGCGGTAGACGCCGATTTGTACGTTATCGTAAATATCCACTGGGACGGCGGCTGGTGGGCTAAGGCCTTCGGCACCGATAAGGACGAGGCTATGAAGCGCTATACCAGAATGTGGGAACAGATAGCTGACGAATTCAAGGACTTCGACCAGCACCTTATTTTCGAGTCGCTCAACGAAGAGGGCGGCAGCTGGGAAGAATATGTTTCGAAGGACGAGTCTTACAAGATGCTCAACGAAGTAAACCAGACTTTCACTGACCTTGTAAGAAATTCCGGTGGAAATAACCCCGACAGACCTCTGCTCATCGCGGGCTACAACACCGACATCGCTAAGACCTGCGACGAAAGATTTGAAATGCCTAAGGACGACAAGAACCTCAGCGCGGTTTCCGTACACTACTACTCGCCGCAGCCTTTCGCTCTTGTTACCGACCCTGTAAGCTGGTGCCCGACCCCCCGCAAAGACTGGGGTACTGAGGAAGACTACATTGACCTCAACAACAGCATGGACACTCTGAAAAAGAGATTTGTTGACAACGGCGTGCCCGTTATCATGGGCGAGTGCGGCATGGGCTCTGAGATAATCAGCAAGAACGAGGGCGATGCTACCAAGCTTATTCTCGCTGAGATCGAAGCTATGCGCACCAGAGGAATTGCCCCCGTACTTTGGGACATCAACTACACTGAGCCCAACAAGCAGGGCAACATTATCTACAATAGAAATACCTGCAAGCTTACCGACCCTGACATCAAGGCAGGCATCGCGGCACTTACTGACCTCGACCTCAAGAAAGACACCGTTATCTCGGGCGACACCGAGGCTGAGCTGACATACAAGGGCGACTCGAAGAAGCTTACCCTCACCGCTGACAGCGGCGCGGAAGTTAAGTACCTCTCGGGCAACGAGGACGTAGTTACAGTTGCGGCTGACGGTACTATCACCCCTGTTGCTGTCGGAACTACCGTTATAAAGGTATACACCAAAGCTACCGACGAGTACCTGCCCGGCTACACCGAAGTTACCGTAAAGGTAGTAGCAGCCGAGAACCCGCCCGTAGTGCCCGACAGCAAAATGACTGTTGATAATTCTGTAAAGAATACTTCACAGATCAAGCTGCCTGAAGGCTGGAAGTGGCTAAAGAACGTTGCTCTCGCAGAGGGTGAGACCACTACCGTTAAGGCTATCTACTCTGACAAGAACTACAAGAACCGCACAGTAGAGGTAGAAATATACAGACAGAAGGTCGGCGAGGCTGACAGCAGCTCGCTGTCGTCCCTGCTCAGCAAGAACGGCTACGATATCGAGACCATCAACCTCCAGCAGGTGGCTGAGATCGACGGCGATATCGACTACATCGTGATGTACGCGCCCTCTATGGACTACGACAACGACAGCCTTACAAAGCTGTCCGCATTCCTTGACAACGGCGGCGCGTTCGGCAAGAACCTCATCTACTTCGCTTCCTACAGCCAGCCTGACTACGCGCCGGAGAACCCCGAGGATTCCTCCATGAAGAACCTCGCGTCCTTCCTCGCGGAGTGGGGTATATCCATCGGCGACAGTCTTGTGCTCCAGAGCAACACCGAGTATTCCTACGGCAACATGGAGTATGTACATCTCCAGCAGATCCAGGATACCGACTACGCCGGCAGCGCTTACGGCAGCAGCCTCATCACATACGACGCGTATATACGTCCGGTTCAGCAGCTCTGGGAGGGCGGAACAAAGGGCAGCGTTGAGCAGAAGGTTCTGATAAAGAGCTACGACGGAGCTTACCTCCGCCCGATAAGCACCCTTTCCGACGATGAATTCGACAAATCCGGCGCAGAATCCGGCTCCTTCAACGACGCTGTTGCAGCGTACAAGGTTCACAGCAATACTCAGGAAGTCACCAGGGTTGTGGCGTTCGGTTCCGACATGATATGCAACAGCATGTTCATGAGCTATGCGAACTCCAACAACCAGGACTTCATGATAAACATGTTCAACTATATCTCCGGCAAGACCGAGGGTATCACTATCACGGCAAAGTCGTTCAGCAGCGTCGGCTTTGAGGTAAACCAGGGCAACGCGAATATCCTTGCTGTAGTTCTGTGTATCATCGTGCCGATAGTCGTTATCGTTGCCGGTGTAGTTATCTGGGTGCGCAGGAGGCACAGATAAATGGCGAAGCTTTCTAAAACCACAAAGACCGTTATCATTGCGGCGGCTGTACTCCTCGTGCTGGGCGCGGTGCTTCTGGTGCTGGTCATGACCAGCCCGAAGGACAGCGGCAATTCCGGGGACGCCTCCGCTGTTTCCGGGGAGGCAGGGACTTCCGAGTCCTCGGCGGCCGCTGACGACGGCAGCTCAGCTTCTTCCGGAGCCGACGAAAAGGTCGTTATAAACAGCTGCGAGCAGGAGAACGTGCTGAAGCTGGAGGTCTCCAACCAGACCGGCAGCTTCTCGTTCGACCGCGCTTCCAGGGAGGTTTCTTCCACGGACGACGACGGCAACGTCAGCACCACCACGCAGTACTACTGGACAAGCCCGGAGCTTGACGGCATAAGCCGCAACGATTCCACTATAGGCGCGTTCGTGCGCAGCATGGCGGGGCTTTCCGCTTCCTCGATGGTAGAGGAGGGCGCTTCCGATCTTGAGAAGTACGGGCTTGCAGAGCCGCTTTCCACCGTTAAGGTAACGTTCGACGACGGGACCTCTAACGAGATCTGCTTCGGTATCCGGAACCCGGCGGCTTCCAACTATGTATACTGCTGCGTTAAGGGCAGCAGCGATGTTATGGAGGTCAGCTACTACAGCACCGGCAGTGCGTTCTATGATATCAAGGATTTCGTGAGCCTGGTTCTTACCGACGCTTACGATTCAAACAACCCGCAGGAGCTTGAGTACCTTACCATCGAGCGCAAGGACCTCAGCGAGCCGGTTGAGATCGAATATATGTTCGATGTTGCGGCGGAGGCGGAGGACGAGGATTCCGTTGTGACCACGTTCAACTCCCACCGCATAACCTCCCCGATAACCGCGGAGCTTGACACGACCAGCGGGCAGACGATCTGCTACGGGCTGTACGCACTCAGCGCGGCTTCCTGCCAGTATATCGACCCCACCGACGAGGAGCTTGCAGCGACAGGTCTTGACGATCCCTACTGCCGCGTCAGCTTCAAGTACGGCGGCAAGGCGCGCGTACTGCTTCTCGGCAATGAGATAAGGGAGTCCAGCGACGATTCCGACGAGGGAAGCCTTTCTTCCGTGACCGGATACTACGCTATGTTCGAGGGCGACAGACTTATTTATGCTATCAGCACCTCGAATGCGCCGTGGTACACCTTCAGCGTTCAGGATATCATGTCCCGCAGACCTATCTCGCCGTACATCTATACGGTAGACAAGCTGACCGTGTCAACTCCGGACGGTGAATACGCATTCACCATTGAAGGCGACGCTGACAACCATACTTTCCGTTACAACGGGGAGGCGCTGGACGATACCAGGTTCAAGAGCTTCTATCAGCACCTTATAACCTCGATGGGCGAGGAGCTGTTCTTCGATGAAGCGGACTACGAGCCTTACATCAAGGTGCAGTTCGACTACCGCAGCGAGTATTACGACACCTACGGCAGAAGCAGCGACGTGCTGGAGTTCTACAAGTCCGACGACCGTAAGAGCATTGTGCGCGTAAACGGCGACGTGCTCTACAAGGTGCGCCAGGTCTACACTGACAGGCTGCTCAGCAACCTTGACGCCCTGCTGAACGGCGGCAATATCGAGCTTAACTGGTAACGGAGATCTAGCAGAACGGAGCGCGGCTTCCTGCCGCGTTTCCTGACCGTGTTAAATAAACTTTTATATATGGAGGTAATTACAATGGCTGAAAGTAACTTTATTTACTACCGTGGATTCCCGATGGTGAGAAGCGGAAACGAGATCTACTACGGAAGCATGGGCGACAGGTTCGTCACCAAGCTTACTATCCGCGAGAGCGAGAAATACAAGGACGCCGAGATACCTACCAAGGTCATGGTTCAGATGATTCCCACGTCTCCTACCCCGGAGGATCTTGCAAAGATCAGAAAGGGCGAGATGAACAGCCTTTACGAAGCGCTTGATACCGCGCACGTATGGCTCACCAAGGAGCTTTTCGGGGCATGATAATTAACCGCTGGCAGTCAGGCTGTCAGCGGTTTTTGCATGAAAAAGCACCGGGCAGTCAGACTGTCCGGTGCTTGTTATTCGCGGTTATCAAAGCTGCTCGGTCTCCTCGGGAGAAGTGGAGATGGAAGTGCGCTTTACGCGGTTGCGGCTGGTGAATTCGTACTCGTTCTCGTTGAACTCGCTGATCTCGTTGAGCCAGTAGCTTACGCGGTAGTTGCCTACGTCCACAACGGCAAAGTTCGCTGTGGTGTTTACGAACTTGACCTCGCCCTGTACCAGAGGTCTTATGTTGCCTTCGCCGCTGAAATACTCCTTGAGTCTTACAACGACCTTATCACCAACATGGATTTCCCCCATTTTTCGTGTCCTCCTTTGTTATGTCTGCGAATATCGTCAGAATTTACAACAGTAATTGTAACACATATTACACAGCCTGTCAAGCGGGATTGAAAAAAAATCACCGATTTCGGCGAAACTCGCTGATTTTTAGTTTGTTTTAGTGGTTTTGCAAATATTATCTGCCTATGTTTTGGTGATTATAACGAACACGGGCTGGAAAGTTACGGCGCGGTCCTGCTCTTGACAAGAAATACCAGCGGTGGCTTAAACTTCTATTGACTTTTCC
>OLNX01001612.1_pt1 | contig 18849 bp, 13 predicted proteins | sample 1672611 | NCBI WGS metagenome assembly OLNX01 (sample SAMEA3136705, study PRJEB25190) | human gut metagenome | reverse complement strand
TCGCGCGCGATCCGATAGTGATATTCCCAAAGCAGCGTCCTTAGCTCATAAACCGAGCTCATCGGCTGAACCAAAATCTGTTCCGCCTTTTGAAAGACCGCAGCGTCATCCTTTAAAATCTGTGCAATCATCAGTCCGCCCATGCCGGCAATCACAATGGCGTCCGCCTCTCCCGGCAAAAGCGTGGACGCGCCGCCGCCGAGACGGGTTTTGATCCGGTCGCCCAAATGATAACGCACAATCGTCTCCTTGGCGCTCTCAAGCGGCATTGCGCGTATGTCAGAGGCGATTGCGGACGCGCAGACTCCCTTTGCACAAAGGTACGCCGGCAGATAAGCATGATCCGTGCCGATATCCGCAACGCAGCGGCACGGCGCAACGGCGTCCGCGATCTCTTGCAGTCTCGGTGTCAGGCTTGGTGCGTTTTCCATAATTTTTCTCCCTTTTTATCAGTCTAACTGTTATGTTAGTATAAATTTCGGATTTTGTCAATAAAGAAAAAAGGAATCCGTCTCTTTTTGTAGAAATAAATAAGGTAAGGAGGCGATGACCGGTGAATCTTCGGGAAGTAACGGAAGAACAGGAAAAAGTGCTGCTCTCGCCATACGCGGCCAAGAGCGCCGAGAGCCGCGGCCGCGAGCATGAGGAAGAGCCGTGTCCGCTGCGGACGGCGTTTCAGCGGGATCGGGATCGGATTATCCACGCCAAGGCCTTTCGGCGGCTCAAACACAAGACCCAGGTCTTTTTATCGCCGGAGGGCGACCACTATCGCACCCGGCTGACGCACACGCTGGAGGTTTCGCAGATTGCACGCACCATTGCACGCGCCCTGCGGCTGAACGAGGACTTAACCGAGGCCATCGCGCTGGGACACGATTTGGGTCACACGCCGTTTGGCCATATGGGAGAGAACGTGTTAAACCGCATCTGTCCGCACGGCTTTCGGCATAACGAACAAAGTCTGCGCGTGGTCGATGTCTTAGAACGCCCCGGCGGACTCAATCTTACCTATGAGGTACGGGACGGGATTCTGTGTCACACCGGCGGCAAAACGGCAAGCACGCCGGAGGGACAGATTGTCGCGCTGGCCGATAAAATCGCCTATATCAACCATGATATCGACGATGCCATCCGCGCAAAAGTCATGAGTGAGGAAGATATCCCGTTAGAAATCCGCAAAGTTCTTGGTATGACAACCAAGGAACGTTTAAATACCCTGATACATAATATCATTATGAACAGTATGGGAAAAAATGATATTGTGATGTCAGAAGAGATCGGCGGTGCGATGCAGGATTTGCGAAAATTCATGTTTCAGAAAGTTTATACAAATCCTGCAGCAAAAGGTGAAGAAGCAAAGGCAGAGCGATTATTGTGTGAACTTTATGCACATTATATGGGACATATAGAGATATTGCCGGAGCAGTATCAGAGGATGCACAGTGAAGGCGAGAAAAAAGAACGCGTGGTGTGTGACTACATTTCAGGCATGACAGACCAGTATGCGGTGGCAAAATACAGAGAATTCTTTTTGCCAAAAGCATGGGAGATCGGCTAGGAAAGGAGCAGGCAGAAGAAATACATGGCATATTATTCAGATGAGCTGATAGAAGAGATCCGTTCAGGAAACGATATCGTAGATGTGATATCAGGCTATGTGCGGCTGACGAAAAAAGGAAGCACTTATTTTGGACTGTGTCCATTCCATAATGAAAAAACGCCATCTTTTTCGGTTTCACCCAATAAGCAGATGTACTATTGCTTCGGCTGCGGGGCGGGAGGCAATGTCATTACTTTTTTAATGGAATATGAAAACTATACCTTTCCCGAAGCATTAGAGGTATTGGCGAACCGCATCGGCGTAGAACTGCCAAAGCAGGAACTGAGTGCCGAGCAGAAGCGGGCTTCCGATAAAAAAGCAAGACTGTTAGAGGCAAATAAAGAAGCGGCAAAATACTTCTATACCCTGTTGCGGAGTGAGCGGGGAAGCAGGGCTCACGAATATTTTAAAAACAGGGGATTGAGCGAGAAAACGCTTCAAAAATTCGGACTCGGATATTCCGATAAATATTCCGATGACCTGTACCGCTATCTGCGAACAAAAGGCTATGAGGATGAGTTGTTAAAAGACAGCGGGTTAGTCAGCATAGATGAGCAGCGTGGCGGTTATGATAAGTTCTGGAACCGTGCCATGTTCCCAATCATGGATGTGCGTGGCAAGGTGATCGGTTTTGGCGGCCGTGTGATGGGAGATGGTGAGCCAAAATACCTGAACTCCCCGGAAACGATGATTTTTGATAAAAGCAGGAATCTGTATGGACTTAATTTTGCAAGAACGACAAAAAAGCATCAGATTCTTTTGTGTGAGGGATATATGGATGTCATTGCACTGCATCAGGCAGGGTTTGACAATGCGGTAGCAGCACTCGGAACGGCATTTACGCCGGGACACGCCAATCTGTTAAAACGATATACCAAAGAGGTCTATCTGACCTTTGACAGTGATGGCGCGGGAATCCGTGCGGCAAAACGGGCAATCCCGATCTTAAAAGAAGCAGGGATCACAGCAAAAGTCATCAATATGAAACCCTATAAAGACCCGGATGAATTTATCAAGGCACTTGGGGCAGAGGAATATGAGAAGCGGATTGAACAGGCAGAGAACAGCTTTTTATTTGAGATACGTCTGTTATCGGAAGAGTATGACTTAAAAGATCCGGCTGGAAAGACAGAATTTGCAAATGAGACCGCAAAAAAATTGTTACAGTTCTCAGAGGAATTAGAAAGAGATAATTATATAGAAGCAATTGCCGACAAATACGGCATGGGTTTTGAGAATTTAAGAAAATTAGTCTATCATTTTGGAACACAGGGATTAACAGGAAGTGAGCCAAGACAGAAAAAGAGCAGGGAAAAACCGCAAAAAGAAGATGGAATGAAGCAGTCCCAGAGACTTTTGCTGACCTGGCTGATAGAAGATACAAGGCTCTTTGAGCTGATAGAAGAATATCTTGGAGCAGAAGATTTTACAGAGGATATTTACCAAAAGACGGCACAGATATTATTTGAACAGTATCACCGTGATGGCAAAGTGAATCCGGCACAGATCATCAATCTGTTTGGAGAAGAGGATCAAAGTGAGATCGCTTCGCTTTTTCATGCAAGGATTGCTAAGGTGGAGACAAAAGCCGACAGGGAAAAAGCCCTGAAAGAGACAATTCTCCGTGTAAAACAAAACAGCATCCGGGAGCATTCTAAGCACTTGGATCCAACGGATATGGCTGGACTGCAAAAAATCATTGCAGATAAGAAACAGCTTGAGAAACTGGAGAAAACGAATATTTCCATACCATAGGGAGCAGAATAAAGACGAGAGAGGATATTAAAATGGCAGAAAAAAACGAAAACACAGAAAGAAATGAAAAAGAAGAGAAATTTCAGGCGAAACTGAAAGAACTTTTAGCATTAGCCAAAAAGAAAAAGAATGTTTTGGAATATCAGGAGATCAGTGATTTCTTTCAGGACATGGAGCTGAATGCAGAGCAGTTCGAGAAGATTTTAGACTTCTTAGAGACCAGCAATATCGATGTGCTGCGTATCACAGACAACGATGACGATACGGTTGACGATGAGATCCTGTTAGATGACGAAGAAGAAGTCGAGGTAGAAAAAATTGACTTATCCGTTCCGGACGGTGTATCGATTGAAGACCCGGTCCGTATGTATTTAAAAGAAATCGGAAAAGTGCCGCTCTTAAGTGCGGAAGAAGAGATTGAGTTAGCAAAGCGTATGGAGTTAGGCGATCAGGAGGCAAAAAAACGTCTTGCTGAGGCAAACTTGCGTCTGGTAGTATCCATTGCAAAACGCTATGTCGGAAGAGGAATGTTATTCTTAGATCTGATCCAGGAAGGAAATCTGGGTCTGATCAAGGCTGTTGAAAAATTTGATTACCGGAAGGGATATAAATTTTCCACTTATGCAACCTGGTGGATCCGTCAGGCAATCACAAGAGCAATCGCAGACCAGGCAAGAACCATCCGTATTCCGGTGCATATGGTAGAGACGATCAACAAACTGATCCGTGTATCCAGACAGTTACTGCAGGAGTTAGGACGTGAACCTACCCCGGAAGAGGTAGCAGACCGTCTGAATGTTCCTGTGAGCCGCGTAAGAGAAGTGCTGAAGATCTCCCGCGATCCGGTATCTTTGGATACCCCAAATGCCCTCGCTCCAAAACAGATTTTAATGATGCAAGAACCGGTTCCGGGCTGCGATAATCCATATCCGCCGTACCAAAGCAAAGCAGATCTGGACAGGATGCACGTTCTCTTTCTTCCTCCCATTTCAACCGCAGCAAACCATCACTTTTTACAATCTCAGGATCTGGATAGCTCATCTGTTGTCCTCCTTACGTTTTATGATATTATTATATAGACTAAACTTTTGTAATGTCAATATGAAATAATTTAGTCTAAATCGTCCTGTTATTTCATTGAAAATTCATTTTATGGATGATAAAATACTGATAATAAATACACTTAGGAGGAGTATATGAATCTCACAAAAATAGATCGTCAAATCCTGGACTCCTATGCCTCAATGATCGAGGGGCTTTCCATGTATCTCGGTTCCGTTTACGAAATCAGCCTCCACAGTTTAGAGGATTATGATCATTCTGTTGTTAAGATCATGAATGGATATCACTCTGGACGGACAGTGGGAGCACCTTTAACCGATCTGGCTCTCAATATGTTAAAAAGAATTAAAGACCAGGGAATTTCCTCCGGTAAGGATTTTACCTCCTATACAGCTATCAATGCCCTTGGAGAATCCCTAAAATCCTCTACCATTCCCATTTTAGGGCAAAATAACCGTGTGATCGGTGTTCTCTGCATAAATTTGTATCTGGATTCTCCATTGTCAGAAGTACTGGAATCCATTACAGGGCCAAAAGATGTTCACACAGAACAGGAAAATTTTGCAAACGATATGACCGATGCTTTCACCGCATCCATCAACAACGCCCGCAACCAGGTAATGTCAAACAATAATATTGCTGCTGTTAATAAAAACAAAGAATTGATCCGTATCCTGCATGAGAAGGGATTTTTCTATATGAAAAATTCAGTTCCCAAGGTTGCAGCTGCTCTTGGAATTTCAAAAAATACCGTCTATCTTCATTTGAGAAGCATTGAAAATAAAGAGCAAAAAGAGGTGTAAATTTCAGTGTAGCCCAAAATCGTATTTTTAGGTCAATTAAAAACAGCCTGAAAAATTGATATACTTCCGTCAATTTTCCAGACTGTTTTATTTTTATGTCATTCTAAAAAATGCTTTTTTTCTTAATTATTTTAACATTAAAAGGGGATATAAGAAGCCGATCCATACTACCATCAGCGCACCGCCGATACGGGTGGAAATGGAGGAGAATGCTAACAGGCTCATTCTGTCACCTGCTGTCAGCACTGCAAGGTCACCGGAACCACCGATGTTGCAGCAGCAAAGACCTGCTGTAATACCGGCTTCATAACCCCACAGACCAAAAAGTTGTCCAAAGATGATGGCTCCAATGTATGCACCAAGAACTGCTAAAACAATGATAACTAAAGCTGCTGGTGTAAAATAGCTGATCATAGTTTCAATACTAATAGAGTTAATGCCGATACCTGCGATGATCGCTGGCAGCAGTCCCTTTAACATAAAGTTCATGCCATTTACTGTGTAGTTGGTGATCTTTTCATCCATAATACCGGTGCATTTGACCACAACAGCAATGATGATCGCCCATGCAAGACCAGCGATCACTTTGGTTCCGGGAAGCTTGCCTAAAATAGTTCCTAATAAATAGATGCCAAGGCAGATAAAGATACCGCCGCAGACTTTGGTAGGATCAGCACTGAGAGCCGGAAGCTGCTCAGATGCCTCTGTCTGCATAGTGCCTGCTCCACGAAGGATGCCCTGATTATCTTCAGGAGATACCATACCCATTTTTCTAAGGATAGGCTTGGAAAGAGCACACATCAAGATAGCAACTACGTTAGACAGTGAAACATAGCATAAGAACATACCGGACATGCTCATCCAGTCTGTACCGGAAAGGTCAGTGTACAGAGTAGGAATGGTTACTAAAGCACCGCCGGAACCACCGGACATAGTTGGTGCGCCAATATCAAATACTGCATTTAAAGGTCCATAACCTGTGATCAGTCCGCCAAGGAAGCAGAAGCCCAGTGCAAATACCTGGGAGCCCAGGATCGCCGGCAGATAACGGGAAATAGCACCTAATAAGATCTTACGGTCCATATACAGGACGGAACCGCAAAGGAGAGCTGCGATATATACGTCCTGCAGACCATATTTCATAAGGATAGAAACACCTTTTACAGTGGTCTCTGGCAGAAGACCAAAGTAATTTAACAGTGCCGGTCCAAACATACAGAAGAGCACGGAACCACCTAAATAGCTGTTTACAACAGGAATACTGTTACCAAGCCAGAAGAACAGGCCGCCTACACTCATTAAAAACGCCAGAGTTCCTACCATTCCAACACCAGTAGTCTCACCGATCTTTACAGTTGGCATAAAACCGCCGTAAGTACAGATGATAATGACTAAAAACAACGGTACAAAGTACTTTGCTGAAAGTCCGCAGACTTTAAATTCCACTTTTTTACCCATATTTTTCCTCTTTCTACAGTCGTCCCCTAAAGCAAGAGGGGACATATAGTATTTTGCTTATTCGTAAATCTTAGCTTCTTCTTCCCCTCTTACCACACGCATAGCGCCTTCGTAAAGAGCCTGGATCTCGCCTTCTCCCGGATAACGGTATACAGGTGCGATAAAGGATACTCTGTCTGTGATCCAGTCAGCCATACGCTTGGAATAAACGATACCGCCGGTCAGTGCGATTGCATCCACTCTGCCGTTTACAGTGGTAGCAAGAGCACCAACCTCTTTTGCGATCTGATATGCCATGGTCTCAAAAACCAGCTTTGCATACTCATCGCCGTTATCGATCATTGCTTCTACAGCTCTGGCATCATTGGTGCCTAAATGGCTTACAAATCCGCCCTTTCCTACCATGGTACGGTAAGCTTCTTCATAGGTTAAACCATGATTGTATGCCAGATCCAGCACATCTGCATTTGGCAGTCCTCCGGAACGCTCCGGTGACATTGGTCCGTCTCCGTCAAGACCATTGTTTACATCTACTACCTTGCCACAACGGTGCATGCCAACAGTAATACCACCGCCGATATGGCAGACGATCACATTTACCTCTTCGTAGGTCTTTCCAAGGACTCTGGCAACCTTTCTGGCAATGGCTTTCTGGTTTAATACATGGAACTGGCAGACTCTTTTTACTTCTTTAAGACCTGTCATTCTTGCCCATGGCCACAGCTCATCTACGACTACCGGGTCTACGATATAGGATTTAATGCCTACACGGTCAGCCAGATCTTTTCCAATAAGAGCACCCAGGTTGCAGGCATGTTCCTTTTTCGGATGCATCATTTCATCTACCATGATGTCATTTACTTCATAGGTACCACCTGGGATCGGGTGGAGAAGTCCGCCTCTTGCGGAAATACAGATCAGTTCATCCAGTTTGATACCCGCTTTATCAAGAACATTTAATATCTTTTCCAGGCGGTATTCCTTCTGGTCCTGCACATGGGCAAAGGGAGCCAGATCTTCGTGGGAATGCTGGATACTTTCCAGGTGGATAATCTCATCATTGCAGTAAACTGCAATCTTGGTGGATGTGGAACCTGGATTCAGGATCAATACTTTATCTTTCATGTAGGTACCTCTTTATTTCTTGTCCTTGTTTCCTGCGATCAGCAGAGCAAGGGCAATACTGTTTAACTTGGTTTCAGGTGCATCAGAACGGGAAGTAATGACAACTGGTGCTGCAGCTCCCATCAGTACGCCTGCAATCTCACATCTTGCCATGTATACCAGAGTCTTCCACATAATGTTTCCGCACTCGATATTTGGCATTAAAAGTACATCTGCATGGCCTGCAACCGGGCTCTTGATGCCTTTGTGACGGGCTGCATCTTCATTTAATGCATTGTCCAGTGCCAGAGGTCCGTCTACAGTGATGCCCTTAAACTGGCCTCTCTGGCTCATGATGGCCAGGGAAGCTGCATCCAGTGTAGGCTGCATGGAAGGATTTAATACCTCTACTGCACACACAGCTGCTGCCTTTGGATCTTCGATCTCCAGTGCCTGGCATACAGGAATGGTATTGTTGATCATGGCGATCTTTTCTTCCAGTGTTGGATACATGACCATAGCTGCGTCTGTCATAAGGATCAGACGGTCTAATTTTACAGAGTCAAATACAGCCACATGGCTTAAGATCTTGCCGGTACGAAGTCCCCATTCTTTATTTAATACAGCCCGCAGGAAATCCGCGGTTCCGATGAGACCTTTCATAACAAGCTGTGCTTCCCCGTTATGTACCAGTTTTACAGCCGCTTCTGCTGATTTTCTGATATCCGGTTCATTTACAATGGTTACTTTGTTTACATCCAGCTCGATCTCTTCTGCGATCTGGCGGATCTTTGCCTCATCACCGCAGAGAGTTGCCTCTGCGATCCCCATCTGTACTGCCTCTTTTACTGCTTCCAGAACAGGTCTGTCCTCTGCCGCAGCCACTGCGATCCTTTTTTTCTCTCTGGCTAACAGGCTGTCTCTTACTTCTCTTAATGATCTCATTTTCCAGGTCCTTTCTATAATTTATGATCCTATCTGTTTTAACTCAGTTCTGCCGGATCTGTGATCACGCCCATAACAGCGGATGCAGCAGCTACTTCCGGTGATGACAGATATGCTTTTGCCTTTGGAGAACCATAGCGTCCTAAGAAGTTACGGTTGTTGGTTCCAAGAACTACCTCGTCATCTGAAAGCAGACCCATGGTACGTCCTTCACAGAAGGAACAGTAAGGCGGTGTTACCAGCGCTCCTGCTTCTACCAGCGTCTGGATATAGCCTTCCTTCATTGCCTCTTCCATAATGCTGTTGGAAGCGGGTGTTACGATGCATTTTACGTGAGAGCTGATCTTTTTGCCCTTCATCACATTTGCTGCGATCTTCAGATCTTCCAGACGGCCATTGGTACAGGAACCGATAAATACCTGATCCAGTCTGACACCTTTCACCTCAGACAGTGGATGCACATTATCCACATATGGCGGACAGGATAATACTGGCTCTAAATCTTCTGCCTTATAAGTGAGAACTCTTTCATATTCTGCATCTTCATCGGCTTTGACCCATTTTACATCTTCGTAGTCCACGCCGCAGTAATCAGCGCATTTCTGGTCTGCTGCGAAAAGTCCTGCTTTTCCACCGCACTCTACAACCATGTTTGCAATGGTCATACGGCCGTCAATACCTAATGCATCAATGGCAGTTCCACAGAATTCCAGAGACTTATAGGTACCGCCTGCAGCTCCCAGATCTCCTAATACCCGAAGGATAATGTCCTTTGCGTATACATGAGGAGGAAGTACTCCGTCGATCTGGATCTTAATGCTGCTTGGAACTCTTAACCACATCTGGCCGGTTCCCCATACAGCTGCCATTTCTGTGTATCCAACACCGGTAGAGAAGCAGCCTACAGCACCGTAGGTAGGTGTGTGGGAGTCTGTTACAAATACAATGTCACCTGGCTTGGAATAGCCTAACTCAGGAACTAACTGGTGAACGATACCGCCGGTAGCGTGGAAATGGCGGATACCATACTCTTTTACCAGTTCATAACCGGCTTCCAGGCTTCGTGGGTCGCCCTCTAAGCAGGCTGGCATCAGATGATCGTGCATGATGACGATCTTATCTGTATTCCACACCTTGGTAAGTCCCATTTTCTTCATTTTATCCTGAAGGAAAGCGGTATAAATATCATGGATCACTACGCAGTCCGGCTCTACAACTACCAGATCTCCCGGCTTTACGCTTTTACCGCCAATGTGCTTCATAATGATCTTTTCAGCTAATGTATGTCCCATATTCTTACCCCCTTCCTATAACAGGCCTTTCTCTACTTTTTTCATAATGCTCTTTACCAGACCACCGTCCATGATGATGTGGTACAGATTTTCCGGAATTGCCGGGATCTTGTAAGTCTTTCCGTTGGCACTGATCTGCTGCTTATCCAGCTCTACTTTTACTGTATCTCCCTCATTTACATTATCCGGAAGATCCGGGCATTCCAGAAGCAGGATACCGTTATTAATAGCATTCCGGAAGAAAATACGTGCAAATGATTTTGCAATAACACAGTGTACACCATTTGCTACCAGAACCTCTGCAGCCTGTTCTCTGGAAGAACCACAGCCAAAGTTATTTCCTGCTACGATCAGATCACCTTCACGAAGTTTAGCTGCCAGTTCCGGTCTTAAAGGCTCAAATGCATGAACCTTGATCTCATCCATGGTTTCATAGTTTAAGTGCTGTGTTGGGATGATAATATCTGTGTCAATATCATTTCCAAACTTCCAGCAGCGTCCTTCAAATGTGAGAGAATGATTTTCTGTCTCTTCTTCCTCTGCTGCCGGTGCTTCTTCTTTATAACCTAAGGTTCCAAGAAGGGCTGCTTCTACAGCTGCTTTTGTGGAAGTCAGATAGGTCTTTGATGTGTCAAAGCCGGCATAACCAGGCTTATTTTCCAGATCATTAGATACCATAACTTCCGTTTTTCCAATACGTCCCTGAACTTCCGGATTTCCGCAGTGGTTGATCACAATTCCGCCAGCCTCTAAAATATCTGTAATATATCCGGCAGTTGCTGCCTTGATATAAGTGTCTGCATCAGAAGGTGCTACTACCAGGCGCAGTCCGTATGCGATCTTTCTTCCCTTTAACATAGAAGATACGGTTTCCAGATCTTTTAAATTGCCGCCGGTAGTTCCGCCGATAAATACGGATTTTACATCTGTCACCGGCAGTTCCTCTAATGCTGCAAACTCTTTATATCCTCCTGGAAAAGCAGTCAGTTCTTTTGTCTGTGCTGCATCAAATACAACATCTGTCTTTTCCTCTGCCTCTTTTTCCACTGTAACAGCAGTTGCTCCGGCTTTTTCAAGAACTCCGCAGAGAACCATTTTTTCAGACAGTTCCATATCCTCTAAGGTATCTCCTGTCAGGCTTAAAAGCTTTCCTGCTAAATTTTCTGCTCCCAGTTCTTTTACCAAGCTTAAAGCCAGATCTTTTGCAGAAAGTCCCTCTGGCAGTTTTCCAGTTAATTTTACTGTTTCTTTTAAAGCACCGTTTTCAGGTTCTTCTAACAGCAGTTCGCCGGTTTCTAATACCTGCTTTAACTGTGTCGGATCTGCGCAGGTGACCTGAGCGCCGATGGCGCCGGCTGCTCCCGCTGCCTTATCACAGGTCACGGCTCTTTCACCGGCCTTTAAAAGACCATCTGCAAGAAGCTTTCCGCACATTCCTTTTCCATAGTAAAATGGAATGTTTTCCTTTTCTGCCTTTTCTCTTAAGGCTTTATGGAGCGCAGAAACCTTTGGCGAATTTGGCGGTACGATCTGGTCAATAACGACAACTGTTTTTACTGCCGGTTTCTTTTCTGTTTTTAAAAATACCTGTGCAAGTTCATTATCCTGGATCACACACAGATCCACTTTCTGCATCTTCACATTTCCCATTTTTATTACCCCTCTGCCAGTTTTTTATACTCCTGGTACTTCTCCTTTGCATCCAGTTCTGCTTCTGCAAGAAGTTTTTCCGCTTCCTCCGGGAAGGTTCTTGTTAATGCGGAAAATCTTACTTCACCCATAAGGAAGTCTCTTAAGTTCAGAGTTGGCTCCTTGGAGTCCAGAACAAATGGATTTTTTCCTTCTTTCTTAAGGTCTGGATTATAGTGGTACAGGTTCCAGTAACCTGCTGCTACTGCTTCTTTTGCTTCCTGCTGTGCGCATCCCATGCCCTTTACAAGACCGTGGTTGATACATGGAGCATAGGCGATGATCAGGGACGGACCCTTGAATTCTTCTGCTTCTTTTAATACCTTTGCCAGCTGTGCAGGATTTGCACCCATAGCTACCTGGGCTACATAGCAGTAACCATACTGCATTGCCATCAGGCCTAAATCTTTCTTCTTTGTCTTCTTACCGGAAGCTGCAAACTGTGCAACTGCACCGATCTGTGTTGCCTTGGAAGCCTGACCGCCTGTATTGGAGTAAACTTCGGTATCTACAACCAGGATGTTTACGTCAGTTCCGCTTGCTAATACATGGTCCAAACCGCCAAAGCCGATATCATAAGCCCAGCCGTCGCCGCCGTACATCCACATGGATTTCTTGGACAGATGCTCCTTGTTGTTTAAGATATCTGCCTTGCGGTCAGCCTGCTCTCCTGTAAGTTCTGCTGCTTCTAATGCCTTAACCAGGTTTTCGCTTACTTCCATGGTCTTGTCGCCATCATCATAAGCATCAAACCATGCATCAATTGCTACACTTAAAGATGCATCTACGCCATTTTCCTTCAGCTCTTTTACAACACCTGCAACTCTTTCTCTCTGCTGTGTCACTGCAAGGCACATACCAAGGGAAAATTCTGCGTTGTTCTCAAATAAGGAGTTGGAGAATGCCGGTCCAAAGCCCTTTTCATTGGTTGTATAAGGTACACAAGGAAGTGCTGCGCCCCATGCCTGTGTACAGCCGGTTGCATTTGCGATCACCATACGGTCACCAAACATCTGGGTCATCAGCTTTGCGTAAGGTGTTTCACCGCAGCCTGCACATGCGCCGGAGAACTCTAATAATGGAGTCTCAAACTGACTTCCCTTAACGGTATTCTTAGCCAGTGGATTTTTCTTCTTGGAAAGTTTTACTGCATAATTCCAGTTTTCGATCTCTGCTGCCTGGGAGTCTAATGGCTTCATGGTAAGAGCCTTTTCCTTAGCCGGGCATACCTGAACGCAGGCACCGCAGCCTAAGCAGTCTAATGGAGAAACCTGGATCCTGTAGGTGTATTCCTCTAAGCCTTTTCCAGTTGCCTTCTTTGTCTTAAATCCTTCTGGTGCATTTTCTGCTTCTGCTGCACTTACCAGAAATGGACGTACTGCTGCATGCGGGCACACATAAGAACACTGGTTACACTGGAGGCACTTGTCCGGATCCCATTCAGGAACATCTACTGCTGTTCCTCTCTTTTCATATTTAGAAGTACCAAGAGGTACGGTACCATCTTCTCTGCCTGTAAATGCACTGACTGGAAGGCTGTCACCCTTTAAGGAGTTAATCGGCAGCATAAGATTTTTTACAAATTCTGGAAGATTTTCATCTACCTTTGCTGTCTCCGGCTCTAAAGAAGCCCATTCTTCCGGAACCTTTACTTCTACCAGTCTCTGGTATCCGCAGTCAACTGCCTGATAGTTCATATTTACAACCTTTTCGCCCTTCTTTCCGTAGGACTTAAGGATGGCTTTCTTCATGTACTCTACTGCATCATCAAATGGGATCACATTTGCCAGTTTGAAGAAAGCTGACTGTAAAACTGCGTTGGTACGATTTCCAAGTCCGATCTCCTTACCGATCTTTACTGCATTGATGATGTAAAATTTAATATGGTTTTCTGCAATGTAGCGCTTTACAGATGCTGGCAGATGCTTGTCCAGTTCATCTTCATTCCAGATGCAGTTTAATAAGAAAGTACCGCCTGGTTTACATTCCTGGACAATGTCATATTTCTGGATATAAGACTGATTGTGGCAGGCAACAAAGTCTGCATGGGATACCAGATAGCTTCCACGGATCGGCTTATGTCCGAAACGAAGATGGGAACGGGTAACACCGCCGGATTTCTTGGTATCATACTCAAAATATGCCTGAACATACATATCCGTGTGGTCACCAATGATCTTAATGGAGTTCTTGTTGGCACCAACTGTACCGTCTGAACCAAGTCCCCAGAACTTGCAGCTGATGGTTCCCTCTGCAACTACATCGATCGGTGCCCCTACAGCCAGTGAATGATGGGTCACATCATCATTGATACCTACTGTAAAGTGGTTTTTTGGCTCTTCTGCTTCCAGGTTGTTAAATACTGCTTCAATCTGGTTTGCAGTAACATCTTTAATAGAAAGACCATATCTGCCTGCGTATACACGGATATTTCTGCCGGACTCTGCAATAGCACTGCAAACGTCCAGATACAGAGGTTCGCCTAAAGAACCTGGCTCCTTGGTACGGTCCATAACTGCAATACGCTTTACAGTCTCAGGAATTGCAGAAAGGAAATGCTTAATGGAGAATGGACGGTACAGATGTACCTGTAAATATCCGGTCTTTCTGCCATGTGCATTTAAGTAATCAACGGTCTCACGGATCACACCATCTACAGATCCCATTGCAATGATCACTTCTTCTGCATCCGGACATCCGTAGTAGTTAAACAGGTGGTAATCTCTTCCTGTGATCTTGTTGATCTCTCCCATGTAGTTTTCAACGATCTCAGGGATCGCCTCATAATATGGGTTTGCTGCTTCACGATACTGGAAGTATACGTCCGGGTTCTGTACGGTACTTCTCTGTACAGGACGCTCCGGATTTAAGGATCTCTTGCGGAATGCATCCAGTGCATCTCTGTCTAAGAGTCTGTCTAAATCTGCATAATCCATTACTTCTACTTTCTGGATCTCGTGGGAAGTACGGAAACCATCGAAGAAATGAAGGAAAGGAACACGGCCCTTGATAGCTGCCAGATGGGCAACGCCAGCCAGATCCATGATCTCCTGAACCGTACTGCTACAAAGCATTGCAAAACCGGTCTGTCTGGTTGCCATTACATCAGAGTGCTCTCCGAAAATGGAGAATGCGTGGGTTCCTACGGAACGGGCACTTACATGAAGGACACCTGGGTGTAACTGACCGGAAATACGGTACATTGGCGGGATCATAAGGAGCAGGCCCTGGGATGCTGTGTAGCTGGTTGCCAGTGCGCCGGACTCCAGTGCGCCGTGCATAGCGCCGCAGGCGCCAGCCTCAGACTGCATTTCTACCAGTTTGACTCTCTGTCCAAACAGGTTTTTCTTACCTGCTGCAGACCAGGCATCTACATGCTCTGCCATTGGTGAAGAAGGGGTAATGGGGTAAATGGTAGCTACTTCTGTAAATGCATAAGACACATAAGCAGCGGCTTCATTACCATCCATTGTTTTCATCAATTTTTTCTGTTTCTCTTCCATCATTTTCCTCCTGAGATTCGTGAATGCCTTTATGGTATGGGGTTTTTAAATCTACTTGGCAATATTTCTAAATACGTTTCTACCATGGCATTCTGTATGGTAATATTTCTGTACTCACTGTTTTAAGGGTGTTACTTTTCCGGCTCAAGTTCTTCAAAAAGTTCTACTGCCGGTATAATTGCTGATGCACCATAGTAAAAGAAAACCAGTCTTAAAACTTCGCCGACCTCATCCATAGTGGCACCTTTTTTCACTGCCAGTTCGCCGTGTGTTTTAATCGTCACAGCATTTCCTGCGCAGCATCCCATAAGCATTAACATCAGTTCCATGTATTTAGCCGGAACATGTGTTATATCCTGTTTGCAGATCGCGAACTGCTGGCTGAATGCCTGGAGCAGTTTTGGATCATTTGCCATTTTTTTGTGGATAGAAAGAACGTTTCCGCCTCTCTGCTCCTTTAACCGTTCCAGGATCTCTTCTGCCTGGGCGATCTTTTCTTTATTTTCCTGTTTCATGGTATGTACTCCTTTTGATTGTCTGTTCCTTTCTGTACCCACGGAATGCGGGTACGAAAACATTACCTTTACTGATACTTCTTCTGTAAAAATGCCGGGGCAAGTTCAGGAAACAGAGCGTATGTCATAACATCTTCTTCTGTTCTTGCAAAGCCTGCTGCTTCTGCTTTTGCTTTCTCCCATCCAGGAGCGATCAGGCTTCCCGGACGTTCTGTGATCATTTTGTCATTTCCTAAAACAGCTGCCTTCAGTTCCGGTGCGATCTCACCAGCCGGACGTCCGTACATGCCGCGGATGTAAGTTTTGCTCTCATTGGAGATCATCTTGTATCTCTGTCCCGTAAGGACGTTAATAGTTGCCTGGGCGCCTACCATCTGAGCAAACGGAGTTGCTAAAGGCGGATAACCGAAATCTTTATGTACCTTATGGACTTCCTCAAATACTTCATTAATGCGGTTTTCTGCATTCATGCCTTTTAACTGGCTTTCCAGGTTAGAAAGCATTCCGCCTGGGATCTGATGTTTTAAAACACTGATATCTACACCTGTACGCTTGCTTGCAAATTCTTTGTATTTTTCACGCAGCTTCATGAAATAATCATTGATCTCTGCCAGAAGGTCCATATCCAGATGAGGATCAAAGCCTGTTCCCTTTAAGCAGGTAACAATACTTTCAACCGGCGGATGGGCAGGGCCAAGAGAAAGAGCAGATACATCGCAATCTACGGTACAGGCACCGGCTTTAATGGCTTCCCAATAACAGATATCCGCCATACCGCCGATACAGTGTGCATGGAAATGAACCGGAAGACCTACTTCTTTGCGGATCGCTCTGATCACATCCGATACCTGCTTGGGGTTCATCATTCCGGCCATATCTTCTACATGGATGACTTTTACGCCCAATGCTGCATAATCCTTTGCCATCTGTACATATTTTTCTAACGTATGTACCGGGCTTATGGTGTAGCAGATATTTGCTTCTGCTGTTTTTCCGTTTTTAAGCACTGCCTTAATGGCTGTCTCTGTATTTCTCACATCGTTTAAACCATCAAATACCAGGAACTTATCAATTCCGGCTTTTGCTGCCAGTTCTACGAATTTTTCTACCACATCATCGGGATACTGTTTGTAGCCGATCAGGTTCTGTCCACGGAGGAGCATTCTCAGCGGTGTCTTCTTACACAGCTTCTTAAATTCCCTTACCCGTTCCCAGGGATCATCTCCTAAATAGCGGATAGCAACATCAAAAGTTGCACCGCCCCACATTTCCATACATTCATATCCAACCTCATCCATCTTCGGCAGGATCGGGAGCATATCCTGTGTGCGGATCCTGGTTGCTAAAAGGGACTGCTGGCCGTCACGCCACTCTACACTGCTGATCCTGATCGGTCTTTCAGGAACTGTTTCTTTTGCTGTTTTCCAGAAAAACATTCTGCACCTCCATTTACATGTTTTATGTGTTTTCACTGGTTTTCATTCTCTTTAGGTTAATATGTTAATTTAATTTATTCGATGTTTAGTTAAGTTATTAACTTGTTTCTGAGCAAACTATACATCTTTTCTCATTAAATAGCAATAGTAAATGCTTATTTTTTTGTTTTTTGGATATTTTGCACAGTTTTTGTGTTTTGATTTAGTTGATATTTTAATGTTACTTGTTAACTTAAGTTAATTTGTTAACTTCTTATGTCTTTTTAATTGCTTTTATATGGGGCGTATGATATGATAAATACAGAATAAAAAGAACAGACCAGAAAAGAGGTTTTTTATGCCTACGTTAAAAGATGTAGCTGCGCTGGCAGGCGTTTCAGCCGCTACTGTATCCTTATATTTGAACGGAAAATCTGCAGGAAGGATCTCCCAGCAGAAACAAAAAGAAATAGAAGAAGCTTTAAAGCAGTTAAGTTACCAGCCCTCATCTGCCTCCAGGCAACTAAAAGAGCTGGGCACTTCCCCCCTTATATACACAGTTGCTGTATACTGGGCAGCTGACCCACGATCTGCCCTTTTAGGAAAAGTTATGGCCGGGATCCAGTCATCTCTTGCCAAAAACCAGATGACCAACTGCAATATTGTGATCTGCCCATTTAAGCCAAATGAACTGTACAAAGAAAAGGGACTGATCGATCCGAAACTGTACAACTACGATGCTGCTATCATCGCAAATACTGCCGTAATGGACATGCAGTACTTAGACAGTATTATGCCGCCTATCCCCGTGGTCCTTTTAAACAGACGTTCTGATCAGTACAGCTATGTTTCCATCAACAACCAGAAAATGGGTGCCTCTCTTGCTGATATGATCGCAGACCGGGGCTTTAAAAGCGTGTCTGTTTTCCGTTCCCAGTCTCCTTACCTGGCTGTGGATGACCGTGTTACCGGTTTTATCAATGGCTGCCGTGCCAAAGGAGTGGACATGCCAAATCATGCCTTATTTTACACAGATAATTCTACAGACGGCGGTATCCAGGCTGCTGCAGAATTTCTCAAGTTAAGTGAACGTCCGGATGTTGTCTTCTGTGACTCCGACTCCATTGCCTTAGGAGCACTCTACGCTTTCTACCAGGCCGGCGTCCGTATCCCAAAAGACCTGTCTGTCATAAGCATCGGACTCCATCACTCATCCACCAGTAAATGCTCCATTCCGCCATTAACTGTATCCGAAGTTCCGCTGACACAGATGGCAGAAGGCTGTATGGACTATGTGATCCGCGCTTTGACAGATAAATCCTATGCTGCAGATCCAGAGCCGGTACATGTAGAACTGGAAACGAAGATCATTGTGAGGGAGTCGTTTCAGTAAAATGTCGTAAACAAAAAAGCTATTGCAAACTGATCTCACATCATCACTTTGCAATAGCTTTCTTTATACTGTATCTAAGTATCTGATTTTAATATACCTGACTGATTAAATCTTAGTTCTCATTCATCTTAGCCAGTTTTGCAGCCTGATCTGCGGCGATCAGGTTGTCTAACAGTTCCTGGATATCACCGTTCATAATAGAATCGATCTTGTATAAGGTCAGCTTGATCCTGTGGTCGGTAACACGGCCCTGTGGGAAATTGTAGGTACGGATCTTCTCGGAACGGTCTCCGGTACCGATCTGGCTTCTTCTTG
>OLNX01001589.1_pt1 | contig 19016 bp, 22 predicted proteins | sample 1672611 | NCBI WGS metagenome assembly OLNX01 (sample SAMEA3136705, study PRJEB25190) | human gut metagenome | reverse complement strand
CGACGAATTCGGCGAAAATACCGATTACCTTCGTAAGCTAATTATCTAGGAAAATGGGCAGGTCTACAAGAGTACCACCTATGGAGCGTTTACCTTTGGTGAAATGTTTGGATATCCTGATCCAAGCCGCCGTTTTACTATGGGACTTGGTTCCATTGTTTATGATGTTCTTGATGATTATATTGTCCATGCTTCTTTTCAACGATATCTTGCATCTGAACGCTCCGCTGCTTTAGAGCATTTGCATAATTTAGAAGATTTAAATATCTATCAAAACAGCGTTGTAATCTTTGATCGTGGCTATTATTCTGAAGATATGTTTCGTTACTGTGTCGAGCATCAGCACCTTTGTCTTATGCGCTTAAAACAGAATTATAACATTGCTAAGAAATGCTCTGGAGACATAATCACGGTTCTTCCCGGCAACGAAAAAGACGGGACTGAGGATATCAGGATAAGAGTCATCGAAGTTATTCTCAATGAGGGAACGAAAGAGTATCTTGCCACCAATCTTTTTGATTCACATATTTCTCAACAGATGTTCCGCGAACTTTACTTCTATCGCTGGCCAGTCGAAACAAAATATAAGGAATTGAAAAGCCGCCTTGCTATTGAAGAATTTTCCGGTGCAACGACCACTTCAGTGCTTCAAGAATTTTATATCAACGTACTTCTTTCAAACCTGTCATCTCTTATTAAAAATCAAGTTGATGAAGAAATTCAGATTACCGCTAAAAGTACGAATAAATATCGATACCAAGCAAACCGAGCATTTATTATCGGACGTGTCAAAACAATAGTTCCCAAAATCCTGTGTAATCTTTTCGATTTATCTGCACTTGATATACTATATAAGGAATCTCTCCGATGCAGATCTCAGATTATGCCTGGAAGAACATTCCGACGAAAGAAGAATAAAGCAATAGGCAGAACACATTTTAGCAATAAAAAAGTTGCAGTCTAATATCAATAGCTGTTAATAGGGCTTTTTCTGTGAAGCTCTATTAAAGTGCGTCTTCTTTTCAAATCTGCCTTCCTCTTTTCTCAATTTCGCACCGTTAGTCATTAACCTGAGCAGGCACTTGTCTTAAGTTGACATTAGGTTGACCACATTGGTGCCTGACACCTTTCTACCCCTAGCTCCGGTGCTCCTGATGTGAAATAATCAAATGCCATCCCTGTACTGTCCCTGTGTCTGATACTGGGGCATTTGTACAAACCGTCCCTTTCTGCCTTCCTTTATTACTATGCCGTTAACCGTCATTCCATACATTTTGACCGATGCAATGCCTAGTTTCTGCACTACAGAGTCTGTTTTCTGGTTAAGCGGTGTAATTCTGACATCATCTATATTTACATCCGGTACAGTTTCTGCAAAAAGCTTTTCTTTTGTGACCTCAAGTACCACTCTGTCTATCTCATTCCTGACCTCCCTGTCATGCGGATATACCACACCTGAATACTTGTCTCCATCTTTTCTCTGAGGATAGGATACAAACATCATTTCTTTGCCGGACTTATCGTCAAGCCATTTTCTGACTGAGACCGGAAATTTAAAAATCCCTTCTATTTCTACCCAGCCGGTAGCAACGGTAGTTGTGTTCTTAAATGAATCAAAATCCACCCTCATATTAGCCTTTATGTTCATTATCTGTCATCTCCATTCCTTTTATTATCAATTACATAAGCTCTTCTTAAATTGTCCATGTCATCTGTAGGTGCAAGAAAAATATTTATCATCTGCTCTTCATTCAGGCCGTCATCCATCGCATTTGAAATTATTTCTTTTTCTATTTCCTTCAGTTTGTCCCAGTATCTGCCACACAGGTCTGCAAAGGTATCTCCTGTCCATCCCGTCTTGTCTGTTTCTTCATCCTTCTTAATAAGCTCTTCCGTATCAACATCATGAAGAAGTGCAAGACCTTTTATCTGCTCCACTTCCTCCTCTGACTCTTTTACGGCCTGTCTGTATAGCTCTGCTATCTCATCCATAGACCTTTTTCTGGCTGAATCAAATGACAGGTATAAAAGGTCACGCTCATCAACCTCGCATGAATATATGGTTCTGTCAGTCTTAGCCATGACCTTCAGCCGTTCAATTTCTTCCCTATCTGTAACGAAATCCAGACATTTATCCCTGGAAAGGGTAATATACCTGAAATTCTTTGCATCATATATGGTACGCACCGGATGTTCATAGTCACCAAGTGCCAGCGCTGCGCTGTATCTGTCTTTCAGCCAGTCAGCTGCCGTAAAACCGTATTCCGGCTTATCAAAAGGTATTGCCTTCGTATCATATATCGGCGGTCTCGACTCTAAAAAAATAATGCACTCTGTCGGCGGCATTCTTCTTACCTGCCCTGGTGTCATCAGCTTTAATTCCGCTTTTGAATATGACAAATCCGAACTTGAATTAACCCCGAATGACAGTCTGTCATCCCTTTTGTCTGCGGTGGCATTGCCAAGCGTTTCTGATATATACTCATGTGTACTTTTTGCCTGTGGTCCGGAACCCAGAAATACAACTGCCGCCATGTTGTCCATCATGATTTCCCACTTCTCGTTCGGATAAATTGCCTTGGCCTGTGCTATGGACTGCAGTATCGGCACCATGCTGATATTTCGGCTTCGTATTACTCCAAGCAGCTTCTCTGTATCTGCCGGGCGCGCACCTGCATAGAACTCATCCATCCATACCTGTACTTCATACGGCAGTGGCCCTTTGATTTCATCGTCTGACAGACGGATAAGTGTATCAAACATCTGCGTATAAAACATGGATGTTATCCATGTGTATGTATTAACATTATCCGGCATAACGAGAAATACAATAGTTGGCTGCTGTCCTATTGTGCGAATATCAATGTCGTTTCCCTTTGCCTTCTGTTTTAAAATATCCACCCTCTGTGTCAGCTCCTCAAGTGAATCTGCATACACCAGCACCAGAAGCCCGAGAAAAACTCCCTCCTCATCATTCTCATCAAGCTGATCCATGTCATCTTCCAGGCTCGTCTTCTTTTTGGTCAGGCTGTAGCTTGTAGTTGCTCCAAACTGCTTATTATTGTAATTTCTTGTACGCTCCTGGGCTATTACCCTTTCGTTATTTGCATGCGCGTTTTCAAGTCTGTCATGAATTACATTCTTTGGAACACGCTGCATGTCTATCGTAATGTATGTTGGAAAAAGTACATCACTTAAGCTGTGTATTACCTTGTCCTCTGAAAGAGACTGCCCAAACGCGGTTCCCACAAGCACTGATATGTATTGTTTATTGTTTATAACCATGTAGTCGGTATCTGACTGTATTGATGCCGGAAGTATCTGGTTTTTCCATCCGCTGTCATGTGGTGATATTCTTGCAGGAGGCAGGCACTCTTCCCCTGCCCGTAACATTCTCGACAGCAGTACCATTCTCTCTTCTGCAGACATTTTGTATATCCTGCTCCTTAAGTTACGGAAAATATTTGACAGTGTAGTGTCAATCGTTGCAAAGTATGCCTCAGCTTCTTCTAGAGAGTGCGCACGGCATGTCACAGTAAGAATCATTGTCTTTCTGATGTCCCTTGTTCCTTCATCTATCTTCTGGTTAATCCACTTTCCTATTCCTTTTTCTATCACAGGGTATTCCTGTCCGTTAATTGGATTGAATATCTCATTCACAAATGAATCCAGGTCTCTCTGTTCGTTTGCAAGTGTTATCTTAAAAGGTCCATCCAGAGATTTAAGCAGTGTCATTATCTCCAGCAGTGTACTGTCCTTTTTAGCGGTATCCTTATTTACATAATTGATATCCTCGAACATATAGCTCTGATCATACATTGCTTCACCTGTCATTGGCTCAATCTTAAAGTTGCCGTTTTCATATGCCCTGTCAATGCAAAGCCATTCCTTGACGCTCCGAGGCACCTTTACTACCGGCACGCTTAAAGCTCTTCCCTTTTCAAATTCACTATTTGCATCTAATTTTGCCATTATGTTTCCTTTCCTTTAAATCCCAAAAGTCTGTTTCAGGAATGAGTCTGCACCTTTTACTCCTGCAGCTGTCAGCATCATCATGAACATATTTTCAATGCATCCAGTCGGCAGGATTATGTCAGTAAGAATGTTGTCTCCCAAGAAATCATGCAGGTTCAGCTTCGAGACCAGTACCACAAACATCACTATGACAACTATTGAAAATGATTTACTGAGTAATGTTTTAATCCATGCTCCTGCAGCATTCTGTATTCCCGGTCCTCCGGGAATACACGAAACCGCAAGTGGTCCCGTTGCTGCAAGCATGTATAACTGTATAGTTCTGCCAACCATTGTGATAAATATGGTAGCTGCACATACAATCGCTATTACCAGGAAGATTATGCCAATAACCATCAGTACCATAAGCTGTACTTCATTGACCGATGAATCTTCCAGTCCTCTAAAATCACTTTCACCTATTATAACCCCTCCGGTTACTTTGGTTACTGAAAATACCCATTTGCTGAACCATAGTACCGAATTTATTGCAAGATTGCCGAGCAGTACCTTAATCAGCACATTGACTCCGGTTTCAATCGTCATGCTCTCCCTAAGGTTTCCAACCTGCCTGCATATGCCTATGTAAAAGAAAAGATTCAGCATTGTGGCTGCTATTGCCTGAAAGAACGGAAAAAGAGTACCACTGACATATGCCCATGCTGTAGACGATGCACCTTGAGGTGTATTTAATCCAAAACCAAGGCTGAATCCCAACATATAATTGTATAGCTTAACTCCAAGAGTATATAAAGGTGCAAGGCCGCTTGTAATCCAGTCCATTAAACCACTCCCTTACATTATTGCTGCCAGTATCTGCGGTGCCATTGCCATTACAAAACCGCCTCCAATACGTTTGAATGCGTTTGCCTGCATTGTACCCTCAGATCCCTGAAAGGCGATGCCCCACTCTGAAATTCCCCAGAGTGTAATTATTGAACCGATGGATGAAACAATTCCACTTACAAGATTCTGCAGCGATGTAAATTTTGCTGTCACAACATTTGCTGCCTCCGCTGCGTATACCGGTGACACTTCACCTGCCATGATTACTGTAGTAATAAGCAGTGCAAGCATAACCTGGAAGAAACGTACCGCATCCACGTTCTGTATTCTGTACTTTACCATTTTTATATGCCTCCCTATTTTTTCTTTTTTGCAAGTGCCACAATGCCTACTCCGATAAAGCTCAGCAGGAGCCATGAACCGAAGAATATCATTCCCATAAACTGTGCCATATCCGGCTTAAATTTAGCAAGCAGCGCCGTCAGCAATAATGCAAGCATAAATGCTGCTACAAATGTAACAATGAAACCAACTGGTATTTTCTTCTTTCTGTGCATAATAATTTTCTCCTTTTAAAAAACGCAGAGCCTCACAGCCCTGCGTTAATCATTGTTTGTAGGTAATTGGGTAACCCCCTAGTGTTTCTTCTTTGATACTGCTTTCTTCCTGAAGAATGAACAGATAACTGCCATTACTCCTGCTATTCCTGCAAGCGCATACATAACCACTGACATGTAATCACCGGTCTTTGGCTTTGGCGGAGCAATCATTGCAATGGTCTGGGCTGCATCGTTGATGTCATTGTGTGATGCAATGGCATAAGCGCCATCTGCAGTCACAACATCAAGCTGCTCAAATACTACAAGCTGCTTTCCTGTCATGCCTTTTCCATTGAATCTGAATGTCACGTCAACTACGCCCTCGGTGCCTGCCGCTGTAAACTCAGTTACTGCAGTTACTTCCTTTCCGTCAATCACAAGTGCTTTTCCTGTAGCCTTGTCCATGAGCTTTCCTGTCACTCTGTAGGTCTGTCCCTGTACCAGATTCTGGTACGCTACTGAATCTACAATAGTAACGCTGCTGTCAGCTGTTGAGCTGTGATCCTTTCGCTCACCATCGATGGCTGTTGTTCCAATCTTCGGAACATAAAGTGTCTGTGCCTCGTCTGTGATATCGGCATGTGTCGCTATGAGATTATTCTCATAGTAGACATCCTCAAACATAACAATTGTTCTTCCTGCAAGAAGGCTCGCATCAAATGTAAATACCACATCCACTTTGCCTGTTGCTTCCTTCGCAACAAACTCTGCCTCTGCCGTAACATTGTTTCCGTTTGCAATAACCGGTGCTCCGTTTGACTTGTCTACTGCAGTTCCGACTACCTTATACTTCTTTCCTGGTACCAGATTCCGGTACGATACAGTATCGACTATCTTTGCACTCTTCTCAGCATAAAACATGCTGGTGCCAGACTTTGCATCCTTTGCTGTGGTCTTAATTTGTGGCACGCAGATGGTCTGGTTCTCATCACTGTAATCTTCATGTACCGCAATGAGCACCTCTTTAACTTCACTGTTGTCGGCTGGATTGTTATTTTCATTATCTACCTCGACCTTGTTTGATGTGTTATCTGTTTTATTCTGTGTGTTTTCTGACTCAGATGCCTTCTGTGTATCATCAGGTGTCTTGTCCTTGCTTGATGTATCATCAGGGTTTGCATCAGCATTATCCGCATTTTTCACGAGATAAAGCTTCTCAAACAGCACCATTGTCTTTCCTGCAAATTCCTTTGCACTGAATGTAAACTCAACATCCACAGTGCCGTCTGCTGTTTCAGGTGTGAATAAAGCCTCGGCTGTGATATCCCTGCCGTCATTCTGCAGTGGTTTTTTGCTGTCCTTATCCATTACTGTTCCTGCTACCCTGTATGTAAGGCCCGGGATAAGGTTTTTGTATGTTACTGTATCTTTTACTTTTACATCATCCCCTGCATTTGACAGATGAATGCCTGTCACCTCATCAAGAGCCTCTGTTGCAATGGCTGGCACGTAAATGGTCTGTGCCTCGTCATTTATGTCAGCATGTACTCCTACAAGCCTGTTCTCATAACGGATTTCCTCAAACATTACAATGGTCTTTCCGGCTAAATTACTTCCGTCAAAGATGAAATCAACATCCACTTTTCCGTCTGCTGTCTCAGGTGTTATCTCAGCTTCTGAAGTTACTGCTTTTCCGTCTGCATCCTTAATCACCTTTCCGGTTTTCTTATCCATCGCTGTTCCTGTTACCTTATATGTCTTTCCAGGAATGAGATTTGTGTACTCGACAGTATCCGTGATTTTGATATCCTTCTCAGCATATGTGAGCTTTGTCTCTGTCTTTGTGTCTGTTGCTGCTGTCTTTACTGATGGAACATAGATAATCTGTGCTTCATCGGAAATATCAGCATGCACGCCAACGAGCTTATTGTTGTAGTAGATGTTTTCATACATTACAACTGTCTTTCCGGCAAGTGAGCTTCCGTCAAATACAAACTCAACATCGACTGTACCATTTGCTTTTTCTGCCTTAAACGATGCCTTTGCGGTTACATCTTTTCCTGCATCGTCCTTTAATGTCTCGCCTGTTGTCTTGTCTATTGCAGTTCCTGTGACTGTGTATTTCTCACCCGGTACCAGATTCCGGTACGCTACTGTATCAGTGATGTGTATGTCCTTCTCTGCAAGTGTGAGCTTTGTTGCTGTCTTATCATCAATGGCTGTTGTCTTTACAGATGGGATATAAATTGTCTGTCCCTTGTCATTGATATCCTCATGGGCTGCAATCTCTGCTTTTCCATAAAACATCTTTTCAAACACAACCACAGTTGTATCATCAAGACCATTTGTATCGAAATGGAAATCTACTGTTGTTTCTCCGTCAGCTGTATCCGGTGTGAAATCGGCTGATGATGTAACGGCCTTGCCGTTTACTGTCACAGCCTTGCCTGTACGCTGATCCATGAGTGTTCCGGAAATGGTGTATGTCTTTCCCGGTACCAGATTCCGGTACGCTACTGTATCAGTAAGAGTCACATCACTGCCTGCCAGTGACATGTGCGAGTCAGTGTCCTTATCCTTAACACTTGTAAAAATGAGTGGAATGTGGACTGTCTGTGCCTCATCATCAATGTCTGCATGTACTGCAATAAGCTTGTCAGTGTAGTAGACATTCTCGAAGAATACCACTGAATGTCCGGCCATGGCTGTTCCGTCAAATGTAAACTTCACATCCACACTGCCGTCTGCTGATGCTGCAGTAAACTTAGCTGTCGATACAAGCTCGTTTCCGTCTGCGTCTGTAAGAGGCTCTCCTGTTTCCTTGTCTACGGCTGTTCCCCTGACTGTGTACTCCTTGCCCGGTACCAGATTCCGGTACGCTACTGTATCTGTAACAGAAATTTCCTTCTTTGCCTCGCTCACGTTGATTTTAGAGCTGTCATCTATTGCAGTAGTCTGTGCTGCTGGAATGTGGATTGTCTGGCCCTCATCATTAATGTCCTTATGCTCTGCAACCTCCACATCCTCAAGTGTAAGTGTCTCATAAACTACAAAGCTCTTTCCTGCAAGTCCGGTTGTATCGAACTCAAACTTGAGCTTCTTTGTGCCCGATGCACGTCCTGCCGTGAAAGCCATCTCCTGTGTGACAGGCTCTCCGTCAACAAGCAGCTCTTTTCCTGTTTCTTTGTCCATAAGCACACCGCTTAACGTGTATGTCTCACCCTTTAAGAGGTTAGTGTATGTGACTGTATCGGTGATAACAGCTCTGCTGTCTGCAAGTGTAAGGTGATCAGCTGTCTCACTGTCTGTGGCTGTAGTGTGGATTTCAGGGAAATATATAGTCTGGTCTTTATTCTCCATATCCTCCTCTGTAGCTGCCACGTAATCGCCATATGTGAGCTTCTCGCATACAACTACTGTCTTTCCGCCAAGTGCAGATGAATCAAAGTTAAAGTGCATGTCGAGCACCTTCTTTGTTCCATCAGATGTAAATGTCTGTGAAGCTGTCACCGGATTACCGTTTACCATGACTGCTTCGCCTGTGTCCTTGTCCATGAGTGTGCCGGTAATTGTGTAATCCCTGCCTGCCATGGTGTCCGTGATGGTTACTTTGTCAATGATGTCTGTATCTGCCGATGGCTTGATAATCTGGTACTGCGTCTTTGCATCAGATGCCTGTGTTGTGATAACAGGTGTTGGCTCTGAATGGTTCTCGATTGTACCTATATCAACTGTAACCGTGTCTCTTCTGATAGAGAACTCGCCCTTATAGAGGATTTTGCCCCTGTTGTTGTCACAGGAAAGCTCCTCAAGTGTGTAATCACCATAAGGCATAGCTCCAACCGAGTCATCGACCTTTGCACTGCCATCTGCTGAAGAAAACCACAGTCCGTCATACGCACCGCCGCCGTTTGTGTTCTTTGAGTGTGCGTTCCAGCTGCTCTCTGAGCTGAAATAACCGTTCTCATCAGTTTTGATGATGTGGCTCTCTCCGGTTCCCTTGCAGGTAACCCTGAAAGGAATGTCGCTCATTCTGTTCTGATTGTCTGTATCAATCTTAGTAAGCTTGAAGTCACCACGCTTGATTTTATCGCTTACCTTAAAGGTGTTGCCGCCTTTTAAAGAAGCAAGATTGCCGTTCTGTATAATCTGTGCTACATATTTGCCTGTAATCTTCTCACCTACTCCGCCTACCTGAAGATATGCTCCATCAAGCTTGTATCCTTCCGGTGCCTTTGTCTCTTCGATTGAGAGTGTTCCAAGTGGTAAAACGGCTGTGTTTCCGAGCTTATAAAAATCATCTCCTGATACTTTATAATCATCCGCCAACCTCGCAATATATGCAGTCTTATCACCACTGGTTATTTTTTTTGTCTTAATAACCCATGTTCGTGTGGCATTTGCCGGAAGATTTCCCGCATTGTAATAGCCTGCATAATATTTAACAGTAAACTCAGCATTCTCAAGACTCGCTCCGCCCTGTACCTTGTCACCGGTCTCACTGTCTACCTTGTTGATGCTTATTCTTACAGGATCGTTTGTAGGTGTATCTGATACGCTTAGCGCTGTATTCTGTCCGGCTGTTACAGTAAATGACTGTACCGAACTATCAAGTGCATATCCTGCCGGAGCTGTAAGCTCCTTGTAGTAGTATGTTCCGGCATTCAGTGAAACAGCAGCTGCATTGCCGCCTGCATCCGTTGTCAATGTAGTAACCTGAGCTGAACAGCCTGCATCAGAATAAATTCCGTATACAGCTCCTGCAAGTGAATAACATGAGTTTCCTGATGTGATTCCTGTGTTAGCTGACGTCTTGCTTAATGAAACTGTACCTGTCGGTGTGTATTCATAACCGAGAATGTTCTGGGTTTTTCCTGTTGCAAGAACAAAGATTTTAAATGAATCCGGAACCGGCTGCCATGTAAGTTTAAATCTTGGAGCGTTTTCATTAATAAGTTCTCCGGCCGTATTAAACCCAAGTACATTCTGATATGCCCAGTTTTTAAATGAAGAATTACAACCATGCATAGCTTCGCCACCTTCATAAGAAGCTGCATCTGCAAGGATAATGTGACTTAAAGCAATGTACTTGTCATCATCCATTGCACTGCCGTCATACCATGTGGCAGGAAAATTGCCTGCATTAAAGCCCGGTGCTCCCCAGCAGTAATAAGCTATATGTCTTAAATTTTCCGCTGCTGACTCATCGCCAGGAGTCTTCATATAAGTTGCTACATCGTAATGCTTTGTATACGTTCCTGCAGCTGGAGTTTTCTTGGATGGTGTTATACAATATGCATAATTGCCTCCTGCTGACATTTTTCGTGTCTCATAACCTGCATATTTAGCTGACTCATTTGATACTACAAGCTCAATTGAATCATCCGCCGCTTTTACAGGTATGGTACCTGTCCCGGTTAATAATGTTGGCACTGATAATATAACTGCCATGGCCAGTGCCAGCACTCTTTTAAGTTTTTTCATGCTTTATTTTCTCCTTTATTTTGTGCATTAAAAAAGGACCGGCCGTTATGGTCAATCCCTGTACTCTAATGCTTATGGAGGCGCCCGCTGCATGATGTTTGGACGTGATATAAGTTTTTTCATCCTGCCCTCCTGTTAAGCTGTGTTAAATTTTTGGCTTACAATTTGTAACAAAAAAGGAACTGCACGAGACCTCTGTACAATTCCTTTATCATCAATTATATATTACACTACCATGAAAAAGATATCTACTACCACTTACTACCACCCTATTTTGTGGCACCGCATTTGGTGCATCTTTTTCCATAGACATTCTCCGTATATGCTGCCTGATCTACCACGTAGACCTGCTCTGTTACTGCGTCATGGTGTATTGAACCGACCTGTACCGGAATACAGCTGTAACTTCCATCGCATTCAAATTCATGCTCTGCAACTTTATCCACTTCATCGTCATCAGTTCCTAAATCTTTTCCGCATTTATTGCAAACATTATGATATTCATACTGTGGCTCATCATATGCTGCCTTTACCACCTTTGTCTCATAGTGTCCTTTCTCCGGGTGGTTTATTGTATTTACCACGTATCTCTCCCATTTATGGGTACACTCCGATTTGCCCTGTGATGTGGTATTTGATGCTGCAGTACTGCTGTCAGCTGCCTTATTTGTTTTGGTGCCTGCATTTGATGCACCTGTACTCTGTGTGCTGTTGTGCTTTACGGCTGTTGAGGTACTATTCTTTGCACTGTTCTTACTGTCTGAACTGTTCTTCTTTACTGTACTGTCAGCGTCTTTACTGTCAGCAGACGAAGATGCAGTAGTATCTGATTTTGATGTACCGGAACCAGATACCTTTTCATCGTCCTTTACTGTTGCAGCCGTTTCTTCAGACTGTGTATCCCCTGCAGTTTCAGATGTACTTTCCGTGCTGTTTTGCGTATCGGATACTGCTTCCTGTGTATTTGATTGTATATTGCTGCTCTTACTTCCGGCTGTTCCGCACGAAGCTGCCGAAAATACAACCGTTATCGCAAGTATTGCTGTTATGATTTTTCTCTTCATGCTGTTACCTTCCTTTCTATAAACGTGGGGCTTTTACTGCCTTCTGCGGCTTTTTTACAAGTGTTGTGCCCTGTAAGCAGTTATCCGCTATCCATTCCTTAAGTTTTACGTTATCGTTGCTCTCATAATAATCAACAAGCATCTGCTTAAATGCACCATCATATTTGACCGGGACATTGAATATGCCTCTGCCGTTTTCTATAAGTATCTTATTGGCTGCAAACGAACCGACTCTCTTATTTCCGTCCTTGAACATCTGTGTACGCATAATGTAAAGACCGATAGACAAAGCTCTGTCCGTAATGCACTCTATCCTGTTTAGTTCCTGCAGATCCCGGTATATTGTTTCTACATCCGGTATCTCTGGTCTCCAGTCTGTGCCTGATATCATGACATCATCAACACGGAGCTTTCCAAGATACTGGTAAGGCACGTCAAATCTGGCTGTCAGTTCATGTATTGATTCAAGAAACACCAAATCTACAGGTTCATCCAGATGATCAAACAGATAATGCCATCCGTCCCTGAGGCAGCATACCTTGCTCATATCGGTCGGTGTTACTTTATCTACATTTACATTATTAAGAATATCCTGTGTCTCTGCAAAGGTCACTCCTATTCCCTCAAGATTTGCCTGCTTATAGATTGAGTCTACGAGCACTCTCTTTGCACAGAATATATTTTCTTCTTTTGTCATGTTGTATATGTCTTTAATTTCTTTCATCATTTTACCTCTTTTACTGGTTATTAGTGCTTTTATCAGTGAAGTCGAAATACAGTTCATCATCTTCACTTTCAGTATTACCTCCCCAGTGATAACCTCTGTCAAAGGCTTCTTTAAAGATTTTCTGCTGGTCCTCCTGTATTATCTTTGCAGCCTCCTGTCTCATGTGCCATTTAACAACCGGTATAACTATCACAAGTGCTAATCCGATAACTAATGCTGTTGCCTTGATAATCTTATAAAATCTGCCATTATTCCCCATCTTCATCCCTTTTTGCCTCCAGTCTTTTTAATTCTACCATATATGCAAGCATTCTTTTAGTGTATACAGGACACTCACGGTCACCGGATATCCAGTGCCTTAAGGTTCCCATTGGAATACCAAATGTCTCCGAAAATTCTTTCTGTGTCATTCCCAGGGATTTTATCAGTTCCTTGAAGGATACTTTTTCTTCCTGTGCAGACATAACACTCATTTCCCGGTCTGAATATATCATCCAGTCAGTCTTTTCATTTCCCATATATATCCTCCCTTCACTTATAAAGTAATCCAATGGGGTGTTTTTGTCAAGTAAAAACGTCCCATTGGATTGTTTTTGTGAGAGTTGCACAACAAAATGCTGCTCTTTAATCGTGATCACAAAGTTGTATTTGTGCAATATTTATCTTTTTTCACAATTATATAATACCACTTAACAGATATGCTATCTACCTCCATTTACCTCCACTTACTACCGGTCTTTTGTCGGCCGGAATATCTCTGAACTCCCATAAATGAGACATTTTATGATGATTTTGTAACTTTTAATGCACATCTGCCAAGCAACTAACTCTTAAAATTTTATTTAATGTGATTTTGCAAAATCCATATTTCTATATGAAATTCACAAAATATTTCACTTAAAAAGAGAAATAAAAATCATACTCTCTTTGAACAAAAAAGAAGGAGGATATTCCCAATGATTAAAACAATGCTAAAACTTCTGTTCAAATTAACAGCAAACTTTTTAATTCGCTGTCTGGTCAAAAAATACATGTCTCGTATTGTCTGGCCGCATATGAACATTCTGTTAACATACCAGAATAAACATGTACATATCATCATTTACATTTTTTCATAGCACCAGGCTTAGATATTGAAAAACTGTAATGCAGTTATTGGCTGCCTTGTCTAATAAGGCTTGTCTTTTCCCTTTTAATTTTTATTTTTCATTAATGGGACTTGTAAGAGTTTCAGATGGTTATACGATAACATGCATCATTTAATCCGGAGCGCAGCTCCCGTAAGTCCCATATATGGGAAAAGATAAGAATTAATTCCAGTAAAAGAAAAGGTAAGATATAAGAATGTATATAAAAGCGTTTAAATATATACCCTTTATGCCTTAAACACTGCATTTGAGCTTACCGGATGCCGGCATTCTTTTGGACTGGTATATGCCATATATATCTGCATTTATGGACTGGTTTTCCGGCATATGACATATATGTCACTTTTTTTGGACTGCTTTAAAAATATATCCGTATTTTTGGACTGATATGTGCAGGGCTGCAGTGCCATGCATGTCATCCGGTCTTTCCGGAAATGTTTTTTATTCATTTTTGAAGTATTTTTTGGATTTTATGCGTTTAGAAATGCAAATGTGCATGTTTTTGTGAACGTTTACGAGGCCTGCGTCGTCCGACCCAGGCTGTTTTCCATTTATATTGTTGAATTGAGAAGCAGGCTCTCCAGCTCTCCATAATCATTGTCACGCTGGCTGAAGCTGTTGAATCTGTTCTCCTTTGATTTGCTGTTTGATTTCACAGACTGTGTTTCCTGCACATCCTTTAAGCCTTCCAGAATGGCTTTTAAATGATGATGTACTGTCGGGGCAGACAGAGACCTGTCTCTCCATTTATGTCCGCTTATACTGTTATGTATTGCTGCTGAAAGGTATGTTTTTACATCTGCATGCTTTTTGGCAAAGGCTGAAGCGTACTGATACATAAGAAAAACTGTATCATCAAAACCTGTTTTGTCATACTTGATGTTATCTCTGTTTAATTCCATTCTGACTGACTGCTCATTATACATGTCCTGGTCATATCTGTGGCCTTCCTGACCTTTAGCCGGCTTTTTAAAGCATATCCTTGATGTTATGCGGTAAAACCCATCCTTGATTCCTATGCTGAAAAATCCACATACCTTAGACAGTGAATGTATATAGCCTCTGATTGTTCTGTCAGTTACCCCAAGTGATTTATCCCAGGCTTCATAAAAAGCCCTGACGCCATGCTTATAGCCTTTTCCGGTCTCAAAGCTTCTCTTTCTGAATTCAAGGGCCAGATACTTCTCTTTTGCTTTCAATGCCTTGAACTCGTCTGAACGGAACACCGGGCTTGCCAGATCTACATATCCCTCATTTCGGTATGTAGCCTCACTGCTTCCTTTCCACGGATATGCATTATCGTTTATCGTAATGTCATAATCACTTGTAGTGCCTGCGTCATTCTGGTTGCGTCTAAAAGTCACAATTCCCTTATCAGCAAGGCCATACAGCGCATTATAAAAAGACTGCTTACATCTGTCATACTCATCGCAGTAGTCTTTGTAGTATGCCCCATACATGGTTCCACTAGCCTCATCAGAATGCTGCACTGCCCAAACCAGCAGATCCATTTCACTGTTGCTTAAATTATGAAGTTTTTCAAGTATTCTGTACTTAAGCTTCATCGGTTCCTCTTTGTTACTTCATTTTCTAACTGTTTTTTATGATTCCATTCAGACCTTTTCAGTCTTTCATTATCTGTTACGATTCTTATGTTATTTACGGCATCAGGATATTTTTTGAGCTGTGTACATACCTGCACCCATTCAGTCCATATCCAGTTAGGTATCACTCTTACATTCACTTCTTTTTCTCCTCTGAAAGCTGATGTATCCATTTAAGCTGCTCTGCATCATCCTTCTCACGGTCTGTGGAAGCTGCCATACAGCATAACATCAGTCCAGTGCCAACCAATATCCCTAAAATAATAATAATAATAAAACTCTCAATTATATAGTGCATTGCTTATCTCCTCCTTTACATGCCGCACAGTTCATCACAGTTTTTACTGTAATTCCAGTCTTCAGACTCATCGTCAAACCAGTGGAATGAGCATCCTAATCTGCCATCTACATCCACTGCTCCGTAAAACATGCATCCGCTGCATAGTCCTTCTGCTTCATAATCCTGTAATGTTAATTTTTCCGTATTATCTCCGTCCATATTACCGCTCCTTATTTTGATATTATTTTATAGTTTATGCATTTAACCCCATCTCACAAAATGGGATTTAAACAGTCTGTCTGAAAGAACTAATTTTATTCTGCTGTCTGTCAGTGTTGTCCTTTCTCTTCCGCTTTCAACTGCATACCATAATGTTCCCTTATGCACAAGCATGCTCCCACACCCACTGTACGCAGGCGGCTTTATCTCAAAAGTCTTTGTGCATTCATACATTTTCATGTTCCCACCTTCCTTCTGACTCTTAATTATGTAGTGTATTGCTTATCTACTCCTTATAACTATCTGCTTCGGTCTTGTCCCGTTTTTCGATAAAATCCTCACACTCTTGAGCAATCCCTTTAATGGTCTATATTTACACAAATGTGAGTATATATAGTGTGAAAGTCGTTCTATATCATTTTGGGCGGCAAGCTGCTCTATGATATCAGATACATCATCATAACAGCTTGCATAGCCGTACGACTTCATGTCGTCTGCCATGCCACATTTTCTCACAAATGCATCAAACCTTTTCTGCAGTTCTTTTTTCAGTCTTTTTTCATTAATCATGTCACTTTTCCCTTTCCTGCTGGTTGTTTTTTTCTTTATGCGCCATGAATATACTCATTCCAAGTCCTGCTACTGCTATAGAATGTGATCATTCATTAGCAATTTGTCGATGAACGCATTACCGGAAAACAATACATTCCAATAATTTTGACATACTTATGCCTATATAATACAGCATTAATTAAACTGATCTCATTGTCCGTTATTGAGTCTGAATTACAGGAAATCTTATTACATAAAGATGCTATATTATCATCAGTACAATTAACCTTAACTACACGATATTTATTTTCTCTGTATTGCATCGCCTTTTTTAAACTATTCATATTATGTAATCTAATATCTTCTGACAACGACTTGATCCAATTAATAAGTTTTTTCTGTTCAGCCACATTCATATTTGCAATATCAAATGAAGACTTGATTGGATAATATTTTTTATACATTTTTGAATTGAACATATTTCTTATATCTCCTTATCTGATTTTTTTATAAAGTTGTAATTTCAAAACTACTCATTTTCCTATGATGGTGTATATAGCATGAGCTGTCAGAGTAATCGCAACACCTTTTAGAGAATGTTGCAGTTACTTTGATGATTACTTATAAGAGAAGGTCTTAAAAAAATCCAAATCAGTTAAAATTTAGCTCTTTCATTCTTTCATGAATTAAAGTAATACCTATGGAATCATAGTTACCATGAATCGTAACTGTTTCGGTAACGATGTCAAACAATATATCATGTTCCCATTCAACCATGTCATTTTCTACTTCTACAGAAGACGGATATACATATTGGTTTTCTATGTGAATCGGAGCATATCTATATGAATCTTCATCTTTATAAATTAAATAAAGACCATATTTTTCAAAAAGTATTTTTTCTGTTTTTGTTGGATTTTCATTAATATATTTCATCGGCTATTACCCCCCCTAAATCCTTATTTTTTACAAATCCCAAATAACTTTTGTTTTTCCATTTTCATCAATAAAAATTTTTTTACCACTGGGGGTATGTACACATATCCCCTTATGTGAAGAACTTATTTTGCCAATCTTTAATCCTCTTTTACCTGTCTTATTTTTACCCATTGTCGCTACCTCCGTGTACCGGATTCCGGTACGTTTAATATATCACTAATACTAATTTGTCCCGGCATTTCAGATAACCGGCTGCTTTTATCTTTAGCAGAACATCAGACAGATCTTTTTTACTTCCGCTTTCAAGCGCATGCATCGTATATTGCTCTTTGACTTTTTATCTTCTACATCTCACACTTCCACCAGCATCTATATCACCTGATACGTTACCACAAGTTTCAGAACCACCTGCATCTATATCTCCTTTGACATCTCCACTGACTTCACAACTGCCACCACAATCAATACTTCCTGAATTGCCGTGAACTTCTACTGATCCACCACAATCAATTTTGTTTACATCTCCTTCGATGGTTACTTTAATATCACCACTATTACACTCTTGAATTGTTTTACCATCTACAATAACCTTTCCATTGCTGATGACAATATTAATTCCTGAACATGTGATTGTTTTACCATTAATGGTTATTCGTAAGAAACCCCTTTCCTGCCGGTTGTTTTTTTCTTTATGCGCCATGAATATTTTAATCATTCCGAGCCCTACTACTGCTATAATTACAAATATCATCAATTCATATGATTTAGTTAAAAGCATTGTCAACAGCGGCAGAAAAAGCTCCATAAACAATGAAAAAAATAAGTCTTCAAAATCTATGCGTTTTGTTATTACTCCAACAACAAAACTAATAAGAAATATTGAAATTGCTATTGTTCCTGATAGTGCAGATACAGACATATTTATTGCATTATACCCTATATGATATGTAAAATCTGAAGCACAGATAAAAGCTGTCCCTATAAGCAGATACTTATTTTCCAGTTTCTTTGGTACCTGTGACATGAACACATAAGCGATCTCAATTATCATTGCCAAATAAAATATCACTTCTCTCATTCAAAATCTCCTCGCCTCATCATCCGGTACAACGTGGCTTTTGATGGATACTGTTCATCTGTCTTTATCCCTGATTTCTTAAGCTCATCCAATGCAGTCTGTGGACTGACACATTCATCAATGAGTTTCTGCCTTAAGAATTTATACATTTCGCCATTTTTATCGAATATTCTTTCCTTGCGGCCCCTGTTATTCATTGATATTTCATACTGCTTCTGCGCATATTGGGCATCATAAACACCATCCTCATTTGTTCCACGTCGTATTTCCCTGTATATTGTTGAATACTCAAAATTCATCCTCTCTGCGACTTCCATAATTGTAATGCTTTTATTTTTTTTAAGCATTTCCTGTATCTGACAGCGGTTTTCATATGTTACTGTCTTATATTTCCTGCTTATGTACATGTTTTACCTCCTTTTCATTCCTGGTACCGGAATCCGGTACCTCAAGAAAATCCATCATGTCAATCTGTCCTTCAATGCTGTCTGACGGCACTTTTCCTGCAGGAGCCCGGTTCTGTGGTTTATGAATTTTTCCAGAACTTCCTGTTATTAGCTCCCCAACAGACAGGGGGCTCTT
>OLNX01001577.1_pt1 | contig 19132 bp, 14 predicted proteins | sample 1672611 | NCBI WGS metagenome assembly OLNX01 (sample SAMEA3136705, study PRJEB25190) | human gut metagenome | reverse complement strand
CCAGACGCTGGAGGGCACCCCCGCCTTCATCCACGGCGGCCCCTTCGCCAACATCGCCCACGGCTGCAACTCCGTCACCGCCACCCGCATGGCCCTGAAGCTGGGCGATTACGCTGTGACTGAGGCCGGCTTCGGCGCGGATCTGGGCGCGGAAAAGTTCCTGGATATCAAATGCCGCATGAACGGCCTGTGGCCCAACGCGATCGTGCTGGTGGCCACGGTGCGCGCGCTCAAGCACCACGGCGGGGCCGCCAAGGGCACCTATGCCCAGCCCAACCCCGAAGCGCTCAAGGCCGGCATGGCCAACCTGCTCAGCCATGTGAAAAATATCCGCCAGGTATGGCAGACCCCTGTGGTGGTGGCGCTCAACCGCTTCGCCACCGATACGGCGGAGGAGCTGGATCTGGTCGCCGCTCAGCTTGCGGAGCAGGGTGTGGCCTGCGCTCCCTGCAACGGCTGGGCCGAGGGCGGCAAGGGGACCACGGAGCTGGCAAAGCTGGTTTGCGAAGCTGCCGACGCCAACCCCGCGCCGGTTCCCAGCTACACCTATCCCGACGAGGTCCCGCTCAAGGACAAAATCCGCGCGGTGGCTACCCGCATCTATCATGCCGCGGAGGTGAGCTTCGCGCCGCAGGCCCTCAAGGACCTGGCTCAGCTGGAGGCTGACGGATATGCCAGCTGCCCCGTGTGTATCGCCAAGACGCAGTATTCCATGAGCGACGACGCCTCCCGCCTGGGCGCGCCGGAGGGATATACCCTCACCATTCGCTCGGCACGGCTCAGCGCCGGTGCGGGATTCGTGGTGGCGTTTGCGGGCAGCATCATCGCCATGCCCGGCTTGCCCAAGGTTCCCGCCGCCCTTGGCATCGACGTGGACGAGCAGGGCGAAATCACCGGCCTGTTCTGATTCTGATGATTCTGCGCAGCGCATCGCGAGGCGCTGTGCGCTTATAAGGAGGTTTCCCATGCAAAGCCTGCAAATGCAACTGTTACATCTGCTTCAGGAGGATTGCCGCCTGCCCTTGGAGAAATTGGCAGTGATGACCGGCTCCACCGTTGAGACCGTAGCGACCGTGATCGACGACATGGAGCGCAGCGGCATCATCCTGCGCTACGCGCCCGTCATCAACTGGGACAAGACGGACCGCGAGCGCGTGGAGGCCATGATCGAGGTGCGTGTCACCCCGCAGCGCGACCAGGGCTTTGACGCCATCGCCGAGCGCATCTACCGTTTCGACGAGGTCAAATCGGTCTATCTCATGAGCGGGGCCTACGACCTTCTGCTGCTGGTGGAGGCGCATACCCTCAAGGAGCTGGCCTTCTTTGTCAGCACCAAGCTCAGCACGCTGGAAACCGTCACGGGCACGGCCACGCATTTCGTGCTCAAGCGTTACAAAAGCGACGGCGTCATCTTTGAAGGCAATGATGGCGATAAGAGGCTGGTGGTGACTGCGTGAGCTTCGAACCTTCGCGCTACCTGAACCAGACCATTCTGGCGGTACCCAAGAGCGGCATCCGCAAGTTCTTCGACGTGGCCGCCACCATGCCCGGCGCGATCTCGCTGGGCGTGGGCGAGCCGGACTTCGTCACGCCCTATCACATCCGCAACGCGGCCATCAACAGCCTTCTGGATGGCGAAACCTCCTATACCAGCAACTGGGGACTGCTGAGCCTGCGCGAGGAAATCGCCCGCTACATGCAGGGCCGCTACCACCTGACCTATGATCCCGGAAAAGAAGTGCTGGTCACGGTTGGCGCCAGCGAGGGCATTGATCTGAGCCTGCGCGTGCTCATGAACCCCGGCGATGAGGTGCTCATCCCCGAACCCAGTTACGTCAGCTATGCGCCGGGCGTGGTATTTGCGGGCGGCGTGCCTGTGCCCGTGCCCACCAGCGAACAGAACGGTTTCGCCCTGATGCCCGAAGCGCTGGCCGCTGCCGTGACGTCCCGCACCAAGGCCGTGATTTTGCCCTACCCCAACAACCCCACCGGCGCGGTGCTGGACCGCCCGCTGCTGGAGCGCCTGCGCGACGTGTTTGTGGAAAACGACCTGATCGTGATCAGCGACGAGATCTATTCCGAGCTGACCTACACCGAGGAAGGCCATACCAGCATCGCCAGCCTGCCCGGCATGCACGAGCGCACCATCGTGCTCAACGGCTTCAGCAAGGCCTTTGCCATGACCGGCTGGCGCATGGGTTATCTGTGCGCGCCCGCCGCCTTTACCGATGTGATGTGCAAGATTCACCAGTACACCATCCTCTGCGCGCCCCGACAGGGCCAGGTAGCTGCGGAAGAGGCGCTGCGGCAGGGCCGGGAGGACGGCTATGCGGACGTGGTTTCCATGCGCGAAAGCTACAACCAGCGCCGCCGGCTGATGGTGGAGTCCTTCCGCGACATGGGCTTGAGCTGCTTTGAGCCGTTGGGCGCGTTCTACGTGTTCCCCGGCATTCAAAAGACCGGTCTGAGCAGCGAGGACTTCTGCCAGCGCCTCCTGCGCGAAAAGAAGGTCGTCACCGTGCCCGGCACGGCCTTTGGCGCCAGCGGCGAGGGCTACATTCGCTGCAGCTATGCCACCGGCATCGCCAAGCTCACCGAGGCGCTCGACCGCATGGCGGACTTTGTGGCGTCCCTGTAATTCCTTTCTGACCAGAACCCGGAGGTGGCCGAATGATTCCCAAGAACAAACGCTTCTCCCTCGCCCTCGTGCTCCTGATGTGCCTGACCCTGTGCCTGACCGCCCTTTCGGAGGGGGACACGGAGGAGGTTTCCATCACGATCTTTGACGAAAACGGCGAGGTCGTCGTGGGCGAGACCCCGGAACCGGAGGTAACGCCGGAACCGACGGTGGACCCCAGCTTGCCCGTGTACGAGGCGGACGGGTCCATTCTGCTCACCATGACGTTTGCCGGTGACATGACCATCGGCTCCAACGTGCAGTCTAGCGGGACCTCCATCTTTGAAAAGGAATTGGAGAAGCAGAAGGGCGACATCAATTTTCCCTTCCGCAATGTGCGCGACATTCTGCTGGCGGACGACCTGACCATGGTCAACTTCGAAGGCACGCTCACCACCGAGGGCCGCAACCCCGACAAGACGGGGAACGAGTTCCTTTTCCGCGCCGATCCCAGCTATGTGGACATGCTGCCCGCGGGCGGCGTGGATACGGTGTCGCTGGAAAACAACCACGTGCTGGATATGGGCGACAGCGGTCTTGAGGAAACCAAGGAGACCCTGCTGGCCGCCGGGATTCCCTACGCCAGCGAGGGTGAGCCTGCCATCCTCACCGTCAAGGGCGTCAAGATCGGCAGCCTGGCCTACCAGACCTTCGGGGGGCGGCATGACGAGTTGATTGCGAAGGTGCCCGGCGATATCCAGGCCCTCCGCGATCAGGGCTGCGATATCGTGATCGTCAGCTATCACTGGGGCGCGGAGAAAGACTACTATCCCAACGACAACCAGGTCCGTCTGGGCCGCGCCACCGTGGACGCGGGCGCCGACCTGGTCGTGGGCCACCATAGCCACCGCATCAACCCCATTGAGTACTACAACGGCAAGTATATCTGCTATTCGCTGGGCAATTTCTCCTTTGCGGGCAACAACAAGCCCAGCGACATGACCACCTTCCTCTTCCAGATCCGCATGCGCCTGCGCGACGGCGAGGCGACCAGCGAGGCCTTTAAGATCATTCCCTGCCGCATTTCCAGCCGCACGGATTACAATGACTTCGCCCCCACCCCCTACACCGATGACAGCAGCATCGAGGTCGTCCTGCGTACGCTGCGCGAAAACGGCAAGCGCCTAGACTACGCCGTGGAGGAATACCCGCTCAAATGGCCTGATGAGGAATAAACCGCACCCGGAGCCAAAATGGAATAAGAAGGAATTGTCCGCGCAATAGCGACCGCTTCCTCAGACCGTTGACCAATTCAAGTCAACGGTCCTTTTTAATTTGAGAAAAAACGGGACAGAGCGGCATGCTAAACAGATCGGAAGCGCCTATTTCAGGGAAACAACATTTCAGGCAGTTCTTCTACGAGATACTCTGAGAAGTCATAAAAAAGACCTGCAAAAAGAAATTCTATATACGCATTTCCCCATGTCTAGTCTAAGACCAATAAGTTCAAGAAGAAAACGGTTGTAATGGAGCAAGCATCCAAGATATGTTTGAAGAATTGAACAAAGCCAGCGAAGAGGACTGCCGGGCAAGTAGACCTATGACAGATGGCCGGAGAGATTCGGTAGAATACAAATGAAACGGGAAGCAGGCAGATGCATTTGCGAAGACGGTCAAGGGCAAACGCAACTACGCCTGATACAAGAAAATCATTGAACAGTTCTTGATAGAAGTCAAAGAGCCACATGGTCTGCGCTATACCTGCACGCTCGGAATCCGTAGCATATACAAGCAGTTCTTTTTCATCACTGTTGTATGGAACATGAAATGCTTTGCAAGGACGGTGCGCTCTTCTTTCATGTATCCTTTGGGAAACTCTTCCTTAGTGGAGTTGGTCCTTTATCGATGGTCTGGGGGATATGCCTTCCCTTTCGTCGTGGTAAAGACCTCGAGCGTTTGGTGTTCCAATAGACTGCAGATCGACGACTTCATTTTCATTTTAAAAAAGAAGGATATTATGCTGTTATGACAATGAAAAATTCTTTCAAATTTAAGTTTGATTTTAATAGAGTAGACTCCGACGTTGATTCAGCGTACGTCTATTGCAGCAAAAAAATATCCTTGTTATAATCGCCATAAAGATTTGCAAATCAATCGGCAGGAATGAAAAAAGCTGACGAATTGGCCATTCATCAGCATGTAAGACCGAAATACCGTGAACTCGAAGGTTGTTTTGTAAATGACAGTCAAAGTTGGAAGGGAAGAAGCAATATGAAGAAACAAATGACACTGATGCTGGTGCTGTTACTCGTGTTGACTGCCTGTTTCTCCAACAGCGCTTTTGCGCTGAATTACACGGGAAATCTCGGCAATGCTTCCACATTCGAAACCATGACAGAGGTTCGCGCCAATGCTCCGGCGGCAATGCAGCCCTACCTGAGCAATGGCACGTATGTGTCACATCCTGTGATGGCAGACTATCCAGGAGACACTACCTACGTTTACCGTAGCGCTGACATGTATGGCCGCAATGCTGCAGTCCGTATAAATACCAATCTGGTGGTTTATTCGGACGAGTCTTTTGCGACGAAAGATGATGCTCTGACCTATCTGAAGGATCTGGGGCTCATTGACATCATCGAGGAAGCCCGCGGCAGCGTGATTCTAGTAACCCCTAGTGATCCTGAGCAGGGTTTTACTGCGATGGATCAGAAGCATTACTATGCGTTGCAAACTGCTTTGTTTAGCATTAATGAGTCCGGTATTCAGGATGGCGAGCAGGTAACTTATGTAGATGCGGCCTATTATGGTGGCTATGGCTACCTGTATGTGATCGGACTGGGGCAAGGTGCAACGTTCCTCAACAACTATGTTGCCAGCACCTTCGACTATGTGAGCCGCATTGCTGGTATGTTGCTGATTGGGGGCAATATGGAACGCATCAGAGAGGTAGCGGACATTGTGCCGGTTTATCTAGTAAATGCCCCCGAGTCTGTGATCGCAAAATATGAAGAGGCAAATGAGACCGATGCGATACTGATCGAAGGCAATAAGAAGACAGCTTACAATCAGGCATATCCGGTACGCAAGGTCGTTTCAATGAACATTGCAGAGCCTGATGCGAAGGCCATTATTCAGGATGCTTACTACAACCTGTTCATCAAGGCTATGCGTGGCCAGGAGATGGAACGCGGTTTGTTTACGGCTTCTACACCCTATCAGGGCTACGGTGCTGATTCTGCGCCGTATTCTCTGGATCCGCGCAATGCGCTGATTAACGGTGTGACTATGGATGGCATCTATGAGTTCGTCCGCATTGATGATCGTTTTTCGGATATCAAGACCGAGGCTGGCGAGTATCTGCAGACTTGGTATGAGTACCTTCCGGAAGAAATCGTGAATGGTACGGCGAAGGAAGGCTCAATTCCACTGATTTTGGCGTTGCATGGCGGTGGCGATGATCCGCGTCAATATGTGGATGGCCAGGGTTTTCTGGAGCTGGCTGGCAAAGAGCGTCTGGCAATCGTTGCGCCCGAAAAAGGTTCTTTGCACACAACCGCGACGAACGGCCAGTCCGTACTTTCACAGGTATTGCCGCAACTGGTGAAGTATATGCTGGAAACTTATCCGGCACTGGACGCTTCTCGTGTATACGTGACAGGATACTCCATGGGATGCATGGCATCTTTTGAAGCAATCTTCGGTGCGCCGGAACTTTTTGCAGCTGCATATCCCCAGGCGGGTATTGCCGGCGTAGCGCCCACCGAGGAACAGGTCGCGAAATTTGCCAACGTGAACGTTCCCCTTATTATTTCGACCTCTGAGTATGACAGTCCGAAAAATGTGGACCCTGACACCAAGAATATTGTGGAAGAATTCTATAATCTGCTCAGCACCTGCAAGCTTCTCAATGACCTTGAGCCGCTGCCTGCGGCAGACTTTGAGAAGTATCCGACATCCGGTTTTGCAGCGGATGGTTACAAGGAATCCAAGCTGGGTGCGTACACCATGCATACCTGGTATTTCACCGACGATCAGGGCGTACCGATGGTTGGATTGACGTTTATCGATGACATCGTGCATTGTCTATATCCGCAGTATGCAAATATGGTGTGGGATTTCTTGAAACACTACAGCCGTGATCTGACTACGGGAGAAATTGTGTATAATCCTTATGTTCGTTAGTTGCTGACATAAGGACTTGGCACTGAGCTCAGCAATACCTGTACTCAGGGTGGCTTTGGGGAAATAATATAAGACAGGAGACAAAACAATGTATACATAAAATGGAATAAATGAGAGAACCATAACGTAATCAAAGTGTATTTATACGGTTCCTGTTGTTATTATTATTCGAATTCAATTTGATGGAGTTGCCTGTGTTTCAGGGAAAGGGGGCAGGAGAAACACTGGCGATTCGATGATGTTGAATAGCAACATACATAAAAGGAGGAATTCTTGTGAAAAAACTACTTTGTCTGGTTTTGGTGTTCTGCCTGTGCATAACGGCGAATATCTCCCTTGCGCAGGTCCAGTTTTCCAGCAACCCGTCAACCTTTGAAACCTTTGAAGAGGCTTGTATAAACGGCCCCGTAGCAATGTCGGCAGAGCTGGGCAGCTCTTATGTCTCTGACCCCTGTCTAGCGGAGTACCCAGCTGGTACCACCTATATCTATCGTTCCGCCGCCCGCTGGTCCGCGACCAGTGCCGGTTACCGCAAGAACACCGTGCTCCAGGTTTACACGGATACAAAGTTTGAAAACAAGGAAGCTGCGAAGGCTTATCTGGAGTCTTTAGGCCTGATAGACATTATCGAAGAAGCCAAAGGTAGCATTATTCTGGTGAACCCTGCAGGCGAAACCTTCTCCAATGTCGATGCCCGTGCTTACTATCTGATGCAGACTGCCAGCTGCAATTTAGGCGGTACCGTCACAGTCGATGGCCAGACGTTTACATGCGCCGAAGGTGCCTACTATGGTGGCACCACGTATCGTTATGTGATCGGTATCGATGGTGGCGCGACCTTCATCAACAACTTCATCGCGCCGACTTTTGATGATGTGACTCGCCTTGCCGGTATGATCCTCATCGGAGGCAATATGGATCGTATCCACGATGTCGCCGGCGTTGTTCCGGTATATATGGTAAACCCCTCCAAGACCGCCTTGACCAAGTATCAGGAAGTCAATGAGACCGAACGTTACAGCTATGTGAAGGATGTTGAGTGCTACTTTAACCAGGAGCTCCCGCTTCAGAAGGTTATGGTAAAATACACCGACGCCGTCGATCTGGCGGCTGAGATCAATTATGGCTACTACAACCTGCTGATTAAGACCATGCGCGTGCCAGTTGTTCTGCCTGGGCTGCATACCTATTCTCTGGACTTCACTAGCGGCAACTGGAATTCTGCTCCGTATTCGCTCGGTGCCCGTAATGCATTCTTCGACTATAAGACCGCTGATGGACTCGTGATCGAAGAGTTTGTGGGTATGGATACCTTCAAGGATTACAGCATTCCTGAGGGAACCACTGGCCTGTTCGGACGTCCTGCCCAGACTGGAGCTTATATTGATACTTGGTATGAAGTGGTACCTGAGGAAGTCAAAAACGGCACTGCTCCTGAACACTCTGTGCCGATGTGGCTGATGCTCCATGGCGGCGGTGACGACCCGCTGCAGTTCCTGGATGAGATGGGATTCATGGTACTGGCTGGCGAAGAGCGCTTTGCGATGATTGCGCCGATCCATGGCGAAATGTTCACCGTTGGTCAGGATGTCCTGCCTGCCGTGGTAGAATATTTCTTGGAGAAATACCCGGCGCTGGATCCTAGCCGTGTATATGTCACCGGCTACTCTATGGGCGGCGGCGCTACATTGCATGCCATCAACGGCAACGCCAGGATCTTTGCGGCTGCTTGTCCGAATGCGGCAGCTATCTTTAATACCCCGGACGAAGTTGTAAAGACAGACGATGTGGATATGCCCATCTTCTTCACCACTGCAACTTATGATTTCTGCGGTTACGGTGGTGTCGATGGCTTTGCAGCTACTCCGATCCCGGATGATCCTTACGAGCCGGAACACATCAATACTTCTTATCAGAACCGCATCAATGAATACCTAACTCTCAACGGCATGGAAAATATCGAATATGACTTCGAAACCTATCCGATGTCCGGCTTCCGTGGTGATGCGTACACCGAAACGTTCCTGAACAATGAGTACATGAACCGCACGTGGTATTTGTACAACGAGGACGATATCCCCATGGTCGGCCTGAACATCACTGACTATCTGCCGCATGGCCTGTATCAGGAATTTGGCCGTCTGTGCTGGGACTATGCCAAGCACTTCAGCCGTGATCTGGAAACCGGTGAAGTGATCTACAATCCTTTCGTGAAGTAATTTTCTCTACCTAAAGCGTTAGGCTTTGAGGGAGCCTTTCCGCAAAGTAAAGAGGTACTTCACTTCCCCAGACCGTTGACAAAATCGAGTCAACGGTCTTTTTGTCTAACAAAAACCCGATGCAAGGCGTACGGACCAGACCGTACCCGGTTAAACGGGCCATGAAAAAAGAGACCTCCTGTTGTAGAATGTAAGAAACAACCTGCAACAGGAGGTTTATCGTATGAAGCAAAAGTATACGAGGATGCAGGGAATATGAACGCCAAAATAAAAGTGAGCCGGCAAGGCGAAAAAGGCACATGAAAGATTGTATCACCAGACAAGAGAAACGATGAGTTCCTGATAAAACTCGTATTAGGATTGAAATGTCCGCAGGTAAAGCAATTTGAATTTTAACAGGCCAAAGAAGTCTTCCATAACCGCATCCAGACAGTTCCCTTTTCTGGACATACTTTGTCGAATGCCTTTTTCCAACAACCTTTTTTGATAGCGGGCGTTTTGATATTGTCCCCCTGATCCGAATGGAAGATTAGTCCGCTGCTATCCGGGAGTCGGAAGAAGTCTTATCCAGCATCTCATCCAACTGACGGTAATTGGCGCGTTCGCTGATGGCATAACGGATGATTTCACCATTGAACAGGTCAAGCACAGGCGAGAGATAAAGCTTGCTCCCAAACAGGGAAAACTCGGTCGCGTCGGTTACCCATTTCTGATTTGGCCTTTCTGCATGGAAATTTCTTGCCAGCAAATTTGGCTCAACCTTGCCTGCCTCCCAGATTTCGGCTTAAAAGTCCTATGGCGTCATAAAACTTATGCAGGTTCACCCATTTTTCAATCGGCGTACAGGATCCACAAAATTTCTCTGATGCTTCTTTAATGCGTATGTCCTTCCAGCACATACTGAACAACCTCTAATTTTAGTTCCTCACTGAACGATACTTTACCCATAGATTTCTGCACCCCATTCGTTGGCTTCCTTGTCCAACTTCTGGGGTGCAGGTCGATTATCCGGAAGGGCAGGGCATTTCAAAGCGAGCAGGGCTTCGTTCAGTAGACCGGATGATTGCCCCGAACCAGAGCCCCTCCGCCAGGAGATTCAGGAAGGAAAGGGATTTGTCCTCAAGCTGGGCGGAGCCATCGCCGGGCATATGTGCGTGGACTTTGATGGCGAGCCGGCCTATGACGTCATCGAAGGCTGAAACCGCATGCGGTGGTGCAACGCATGGTCCTTGGGTCGTAGTTCAGCGGCCGCAGCCTGGCGCCCTGAACGAGCGGCTGTGCCTGCCGCGGAGAACCAGGAGTCTCAGCGCTGATACGGCCTTCCCAATCTGCGCATGCAGCATATGCTGGAGAAATGTGAATTCATCCGGCGAGACGTGGTTATCTTCCAGGGCAGCGACAAGCTGGCCCGCGACAAGACCCTTGCGTAAACGGTGCTTATTCCCGTCTCAGCAGGACCGAAAGCTCCGACGGCAGGGGGCTTTCCCGCTCGATCCATTCCCCGGTCACGGGATGGCGCAGCCGCACCAGCGCGCTGTGCAGGGCAAAGCGTCCGGGAAGGCTGTCCAGCTCGGTTCCGTAAAGAAAATCGCCCGCTACGGGGCAGCCCAGCGCGGAGAGATGTACGCGGATCTGATGGGTACGGCCGGTGTCCAGCCGGAGTCGGAGCAAACTGCGCCCTCCGAGGGTTTCCAGCACGCGGTAATAGGTACGTGCGGGCTTTCCGTCCGCGCGCACTTCGCGGCGGATGGTCGCGCCGTCCGCCTTGCCGATCGGCAGGTCGATCACGCCCTCCGTCTGGGGCGGCGCGCCCTCGACTACGGCGAGGTATTCGCGGATAAATTCCGATCCGTGCAAAAGGCGTTGCAGCAGGTGCTGCGCATGCGCGGTGCGCGCAGCCAGCATCAGCCCGCTGGTCCCCTTGTCCAGCCGGTTTACCGGGTGGAATACAAACCCCTCTCCCCAGCGGGCGGCCAGAGCGCCAGCCTGTTCACGGGCCGGTACACAAAGCCTCCGGGGCAGCCCGCATAGGCATAGAGGGCATTCTCCAGCGTGGGGCCCTCTTTTTTATACGAGCTGGAGGAGGGAAGCGGCGCGGGTTTGTCGATCATCCAGAAACAGGCATCCTCGTAAGGGACGCGCAGGGCGAGCGCAAAGGGTTCGGGCGGGGGCAAAGCGGCTTCGGGCACATCCACGCACAGGCGCTCGCCGGTACGCACGCGCCGGTCCGCCAGCACGGGAATGCCGTCCAGCAGCAGCGCGCCATGAAACTTAGCGCGCTTGAACTGTCCGCCGCTCAGGTGCAGGCCGCCCATAGCCGCCTGGCGCACCGTGCGGCCGTCCAGCGCCGGGGAGATGATCAGCTCGTAGCGCGGCATGCCAGCGCCTCCTTTTCGATCAGCGACCGATGTGCCGCAGCATGAAGGTGAGACGCTCCAGCAGCGAGCGCAGGGCCTTGCGGTCGAACAGCCAGGTGACGGCCAGCGTGACTGCCGAAGCATAGAGCACCAGCATCACACCATACATGGCCCAGGAGAAAAAGCGCTGCGGCGGGTCCACCAGCAAAAGGCACGGGGCCGCGATGAGGACCGTCGTTACGAACATACGCGCGATGCGCCAGGCCGTCTTTTGCCAGGCGATGCCCGTCACCTCTTTGGGAATGAATCGCAACTGGAACACCGTGCGTGCCAGATTGCCCACACACACGCCCGCCACGATGCCGCACAGCGCGCGCATGGTGCCATAGGGCATCAGCAGCAGGCCCAGTCCCGTGCCGCACACCACGGTCAGCGCGATCTGCCAGAAGCAGTGGGACCGTACCTCGCGGAACTTGCCGCTGGTGGTAATCATCAGGTCCATGGGCATTTTGGCATGGTTGGTGACCGCCTCGGCGATGATAAGCATGCCAAGAAGCGGCGCATCGTAGTTGGCGGCGTCCGTCACGCCGTGGGTGTAGAGCGTCACAAAGGGCACGATCAGCACGGCCGCCGCACCGAAGAGAATGCTCACCAGCATGTAATACAGGCATTCAAAATCGCGGTACGCCCGCTGAAATGCGGTTTTGCGCCCACTGACCAGGAGGTTTCCGAAGATGGAATTGATGCCTGTGGTGCCCATCTTCAGGATGCCCCACAGCCCTACCGTGACCATGTGATACACGCCATATACGCTCAGCAGGCCCGCGTCGCGCGTGACCACCGTGCCCAGGATGGCGCCCGCGCCCTGCTGGAACACATTGGTCAGCTCCACGGACAGCGCATCCCAGCGGGTGGAGAGGGCGGCGCGGTTGGGCGGCGCATGCGGGTCCACATAGGGATAGTGCTTCCTGGCATAGCGCGACAGGAGCACCGACCGCACCAGAATGGTCAGCGAGGCTGCCAGCCGCACCACGATCACATCCATGCCCAGGTAGGGCAACACCACGATCAGCGCGGTGGACAGCATGAGCGAGCTCATCGAAGCGAGCGAAACCACATAGGTACGCTGGTCGGCGGCGATGAGCACGCGGTAGCGCGCCATGGTGAAAAACTCCAGCATGCCCGACAGGCCCATGGCCAAAATGAGCACCATCACGCTCAGGTGGCTTACGGGCAGGCCGTTCAGATCCCGCACCGGCACAAAGAAGGGATAGGCGATGGTAAAGGCCACCGTCAGCCCCGTAAACATCCAGCCGGCCGCGTTGTAAAACAGGCGCGCCGCCGACGCGATTCCGCTGACGGCCTGATGATCGCGCCGGGCCAGCGGCTCATAAAGCGCCACGTTGACCGAGGCGGCCAGTCCGGCTTCCAGCATCTTAAAATAGGTGAGAAACTCCGTGACCGATACGATCAGCCCGTTGATCTCCGAACCGTAGTAAAGGATCATCAGCCGGGGCGTAATAAACCCCATCACCATGGCCGTGAGCTGGTAGAGCGCGGTGGAAAGCGTGTTTTGAACGAAGCGTGCGGTACGCGTGGTACTCAATGCAGGGTTCTCCCTTTCGTATATCGGGCGGAGGGGTTAGAAATCCAGCCACATGCCGGCTTGCATATCGCTGGGCATGCGCCAGTCGCCGCGCGGGCTGAGGCTGACCGACCCCACCTTGGGGCCGTCGGGCACGCAGTTGCGCTTGAACTGCTGGGCAAAGAAGCGCCTGAGGAAGGTTTTCAGCTGGGCCTCCACGCGCGCTTCGCCGTATACGCCATGAAACGCCTGCATGGCCAGCATCTTCAGCTTCCCGGCCGACGCGCCGCTGTCCATCAGATGGTAGAGGAAAAAATCATGCAGGGCATAGTCGCCCAGAATGTCCTCGGTGCGCTGCTGGAGTTCTCCCTGTGAGGTGGGCAGCAGCTCCGGGCTGATGGGGGTGTCGATCACGTCCTGGCAGATGGCGGCCACCGTCTCGTCAAAGCACCGGCTCAGATAGCCCACCAGGCTTTTCACCAGCGTTTTGGGCACGGAGCAGTTGACGTTGTACATGCTCATGTGATCGCCATTGTAGGTGCAAAAGCCAAGCGCCGCCTCGCTCAGGTCGCCGGTCCCCAGCACGATGCCGCCCACTTTGTTGGCATAGTCCATCAAGATCTGGGTACGTTCGCGGGCCTGACTATTTTCATAGGTCACGTCGTGCACGTTTTCGTCCTGTCCGATGTCGAGGAAATGCTGCCGTACTGCCTTCTCGATCGGAATTTCCAGCGCCGTTACGCCCAGCGCCTCCATGAGCTTCTGCGCGTTGGAGTGGGTGCGCCCGCCCGTACCCATGCCCGGCATGGTGATGGCATGGATGCCGCTGCGGTCCAGGCCCAGCGCGTCAAACGCGCGCACCGCCACCAGCAGCGCCAACGTGGAATCCAGCCCTCCGGACACGCCCACCACCACCGTGCGGCCATGGACGGCATGCAGCCGCGTTTCAAGGCCCATGCACTGGATGCCGGCGATTTCCTCCAGCCGCTCACCCGCCTCCGCGCCGAAGGGCACAAAGGGCAGGGGTTCCAGCGGCCGCATCAGCGGCAGGGGCGCATCATGCGCCGGTCCAAGCGTGAGCCGCTGGATGTCGCGCGTCATACGCGGCATCTGATGGAAGCTGCCGTTGCGTTGGCGCTGATAGCGCAGCCGCCCGATGTCCACGTCCGCCACGGCCAGACTGCCCGACATGGAAAAGCGCTCCCCCTCGCTCAGGGCGCGCCCGTTTTCAAAGACGCCGGTATAGCCGTCAAACACCATATCGCTGGTGCTTTCGCCAAAGCCCGCGCCCGCATAGGCATAGCCCGCGTAGAGTCGGCCGCTTTGCTGCGAGAGCAGGCCGCGGCGGTAGGCGTGCTTGGCAGCCAGCGCGTTGGAGGCGCTGGGGTTGAGAATCAGGTCTGCGCCCTCCACCGCCAGGTGAGAGCTGGGCGGCAGGGGCACCCAAAGGTCCTCGCACAGCTCCACGCCAAAGACGAAACCGCCCATCTCAAACAGCGTATCCGCGCTCAGAGGGAATGTGAGGCCGTCGCGCGATACGGTTTCGTGCACGCCCGCTCCACTGGCAAACCAGCGGGTTTCATAAAACTCATTGCCATTGGGCAGGTAGGTTTTGGGCACAAGCGCCCAAATTTCACCATTCGCCAGCACCGCGGCGCAGTTGTACAGACGGCCTTCATGGCAGAAGGGCAGGCCCACCACGGCGGTGAGTCCGTCCGTATGGGCCTTAAGCCGCTTGAGCGCCGCCCAGGCGCGGTCCTGTACCAGGCCGTGTAAAAGCAGGTCGCCCAACGTATAGCCGGTCAGGCACAATTCCGGGAACACCGCCGCCTGAACGCCCTGGGTCCGGAGGCGTTCCAGAGCGAGCATAATCTCCCGTTCGTTGGCCTCTACATCGCCCAGATGAACGGGCAGGCTGACTGCGGCAATGCGCGCGAATCCTTCAGGCATAACGGCTTCCTCCCTGTCAGCTCACCTTGATGAGCATATTCTTCTGATCATCCAGCTCCACGGTAATCAGGCCTTCCTTTTCCATGGCCTTGAGCATGTCGCTGAAGCGCTTGAATCCCAGCGCCTTTTCGGAAAAGCCGGGGAAGCTGGCCTGGATATCGGCCTTGAGGATGCTGGGGTTGATGCGTTCGAAGCCGTCCTCCTTGTAGCGGGCGAGCTGCTCGCGGATGAGGGCGCGCCAGTTTTCCTTGTTCATCTCCGGGGCGCTTTCCTTGCTGCTCTGCGCGAGGGAGACCATGACATTGAAATTGTCGCTGCGGATATGCAGGGCGCCGAACTGCTTGCTCAGCTTGTCCAGGAGCTTGAGAAACGTGGTGCAGCCGTAGGACTTTTCGTTGAAATCGGGCCGCAGGCGCAATAGGATGCCCTTGAGCTCGCTGGCATAGAGCTCGTCCTTGTCGGTCTGCTCCTCCAGGATGCCGCAAAGGGCTTTGTTGAGCTCCTGCTCGTCCAAAGGCTCTTTGTCGGCCGTAGCCTTTTTCTTGCTTGTGGGCTTGCGGGTGCGCCCGCCCACGTTTTCCAGGAACTGAAATTCATTGCAGGCGTTGATGAAAATGTTGCTGGCCGCCGCCGAACGGCTGATGCCCAGCACGAACTTGCCCATGCTCTTGAGCCGGCCCACCAGCGGCGTATAATCGCTGTCACCGGAGACGATGCAGAAGCTGTCGATCAGCGGATTGGTGAAAGCCACCTCCAGCGCGTCAATCACCAGCAGGATATCTGCGTTGTTTTTCTGGCTGATGCCGTAGCGCAGGCTGGGCACCACGGTGAAGGTGTTGGAGAGCAGGACCTCCTTGAGGTCGCTGTACTGGTCGGTATAGCCGTACACCTTCCCCAGCAGGATGTCCCCGCGGATCTTGACCTTTTCCAGCACGGAAAGCAGCGTATCCACCTTGGCGCCGCAGTTTTCCAGGTCCACGAAGAGGGCAAATTTGGAACTGCTCATCGGAATCGTTTCCCCTTTCAGATGCGGAAGGTGTACTTGTCGCCGCGAATCCATTGTCGGCTGGAATGCAGGGGCTGGCCGTGCTGGTCCATCACCAGTTCGTTCAAAAGCAGCAGCGCGTCGCCCTGCGCGGTCCCAAGGTGGCGGCTGACCATCGGCGTGGCATGCCCCAGCGAGATATCATGCACCGCAGAGGTGGGCACAATGCCGCGCTGCCTGAGCAGGTCATAGAGCGAACCGTCCAGCGCCTCGTCGAGCAAAAAGGCGTAGCGATCCGGAAAGCGGTTGAACTCCAGCATCACGGGCTCTCCATCACACAGGCGCAGGCGGCAGATTTCCACCACCTGCCCGCCGGGCGCCGCTCCCAGGTGCTCGACGTCCTCCTGAGAGGCTTCCTCCAGCCCGGCGCTGATCACTTTGGTGCCGGCGCAGTGCCCGTTCTGGCGGCAGGCTGCCGAAAAGCTGGTGATTTGCAGCAGGTCGCGCTGGATGCGCTCATCCGCCACAAAGGTGCCCTTCCCCTGACGGCGCACCAGCAGGCCCTCCTGCACCAGGTCCAGCATGGCTTTGCGCACGGTCACGCGGCTTACGCCGTAGGTTTCGCACAGAAGCTGCTCGCTGGGAATACGCGCCCCGGAGGGATAAACCCCGGCCAGGATGTCGTTTTTCAGGCGGGCCATCAGCTGCTGGTAGAGCGGGCTCTGGCTCTTTTTTTCCAAAGGTTTGTCTTGCACGTGTGTCCCTCCGTCATTCGATGCCCAGGAAAGCCAGGAAGCCGGTTTCGTACAGGAAGCCCATGATATCGCTGATGACGCCCGCGGGCATTTCCACCAGAATAGGAACGGCCGACAGGGCCAGCGTGGGCAGGTAGAGCTGCTTGTATTCCTCCATGAAACTCTCGTTGAGATGGAAGAAATCGTTCTGGTTGTCGTAGGTGCGCTCCACCATGGTGCTGGCGGGCAGCTGTTCCATATCCGCCTGATAGGCGAGCGTGAGAGCGGGCTTTTGCGTTTGGGGATGCAGCCAGTCTACTTCCAGGGTCATGGCGTAGGGCAACGCTGCGGCGTCGCGGCTGTAACGGTAAGCGAAAGAAACAGGGGTAGGCGGCTGGTAGAAGCACTCGCCGCCAAAGGCGATGGTGGCCGATCCCTGGGCGCTGAGCGCGCCATCCACGGGCAGGCCTTCCACATCCACATTCAGGGTCAGGCGCTCCGCTCCCTCCAGCGTGATGCGGAGGCTCCCGTGGATCTCCGCTCCGGTGTTTTCGTAGGCGGCGGTCAGCTCATAGCCGTCGGAGTCCGGCAGGCAAAGGGTGAAGCGTTCGCCGGAGGCGTCTCTGGTATGGGCAAACACTTGCGTGTTCCCCAGGGTGTAGGTCTGGGAAACGCCATCATCTGTGATGAACAGCCCCTTCTCCTCCGGGTCCATGAACGCGAGCCAGTCCTCCAGATATCCCAGCTTTTGCAGCGCCAGGTCCGATGCGCCCAAATCGGTGAGCAGGCAGGTGAAATAGAAGTAGGCGCGCTCATAGTCCCAGTCGTCGTTGACGATCAGGTCCAGGGTTTCGCACAGCTCGTAAAGCTCGGCGTAACTCACGGTGCGGTCGCCCTCGCCCGCCAACGCCTCGGCAATGGGCTGGTAGTAGCTGGTGCCGAGGTAGTAGCTGGCTTCAGGATAAAGTGGCAGGGCAATGAGCTGTGTGGGCAGGCCCATGAAGTAATACCCCTTGAGCATGAACTCAAAGAAGTTGTGCATTTGGAAATGGATGCTGTCGCCACGCAGCGCGTCGGCCCGCACATAGCGGTAGCTGTGGTAGCCGTCGTAGACGAAGGGCAGGGTCATTTTGCCGTTGAGGCAGAGCCCGCCGTCAAAATACACGCGGCTGACATTGGTCAGAAAGCGCTGTACGTCGATGACGCCCTCCAGGCTCAGCTTGGAAAGAAAGGCTTCCCAGTCGGCATAATGCGCCGCGCCGTCATTGGGAAATCCGTCCGCGTGCATCAGCAGGGAAAGCGAAAAGTCGGAGCGGGTCACCTCGTCGCCGGCGGTCTCCTCCGCCAGCGCCGGGGACAGCACCGCTGCGAGCAGGCACAGGGACAGAATCAGCGCACATAGCTTCCGAAACGTGTTCATGTGTAAAACAAACCTCCTTCTTTGAGGCCTGCGCCACAGGCGCGGGAAGGATCAGCCCTTGGCGCGGTGAGCGGCGCGGGCGCGCTCCTCGTGGGAGAGCACGCGCTTGCGCATGCGCAGGGACTTGGGAGTGATCTCCAGCAGCTCGTCGTCGTCAATAAATTCGAGGCACTCCTCCAGCGTGAGGGGATGAACGCTGACCAGACGGAGGCTGTCCTCACTGGCGGAGGCGTTGCGCATGTTGGTCACGTGCTTCTGCTTGCATACGTTGACCACCAGGTCGTCGGGGCGAGAGTTCTGGCCGCAGATCATGCCCTTGTATACGGGCGTTTGCGGCCCGATGAACAGCGTGCCGCGCTCCTGGGCGTAGAACAGCCCGTAGCTGGTAGCCTCGCCATCCTCAAAGCATACCAGAGCGCCTACGTTGCGGTGAGGGATATCGCCCTTGACCGGCTCGTACTTTTCAAACACGCTGGACATGATTCCTTCGCCGCGCGTATCGGTCATGAACTCGGAGCGATAGCCGAACAGGCCGCGCGAGGGAATCAGGAACTCCAGGCGCACGCGGTCCAGACCGTGCATGCTCTCCATCACGCCACGGCGGCGGCCGATCTTCTCAATCACCGCGCCCGCATAGGCCTGCGGCACATCGGCCACCATGCGCTCGATGGGTTCACAGCGGACACCGTCGATTTCCTTATAGAGCACCTGGGGCTTGGACACCTGGAACTCGTACCCCTGACGCCGCATGTTTTCAATCAGGATGGACAGGTGCAGTTCGCCGCGGCCGCGCACCTCGAATGCGTCGGGGCTGTCGGTTTCGTTCACGCGCAGGGACACGTCGGTCTGAAGCTCGCGCATGAGACGGGCGCGCAGGTGGCGGCTGGTGACGTATTCGCCCTCGCGGCCCGCAAAGGGGCTGTTGTTGACCGAGAAGGTCATGGTGACGGTCGGCTCGGTGATGCTCACGAAGGGCAGGGCCTCCACCTGCTCGGGCGCGCACACGGTATCGCCGATGCCGATATCCTCGATGCCGCTCATGGCCACGATGTCGCCCATGGAGGCCTCCTTGGCGGGGAT
>OLNX01001572.1_pt1 | contig 19173 bp, 15 predicted proteins | sample 1672611 | NCBI WGS metagenome assembly OLNX01 (sample SAMEA3136705, study PRJEB25190) | human gut metagenome | reverse complement strand
AAATGTTACCATTAGCTGGTACAACGGTGACACCGAGGTCTACTCGAAAGAGGTGCGCGTTGAGTACACCGAGCCAGTTCCCGAGGGCAGCTCATCTAAGTAAAAAATCAAACCGTGCAGTTTTCGCCGCACGGTCTTTTTGTGTTGATATTTGAATTTTATCAAGCCTGTGGAGTATCGTTATCCGCGGGCTTTTCTTTATTTTCGGGCTGAGCGGGTTGGTCGGTATCGTCACCTTTTGGTGTATCGTCCGAATTAGCCGAAATGCCCTGACCGATAGCCCTGCCGGTAACGAACGAATTTATCATCGACTTGAGGTCGATGCCGATGCCCTCGAGCATACCGGAGGAAACTTGGTTGGTCGAGCGGGTGATGTCCTCTATCATCTTGGCGCTGTTGCCCTCGCCGTACATCGTAATACTGCCGACCTTCGCGAGCGGCTCGGAAACGGCTTTCGCGACCTGCGGCAGAACGTCGAAATACATCTGCAACACCGCGGCTTCCTGCATTTTCTGCATAGCCTCAGCCTTTTTGTTCAGACCCTCTGCCTCAGCGAGAGCCTTTGCGCGGATAGCGTTCGCCTCCGCCTCGCCGACGGCGCGGATACCCTCGGCCTCCTGCAATTTAGCGTATTTCATCGCTTCGGCGCGGGCTTTCTGCGCTTCGGCGTCCTTCTGCTGTTCATAAAGTTCGGCTTCCGCCTGTTTCGAGCGCTGGAAAAGCGCCGCCTGCGCTTCCTGCTCCTTGCGGTAGCGCTCAGCGTCAGCCTTTTTCTTTACCTCGGCATTGAGCGATTGCTCCTGCACCTCTGCCTGCTTGGCGTGCAGAAGTACGTCCTGCTCGGTCTTGGCAATATCAGCCATCGAGCTTGTGACCTCGATAGTCTTGCGCTGCTCCTGCTGCTGAATATCGTAAGCCGCGTCAGCCTCAGCCTGCTTGATGTCAGACTGCTTTTTCAGCTCCGCCTTGCGGATAGCCAGCTCGTTATTTCTCTGCGCGATCTCGGTCTCAGCCTGCACGCGGGCGTCGTTCGACTCTTTGCTTGCGCGCGCCTGCGCTATCTGAATATCGCGCTCCGCCTCAGCCTTAGTTATAGCAGCGGTCTTTTGGATCTTGGTGGTGTTGTCGATACCGAGGTTTTCTATCAAGCCCTGCTCGTCGGTAAGGTTCTGAACGTTGAAAGAAACTATCTCCAGACCCATATTCGCGAGGTCGGGCGCGGCGTTATCCTGCACCTTTTCGGCAAACTTTTTGCGGTCGTTCACCATATCCTGCAGCGACATCTGACCCACAATCTCGCGGACGTTGCCCTCGAGCACTTCGCGCGCAACGCTGCAAATGTAAGCGGAATTTTGATTAAGGAAGTTCTGCGCGGCGAGCGCGAGCTTATTCTCTTGATCTGAGATCTTGACGTTTACCACCGAGTCGACGCGAACGTTGATATAATCGGCGGTCGGCACGCTGGTAGCGGTCTTGACATCTACTGAAATAAGCTTCAGACTGAGCTTGTCAAGACGCTCTAAGAAAGGTATCTTGATACCCGCCTTGCCTATCAGCACTTTTTTTCGCAGACCCGAAATTATGTACGCTTCGTCGGGCGGGGCTTTGCAGTAGCCCGAAATGATAATGATTATCAGCAGGACTACGCCCGCCGCGATGCCGAGCTGCGGGATGTGCGAGGATACAAATTCCATAAAATCCATAGTATTTCCTCCTACAAATTTTGTTTTTTGAACATGAAATATTTGAATGCTTTTGATACATTATATCACATATGACGAAAAAAGTCAACAAAAAGCGGCGGCGCGACGTGTAAAAGTTCTGAAATTCGCGGCTTGTACATATTATAATCAGGACAGGAACTTTTTAGAAAAGGAGATGGCGCTTTGAAAAGACAAAGCTTTTTAAAAGGCTCGGCTGTGCTGATGGCGATGGTGCTGGTAACAAAGCTCATCGGCATGATCTACAAAGTGCCGCTGACGAATATGCTTGGCGGCACGGGAATGAGCTGCTATTCGGGGGCTTTCGCGATATTCGCGCCGGTATTCGCGGCGGCTGCGGCGGGCGTGCCGAGCGCTATGAGCAGGCTGGTCTCCGAGCAATTGGCGCTGGGGCGTTACGCGAATGCGGTAAAAATAAAACGCGCCGCCCTGCTGATATTCTCCGCCGTTTCGATAGTAATGAGCTTAGCGCTGATACTTTCGGCGCACATTCTCGCGGCGCGGGTTATACACGTTCCGCAGGCGAAATGGGCGCTCATCGGCGTTTCGCTCTCGCTCTTCCCCGCCGCCGTGATGAACGTCGAGCGCGGCTGGGCTGAGGGCATCGGCAGCATGACCCCTACGGCTTCCTCAGAGATCGCGGAAACCATCTTCAAGGCGGTTTTCGGGCTGGCACTGCCCTACAAGGTGATAAGCGCCGCGCGAGCGAGTTTTGAGGCGTACCACGGCTGTTTCGGGCACTACTGCGCAGATATGCGCGAGGCTATGATGACCGCCGCCCCATACGCAGCCGCGGCTTCTGCGCTGGGCGTTTCGCTGGCTTCATTTGCCGCCTGCATATGGGTGTTTATACGCACGCGGGGGCTCAGCAGACGTTGCGCGCGGGAGTTTGAGCACACGGGTCTGCCGCGTGATATGGGGCTGCGGGCAGCTTGCAGAAAGCTTCGGCAGTTCACCCTGCCCGTCGCGATGACGGCGGTGGTCGCGACCCTTTCGGCAACGGCAGACCTCGTTACCATCTCGCCGCAACTGGAACGTGCGATAAGCCGAAGATCTGAGATATTTGAACATCTCGGCGAATACGGGATAGCGGCGGACGAGCGTGCGGGATTTGTGTACGGCTCATACTCCGGACTGGCGCTGATGATATTCGGGCTGCTGCCGACCTTTACGGCGATGCTGGGCAAGAGCGCCCTGCCGACCCTCAGCACGGCGTTTGCGCGGCGGGATAAGCGCGGAATGACGAAATGTCTGCGGTCGATGCTTCTGCTATCGGCAGGGCTTAGTCTGCCGGGCGGTCTGGGGATATGCGCGCTTGCCGAACCGATACTGCGGCTCTTTTTCGGCGGTGCGGCGGCTGAGATCTCGGTATCGGCGCGACCGCTCGCGATACTCGGCATTGGCGCAGCGTTCATGGGCGTGGCGGTGCCTTGCCTGACGGCGTTGCAGGCGTGCGAAAAGCAGGGCACGGCGGCGGTGATAAGCATTTCGGGAGCGGGGCTGAAACTCGCGCTGAACATACTGCTCATACCTATCCCCGCGCTGAACATCAGCGGCGCCGCGCTCTCAACGGCGATCTCGCAGGCGGTGATGTGCGTATGGGCGTTGGCGATACTTTTAAAAGCTTCGCACGCCGAACGAAGCACGATAAAAGCCGCACTGACGCCGATATTGCCCGCACTGCTCTGCACCGCGGCGGCAAAACTAACGCAAGACGCGCTGATACCGCGGCTTGGCGGACGTTTTGAACGGTTCGGAGTGCTGATTTCAATTGCAATTGGTGCAATTATTTGCTTGATTTCCTTTAGTTTATTGTGCATTTCTCCGAAAAATCAAATAAAGGGGATTTTTTCAAAAAAAATTTCGCAAACCACTTGAAATTATGCGAAATATAGGGTAAAATAAATATAAGCGCACATCTCAGAAACGGAAGTGATGATTTGAATTTTGACGAAAGAGTGAGCAAACTGCTCGAAAAAGAGAACTACAATGTTTACGATCTGGCGGAGATAGTCTCTCTGCTGCGCAGTGAAAAAGGCTGTCCCTGGGACAAAGTTCAGACTCACGAGAGCATACGCCGCGATTTTCTCGAGGAAACTTACGAGGTGCTCGAGGCTATCGACTGCGGCTCGGCGGAAATGATGCGCGAAGAGCTGGGCGACGTGCTTTTGCAGGTTATTTTCCACACCGATATTGAAAAGGACAAGGGCGCTTTCGACCTTGACGCTGTGGCGGACGAGGTCTGCAAAAAGCTGATACTGCGCCACCCGCACGTTTTCGGCAACGTTCAGGCTGACACCGTTGACAAAGTACTTACCAACTGGGACGCCATCAAAAAGGACGAAAAAAAGCAGGAAACGTACACCGATACGCTCAAAAGCGTGCCGAAGGTGTTCCCCTCGCTGATGCGCGCGCAGAAGCTTGGCAAGAGAGCCTCGCGGGCGGGCGTAGACTTTGAGAGCAAGGCGCAGCTGCTGACGGCGATGCGCGGCGAGCTTGAAAAGGAAGAGCCGAACACGGCGGATCTGCTGATGCTTTGCGCTAATTTGGCAAGGCTTGAGGGCGGCGACGCTGAGGAGGACTTGGCTCACAAGTGCGACGCTTTTACCGAAAAGTTTGAAGCTTTGGAGAAAAGCGGACGGCTCGAAAATGCGAGCGCTGAGGAACTTTATTTGAAAGATTAAGCAAAAGCGGCTTGATAATACAAAATTTATGGAGGTATAGTAAAAATGAAAAAGGCTGAACTTATCAACGCGATCTCTGAAAAAGGCGGATATTCTAAGAAGGACGCAGAAAAGGCACTTTCTGCCGTAATTGATTCCATCACCGACGCACTCGTTGCAGGCGAAAAGATCACCCTCGTAGGCTTTGGTACTTTTAAGGTAAAGAACAATCCTGAGAGAATGGGCAGAAATCCCCAGACACAGGAGCCCAAGCTCATCGAGGCTAAGAACGTACCTGTATTCAAGGCAGGTCAGGCTCTTAAGGACGCTGTAAACAAGTAATTTGCTGCGAAAGCATCGGGCGAGCGGGAGAACTTTCCGCCGCCCTTATTTTTTAAGGAGAAAAGTATGAGATTAGACAAATATTTGAAAGTCACGCGCATAATCAAGCGGCGCACCGTTGCGAACGAGGCCTGCGACGCTGGCAAGATAGAGGTAAACGGCAAGCCTGCGCGCGCTTCTTACGACGTGAAAGTCGGCGACGTTATTGCTGTGAACATGGGTCAGCGGCCGCTGAAAGTGGAAGTGCTGAATGTCAGCGAGTACGCCACGAAAGAAAATGCGGCGGAAAACTACCGCGTTATAAACTGAAAAGCAAGACCGCTCGGAGCAGCTCGGGCGGTCTTTAATTATTAAAAAAATGTAAAATATCGCAGAAGCCCTTGACTTAGAGTACACTTCAAGTGGTACAATATTTTTAGCGAGATCAAAGGAGGCGAGCGAATGACCATTAAGGAAGTCAGCGAGAAATTCGGTATTTCGCAGGACACACTGCGCTACTACGAGCGCGTAGGCATGATACCGCACGTTACGCGCACGGCAGGCGGCATACGAAATTATCAGGAGAGCGACCTTGGCTGGGTGGAGATGGCGCTTTGCATGAGGAGCGCGGGACTGCCCATCGAAGCCATGATCGAATATGTAAGGCTTTTCCAAGAGGGCGACGAAACCATCCCCGCGAGGCTGCAACTGCTGCTTGACCAGCGTGAAGCGCTTATCGAACAGCAAGCGCAGATAGACTCAACACTAAAGCGGTTGAACTACAAAATATCAAGATATGAAAGAGCCGTTGAAACAGGCGAACTTACATGGGAGTAGAATATTAAACTAAGTTGGAGGCTGATAATATGTATTTAGAGAAGATAAATTCACCTGAGGACGTTAAGAAATTGAACATTGGCGAGATGAAAAAACTTGCAGAGGAAATGAGAAAAGCGCTGCTTTTCAGGCTCAGCAAGCACGGCGGACATTTTGGCCCGAATTTCGGTATGGTGGAAGCTACCATCGCAATGCACTACGTTTTTAAATCCCCTATCGACAAGATAGTTTACGACGTTTCGCACCAGACGTATCCGCACAAAATGCTGACCGGCAGAAAGGACGGATACCTGTATGAGGAGCATTTTGACGACATTTCCGGCTACTCGAACCCCGAGGAGAGCGAGCACGATTTCTTCACGGTAGGACACACCTCGACATCGGTAAGCCTTGCCTGCGGACTTGCGAAAGCGCGCGACCTCAAGGGCGAAAGCGGCAACATTATAGCCGTCATCGGCGACGGTTCGCTTTCGGGCGGCGAAGCGCTGGAGGGACTTGACTTCGCGGGAGAAATGAACACAAATTTGATCGTAGTAGTCAACGACAACGATATGTCAATCGCAGAAAATCACGGTGGACTGTATAAGAATTTGAAACTGCTGAGAGATACCGACGGCAAGGCGGAATGCAACATTTTTAAATCAATGGGGCTTGACTACGTTTTCGTGAAAGACGGCAACGACCTCGAACAGCTTATCGACGCATTCAAGAGTGTAAAGGACAGCGAGCGCCCTGTGGCGGTACACATCGTGACTCAGAAGGGCAAGGGTTACAAACCCGCCGAGGAGCACAAGGAAAGTTGGCACTGGTGTATGCCGTTTGACCCCAAAACCGGTAAGAGCATTTTCGATTTCAGCGGCGAGAGCTTTGACAGCCTGACCAAAGATTACCTGCTGAAGAAAATGGCGGCAGACAAGAGCGTTTGCGCGATAACTTCGGCGACCCCGACCGTTTTCGGCTTCACTGAGGATGTCCGCAAACAGGCGGGCAAGCAGTTTATGGACGTTGGAATCGCAGAGGAGCACGCCGTTGCACTGGCTTCCGGCATTGCGGCAAACGGTGGAAAACCTTTTTATGGCGTTTACAGCACATTTATACAAAGAACTTACGACCAGCTTTCGCAAGATGTCTGCATTAACAACAGCCCTGTGACGGTCGCGGTATTTGCGGCTTCTATAAAAGGCATGAGTGACATTACACATCTTGGCATATTTGACATACCTATGCTTTCAAATATTCCGAACCTCGTTTACCTTGCGCCGACAACAAAGCAGGAATATCTTGCCATGCTCGACTGGGCGATGGATCAAAAAGAGCACCCCGTGGCGATACGCGTACCGAGCGAGTGCATCGACGGCAAGCCCGCGCCGACCGATTACAGCGAGCTGAACAAGTACGAGGTGACCCGGCAGGGCAAAGATGTCGCAGTTATCGCGCTCGGCTCTTTCTACCGGCTTGGTGAGCAGGCTGCGGCGGCGATCGAGCAAAAGATCGGCGTAAAGCCGACGCTGATAAATCCTCGCTTCATCACCGGAATAGACGAGGAGCTTTTGGAAAATATGAAAGCCGACCACAAGGTAGTTATCACACTGGAGGACGGTATTCTCGACGGCGGATTTGGCGAAAAGATCTCGCGCTTCTACGGCAGCAGCGATGTTAAAACGCTGAATTTTGGCTTAAAGAAAGAGTTTCTTGACCGCTACAACGTTGAGGATATTCTCAAGAAAAACCACCTAACGCCCGAGCAGATCGCTGAGGACGTTGCAGAGCTCATATAAAAATATTAAACTGAGCAAATCAATTATTTCGACTGACAAAAAAGGCAGTACCGCGAAAAATGCGGCGCTGCCTTTTGCTTTTGATCGGTAGATTTTCAGCTCTTCATCCAGTCGATGCAGTCCTGCACCCACTCGGCGGCTTTCGGCTGATTGTGACCCTCCCAAGTCGCGGTGGTGTCGTCGCAAAGCGAAAGTCCGTGGCCGCCCGAGGGGTAAATGTGTGCCTCGAACGGAATTTTGTTCGCCGAAAGCGCGGTCGTGTAATAAAGCGTGTTCTCGACGGGCACACAGCCATCGTCGGCGCAGTGCCAAATGAACGTGCGCGGGGTATGCTCACCGACGCGCTTATCCATAGAGAGAAATTCGCGAAGTTCGGGATCGTCTTTGTGCTGGAGCAGGTTGGCGATCGAGCCTTCATGAGTCAGTTTTGGGTCTGAAAGGATAACGGGATAGCAGAGCACCGAGCCGTTAACGCGCAAAGTTTCAATCTCACAGCCGAGCGTTTCCGCCAGCAGTGGCATATTCCAAAGGTTCGCCATGCTCGCCGCGAGGTGACCGCCAGCCGAGAAACCCATTACGAAGATCTTGTCGGGGTCGATGTCGAAATTTTCGGCGTTTTCGCGAACGTACTTCACCGCCGCCGCACATTCGAGCAGGTCGGTAGGGAATTTTTTACCGCAGCAGGAATAACGAAGCACGAACGCCGCAAATCCTGCACCCAGAAAGCGGTAAGCCACCGGGTCAGCCTCGCGCTCGGAGCACCAATCGTAGCCGCCGCCCGGACAGATCACTACCGCTCCCCGCTTGCGCGAGCCTGTCTCCTCGTACACCTTCGGCACGAAACAGCTCAGCGTCGGCTGGTAATTCGGGTCTTCAAGACCTGCTTTTGCGTAATCAACTTTAATATCAACTATTTCCATATCTGTCACTCTCATTCTGCATTTGTATCATTTGAAATCTCTGACGAGCCGTCACCCTGCGCACCTACCGAAAGCACGAACTCCTCGGTCGGCGCGACGGTTATGATATATCCGTCGGAATTATTTCCGGAAATTATGTATGGGCACTCATTGCCCTCGCCGTCGGCGGGTATCTGAACATCGGTAGTTTCCGTTCCTGAATCTGCTATATAGTACAGCACTTGACATCCAACGCTGGTCTGCACGCTCAGCGGTGAATCGAAACTGTACGATTTTATGTACTCTTGGAACTCCTCAAAAGTCAGCCCCTGCTCCTGCATCACTGCCGCCGCAGCCCTACCGACGTAGCGAAAATGCGCTGCGTTGTAAGCGTAGCCAGTCTGCTTGTCCGCGCCCTCGGGATAACGAAGCACAAATCCATATTTGTAAGCATTTTCTGCAAACCATGCGTAATCTCCATTGCCGTCAAAAGCCGTCACCCCGCCGATGTCGTCGAGATACAGCCCGAGGTCGATCTCCAGACCGTCCTCGTGGTCGGCGCAGGTCTTTTCCTCAGCGGGCTGCTCGATCAACTGCGGCTCGACCCAATTGCCGTAATCGTCATAGTAACCCTCGGTGTACTGCGGCTCTTTTTCCGCCTGCGGCGCGGTGTACGCCTGCGTGAGCATGATCGTCCGCAGACCTGTTTTGTCGTAAAAATCGCTGAGCATCTGATTCAGCGGCTGGAGCAGAGCCTTGTCCGCCTTCATTTTCGAGTCCGCCGCCGATGCGATCTGCAAACCCTCGCTGTTAAAAAGACTGCTGTAAACGCTCTCGAGCTGCGGTGCGGGATAGCCGAGATCTTCACTGTAAAGTCCGAGCGGGCCGTAGTTCATCTGTTTGGAATTTACCGTAACGTATGTAAAATTCTGCGTTAGTGCGTCAACGTCTACGCTTTCTGCGGGCGCGAGCGATTCCTCAGAGCTTACCGCCGAAGTCTGCGGCTTTATCTCTTTGCGGTCATTGCCGAGCGCGACTTTTACCAGCCAGCCAGCCAGCGCCGCAAACATCAGCACCACCAATAGGATCAGCAGTACCGTAGCCGCTCCTCCGCCCTGTTTTTTCGGCGGCTGACGTCTTGCGGGGCGCTCTGCCGCGGCATTTGCGGGGCGAACTTTCACACGCGTGGATCTATTTCTATTATCTGTATTTTTTGCCATCAAGGCTGCCTCACTTTCTGAAAAATTTCTACACAAATCTATTATATCACATTCCGCCGCAAATGTGAATACCCGCAGGCAAATCATAAGATTTATTTAATATTTTGTACATCTTTCACAATAAAAAGACCGCCAAGGGCGCGCACCCGCAGCGGTCTGGTTCGCTATAAATTATCTCACATTGCATTTTTTGACATAGCCGACTACCGAGCATTTGAACTGCCTGCCCTCGGGCGAAGCCGCCAGCTTTTCAAAGTCGCAGTTGCAGACAACTACTTTACCGTCCAAATAATTGTACTCGTACATCAGAGCGAGGTCGTGGTTGCGCTCGAAATTGTCGATGGTGCGGACGATTACGCGCTTGCCCTCGGCGCTGCCGTCAAGTATCTCGCTGCGCGAATTTGAAACTATCTCCCACCACTGCGGCGTTGAGAATTTCTCGCTCGGAAAATCCGCGAGCGCGGGATGCTGCGCGTCGATCAACAGACCCATCGTGCCGACCGGCTCGGGCTTTTTCATCATTTCCGAGATCAGGCGGAACATATGGTAGCACCAGAAATCCTGACAGTAATAGCCCTCGATCGAGTTCGCGATGTCGCCGAGCTGCGGCACGATGAGCACCGTTTTGCCCGCCGCAAGCAGCTTTTCCGCCTCGGCGTCCAGCTTCTCGAACATATACGCGCCCGCCGTGTCAACGCTTTCGCGCTTCGGGTACGCCATCAGCGTGTAGTGGTTGCGAATGTCGGTGTCCTCGACGGCTAGGACTAGGGTCAGCTTTTTCGGCGCTTCAAACTCTGGAATCTGCGCCGCGAGCCTGCCCAGCGCGATGTAATTTTCCACGGTCTTGGGCACTTCCCCGCTCAGTCTTGCAAGCTCAGTGCCGCACTCGCAGGTCAGCACAGCTGTGAATTTCTTGCCGCAAACGCCGCTCGGGCGGTAGTTGGCAAGGCGAATTTCCGCCGCAAATCCCTCGCCGCTTTCCAAATTATAGTCTTCAAATTCAGCCAATATTACCGCATCGTTGCAAAACTCGCGCCACTCTTCGGGCGAGCAGATGCCCTTTTCGTCCATGAAAGCGTCCAGCACGCCTACCAGCGCCGTACCCTGTCCGCTAAAATCTTGAATATCCAGCACTTGGAAGCCACCGAGCGACTGCGAGCGGAAGATCGACTCCATTTCCTCTTTATAGCACTGCACCGCGAGCGCGCCCGAGGCCTCGAAATAATCGTGAGCCAGCGGCAGCAGACCCTTTTCATCTAGCCGTTCTCTGAAAACCTCGAAATTACGCGCTTTGAGCGAGCCTGTGTACTTCTCTATCTCGTCAAAATTCGGGTAAGTTTCGTACTGACCTATCTCGTGGGTAACTATCGGCACATCGGGCACGAAGTCGGCGTCCGCTTCCGAAGCCTTGACCGTTTTCATCGTAGTTCCGTACTGTATCTGCACCGTGCCGTCCTCGCTAACTTCGGTCGCCGAAGCCGCGCGGGTGGGGTGGACTATGCTGTCATAATTGTGCGTAGTCGCGGGCTTATCGGTCTGGATATGGCCGAGCGGAGCGTCGCACATGGCGTACGAGCCGCGAATAAGTCTGTCGTTCGCAAGGCGCACGCCTACGAAGAAATCGTCGTTCTCGATGACGTTCGGGAACCACTGGAAATTGTTAGAACCCTGCGTGTAAAGATGGCGGCTGTCGCGCGATTTGTACACGCCGATAATCTCGTTCAGCCGCTCCTTGCTGCCCCAAAGCTCGTTGCCCATCGACATCATGCAGTACGAGGGGTGGCTGCCGAAAGCGTCGAGCATACGGAAGCCCTCGGCTATCAGGAAATTCTGCTCCTCTTCGTTAAAGCCCTCCTCGCCAGGCGCTTGTATCGTGCCCCAAAAAGGAAGCTGCGGCTCCATGTAGATGCCGAGCATATCCGCCGCGATGAAAGCCGCTTCGGGCGGGCAGCAGGTGTGGAATCTGTAATGATTCATGCCGTATGATCTGGAAATTTTCAGCACGCGCAGCCACTCGTCAACAGTGGTGGGGGCGTAGCCGGTCAGCGGGAAGATCATGCCGTCATGCTTGCCGCGCAGGAATGTCTTTCTGCCGTTGATGTAAAATTTATCCTTAACAGCCTTAAACTCGCGCAGACCCGCTATGATCTCGTAAACGTCGCCGCCTATGTCGATCTTGATGTTGTAAAGCTCAGGGCTGTACTCGTCCCATGTGCGCGCGTCTTCACCGAGGGGCAGGGTCGCGATAAGCTCGCCGCCCGTAAAAATGGCGTTGACCGCCGCGGGTCTGTGCGCCGCCCTGCCCTCGGGAGCGTTGAAGCTTTCGGCAGAGATCACCGCCTTGCCGCTCTCCGCGCCCTTGATCTTCGCGACCACACGGAACGCTTTTTCCTCAAGCAGCGGGTAGACCTTTACCTCGTCAGCGTAAGCCGCGCCGTAGATCTTTACAGCCATCTCGCCCGTGATGCCGTTCCAGTTGGTCTGCGTGTCGGGCGAGGTGAGGTGACCGCCCTTGGTCGGGTAGCCAACGTTTGAAACGCAAACGGTTATCTCCTGCTCGCCGCCCTTGACGTACTTCGTGATGTCGTAAACGTGTGGCGAAACAAGGCTGTTCTGCGTTCCGACATACTCGCCGTCGATGTAAAGTTTGGTTATGCGGGTGCGCTCGAAAACAAGTTTCGTGGTCTTGCCGACCGCCGCACTGAGGTCGGCTTTGCGGGTAAACCACGCGTCGCCCTCGAAAAGCTTGGTATCGGTGAGAAAGCCCTCTTCGCGCGCGGGGTTATCCTCGCCCTTGCCCGCATGCGAGGTAGTGTCGGGCAGAGTTATGGTGTCGTCGAACTGCGGCAGCACTCCCCTGCATTCTTTATCGAGCGCCAGCCTCCACTCGCCCGAAAGGTCTATACGGTCTGTCATATGAATAAATCCTTTCTGTATGTACTAATATATTCACATTTATTATATCACACAAAAGCGCGGTTTGCAAGAGTGATTTTATATCAATTATAAAAAAATGAAAGTCCATTAGTGCAAATTCGCCAATGGACTTTCGTTTGATGATCTTAAAGTATAGTTCCGCCGCCTACTACGTATTCGCCGCTGTAAAATACTACCGCCTGCCCCTTTGAGATAGCCTTGTGCGGGGTGTCGAAAACAACGCGCACGCCGCGCTCGTCAGGGTAGAGTGTACATGGCACATCCTGCTGATGGTAGCGCGTCTGCGCGGTACAGCGGTAAGGCTCTTTCAGCTCGTCGAACATGATGAAATTCACATCGCCCGCCGTAAGCTCTTTTCGCGCGAGCTGTTCCGCCGTGCCGAGCACCAGCACGTTATCCGCCGTGTTTTTCTCGACAACGAAAAGCGGCTGCGAGTAGGAAACGCCCACTCCCCTGCGCTGACCTATCGTGTAATTTATCAGACCGCGGTGCTCGCCGAGCAGCGTGCCGTCAGTAAGGCGTATCTCGCCGTGTTTCTGCTCGCCCACGCGCTCGGTGATGAACTTTGCGTAGTCGCCGTCGGGGATAAAGCAGATGTCCTGACTGTCGGGCTTTTTGGCGTTTATCAGCCCGTTCGCCTCAGCCTTCGCGCGTATCGCCTCCTTGCGCATACCGCCGCAGGGAAAAAGCGTGTGCGCGAGCTGATCCTGCGTCATGCCGTAGAGCACATAGCTCTGATCTTTAGAGCGGTCGGGCGAGCGTTTCAGCAGCCATCTGCCGCTTTCCTCGCAGTATTCGCGCTGAACGTAGTGCCCCGTAGCGATGTAATCAAAATCCAGCAGACGGGCGCGGTCGAGAAAGCTGCCGAATTTTAGGTGCTTGTTGCACTCGATACACGGGTTCGGCGTGCCGCCCTCGAGATATGTGTTGACAAAATTATCTATCACCATTTCTTTGAAACGGTCGGAAAGGTTAAAGACGTGAAAATCTATCCCCAGCTTGAAAGCGACGAACCGCGCGTCCTCGACGTCGTTGAGCGAACAGCAGGTCTTGCTGCGCTCCAACCCGATGTCCTCGTTATTGTAAAGGTGCATGGTCGCGCCCGCGCACTCATAGCCCTGCTCCAGCAGCAGCTTCACCGCCGCCGAGCTGTCCACGCCGCCGCTCATAGCGACGAGCACTCTTTTTTTCTTTTCATTTTCCATAGTATCTTTCCTTATATCCCGAGTGTTTCGGCGGCTTCGCGCCATATCTCCTCGCAGCCGAAGTCCTCGCCGCGCTCTTCGCAAAGGCGGCGTATCAGCTGCAAACATTCCTTGTTATAGTGCCTGCCCGTTTTAAGCATGGCGATGATCGTGCGGCTCCAAACGTTTGCGAGGTCAATCAGCCCGCTTTCGTAAAATTCGGCGACCACCGCCTCGTTATCATAAGGCACGCTGATAAGCTGCGTTTTCCAGCCGCCGCCCGCCGACTCCGCCAATATGAACTGCGCCGCCGTCTGCCCGTTGCAGGGTATGCCGACAGTTCCGCCGTTTACGACGGTCTTTCGCCCGCGCGTAAATTCATACGGCCGGTGGCAGTGCGCGCAAATGAGCAGCTCGGTAGTCATTTCGTCCATCACCTCGCGCGTTTTTGGCGAATCGCCGCAGAAAAGCTCGCGCGCGTTCTGCATCGAGCCGTGGCATATCGAAAGCGGCGGGTATCCGTCGAGCTTTATCTCCATGCCGATTGGCATATCCTCTAAAAATCGCAGATCACCGCCCGTGAGGTTCTCGAAAGTGTAAAGCAGCGAGCCGCTTTGCGAGTTGTACTCCCACCCCTCGGTGAGATTTCGGCGGTGCTCAAGCATATAGTCCTCGCGATTGCCGCGCACGAACCATGTCTTGTACGCGGGCGGGATATTGCGCAGTATCCGCATGGTTTTCTGCGGATACGGGCAGTCGGAAACGTAGTCGCCCAAAAACGCTATGCCGTCAATATCGTTCTGATACACCCACCGCATACACGCTTCGAGCGCTATATGGTTCGAGTGGATGTCGCCCATAGCGGCTATCCTCATCTCGCCGCACCTCCCTTTTATGTGTACTATAAAACGTACTGCAAATATTTATTATACGGTTTTCTGTACTATTATATCTGTACGATAACTTGTACTGCTAATATCAACTATCCAATTATCTGTACTCTTATCTCCTGCGTATCCAAATGCCTCTTCCCGCGCCCAGAGCCTCGCTCTTTTCGTCCGGCTGGGAAAATCCCACATACAGCAGATATTCCTCAGAATGTACGCCGCGCACGCCGTTGTCGTCAACGTCGGTAAAGGCGTCCTCGCTGAGCTTGACATGAAATTCCGCGCTCTCGCCTGCCTTTAGGAAAATGCGCGCAAATCCGCAAAGCGCAGGATTTTTCGGTGCAAAAGCGCTCATGCTGCGGCTGTAGACCTCAAGCACCTCGCCCGTGTCTGTATCGCCTATATTTTCCGCCGTGCAGACCACTTCACCGCCCTCATAGCGCGCGCTTTTAACATACATCGACGAGTAGGTCAAACCGAAGCCGAACGGGTACAGCGGCGTGTTCTCCAAATCGCGGTAGCGCATCACATCGTAGGAAGCGCGGGCGTTATAGTACACCGGCAGTTGTCCCGTTGTGCGCGGCACAGAAACCGGCAGGCAGCCGCACGGATCTGCCGCGCCGCTCAAAACTTCCGCAATGGCCGTGCCGCCCCACGGGCCCGGATAGAACGACCACAGCACCGCATCGCTCTTTTCCGCGATCTCGGGAATAGCATGCGGGCGGCCGGAAATGAGCACCGTCACGACCGGCTTGCCGCTTTCAAACACGGCATTTGCCAGCTCGTTCTGCGCGCCCGGCAGACGCACATCAGAGGTATCCACGCCCTCGCCGCAATCCATCTGCAATTTCGTACCGACGATTGCCGCGCCGTTCGTGTCAAACTCCGCGCCCGCAAAGCGGCTTGAAGAACCGCCCAGCGCCAAAATGACGAGGTCGCTCTCCTCCGCAAGCTTCTCCGCCTCCGCAATACCGGAAGTATCGTCGTCGCAGATCGTGCAGCCGAGCGCATAGCGTACATCGGCGTTCTTAAATTCGTTCCGAATGCCGTCAAGCACCGTCACACCCACACCGTCACGCAGCGGCGGTGTGTAGTCGCCAAGCTGCTGATACAGCGCGTCCGCGTTCGGGCCAATGACTGCAATACGCAGCTTCTTTTCCTTTTTCAGCGGCAGAACACCGTTATTTTTGAGCAGCACTGCCGACTGCCGCGCAATTTCAAGGCTCTGCGGAAACGTTTTCGGCACATTGTATTCCGTCAGCGGCTTTTCTTCAAGGTACGGGTGCTCAAACAACCCGCGCGCAAATTTCAGCTCCAGCACGCGAAGAACCGCCTTGTCGAGCGTTTCTTCGGAAACAAGCCCGCGCTCCACGGCTTCTTCCAGGTGCGGAAAGCTGTCGTCCCACAGGCTCACGTCCACGCCTGCATTTAAAGCATACGCGGCGTTTGCCGCCTTGTCGTTACCCGTCAGCATATCGAGACGGTCAATCGCTACGCCGTCCGCCATCACGATGCCGTCAAAACCAAGCCCCTCGCGCAGCACGTCCTTTAAAAGCCACTCATTCGCATGGCACGGCACACCGTCAATCTCATTATATGCTGCCATCACACCCGTCGCGCCCGCTTTCACGGCCTCCTTCATCGCGGGCAGATGAATTTCGCGCAGCTCGCGCTCGCCGATGCGCGCCGCACTGGCGTTTACGCCGCCGGTCGTTTCGCCCTGCGCGCAGAAGTGCTTCGCAACAACCTCCAAACCGGCGCTCGCACAGCCCTTCACCGCCGCAGCAGCGTTCTGACCGCAGAGGTACGGATCTTCGCCGTAGCACTCTTCGCTTCTGCCCCAGCGCGGGTCACGCAGAATGTCCAGCATGGAAACGAGCGCAAAATCCACGCCCATTTCTTTTTGCTGTTCGCCAACGACCTTAAAGCCCTCTTCAACGAGCTTCGGGTTCCACGCTGCGCCCATGCCGAGGTTCACCGGCAGCAAATAGCCGTCGAGCGCCTGGTGGCCGTGCGGGCACTCGCTGCTCATCAGCATCGGAATGCCGAAGCGAGAGTGCTCCAGTACATAGTGCTGCGCCAGATTATAGGCGCGGATTGCGTTCACGCCGGTAAGGCCGGTCGTATAATCCTTGTTCGCCCACGGGTCTGCGCGGTATAAGCCGTAAAGCACACCGAGGCCGCCCCATTTTTCCACTTCTTCTTTAAAGCTGTCCGCAAGCTCCACGTGCTCGCCGTTGCAGGTGTAGCTCTGAAAGCCGTAAAGCTTCTGATTCACCTGACCGACCTTTTCGCGCAGCGTCAGGCGCGGCAGCAGGTCTTCCGCACGCTCTTTCGGGGAAAGCGCACTGTCTTTAAATTTTTCTTTCATTTTTATTGTCCTCTCCATTGAAACTGTCAACCGATACAAAACTCAGTTGTGCGTACATGTTAAAGCATAGCACACCTTTGCACGGTTGACAAGGAAGAAAATCAAACGAATTTTTCGTACAGCTTTCACGGAATTTCATCACTTTTCTTTTTGCATATCCTGTGTTATACTATAAAATAATCTGGATGTCAGGATGCGCAGCGGAGTGGTCCGTGGACATCGGTCAGTGCTGCTTATGGGCATTGATGGCGAATCGAAAGAGAGGAACAACAGAGTATGGAAGCGTATACAAGCTTTGCACGTGTATATGATACCTTCATGGATAATATTCCCTACGAAGAATGGTGTGAATATCTCACCGGTCTTATGAGAGAATATGGTGTCAGGGATGGACTGGTACTGGATCTGGGGTGCGGTACCGGGAACATGACAGAATTGCTTGCAAAGGCAGGATATGATATGATTGGTGCGGACAATGCGGAAGAGATGCTGGAGATCGCAATGGAGAAACGAGACAAATCCGGTTATGATATTCTGTATCTTCTGCAGGATATGCAGGAATTTGAACTGTATGGTACGGTGCGGGCTGTGGTAAGTGTCTGTGACAGTCTGAACTATATTACGGACAGAGATGAACTGCGTCATGTGTTTGAACTGGTAAATAATTATCTGGATCCGGAAGGCATTTTTTTGTTTGACATGAATACCGTACATAAATACCGGGATCTGCTGGGAGATACCACGATTGCAGAGAACCGTGATGAGGGAAGTTTCATCTGGGATAACAGTTATGATGAGGAAGAAGGGCTCAACTATTATGAACTGGCTGTATTTCTTCCGAGAGAAGACGGACTGTATGAGAAATCTGAAGAAGTCCATTGCCAGAAGGCATATCCGCAGGAAGAAATAGAGACTTTGATTAAAGAAGCAGGCATGGAGCTTCTTGCGGTGTATGACGCATATACATTAAATCCGGCAACAGAGGACAGTGAAAGACTATTTTTTGTGGCGCGGGAGAAAGGCAAGAAGAAACAATAAGAACTAAAGAAAGGTTAGTATTTTATGAAAGACTATATTGTAAGAGCAATTGCGGCAGACAGTCAGATTCGTGCGTTTGCAGCGGTTACAACAGAAACAGTAGAAACAGCGAGACAGGATCATAATACCAGTCCGGTTGCTACAGCGGCGCTTGGCCGTCTGCTCACAGCAGGAACCATGATGGGTGTAATGATGAAGGGAGATAAAGATATCCTGACACTTCAGGTAAAGGGTGACGGACCGATTCAGGGAATTACAGTTACTGCGGACTCCAAAGGCCGTGTAAAGGGATATGTCGGCAACCCGGAAGTTATTATCCCGGCAAATGCAAAGGGAAAACTGGATGTATCCGGAGCTGTCGGCAATGGATTTCTCCAGGTGATCAAAGATATGGGACTGAAAGAACCATATGTCGGACAGGTCGCACTGCAGACTGGTGAGATTGCAGAGGATCTGACCTATTATTTCGCAGCAAGTGAACAGGTTCCATCTGCAGTTGGCCTTGGTGTCCTGATGAATAAGGATAATACTGTACGTCAGGCTGGCGGATTTATTGTGCAGGTCATGCCGTTTGCAGAAGAAGCTACAATTGCAAAACTAGAAGAGAATGTACAGAAAATCCAGTCTGTTACAACGCTTCTTGAGCAGGGACATACACCGGAGAGTCTTCTTGAGCAGGTGCTTGACGGATTTGATATTGAGATCAATGATACGATTCCTACGGAGTTTTATTGTAACTGCAGCAAGAGCCGTGTTGAAAGAGCGTTGATCAGTATTGGACGTAAAGAACTGAATGAATTGATTCAGGAGGGAAAAGATGTAGAACTGAACTGTCATTTCTGTAATCAGAATTATGTGTTCAGCGTAGAAGAATTAAAAGAAATTCTCAGAAAGTGCAAATAGGAGGAAGAAGCTGTGAAGGATGGTTTTATCAAGGCTGCTGCCGGAACACCGGATGTTCGCGTAGCAGACTGTGAATTTAATGCAACAGAGATCATTCGCATGGTACATGAAATGGAAGAGCAGGGAGCCAAGGTCATGGTTTTTCCGGAACTCTGTATTACTGCTTATACCTGTGGAGATCTGTTCTGGCAGGAAAATCTTCTGGAAGAGGCAAAGGTGCAGCTGGTACGTATTGCAGAAGAAACTGCTGATGTGGACGCGCTTATTTTTGTAGGGCTGCCACTGGAATATAAAGGAAAACTCTATAATGTTGCTGCAGGACTGAATCATGGCGAAATTCTTGGATTTGTGCCGAAGATCAATCTGCCTAATTACAATGAGTTTTATGAAGCAAGATATTTTACTTCAGGAGAA